>FWWM01001060.1_pt1 | contig 87083 bp, 96 predicted proteins | sample 2228351 | NCBI WGS metagenome assembly FWWM01 (sample SAMEA103939774, study PRJEB20133) | metagenome | reverse complement strand
ACTGCGCAAGAGCAGATTTTACTTTATATCCCACATGGTTCAGATGAAAGTCACCAAGCCCTGTAATTCGACTACATAATTCATCGCTTTATATCCCACATGGTTCAGATGAAAGCGTAAATGAACTTATGGCAATTGTTAACATATACGCCTTTATATCCCACATGGTTCAGATGAAAGCTCTATCCCGATATGACGCTTAGGCATGTCGGTTTTCTCTTTATATCCCACATGGTTCAGATGAAAGGTATCTACAGGAGATAGCAATACCGCGGTTCAAATCTTTATATCCCACATGGTTCAGATGAAAGGCAATTAAAAGACAAAACATGGATTACAAAAATTACTTTATATCCCACATGGTTCAGATGAAAGCATTTTTCGGTAGCCTCGCCCTTCGTCTACAAATATCTTTATATCCCACATGGTTCAGATGAAAGTTGTTTTGTGGAGAGACAAGATGACTCTGTGCAATGCTTTATATCCCACATGGTTCAGATGAAAGGCAGTTGTCAAAAAACTATCAATATACAATGCAAAACCTTTATTTGCAACTATTTTAGCAGTTTTAAAATCAAATATAAACAGCCCTGAAATGATGTTTTTTGCATCGATCTCGTGAACGTGTTTTCGGCTTTTTGAAAAAATCACCTTCAATTCCTTGCCTGATAAGTATTTCAGCATTATATGATCAAAAACAGATTTGATGCAAATAAATTGCTGAACCATATCTGAACCTTTAAACCCTGTTTTTGCTCTATGAGCATCTTTTAGTAGCGTAATGCCCTAAAAGATTAGCAGGGATGTGAGTTCATACCAACAAAAGGCTGGTCATGTGCATTATTGCACAAGGAGAAAGAGTTTCATACGGCATCCCTTTTCTCACGACCATTGCCGCAGTGTCAATCGCCTAATTGCCAGAACAAGGGCACATAAAGTAGAGCAGGCTATAAGCTTGCCAAAGATGCCCTTAAACTTAAACCTGACTTGTCAAAGATCTATAACTTTTCCAATTAAAAACTTTTGAAAAGTATCAATATGTTGCTTAATTTTATCTTCTTTTTTGATATATGTCCATACGCCTTTTAATGCAATCGTTATGCTTGCATTTTTATCGGCATTATCCTCATGTCCACATTTAATACATTTAAATATATCTTGTATGGGATTGCCGTTGTTGTCAAATTTAGGTCTATTTTCAGGTTTAATAAGACCACATTTAACACAGGTCATGCTTGTATAAGCAGGATTGACTTTCTTGGCTTTTGGCAGTCCTCTTTCTTCGAGCTTATAGTCCAAGGCAGTAAGAAATTTTTGAAACTGCGAATGATTTAATAGTTTATTAAACGAACTTCTTTTGCGGGCTTTAGACCTGTCTGTTATAGGCTTTAAATCTTCAACATAAACCTGAGATTTATACCTCAAGGCTATATCGGCAACCATATTGGTTGCTTCATGAATTATTCTGTTTGCCCAGTTTCTTCTTACACGGAGTCTATATGTAATGCCGCGGCTCTGCATCTCAGACATTCGTTTTTCTTCGCTCTTTAACAGCTCTTTCAATGTCTTGCCTTCATACAAGCCGCTTTCGAGCAAACTGTATTTCCTATCGAGCACAGAATATGCACAAATGGCTTCAATTCCTCTGTCAATTCCCATAATTGTTTCCGTTTCAATCTTTTCAGGCTTAAACTCAAAAGCAAGATGCAAATAATATTCATTGTTCTCGCTGTCATAAACAAGTCTGCCTTCTTTTGGTTCTGATTTTTGATTCAAATATTTTTCAACAATTCGTTGACCTGTTTCTATTGAAAAAAGAAGACCAGTTGTCGTGCCTTTTGGTTTCAACAAGAGTTTACCTGTTCTGACATCATAAAACTCATGTTCTTTCGATATTATTAATTTCTGCCTGTTTGATGACGGCAATATGTGCAGCAATGCATAATATTTATTTTTGTTGGAATTATAAAGAAACGCCATATTCTGGTGCGATATGTCACACCTGATAAAAGAGAGCGGTTTTAATTTTGCATTTTCCTTGCTTTGTCTATTAATCGCATCCCGCAAATAATTGTATGTTTCGGTATCTATACAGTCTTTAAGGGATTTATGTAGATTATCAAGAATTTGCTCTCTTTCCTGTTCCTTTATTTTTTGCAGAGACGGATAAGACGTGTTTGGCCTTTTTGCCAATAGTTCTTTATAGCTTAGAAGATTGCCTGCTAAATCCTTACAAAGAGAATCTTTAAGGCCGGATGACAAGACAAAGGCATTTAAGATGCTCCTGTATTGCGAGTTTATATATTGAACAGCTTTTTTATCGTTGTATCTTGTTTCACCATTTTTTGTGTTGTATGCTATTTGCACTGTAAAAGTTATTTAACTCATTAAAAATAACCTTTAAAAGTCTGTCATAAAGCAAATGATAGTTTTTAAAAGCCTTTTGTAATAATGCTTGCTTTCTCTTTGAAGGGTTATGCAGCTTAAATATGGCTGTCTTAAACATAATTACACCTGTAGCCTCTTGCCTATCGCCTATAAAATATTCCCTGTCAATTCCTTCTCCACTCCCATAATCGTCTTCCGATAATTTAGACGGTTCTCAAGACTATAGAAATAGATGGAATCATTTTCTTCATCTATAACATTCATAAGTTCAAGCCTGCACTTCTGGAGTTTACCAAGTGTAATATCACCCTCAAAAACAGAGTTCTGCACCCACATGAAATATTTCTTGAGGATCTTCCTCACCTTGTTTACCCTTTCCTCGCCGACGTCATATGTCACAATAATGTAGGACATAGGCAAAAGGCTATAGGCTATAGATAATGTCTATAGCACTATAAATTCTCCTTTTTTGATTTTTTGCCCCCAAAGTAGTTTTTCGACTTCTGTAAGTAAAACACTAATATCTTGAACTTCATTTCTTCTAATATATCCAATGAGAAGTAAGTCCAAGGCCTACCGCCTCTAGCCTTTTGTCTAAAGTTACCACCACGCCTTAAACGGAACATAAAGCTCATCCCCTATCAGATGCTTTATGAGCTTATAACATTCAAGCCTGACAAGCGTCCTGTATGAAACATTCCTCTTGAGCTTCCGATGCTTAATGGTTGTTGTGAGTTTTTGATCAAACTCTTTGAGAAATTTCTTTCTGCCGTTTTCATTCATATAACAATAACCGACATCCTCATCAAAGTCCTCAAGCCTTATCATATTGTTATTCACAAGCTTGAAGATAATCGGGTCAGCAATCAGCGGCTTGAAAATCTCAGCAATGTCAAAGCTCAATGAATATCGCCTCTCTCTCGGTTCATGAAGATAACTTATGGTAGGGTTAAGTTGGGTATGATATATTTCTGAAAGTACTGTTGAATAGATCATGGAATTGCCAAAAGATATGAGGGCATTAACAGGATTAGTAGGAGGTCTTTTCTCACGTCTTTCAATATTGAAATTTTTTAAAACAACATTGAACGCCTGATAATAGGCATCCCGTGCCCGCCCCTCGCATCCCATCAATTCGTTAATGCTTTTTGCCTTAGAGGCATTCTCAAACTCCTCCTTTATTTTTTCTTGGAACTCTGTAGTATCTTTATATTCCCTCAGGTTTCTCAGCATATGGTGCATTGCACCTTCTACGAATGAAAACGCCATAAAAAATCTTCGCTCAGGGTCAAGATAATGCTCAACCTGCCGCACTGTCAGCTCACCTGATACATTCCTGTCTCTCGGCATAAAACTGCCTGAGTAAAAACCGTAATAGTTATAGAAATGGATAATCTTATTCTGCTGTGAGAGGAAGTTTAAAAGTTTTGTGTTGAGGTCAACCTCGCCGTAAAGGTGAATGGTGTCTATATCCTCAACAGGGATAGCCTTTTTATCCCCATTTTCATTTTCGATATAGACGGTGTTTTCCTTTCGCTTAATCCTGCCATTTGAGAATATGTAATAAGGTCTTCCCAAAGAACCTCCTTGGGCTGAAGGCTTAAGGCTGAAGTTTTGACCTCTGAAGCCCCCATAGTAGTTTCCCTACTTCTTCAACCAATACTTGTATATCCTTGCCCTCAACCTGTTTTATGTAACCAAGTTCTATTGCAAATTCTATCAGATATTCTGTCTCCGCCAGAGAACCTAATGCAATATCAATAAAATGAGCAAATTCTTTTTTGCTTTTACGATTATAGCCCTCAACTATGTTTGTCGGTACTGATAAAGCGGACCTTCTTAATTGAGATGTTATACCAAACATTTCCTGTCTTGGAAATTTTTTCAGAAGCTTTATAAACAATCAAAGCCAGATTATGAGCCTTTTGCCATGCAAGCAGATTCTTATAATTCGTCATTCTTTGTTTTTCCTTCAGTCTTCAGCCTGTTTTTCTTCAGCCTATACAAAATTCATAATAGGCGCATTTTGAACAATAGGGTTTTCTCTGCAACTGCTGAGGCTTATCCATACTCAATATCTCCTGCACACGCATCAGCGCAGCCTCAACCTCTCTCTCGGCATCGGCGGTCAACAGGACTTCCTCCCTTTTCCTCATCTTTGGATAATTTATAACACCCCGCTTTTCGATACCAAGCCGCTTGAGGTAATAAAGATAATAAAGAATTTGAATCCTGTCCGCATGATGCATCCTGTTGCTGTATTTCACTTCCCTTATCTCATCATCGCCAACAATGTCAATATTTATAAGATTATCAATCAGCACCTCTTTTTTATCTTCCCTCAGATAAGAATAATCGCCAAGCAATTTCCCCATCAATACTTTATCTGAACCAGCCTCCATCTGTATGCCCCTGTCATAAAGCCAGAGCTTCCTTTCACAGACATAAAGATAGTTAACCTTGACGCCAGTGGTCTTAAGGGAGTGGAAGTCTATGTTGGTGTCTAAAGACATATTGCTTATTTTTAACATTAAGACAATTTTAAACCACTTTTAAATTCTTAAAGTGCGTCCTGTAAAACCAGCGATCCCTTGACAGAAGTATTTCAGCATGGTGGAGTGCATGTGCGCCAATAATAAAATCACCGAGGATATGCTGTCTAACCATGATAGGTGAATGGCACTTATGACAAGCGATGTTTGTGCTTGCTCCACATTTCGGGCATTGTAAAGCTTGCTTTTTACTTTTTGCATAGTTTTTCCATTGCTCGCCAGCCTTCCACAGAACTTCTGCTGTCGCATGAACAAGTCTTATACCTGTGTCCAAAAGAAAATCTTTTAATTCTCTTTCAGATGAGAATTGTGAAGCAAGCTCTGCATATACAATCTCGCATATAATTAATTGCCCTTTCTGTACATAATCATCAAGCAGTCTTTTAGATTTTTGAAGATGCTCTTCATCGGGGATGAGTATATCAAGTAGGATATTGGTATCTACCGCAGCTATCATATCCCTCTCAATTCCTTAATGAGTGCATCGGTTTTTGTGCCTTTTTGCGCCTTTAACTTTCCAACCCATTTGTCAAACGGAGACTTTTTCAAAGACTTTTTGATATAGAACACACCGTTTTTCTCTTCAAAACCAATGTCCTCTCCCGGCTGAATGCCGAGCTTATGCCTGACTTGCTTTGGAATGGTTATCTGTCCCTTGGATGTAACCTTCGCCGTAAGCATACATACCTCCTTGTAAGGAATTATTTCCTTACTCTTATAGTAAGGAAAAAGCAATGTTTTGTCAATAACGCTCGTTCATTAACTTTATCAAGACTTTACCCAACTCAGACTTCATCCGAATTACCCTGTCATAAAGCCAGAGCTTCCTTTCACAGACATAAAGATAGTTAACCTTGACGCCAGTGGTCTTAAGGGAGTGGAAGTCAAGCCCGCTTTCTTTTATTTCATTTCGCAGCATTTTTTGTATTTCTTCCCGCTGCCGCAGGGACAGGCATCATTGCGTCCGAGTTTTACCCCTCCTCGATTCATATCCATAATCCCGCCAGCCATTTTATACTGCCATTCCTTCTTCAGCATCTCGCCATGTGCCTGAAGTGTCTCCACAGCCAATGGCAGCATTCTTAAAAGTATCGCCGTGGATTCGGCTTCATCTTCAGGTTTATCATCCCTTATAAAAAGGTCACCACTCTCCTCAGGATAAACAACTCCATACACAATGCAGAAACTATGAATAAAGTCTTTTTCATCTTCCGTCGCATTCTCATAATTTTCCTTTCAATCAAGATACCAGACCTCTGGCCTCATCCTGAGAGCTTTAAGCAGTTCGTATGACCAATCTTGTATGTCATCAATCATCTCGCCGGTAAGTTTTTTCATATCAAAAGGGAATCTCAATGTGCTTGCGTTAGAGTGCTTGTTATAGTCGTTATACGCCTCCATAAGATTTTTCAAAAGCAAATCCGCCTCCTTCTTGGTGTCAAAAGTTGGCATCTCCCAGCCGAATATCTCCAGCATCCATTCGCTCGGCAGAATCACATCAGGCGTAATGGCAAGACCGAAAAGAAAACCTTAAAGCTCAGTAAGAGTAAATACTCCACCTTGTTATCTGCAAGCTCAAGAAGCTGTGCGAGAAGTTCTCTTTGGTGATTGGTAAAGAGTTGAAGTCTTTGGCATATGGCATAGCTCCTTTTATATTATAAATATTCCTTCTCCTTCTTTATTCGTTAATTCAAGCCCCTTTTCGTAAGAATATGTAACATCGTTCATTATCATAATATTATTTCTCCTGCAATATTCTGAATCTGGAACAGGAGACAAGCATTTAGAGCGATTAAATATTTGAACAGGAACCGTAAATTCCTTCAATTTATTCTTAGCCTGAATGCGCTGCATTTTTTCAGCGTCTTTATTGTCTATAACCCTTATGAGTTCGCTTATCACCCTCTCATTTTCATCATACACAGGGCGCGGGATAACACAATAATTAAAGGCAATATTTCTGAAAAGGTCTTCGGCCTCAGCTCTTGAACTCGCTCTAAAGCCCAATTCAAGCAGTTCCTTATTCCGTCTGTATTTTTCATAATATTTTGTTTTCTCAATATCCTTGAAAACCATAACTATTGCATCTTGTTTGGCCGTCTCATCCATAATCATACCGTTATAGTCAGCAAGAAGCAGGGAATAGGTTCTGTCAAGCAGTTCCCTATCATAAACCCGTGTATGTTCAGCCTTAAAAATATAGATATTGGGTTTATTCTCCTCATATTCTTCATTTCTTTTTCTCCAGCAGCGTCCGAAGCGTTGAAGGAGGCTGTCTATAGGAGAACATTCTGTAAACAATACATCAAAGTCTAAATCAAGGCTTGCCTCCACAACTTGCGTTGCAATCCAGATTACAGGCGGATGTTTGGAACAATTTATACCCATTATTCCAAACTCTTTGCTTTCCTTTCTTTGTCTGTCTTTTAATATAAACCTTGAATGTATCAATGAAGGATTGCAATCTTGCAAGAGATCATACATCTCTTGAGCCTTCTTAACGGTATTGCAAACAATCAATACCTTTTTACCTGAACTGAACTGGTTTTTAATTATTTCCAATGATGAAGTATCGTCAATCGGCCCAGAGTAAACTGCTATCCTATGTCGTTTGGTTGCTGAAAGTGCAGGTTCAGGAAATTCCACATCTTGCAGCCCTTTCAACTCATCTTTTATAAAAGGTGGAAGCGTTGCAGTCATCAAAAGAAATTTGCCCCCAAGTTTATGGATTTCTTTCAAAAAAACCATTATTGCGGCTATAGAATCAGGTGAGAAACTCTGGATCTCATCAACTACTATCTTAGAATACGATGCTGTCAGATATGGTAATTCAAAACCGTTGTATTTGAAAACCGCAGTTACAAGCTGGTCAGCAGTCGCAATGGTTATCGGAGCACAGAACTTCCTTGCAGTCTCGATCCGCTCGATATAGCTTTCTTCGTCGTCACTCTGTTCAAGGATATAACTTATCTCTCCATGCAAAAGGCTTACATTATTACCAAAAATATTTTTAAATCTCTTGTACATCTCATTTACAGCTGTTCTCAAACCAAGAAGATAAAAGGCTTTTTGCCCGTTTATCCAGTTCATGGCGTATTCCGTCTTTCCTGAACCTGTTTCAGCAATCAAAACTATATTTTTATCTGACAGTCTTTTTGCCTCTTTTTGAAAGGTTTTAAGTTCCCAGTTCTGTTGAAAGAGCCAATTATTAAAATCGGCTTCATAGTTGCCAAGATATATCTTTTCAGGCTCAATATCTGCCGATGCCGTATAATCAGATTTGTGCAAAATGCCCTTTAAAAAGACCAGCAATTCAAAATAATTTCCAAAGTTTGTTTGCGAGTCTATTTTTTGTTTTATGTCCTTCAATATATCGTAATCATTGTTTAAGGGATAGCTAATGCCCAGCACCTTTTTATTTTTTTCAAGATCAAAACGAATAGTCATCTCAATGTCTTTTTTATTAAAAGGCTTTATTCGTGTATGATGAAAAGCAATGCAATATTGTACGAGATCGGCAAAACGGATGCCATCAGAGCTAAGAGTGTGAAAATATCTCTTATCTTCATTTGAAATAAAAGCTACAGACAACCATTCATGAGGTATTTCGGCAGAATCTTTTAACTCCGGGATTACAACTTCTGAATCCAGTTTAAGCTTATTTTGAAACTTATGATTCAACTTGCCGAGGTCATGGTAATAAAGGATTTTCTTAATAACCTCGTTATACTTTTCGACTTTTTCAGGATCAAGAAATTTCTTCAGCTTTTCATAATTTTCAAGCAGCTTCCTATTGTGTTCTTCAATAGTTTCAGGAGGCTTCGATTTAGCATAAACAGGCATTTTAGATTGAAAGAAAGTTTATCAGATTTCCATCGTCGTCAACATTAATATTCGAACACTGGATTTTATTACCTTTTGCGATATAAACAGCATCGACATATTTAAAAATCCTTCTGTCATTAAAAGAATTGACAGGCTCATAATAAAATGGCAGTCTGTAATTAGTTCCTTCTAACTGTTCATTCTTACAGATTTCGGGAGCAAGATATATATTGTATGGAAGTCTGTATTCTTCATCAGATGGCAAAATGTCAACGAGATGAGTATCTTCAAAGTCCACTCGGGCAATATCCTCATTTCTGCCAAGAATAACAGTCTTCTGCCTAACTGCATTAAGCAATTGACTATTTAGACTATCATCATCAAAGGCAATGTGCAGTAACAACTCCATATCAACAATTTCATCCACAAACATAACACCTTGCGTAGCAGTCTTCATGGAACCGCCAACCTCTACATCATAAGGATTGTTTGGTCTTGAAGCCCTGCCTCTGTCAAACTTATAGACCTTCTGCATATTCGTTACTACAGACTCATAATTGCCCTGTATGGATATTTTTAAATTACGGTATTCATTCAAATCCAGCAGGGCATGAGCCATGCCTTTGACCATAGATGGAGTTGGAAGCGGATATGTCTGTACATAACCGAAGCTCAACTCTCTCCGGTAATTAACCATATTCTGATAGAGCTTTATCTTAACTGCTTTCATTTTTAATCCGTGTAGAAATTGTCAATATTTCCATTCATCTTCTCAAAAAAATTCTCTATGGATAATTTTTCTGGAACATTAATATCGCTTACATTGGAGAATTCTCCGTCAAGATAACCCAATATGCTCTGCTCTCCAACAGACCTTTCAAATGTCTTAATAGCAAGGGTACTATTAATGAGTCTCTCATTGAGTAAAATCTTATCTTTCGTAAATGAAAGTTTTATCCTGTTGTAAAAAAACGGATTGCCCACATCATATAGTCCGCCGATTACAAAAAGAGGAGAGAGATTTTCCCTCTTGCCTCTTATATCTCTATTAAGAAGCTTTATAACAGTGAGCAGTCGTTTTACTCTTTCTGCTCTTTCGGTCGCCCCCACCTTAATGTTATAAACAGGGTCTATTCCGATTTCATCAAGATTACAGGTTATCGTATAACAGTAATAAGAACGGTGTATTTCAGCCTGAAAAATATCATTGCCGGTATTATTCGGTATCCTATCTGCAAGACCTTTGTTTGTTCCAAACTCAAGTTCATTATTGAAAGGCTCAAGGCTAACTGCATCGGTCAGTCTGACTACTGCCTTCCTGATTTTATTACTATCTTTGGTTTTCATATATCCAAAAAAATCTATTTCAGGAAAATCTTTAATAGTAGCAGTCTCTGCAAACTGTATAACGCCGGCATCTTTATTCACTTCTGCGGGCTTATATCCATAGAGTTCGTCGAGCATTCTCACAATGTCATAACGCAACGCTTGTCTGCTTATATATGAATAATTCTTGCCTTCGGTAGTCACCTTTTTCAATGTTAAGATGTTCCCAACTCCTTCACCATAATTCAGATTTGAGGCTTTAAAAACTACTGCCAGATGTAAATATTTATTCTTTGACATATTATTGTTCCTCCTCTTTTGTGTTGTTAATATTATCTTCTTCTTCTTCAGTTGTTGACTTACTCATCAATCCATTTACAAATGAATAGCCAAATTGAAGAAAACAATCATCATCAAGCATCTCATCTTTACCAAAAAGATTTGGTAAATTATGAGACATAATTATCCTGATGTACTTATCAAGAAATTTATCTCTATCTGCTATCTTTAGATCATTTAAGAATCCATACACCAAACCGTTAATTTGATTTTCCTTTTTCTTTTTCATCAGCTCATCGCGGAGGCTAATGCCACTTTTAAAGCCTTTTTTAACTATTGTTTGACTCTTTTCCATATTTTCACCCCTTGTCCATTGAATATATTTAATTACAAATCTTGCTACTTTATTCAAATTGTATTTTGCCGAATATCTGTCAGGAGCTAAAGAGTATGCAAAATACTTATAAAGAACCGAATAATCGATCTGCCGTTGAATAGCCAGTTTCAAGAGTTCCTCTTCAATATTGTAATATGTCTTCTTTATCACATAATACCCATTGGGAATATTGTCCGCTTTAAACTGCAAATTAAGAAATTCGGCAATATCAGGACTAATATTGTAATTATAAATATTGTATCCTTTTGAGCCCTGTCCAGCCAGAATGGGATTATCAGCAATTTCTATAAAATTAATATTCTCTGAAATACTATTCGATTGCTTTTCCTTTATATGCTCTGCAGTTTGCCTTATCATTGCGTAAATGATATTACTATTATCTTGGATATTTTCAATCATAAGATTAAATGCTCTCACTGTCTCAAAAAGGGTTTTTACTTTTGTGTTTTTATTAGGGAAATAGAAATAGTTCAGATAATCTCCATCAACCTTTTTCAAGACATAAGCAAAAGATGCAAAGGCACAGTTATATATCAATGCACAAAACGGACATATCTTCAGCTTTGATGCTTTAAAGCCCCATATCCAGTTGGAGTTATCCTTATTAAAGCCGATGATATTAGATATAGCATTATTAAACTCATATTTCGCCTTTCTTTCTTGACAGGATGGACACAGGTCGTTATTTTTTAATTTCCTCGAACGATTTTCGGTCTTCATTTGGCTTATATAATCTGAAATGCTGTCGTGAGAACAAACCCCCTTAAACCTCCACCCTATAAAATTGTCCAGCGATGCCTTACCATCAGGGCTGCTATTCAATGTCTTATAAATTTGTTCTTTAGGCAAAGATTCTATGGAAACCTTTGCATTTTCAAGAGCCACAAGAAAATCTTCAACACTTTGATATTCAGTGATTGAAATATTCAACAATTTTAAGAAATCCTTATAAGGTGATCTTTCAATTTCTTCTATCTTTTTAGCAATCTGCTCTGGTTTGACTTTTGATTTCTTGTCAGTTAAATCTTTCTGGACTTTTTGAAGTCTTTGAAGATAAGCATGCGTATTAAAAAACTTCAGAAAGGCATGTTTGATAAACCTTTCTTCAAAACCGTCAAAAATATCGTTTTCAAATTCAACATAGTTTTCGCCAATAGCTAATGAAGGAATACTATCAAGCCCCCTGCCGTCAGTAGCAATGGTAAGAAAGCCTATAATTCCTGCATTAAAATACCAATCTCTCAAGTAGATTCTATGTCCCATCTTCCCTCCACTCCCTCTCTCCCAAACACTATCTCCAGCTCTTTTGGCTCCGGCGGCCTGAGGAGTTAATTCATGCCAAAGATAATCACGGCTCTATTCGTTTAATCCAACCTATGCTGTCAAAGTCGCTGTCATAAGAATAAATTTCGCTTGTATCATAATGCCTCATGAACACAGCGTTGTATGCGTCTATATAGTCTATGTTTTTCCTGCTGTATACAATAAGGGCCTCTGCTATTATGCCGCTATTCGGAATAATAAGGTTTGGAGTTGTTGCCACAACGGATATTTTCTCAATGACTTCAGCTTTTGGAACTTTATAAAACGACTGGAGTGTCCATATTAATTCAGCAATAACCATCTCAGAGGTCAGCAGGCGGATTTTTCCATCAACAGCCTTTTTAAAAAGCTCCCTACTTCTTTCATATTTTGCAGGGTCATCAGAGGTTAGATAGCGAAGGAAGATATTGGTATCTACAAAAACTGTCTTCATTTGCCTTCACCGGCAGCATGTTTTGCAATTTTTCTGATCGTCTCTTTCCGCGCCTTTTTGAAGTCTATCGGCTTCTCTTTTGCTGATATCTTAATTGACGCGCCTATGTCAAGGATATTCCCCTTTATGGGTTTAATCACAGCAACTCCTTCTTCAGCGACTATGGCTACCCTATCATTCTGCTTCAAATGAAGCGCCTCCCTTATATCCTTTGGTATTGTTATCTGGCCTTTTGAAGTCAAGGTTGCAACAGGCATTGAATTACCTCCTTAAAATATTAGGAATTTATATATTTTCCTTACATTATATCATAATTCCTACTCAAAGAGCCTCCACCATCCCAAAACCCTGGCCTGTTCTCAATCCAATCCCGATCTGATAGAGCATCTGCAAGTCCCTTGGATCGCCTTTGAGTTTGAAACATCCTTCAAAGCAGGTAAGGGTCATGTAAGGCTTGCCGGTCTTTTCTCTGAAACCTTTAATCGTATGTTTAACAACCTGTTTTTTCACTTGCACAGGAGCAAACTCCACCTCTCTATAAAGCCCCTCACCCCTTATGTCTTTTAAGATCCTGTCGTGGATGGCGTTAAAATGTTCATTGAAAGGCTGAAGGCTAAAGGCTGATGGTTGCATTTCGTCAACATTAAGCCTAAAGCCTTCAGCCTCAAAAGGCAAAATAGGTTTACCTTCTTTATTCTCAATTAATATTGGGGCATTAGTCTTGAACATTACCTCATCAGAATTTATCTTCTTCTCATTGAGTATAAACACCCTTTCAAATTTGAGATCTATGCCATTTCCAAATGGAAATGATTTTATCTCAAGCAGGCCGTTATATAGGCATACCATAAATTGATATTCTGACGAGCTTATATAAAAAGAGAGGTAGCTGTTTTCAGGAAAATGAAAGACTGTGTCTTCAATCTCAACACCTTCGTCAATGATGATCTTTTCTTTTTTGGCTGTCCTGGCAAAAGGCATAGAGACACTGAAGCAGAATGGTTTGGCTGATTTTGAGTGATCTGAGCTTTTGTCAGGATAGAGGCTTTCTTTATAGGTTGTATCGGACTTTTCAAGCGACTCCTTTATCATAGCCATAAAGCGGTGTCTGTAGAGGATAGGCAATTTGTCAGTCTTAAAGGTTACTTTGATTCTCATTTACAAAGTTCACCTCCTCAGGATACAACTATACTACTACTCCCCCCAAATGATGTCCTACATGTAAATCCCTGCCATCTTCTTTATCTCCTGACGTATATCTTAATGAGGGACATTAAGCCTATCCCTCATGAACTCTACATCTCTTTGAGCTTGCTTATGTGATATTTCAAATCGTTCAGCTAACTTTTTTGCATTCGGAAACCTATCTGCCTTAATCTTGTAATGGAACCAGTAATGTCTCTCATAGGCGAGCTTTTTAGACACCTTTTATCACCTCTTGATGAAATTCACTTTAGAGAATATCCCTTCACAAAGAAGGAAAGCCCTGCCCTCTGTTGGATAAGGACTTCACAAGAGAATTAGAACCTTGTCAAGTATAATATTAGCAACCTCTATCTTTCTCATCAATGGATAATCCTCCACCTTCCCATCTCTATCTATAATTGATACGATATTGGTGTCTACATCAAAGCCAGCTCCTTTTTGGGAGACGTCATTGAACACTATGAAGTCAAGGTTCTTTTCTTTTAGCTTCTTTTTTGCCCTATCGATATTCCTTCCATATTCAGCTGCAAATCCTACAACTATTCGGCTACCCTTCTGTAAACCAACCCTCATCAAAATATCATTAGTTTTCTTTAATTTCAATGAGTTAATACTATCTTTATCAAGTTTTTCTTTAGCTTTTCTATGGGGGGTAATGTCTGATACTGCAGCAGCCATTACAATAACTGCTGAGTCCTTTAGCCTCTCGATAACAGCCTCCTCCATTTCAGAGGCTGTTTCAACCCTGAGGCATTTGACATCAGGAGGTGGAATGAGTGAAGATGGTCCGCTAATCAATGTAACATCAGCCCCCCTTCTTCTTGCCGCTTTTGCAATCTCATATCCCATTCTTCCTGAGGAACGGTTTGATATGAATCTCACAGGGTCAAGCGGTTCACGAGTAGGCCCTGCAGTAACAAGTATTTTATAGCCTTTTAAGTCCTTTGGTGAAAGTGCAATAATGACAGCCTCAATAATATCATCAACCTCAACCATCCTGCCCATACCCTCTTCACCGCATGCCAAATGACCTTCTATCGGTCCTATGAGCTGGAAACCCCTTTTCTTTAGTCTTCCAATATTCTCTTTAACTATGGGATTATTATACATCCTGAAATTCATTGCTGGAGCTATTAGCTTCACACCATCATAGGCAAGGACAATATTTGTAAGAAGATTATCCGCAATACCACATGCAATCTTGTTTATGGTATTTGCAGTTGCAGGGGCAATAAGGAGAAGATTGGTCTGTTTTACAAGATTTATGTGCAAGAAAGGATCATCAAAAAGCCCTGTAAAAACAGGTCTTGATGTAAAAGAACTCAGTGTAAGAGGTGAAATAAAGCGGCAGGCAGCATCTGTCATCACTACATCAATGGTAGCACCTTCGTTAATGAGGTTACGGACAATATCTACTGATTTAAAAGCAGCTATACTGCCTGTAATTCCGAGAAGGATATTTTGACCTTTAAGCACTATCCTGACTCTTCCCCAAATATCTCTTCAATAACCTTCTTGCTATCCCTCTCTCCTCTTTCAGCAAGATAAACCTTCAGGTCTTTTTCGAGTTCAGTCAGATCCTCTGCTGATGTCTCCCTCTGTTTCTCGTCGAGTAAACGTTTATAACTGAGCCTCTTCTCCTCTTCAATGGCCTTCACCGCATCTTCTCCTGTAATTATATCCACTGCATTTGATATGACCTCCTCAAGGGCACGGGTTGTTACCTTCCTTGCCTTGCTCTGTAGCCGTGGCATTGCACCCCTTGAAAGGTCTTTGGCCCTTTTTACACTAGCAATTACCAGCCTGTAGTATCCATCGATCTTTTTCTTGTCGAACTCTATTGGAAGAGAAATTACATCCATGGTTATCCTCCTTTATTTTTTGTTAACCTCTCTATAAATGAATGGTCAAACCTTGATGTGGCAAGTCTTGTTGATATGATAATGCTCTCAAGTTCTCTTAATGCCTGTTTGAAATCATCATTAATAACTATATAGTCATAATGTTTGTAATCAGCGATCTCATCCTTTGCTCTATCGAGCCGCCTCTTTATCTCATCATCTGATTCTGACATGCGTCTACTCAGCCTCTCCTTTAAAGCACTCATTGATGGGGGAAGGATGAATATCCCTATAGAGTCTCTGTACTTGCGCCTTATCTGCATTGCACCGTGGGTGTCAATATCAAGAATTATATCATATCCTTCTCTATTTATCTTCTCAAGTCTCTTAATAGATGTCCCGTAAAGGTTGCCATGCACAACTGCCCACTCAGCAAATTCGCCCCTCTCTATCATCCTCTTAAATCTCAACTCACTTATGAATGAATAATGGACGTTGTTCTTTTCACCACGCCTCGGTAAACGCGTTGTGTAGGAGACAGAATGTTTAATGCCAGATACCACCTCTGTCAATCTCTTGCAAAGTGTTGTCTTCCCAGCACCTGATGGAGCCGATACAATATAAAGCAGACCCTTTCTCTTTGGTCTTCGTCCATTCATGATTTGTATCCTAATACCGAAAGTCTCTGGGTAATGGTCTCTACCTGTAATGAGGAGAGGATGACATGATCACTGTCTGTGATGATTATTGCCCTTGTCCTTCGACCCTGTGTGGCATCAATCAGTTTGCCCCTTTCAGCAGCCTCCTCCCTCAACCTCTTAACAGGAGAAGAATCAGGTGCCACAACCGCTATGATCCTTGAGGCAGAAACTACATTACCAAAACCAATGTTTATTATACTTAATCCCTTGCCTGTTCTTCTCATCTTCTATAATCTCATTTCTTATCCTGTTACTGTAGGTTCTGCACCTGCTCCCTTATCTTTTCTACCTCATGTTTCATTTCAACAACATAATTAGAGATCGTGACATCAGGTGCCTTTGACCCGATGGTGTTTATCTCTCTGTGTAATTCCTGTGCAAAAAAATCCATCTTCTTTCCAATGGCCTCATCAGAGGCTATAAGCCCTTGCATGCTCTTAAGATGACTCTTTATTCTGACAATCTCCTCTGTAATATCCGACCTCTCAATCATTATCGCAATCTCCTGGATTAAGCGTGACTCATTAATAGGCATGCCATCAAGTAATTCCCTGATCCTTTTACGCATCCCCTCCATTGTACTGTCTTTAAAAATTTTTTGCCTCCTCTCAATACCAGCAAGACTTCTCTTTAAAAGTGCAAGTCTTTTTTTTATATCAGAGGCAAGCCCCCTTCCCTCCCTTATTCTTGACCTCTCAAGATCATCAAATGCTATAACAAGAACCTTATCAAAACTCTTTATATCCCCTATTGCCTCCTCAATTACAAATATACCTGGAATAGATGATAACAGCCTGATCTCAATATCTCCGGGGATAGACAGTTCATCTTTGAGGGACAGTAATTCTCTATAGTATTCCCTGGCAAGCGCCTTGTTAATCCTTGGCCTTTTATAGTCTGCATCCCTACCACTGACCCTTACTTCTATGCGTCCTCGTTGGAATCTCTCCCTTATCTGCTTTCTGATCCTCTCCTCGTATGGATAAAGGTACGCAGGGATATTCAACTGTATATCAAGTGTCTTATGATTAGTGGAACGAACCTCTACCCTAAAGTCTGCATTAAAGGCCCTTCCATAACCTGTCATTGATTGAATCCTCATAGCAAAATCCTGAATTTCTATTTTAGCAAAATAGAAGCTATTTTGTGACTGAGAGGAAAACTATATAAGAATGGATTAAAGGTTACGTAACAAGGGCCTCGTACTCGCTCTCCACAAACACAGGTGAGTCATTCTCGATGATAACCTTTACCTTCTTAACATCTCTAAATCTACCTTTGAGTATCTCCTCTGAAAGCGGGTCTTCTATATACTTCTGGATGGCCCTGCGCATGGGTCTTGCTCCGTAGGATGGTTGATAATTCTTCTTTATCAACCATTCAACCACCTCAACACTGAGTTCAACAGCAAGGTCATGATCCATGAGTTGCTTGTTGAGCTCATTAACGAGTAAATGAACAATCTTCACCAGATGTTCTTTTTCAAGGTGATGGAATACAACAACCTCATCCACCCTGTTTAAGAATTCAGGGTTAAAGGTCTTCTTGAGTTCGGTAAGCACCTTGTCCTTGATCTCTCTATAGTTACTTTCGTGTGAAGTTCGCTGAAAACCAAGGGGCATTACATTGTCGGCAAATCGCGTTCCGAGATTCGATGTCATAATTACAACGGTATTCTTAAAGTCAACCTTTCTGCCAAAACTATCAGTCAGGACACCCTCATCAAGAAGCTGTAAGAGGATATTGAATACATCGGGATGAGCCTTCTCTATCTCATCAAAGAGCACCACAGAATACGGTTTCCTGCGAACCACCTCGGTCAACTGACCACCCTCATCATATCCCACGTAACCCGGAGGTGCTCCAGTGAGTCGGGACACATTAAATCTCTCCATATATTCTGACATATCTATCTTAACAAGGGCATTCTCATCATTAAAAAGAAATTCTGTTAATGCCTTTGCAAGCTCTGTCTTACCAACACCGGTTGGACCAAGGAAAAAGAACGAACCTATGGGTCTCTTCTTCGCCTTAAGGCCTGCCCTTGACCTCCTGATAGCCCTTGAGACCGCCTTTATCGCCTCATCCTGGGCAATAACCCTCTTATGAAGCTCTTCTTCCATCCTGAGCAACTTCTCGGACTCCTTCTCTTCAAGCTTATAAAGAGGGATGCCTGTCATCTTGGAGACTGTATAGGCAATATCATCCTCCTCCATCACAGGGATATCATTCTGCTGTTTCTCACGCCATCTCCTATAAAGGCTCTCATATAACTTCTTTAATCTCTCCTCTTCATTCTTTTCAGCAACACTTCTTTCAACGTCGTGGAGTCTCAAATAGAGATTCTTTTCTTTATTCAGTCTCTTCAACTCCCTCTCGAGTTCCCTTAATTCGGGTGACATTGTAGACCTCTTCAGTTTAATCCTCGCACCTGTCTCATCCATGACATCGATTGCCTTATCAGGCAGGAATCTATCCGTTATATATCTTTCTGAAAGCACCGCAGAGGCCTTGATTGCTGCTTCACTTATCTTGACTCTGTGATGTGTTTCATATTTACTCTTCAACCCCTTCAGTATCTCTATAGTCTGTTCAACACTCGGTGGCTGGATATATACTGGTTGAAATCTCCTCTCTAGTGCGCCATCCTTTTCGATGTATTTCCTGTATTCATCAGGTGTCGTAGCACCTATGCACTGTATCTCGCCCCTTGAGAGGGCGGGTTTCAGCATATTGGAGGCATCAATCGAGCCCTCGGCAGCACCTGCACCCACAAGTGTGTGTAGTTCATCAATAAAGAGGATTATCATATCTGACTGGATAATCTCCTTCATAACCAATTTCAGCCTCTCCTCAAACTGGCCCCTGTATTTTGTGCCTGCTATAAGTGCACCAAGGTCAAGACTGATGATTCTCTTATCAAGGAGAGCATCGGGGACATCCTCAGCAACGATTCTCTGAGCAAGACCCTCAACGATCGCCGTCTTGCCAACACCCGACTCACCGATGATTGCAGGATTATTCTTGACCCTCCTGCCGAGTATCTGCAGTACTCTTTCAATCTCATCCTCCCTGCCAATCACAGGGTCGAGCTTACCCTCTCTTGCAAGCTGAGTGATATCTCTGCCAAATTCATCAAGAGCAGGTGTATGGCTCTTTTTGCCCTTGCTTGTATAGTAGAGTCCACGCATTGAGAGGTTTATCGCAAGCTGGCGGGCACCAAGGATATTTGCACCAAGACTCCTCAATATCTTCCCTGCTATACCCTCCTCCTCCCTAATTATACCGATAAGCAAATGTTCACTACCGATATATCCATGACCGAGTAACCTCGCCTCTTCAACAGCAAGTTCAAGAACCTTCTTTGCCCTCGGAGTAAATGGAATATCACCAAATGTGAGGATGTTTGAACCTGTGGGAAGATTTCTTTCGACCTCGATACGGAGCTCCTCAGGAGAAAGACCCATCTTCTTGAGTATCATTACAGGAAGGCCATCTTCTTCTCTTATGAGTCCAAGCAAAAGGTGCTCTGTGCCGAGATAATCGTTCCTCCGTTTCTCCGCCTCCTCACGTGCATATATAATTATCTTTCTGCCTCTCTCGGTAAACTTCTCAAACATTTAATAACTCCTATAATTCTAATATATCCATTCAGCTTTTCATTGTCAAGGCAAGGGGGTAAGCAGGAAGTAGCAAAACTTCTGGGGAATGCGCAAGAGGTAAAAAGGTTCATCGCGCCCTTTTATTATAAACTATGCCCTTGATCTCCTCCATGAACTCCTTTATATCTTTGAACTGTCTGTAGACAGAGGCAAATCTTACATATGCAACCTCATCAATATCCTTAAGCGCGGTCATTACCTGCTCACCAATCCAGGAACTCGATATCTCCCTCTCACCCAATTCCTGAAGATTCTTCTCAATTCTCCCAACAAGTAACTCCCTAGTCTCTATACTAACTGGCCTCTTCTCACAGGCCTTCTCAAGACCATGAAGTATCTTCTGTCTATCAAAAAGTTCTCTTCTGCCATCCTTCTTGATAACAGACGGCATAACCTCTTCAATCCTCTCATAGCTTGTAAATCTTCTTTCACACCTCAGGCATTCACGACGGCGCCTGATGACATCTCCCTCCTTGCTCAGCCGTGAATCAATAACCCTGTCTTCTAAATGTCCACAAAATGGACACCTCATATCATTCTTCTAAGTCCTCATATATAGGGAACCTCCTGCATAATGCCTTTACCTTGTCCCTTATCTTATAAGTCACATCTATATTATTTATATTATTTACCACTATAGAGATAAAGTCAGCAACCGTAACCATCTCTGGTTCCTTCATCTTCCTGGTTGTAACTATAGGTGTGCCTATCCTTATACCACTTGTTACAGCAGGAGGCTTTCTATCATAAGGAATTGAATTTTTATTTATGGTAATCCCTGCCATATCCAGTGCAGTCTCTGCATCTTTGCCTGTAATCTTTTTATTTGTAAGGTCAACAAGCATAAGATGCGTATCTGTGCCGCCTGATACCACCTTCATTCCCTTTTCCATAAGGGCATCCGCAAGTTCCCTTGCATTCTTCACAACCTGCAGTTGATAGTTGTTGAATTCCTGTGACAGTGCCTCCTTGAATGCAACTGCCTTGGCAGCTATAACATGTACAAGGGGGCCACCCTGTATCCCCGGAAATATCATCCTGTCAATGGTCTTTGCAAACTCTGCCCTGCACATTATCAAACCACCACGAGGGCCCCTCAGTGTCTTGTGAGTTGTGGATGTGACAAAATCAGCATAGGGTATGGGTGATGGATGAAGACCTGTGGCAACAAGCCCTGCAATATGGGCTATATCTGCAAGGAAGTAGGCATTGACCTCCCTTGCTATGTCAGAGAGGACCTTAAAGTCTATGGTTCTTGAGTAAGCACTCGCCCCTGCTATGATAAGTCTTGGCTTATGCCTTTTTGCCAGGCTCCTGACATTATCATAATCTATAAGCCCTGATCTTCTGTCAACTCCATAAAAGTATGCCTTATAAAGGAGCCCTGAAAAATTGACCTGTGTACCATGTGAAAGGTGACCACCGTGGCTGAGGCTCATACCAAGTATCTTATCACCAGGCCTAAGCACTGAAAGATAGACTGCCATATTCGCCTGGGTACCTGAATGGGGCTGTACATTTACGTGTTCTGCACCAAAAAGTCTTTTTGCCCTCTCTATTGCAAGGTTTTCAACAATATCAGCGTATTCACATCCCCCATAATAACGGTTACCCGGATAACCTTCAGCATACTTGTTTGTAAATATAGAACCCTGAGCCTGAAGAACCGCAGGGCTTGAGTAATTTTCAGAGGCTATAAGGACAAGCTTATCCTTTTCTCGTTCGATCTCCTTTATTATTGCATCATAGATTTCAGGGTCTGTCTTTTTAAGTTCGGTCATCCTCATGACGCATCAACCTTTTCTCAATAGCCTTTATCTTATCAAGCCTCCTCTGATGCCTTCCACCTTCAAAGGGTGTCGTAAACCAAATCCTCACAATCTCTTTTGCCTTCTTTTTATCTATTACCCTGCCAGGCAGGATCAATAGATTTGCATCATTATGCAATCTGCTCATCTCTGCAGAATAGGGATCATTACAAAGAGATGCCCTTACATTTGGAAACTTATTGGCAACTATTGACATCCCTATCCCTGTACCGCATATAAGTATACCTCTATCTACCCAACCCTTTGATACGGCCTCTGATACCTTCTCTCCAAAATCAGGGTAATCAACTGATATCTCATCATCTGTGCCAACGTCCTCGTATTTAATGGAGAGTTCATCAAGAATGGGTAATATCTCCCTCTTAAGTTCTACTCCTGCATGATCACAGCCTATTGATACATTCATGATTTATCCTCAACTCAGAGATATAACTAAAATTAGACTCTCTAAAATCCTCTCTTCCCTCAAGCACGGGTAAGAAAACCAACAGAGGTAAATTATATTATCAACCCTATAAATCTAAGTCAAGGATATGTAGCAGAAATTTGTTATAATTCTCTATGCCTTATATTGCCCTTACAGGTGGTTTTGGCACAGGTAAGACAACCGTCCTCGGTCTCTTTAAGAGACAGGGTGCTCTGACAGTGGATATTGATAGAGTTGTTCATGGTATCCTTAAAAAAGATGAGATAATCAAAAAGATAAGCAACTTACTCGGAGATGATGTTCTGAAAAGATCATCAAAAGGTCTTACCCTCAACAGGAAGGCAGTAGCGAATAAGATATTTGATAACCGAAAAAAGAGAAAGGCCATTGAGAGGATAATACATCCACTCGTCCTTGAAGAGATAAAAAAGATCAAATCCAGAACCTCAAAAAAGGAAACATCCATAATAATCTTTGAAATACCCCTTTTATTTGAGGCAGGATTTGAGAGATATTTTGATATGACAGTAGTCGTCTATTGTGATAGAAAGACAGTGATAAGAAGGCTTATCAAAAAAGGCTTTACAGAGGTAGAGGCAATAAAGAGGATGCGCGCCCAGTTGCCTGTAGAAAAAAAGGCCATATTTGCAGATTTTGTAATTGACAACAGCAATGGCCTCAGGAAGACAGAGTGTCAGGTCAGGCAGGTATTTAGAAAAATCACTTTAACTTCACTCTGAACTCCATCTCATTCAAGAATTCACCCTCCCTCCTCTGAACCTTTACTCTCATCACATCCTTAACATTCTTATAAAATAAATGGAGTTTTATGTCTTCTATACTATTTACAGGCACATCATCGAGAGCGATTATTATATCCCCCTCTTTTAGACCTGCCTTCTCAGAAATACTATCCTCTGGGAAACCTGTAATCCTAACCCTGTTATCTTCTATCTTTAGGTAGGCCATCAGTCTTGGTGCAGATGGTGCCTCAATCTGTTCTGGGAAGACAATGTAATCTGCTATACCCCTCTCTGCAGTTGCATCAAGAAGCACTATTGCATAGTCGTATCCGTTTCTCCTGTATGTCCTCGCTGGTATTCCAGAGCCATATTCAAGATGTCCCTGTCCTGCAATAACCACCATCTGATAGTCAGGATTCTTCTTTAAAAATTCATCTATTGATTCTGCCATTGTCTCATCCCATATAATCTGTGATTGGAAAAAATAATCAAAATTCTTCTCCTCCCAATCCCTGTGCTGCTTGAATATATCCTTCAGCCTTTCTCTGTAGTGAGCATCTGAAAGATCCATCTCCAGAGGAAGCATCTCCATTTCCTTATCAGTCAATGAATCTATACCATTTTCAGATACCTTATCGATTATCTCCTCATGCATATTTAATGCAATAACCGGCACCCTTTTTGAAACAGCAAAATCCAGTATTGGCTTGTAAAGATTGAAATCAAATCTCCATCTCTTGTAATATTCAGACCGGTTTAGGAACTCCCTCTCTTCAATCCTTCCAGATGTATAATCATCTATCACAACCTGAAAAGGCCTCTGAAACATCTCCATGCCGATGGCAAGTCTTTTATTCCTTTCATATAGCCTGCGAATAATCTCGAGTTGTGTTGTATGATGTGCATATTGATCATGAAACTCTCCAATATAAACTATCCTCTTATCCGCTATATCATCGATGATATCTGAAAGTGAGTTGATTAAAGAGACCTTGACCACTGATGGCTCACTGATTATATCCATACGAATTCCCCTTTCAGACTCATCTGTTTCCTTACTTATATTTACACCACCACTGAATACAAGCCTGCTGTATCTACCATAATGAGATATCTTCTTAAAGCCTGCTTCTATCTCGTCTTTTAAAGTTCCACTAAAGACACCAATTACCTTTTCTTCGTCCCAAGGATTCTTTTTTACAACCACATTAAAGCCTTTATCTGGCATATAAAGTCTTCCAAAAAGCCTTCTTATTACTGGATTATCAGAGCCAAGGATGATGAGGGTTGATGATTTAATCTCTGATTCTTTAATATCAGTGGCTTCTTTTAAATGGGCCCCCTTATCCTTAAACGACTCTATGATATATTCATAATCTTCTTTATTCTTAATGGGTAGAGCAAGGAGATATTCCCTACCTCCAAGGAGTCTTGAGATTGTAGGAGGGGTCTCCCTTTTATCAAGCCTTCTTGCAATATCATAATCCTCATCAAGGGCCATCCTCTCCGGCCTTTCTGACATATATATCTTAAAATCCTTCACCTCTTCAGAAAGACTGAAGAACCTCTTAAACCCTTTACTACCTGAATATATAGTCACAGGCACATCTAATCTAAATATCTTTCCGCTCTGTTTAAGCTTGAAACTAAGCTCATAACCACCCCCTGAATATTTTAATTCCACATCTTTTAGTTCCAATTCTGGCAGTCCCTTTTCATCAACCCATTGTTTGAAAAACCATGTAAGGTCTCCTTTATAGTACCTTTCAAATGATTGCCTAAGGTCATCCCATGATGCCCTTTTAAATCGATACTCTTTAATAAAATCCCTGAGTGAGGTCAAAAAAACCTTCTCACCAATGAGATTCTTGACCATATGAAAAACCATTGATGACTTTCCATATCCGATTGCCTTTGAAGCATCATCAAACCTGTCATAGAATTTAATCAGTGGGAATTCGTTATCCTCATTGACATAACTCTCATAGTCTGTAAGCAACATCTTCCTATACTCCCATCCCCTCCCCTCCTTCTCCTTATAGAGATGGTCTGAGAGGTATGTTGTAATGCCCTCTGACCAGTTTCCACCATCATTGTCAATATAAACCATGTTCCCAAACCATTGATGAAGGATTTCATGTCCAAGAGAGGTTTCAACAATAAATGGAAGTCTCACGACACTACTGCCAAGAAGAGTAAATGTTGGCATTGAATATCCTGTTGGAAGAAAGTTCTCAACAATAGAGAATCTCTTATAGGGGAATTCACCAAGAAGTTCTTCATAAAACTCAATGTATCTCTTTGTATATTCTATGTATCTCTCTGCAAGTTCTAAATCTTCCTCAAAGAAGTAGGCATAAATATCAACATCATTATATCCATCCTTTATGATTCTGTAGCTATTGCCTGCCACAAGGTTGATACTATCCAGCGGATATGGAAAGTCAAAAGAAAATCTCGCTTCACTGTCCTCTATCTTTTTTATCCCTTCAGCCTCTGATATTGCCTCATATCCCAGAGGAAGTGTTACCTCAAGTTTATGATAACTCAACCCCTCTAACTGAGGATACCAGATTCCCGTAAGTGCTATGCCTTTATGGGAGATAATATTTTTAGAATCATTCTGTCCTGAGAAAATACCTTTAAAACCTATCTCAAGCGTTCCATCATCTGAAGGGATTAACCTTATGATTTCCCCAGACTCCTCAAACCCTGCAGACTTACCATTAAGCCTTACATGAAGAATCTCAAGAGCACCTCTATTGAGTATCAGTTCCTGTCCTGATCTGACATTGATATGTGAAACCCCTTTTATCTTAGCCCTTGAGATATTAACGCTCACCTGTATGTTATTTTTATACATATCCACATACCCATGCTCAGATGCAAGGATAATTGAGGGGGTAAAAAGAAACAGTGCTATGAATAATATATAATAAGCCATTTCTCCATTATACACGAATTTTATGTATGGTAAGCTGTTATGTAAGGTCTTCAAAGTGGGTCAGCCTTTTGAACTCCCTGTACCTCGCCTCTATCTCTGAATAGTCAAGGCTCTTTATCCTGTCAAGGCTGAAGGCCTCTACATTATATGAAGCCATCACACTACCAAAAATTATTGCCTTCCTGATATTTGACTCCTCAAAGTTCATTGTATTGGCAAGGTAACCCATAAAGCCACCGGCAAAGCAGTCGCCTGCACCTGTTGGATCAAATACCGAATCAAGTGGATAGGCAGGTGCAGAGAATATCCTGTCATCTTTAAACATCAGCGCACCATACTCACCACGTTTTACAACAATGGTGTTCGGACCATAAGAGAAGATCCTCTTTGCCGCCCTGACAAGGTTAGGTTCTCTTGAAAGCTCTCTTGCCTCGCTATCATTGATAATCAATATATCAACAAATTTAAGGGTTTCAAGAAGGGATTCTCTTTTGCCCTCAATCCAGTAATTCATGGTATCACAGGCAACAAGTGCAGGGTCTTTAACCTGTTGAAGAACCTCCCTCTGAAGGTCAGGGTCTATATTTGCAAGAAATACAACCTTCTTATCCTTATATCTTTCAGGAATCCTTGGTTTAAATGACTGAAAGACATTGAGTTGAGTATCAATCGTGTGTGCCTCATTGAGGTCATATCCATACTCACCCTTCCACCTGAATGTCTTACCCTCTCTTCTCTCAATACCTTCTATATCTATCCCTTTGCTCTTTAAGAATTTCAGGTATTTCTCAGGAAAGTCTGTGCCAACAACAGCAACAACCGAGACCTCTGTGAAGTAACTTGATGCTGTTGAAAAATATGTTGCAGAGCCACCAAGCACCTCCTCCACCTCACCAAATGGTGTCCTGACAGAATCAAAGGCAATGGAGCCAACAACAAGCAATGACATCTATTCTACCTCTCTTATAAATTATTGACGCCTGTGTGGTTCAATAATCACCTTTATTGACTTACCCGCCTCTGCCACAAGTTTAAAACCCATGCCTGTCTCATCAAGTGAAAGCCTGTGAGTAATCATATCATCAAGTATAACCCTTTTTGTATGGATAAGCTCTATAGCTGTCTCAATATCCAGAGGACCTGCACCATAAGATGTCATCATCGTTATCTCATTACGCCAGAGTTCATTCATGGGAACAGGAACCATAATCTCAGGTTCAGGCACAGCGAAGAATAATATCGTCCCACCACGGTCAACGCTCTCTATAGCCTCGGTGCAGGCTGATAAAACACCAGCACATACGACCACCAGGTCGAATGGCCTACCCCTATTTAACTTAAAAAGGTCATCTCCTGAGCCATCAGATATATTAAGAATAGCATCAGCCCCGAATCGTCTTGCTATCTCTAAACGATAATCATTGATATCAGTTGTAACGATCCTACCTGCGCCAACGGCACGTGCAAGCTTTATGTGTAAAAGGCCTGATATGCCACTGCCTATCACAAGCACGCTCTGTCCTGGCTTAAGCATGGCAAGCCTCTGACCCCTAACCACGCATGCCAAGGGTTCAATCAATGTCCCAACATCATAGCCTATCCCATCGGGTAGAATAAACACCCCTCTCTCTACATTGATTTGAGGGACGCGAATATATTCAGAAAAACCACCAGGTTCATAATTTGTCCTGTGAAGGGTTTCACATGCTGTATGATGACCATTTAAACAGTAATGACAGGTATTGCATGGGACATGATGGGAGACAAAGACCCTGTCCCCCTTTTTGTATTTTTCCACTCCCTTACCAATCTCCACTATCTCACCTGTAATCTCGTGGCCGAGTACAACAGGGGCCTTCTTGATACGATACCACTCCATGACATCGCTTCCGCATATGCCACCTGCCATAACCTTTACAAGCAACTCACCATCACCTATTTGTGGTAAAGGCCTTTCCTCTATCCTGATGTCTTTATTGTTGTAATAAACTGCCACACGCATTTTTATTACTTCTTCTCCTTATTCTTCATCTCTAAGTACATCTCATTTGCCTCTTTTGGTGTTGCCTTTTGATGTATAATTGCCCTTAATGCCTTTGCCATTGCTACTGGATGCTCATTCTGCCATACATTCCTTCCAAGGTTCACACCTATTGCACCTTTCTGCATGCCATCATGTACAAATTCAAATACCTCAAGCTCTGTCTCACATTTTGGCCCACCTGCCATAACCACAGGCACTGGACAGCCATTTGTCACCCTCTCAAAATTTTCACACCAATAGGTCTTGACCACCCTTGCGCCAAGCTCTACCGCTATCCTACAGCACAGGGCAAGATACCTCGCATCCCTTTTCTCAAGCTCCCTTCCAACCGCTGTAACAGCCATTACCGGTATCCCATAATTCTCGCACTCATCAACAAGCCTTGCAAGGTTCACCAGTGTCTGCTTCTCATACTTACTGCCTACAAATATGGACATCCCGACTGCTGATGCATTCAGCCTTATTGCCTCCTGCACAGATGTGGTAAGCTCTTCATTTGCAAGGTCCTCACCAACCATACTTGTACCACCTGACACCCTGAGTATTATGGGCTTGTTCCTTGCAGGGTCAATGCAGTTACGCAAAACCCCTCTTGTAACAAAGACTGCATCAACATATGGCAGAAGTGGTTTTAGTGTCTCACCAGGCCTTTCAAGGCGCCTTGTAGGCCCCTGAAAATATCCATGGTCTATCGGCATAAAGAAACAACGACCATCCTTCTGTATAAGCTGTGAAAGGCGATTCTTCATTCCCCAATCCATAACAAACCTCCTTTTAGATTTTAGATTATTAAAAAATACAGACAATGACAATAATAATAATGTTATAAAGTCTAGTCAAGCCTTAATAGCCCTGCATCACGGGCAGCCTTTACAGCCATCCTGTACTCATCCTGTGTTATCCTTCTGTCAAGTGGTGGGTAGTTATAGGCCTTGAAGCATGGATAGTACTGTGCCATTATATTTGTATATGTGTTTGGAGATATCTCTTCCGCAAGGAATCTGACTACCTCCTCTGTGCCAGCAAGTCCCTCTGGAAGGACAAGGTGTCTAACAAGGAGCCCTCTCAGGGCTATACCTCTGTCATCAATAATAAGGTCACCAACCTGTCTGTGCATCTCCTTAATGGCAGACTTTGCAACAGAGGGATAATCCCTTGCCTTTGAATATTTCATTGCAACCTCCGGGTCCGCATATTTAAAATCAGGCATATATATATCAATAATCCCATCCAGTATCTTTAATGTATCGACTGATTCATAACCCCCACAATTATAGACAATAGGTATCCCAAGGCCTTTATCTATAGCGATCTCAAGGGACCTTAGTATCATTGGCACCTGATGTGTTGGGGTCACGAGATTTATATTATGACAGCCGTGGTTCTGGAGGGTAAGCATTATGTCAGCAAGTGCATCAAATGAGATTATATCGCCCTCACCAAGATGGCTTATAGTCCAGTTCTGACAGAATATACATCGTAGATTGCAGTGGGTAAAGAATATGGTACCGGAACCGTGTCGTCCAACCAAAGGCCTCTCTTCTCCAAAGTGAGGGTTGTAGCTTGAGACAACAGGCCTGTTCCCGGTGCGGCAGATGCCTGTCTCACCTGCTGTCCTGTCAACCCTGCAGTTACGCGGGCAGAGTGTGCAGGACTTAAGCATCTCATCAGCAAGTCTTGTCCTCTTCTTGAGTTCTTTTCTTGAGAGTTTCAGGTAGGCAGCTATGAAACCTTTAACCTCTTTCTTGTCCATTCAATAAGACCACCGGCAGATATAAGTTCCTGCATAAAGGACGGTATGGGTCTTGCATGATATTCCTCACCCTTTGAAAGATTTTTAATGATACCCCTGTCAGCATCTATCTCAATCTCATCACCCTCATTAATCCTCTCTGACGCCTCCTCAGACTCAAAGATTGGAAGACCTATGTTAAATGCGTTTCTGTAGAATATCCTTGCAAAGCTCTTTGCAACAACTGCCTGTATGCCAGCAGCCTTTATCGCCATGGGTGCATGTTCCCTTGAAGAACCGCACCCGAAGTTCCTCCCTGCTACAATGATATCGCCACCCTTTACCTTCCTTGGGAAATCCCTATCAGCATCCTCCATAACATGCCTTGCAAGTTCATACGGATCTGAGGTATTCAGATACCTTGCCGGTATTATTGCATCAGTATCAATATTATCTCCGAATTTCCACGTCCTACCTTTGAGAATCATCTTTCCTCCATATCCTCGTTATTTTATGACTATTTTAATTTAACAAACTTTATCATCTCTTATGTGTTTTTTCTCGCCACGAAAAGAAATGTCCAAAATCCATAATGGAAATTCTATGGAGGTTGAGCCCCCATAGAATATTTAAATTAAGCTTATATAAGTATAAATTAAATTTTATTGATTTTTTATCATCCTTTAAATTAAGATATGCACCATTGCAAAATAATACATCACTGTTTCATATTTCATCAAATATACACCCATTTCTCCCCCTTAATAGAGGGAAGATAGGTTGGTAAGGATTTATGATGCTTAGGAGAACTATAAAATTTTATAAAATTCTACTGCCAATAGCAATACTTTCTATCTTAATCTTTGGTGCAATTGATGTCTTTGCCTCAGACCCTCAGCCACAACAGGAAACAATACAAACCGCATGGTGGGTATGGCCATTGGGTCTGTTTGTGTTTACATTCATACTGGGTATCGTGGCAGTACTTGGTGGTGTTGGAGGTGGTGTATTGTTTGTCCCGATTGTAAGTGGATTCTTCCCCTTTCATCTTGATTTTGTCAGGGCAACAGGCCTTTTTGTAGCATTATCGACAGCGCTCGCTGCAGGTCCAGGCCTGTTGAAGAGGAATCTTGCAAATCTAAGGCTTGCTATGCCTATGGCATTGATAGCCTCAACATCTTCAATCTTTGGTGCATTGATAGGCCTCGCCCTTCCGACAAACGTCGTACAAACACTTTTGGGTGCCACGATAATTATGATAGTCTTTATAATGCTCTCTGCTAAGAAATCAGAGTTTCCATCTGTAGAGAAACCCGATTCCCTTTCCAAGGCGCTGGGGATAATGGGTGTATACTATGAAGAGTCACTTGGCAAGAATGTGCAGTGGCATGTTCACAGGACACCGCTTGCACTAATCCTGTTCATTGTAATAGGTATTATGGCAGGCATGTTTGGTCTTGGCGCTGGATGGGCGAATGTGCCGGTATTAAACCTATTGATGGGGGCTCCCTTAAAGGTATCAGTAGCCTCGAGTGTCTTTCTTCTTTCAATAACAGACTCTGCTGCTGCATGGGTATTCATTAATAAGGGCGCTATTATACCCCTTATGATTGTTCCCTCAATCGTTGGTGTAATGCTCGGCTCAAGGATCGGTGTTAGGATACTGGCAAGGGTCAAACCAAGGGCGGTAAAATGGATAGTCATCGGGCTGTTATTCCTCTCTGGGCTCAGGGCATTATTAAAAGGACTCGGTATATGGACATAGGAGAAAACCATGGATAAAAAAAATGATAGAGCAACGGCATCTGAGGAACAGATAGCATATGCAGAGTTTCTCGGTAAAGGTACCTGGACTGCCCTCGGACTGCTGATAATATTATTCATCATATATATCAGTGGTATATTACCAAACGTGGTTGACTTTGAAAGTCTCCAGATATACTGGAAGATGCGTGCTGCAGATTATATACATGAGGCAAATTCTCCCACAGGGTGGGGATGGGTGCCCCTCCTTAACCATGGTGATATGCTTTCCTATATTGGGATTGCCCTTCTTGCAGGATTGACAATCCTCTCTTACTTTAGGATACTGCCTGTTTTTATAAAAAAGAAGGATAAACCATTCACAGTAATTGTACTGATAGAGCTGGCTGTCTTGATACTTGCTGCAAGCGGTATCTTAACAGCAGGAGGTCACTGATATGAAGAGATTGCTGGTTGCAAGCGATGGATCAGAATATAGTTCAGGGGCAATAAGGGAGGCAATAAATATCTCAAGGACATGTAAGGCTGACCTTACAGCCCTCTCTGTTATAGAGATAAACCCCCAACTCCTGAGCCTTGCACCTCAGATAATTGAGGATACAGAGAAGGCAACGAAGCTTCACCTAAATGATATAAAAGAAATGGCTGAAAAGGAAGGCATTAGTTGTTCCACAATCATTCGGGAAGGTGAAGATGTCTTCAGACTCATAATAGATGAGGCTGAAAAGGAAGAGGCTGACCTCATAGTTATGGGAAGGCGTGGAAGAAGGGGTATAATGAAGCTTTTGATGGGCAGTGAAACAGCAAGGGTTATTGGTCACAGCCCTGTCAATGTCGTTGTTGCCCCAAGGGCATCGGATATTAAATGGAAGAGCATCGTGATTGCAACAGATGGCTCAAGATTCAGCGAGGCTGCTGCAAAAGAGGCAATAAGTTTAGTTAAGAATTGCTGCAAGACCTGTACACTTAATGCAATTGCCGTTACCCGCCCTGATGCGACAGAGGAGAGGATCAGCATATCAGAGAAGGCACTTGAAGATATAAAATCTAATGCAGAAAGAGATAACATCAAGGTCGATGTAATCCTCATAAAGAACAAACCCCATGAATCAATCTATGAAGCCATAATAGAGTATGCAAAGGAAAAGGATGCTGATATCATTGTTATGGGCAGTCATGGAAGAACCGGCATAAAAAAACTTCTTATGGGAAGCGTCTGTGAAAGGGTTATAGGACATGCAGATTGTGCAGTGCTTGTAGTTAAAGTGTAAACTTATTGAGGAATTGACTATCATTTTTTAGCAATGCCCTGACCTTATCAGTCCCTATCTCTATTACATACTTCTTAACAAGGGCAGTTGAGTCTAAATAGATCAACGCCTTAGGTTCTAAAGAATTAACTCTCATTTTTTTGTGCGCTTGACATGCACAAAAATTTGTTTTATAGTATGTCTAAAGGAGGTGCTAAATGAGGGCTACTATAGATATAGATGATAGGCTTATAGAAGAGGCAAAAAAACTCACTTCTGTAAAGACAAAGAAAGAACTCATAAACCTATCACTTAAAGAACTAATCAGAAAAAAAAGAATGGAACATCTTTTAAGCCTTTTCGGAACTTCACCCATAGATATAACACTTAAGGACATTGAAAAATTCAGGAAAGATGAATCCTGAGAGATTCCTTGTTGATACAACTATATGGGTTAAATATCTTCGGGGGTTAAACAAATCCCTTAAAGAGCGTATCAGTTCTCTCGTTTTAGAAGAGAAGGCATTTACAACAGAGGTAATAATTATGGAGATTTTAAGGGGTGCTAAATCTGATAAGGAATATAATATGCTTTATCAGGATTTTTTAGCACTTCCTCAACTTATAGTTGATCATAATGTCTGGGAAACGGCATGGAAGACTGCTTATAAGCTTAGAAAAAGTGGTGTTAATGTGCCGATGGCTGATGTCATAATAGCAGCAGTTTCAATGTATTATCGATGTACACTGATACATTCTGATGAGCATTTTAACCTTTTGGCAAAACATATCAGTCTTAAGGTTCTTGAGATGTGATCTACCCCTCTTCCAGCCCATACTTCTTCAACTTCCTCCACAGAGATACCCTGTCAATCCCAAGTATCTGTGCAGCAAGGGTCTTGTTCCCGCCGACCTCTTTTAAGACCCATTTTATGTAAGCCTCTTCCTGTTCCTCAAGGGATGGAATCCTGCCTTCCTTTTTCCTGAATGTCCTTATGCTTAGTTCTTTTATATCCTCTGGCAGGTGGGCTACCTCAATCCTGCTCTTATTTGAAAGTGCCACACCCCTTTCTATGATATTTTCAAGCTCCCTTACATTACCGGGAAAGTCATAATTCATAAGGATAGTCATCACTTCCTCTGATATCTCTGTCACCTCCTTATTCATAAGGGTGGCGTATTTTTTAAGAAAGTAGTAACAGAGCAGAGGTATATCATCCCTTCTCTCAGAGAGGGGGGGGATATGGAGTGAGACTACGTTGAGCCTGTAATAGAGGTCCTGCCTGAACTGACCTGATTTTATGGTATCCTGTATGTCACGATTAGTAGCTGCAATGAATCTCACATCAACCTTTACAGGCTCTGTCCCTCCAACCCTTAAGACCTCCTTCTCCTGAATTACCCTTAATAGTTTTACCTGCATTGACTGTGGCATCTCTGTTATCTCATCAAGAAAGAGTGTCCCTTTAGAGGCCATCTCTATTAATCCCTTTTTCATTGCTGTGGCACCTGTGAAGGCCCCTTTTTCATGGCCGAATAGTTCATTACCCAGAAGTTCCTCTGTGAATGCTCCACAGTTTATTGCAAAGAATGGACCTTCTGCTCTTGTGCTATTAAAATGTATGTATCTGGCAAAAAGCTCTTTCCCTGTGCCGCTCTCCCCTGTAAGGACAATGTTGCAGTCTGTTGGTGCGATCTGTCTCGCTGTATCAAGAAGCCTCTGTATATTAGCATCCTGTGTGATTATCTTAACTTTTCCCTGATAGGTTTCTAACTGCTCTCTTAGTTGTCTGTTTTCTCTTTTAAGCTTTAGCTTCTCAACTGCTTCTCTGACAACTTTTCTTACTTCATCTAATTTAAAAGGTTTTGCTATGTAATGGTAGGCACCTTTTCTCATTGTTTCTACTGCAGAGGCAACAGTAGCATATCCAGTTATCATTATCACCTCTGCATCAGGATAAAGCTCTTTACATCTTTTCAATATCTGCATCCCGTCAACCTTTTCCATCTTGAGGTCAGTAAGGACAATATCAAACACCTGATTCTCTAAAAGCTTCAAGGAATTTACTCCACTCTGCGTCCCCACCACCTCATATCCCTCTTTCTTCATTATATGTTCCAGATTTCTGAGTGCAATCTGTTCATCATCTACAATCAGCATTCTCGCCTTGTGTTTCATCACTTAAATCTCCTTAATTGGTAATCTTATTTTGAATGTAGTTCCCCGACCCAATTCACTCTCAACCTCTATAACACCTTCATGTTCTTTAATAATCTCACCGGCAACAAATAAACCAAGGCCTGTTCCTTTTTTATCCTTTTTGGTCGTAAAGAATGGTTCAAATATCTTCTTTAGGTTCTCCTGCTCTATCCCAAGACCCGAATCCTTGATATTTACCTCAACAGTCTTATCCTTTAAATCCTCACGTGCCTCAATCCTCACATGACCTTCATCGGGTATCGCATCAATGGCATTTGTTATTATATTTAATATAGCCTGCTGAAACCTCGGCTTATCCACACATATAAAGATATCCTCTGGGATGTCTGTCTTAATCTCTACCGTTGCAGGAACATCCCCCTTTATAAATCCAATGGTCTCCTCCACAAGGGTCTTGAGGGTATGAGGTTCTTTTTCAAATTCTCGTTTCTTTGAAAATTCAAGCAGTGAATGAACCATTGCCTTTGCCCTCTCCACTTCACTGCCTATCTGCTGAAGCGTCTCTCTCAGCACATTAATATCACTCTCCTCGATCTCTTCAAGCAGTATCTGACAGGAAGTATATATATTTGAGAGTGGATTATTAAGTTGATGGGCAATACCGGATGCCATCGTTCCCAGGGATGCAAGCTTCTCAGACTGAGCAATAAGTCTCTTCTGCCTCACATCCAGTTCCTTTAGCATCCTGTTGAATGCCTCAACGAGCGATACCATCTCTTTATCACGAGATAATGCAGGCAAAAAGGGAAACTCTCCACTGGAGATCTTTTGCATACTATCCTCCAGTTGTCTGAGTGGTTTTATGACCATTCTATATAAGTATTCGGCAATAAGAAACCCCATAATAACGAGAAATATCCCCGAAACAATAAGCGTCTTCTGAGAGATACTGATCAATGACTGTATATACTTGCGCTCTGCTGTGGATATCATTTCTGCTGTATCAACTATCTTTTTCCCTTTTTCTCTGATCTTTTCTTCTATATTGGAAATATCCATGGCCACAGGCATCTTATCTTTATTTGCCTCAAAATGCCTCTGCATAAGAGACTTATATTCCTTAAAGGCCGACTCCAATGTGTACACATCTGTCCTGATTGAAAGTCTTTTTATGGCTTCCCTGTTACCGTTGATAATCTCTTCCGCCTTCTCAACGAATCGCAGATTTTCAAGGTAGTCTTCTTCATGTCCATAAAGGAAATAGTTCTTTTCATATCTTCTTATTTCGAGCGATGCATCAAAAAGCTCAGAGATTACAAAACTAAACTCAACATTTTTATTTAATCTTGTCAGATTAAAGTAATTCAAAAAGGCTATTATAACCACGAGGAAGATACCAATGTAGTAAGCATAATTAACCTTTCCTCGAATACTGGGTTGGACCCTAATCATAGCAGCGCCCTCTCAAGAATCTCTTTTATATTTTCAATGAGATGAACCTCCAGTCCTTTTTTTATATCTTCAGGAAGACCATCTATATCTACCTTATTTTTAAGAGGTAATATTACCACCTTTACACCTGAACGCTTTGCTGCCAATATCTTCTCTTTAATACCTCCAACTGGCAGTAACCTCCCAGTCAAGCTCAATTCTCCTGTAACAGCCACTTCCCTTCGTGCAGGTCTTTGGGTTAAGAGCGAGATGAGGGCAATTGCAATAGTAGCACCTGCAGAGGGACCATCCTTTGGAATTGCCCCGGCAGGGACATGGATATGGATGTCTTGAAGATTGAAAAAATCCTCAGGGATATCAAAAACAGAGGAGTTGCTCCTTATATAACTCAGGGCAGCATGGGCAGACTCGCGCATAACATTTCCCAGTGAACCTGTGAGGATAAGTTTCCCCTCTCCTTTCATCTTCACTGCCTCTACAAAGATTATGCTACCACCTGTCTCAGTCCGTACAAGACCTGTTACAACACCAACTCGGTTTTCTTCATCTGCCACCTCAAAGTAATATCTTCTTGGTCCGAGGTATTTCTCAACAAGTTCTGGGGTTACTTTTATGTTCGGCAGTGCCCTCTTATACTGAACAAACTCGGTTGCTATCTTACGACACACAGTGGCAATCTGTCTTTCAAGCTCTCTTATGCCTGCTTCACGGGTATATTCCTGAATGATCTTTGACACAGCCTCAACAGTAAATTCCGGCGGATAATCTGATAAACCTTTTTCATGAATCTGCTTTGGAATAAGATACCTCAAGGCAATCACTATTTTTTCGTCTTCTGTATAGCCTGAAAATTCAATCACCTCCATGCGGTCCATCAAAGGTTCTTGAATATTGTCTGCAATATTTGCGGTTACAATAAACATTACACTTGACAGGTCAAAAGGAACATCAAGGTAATGGTCAATAAAATTATGGTTCTGCTCAGGGTCAAGCACCTCAAGCAATGCAGAAGCAGGGTCACCCTTAAAGTCCTGACCTATCTTATCCACCTCATCCAGCATCAAAACAGGATTTACAAACCCTGCTCTACGGATTTCTTCAATAATCCGTCCTGGCATTGCACCAGCATACGTCCTCCTGTGTCCTCTGATTTCAGCCTCATCCTTCATACCACCAAGTGAAATCCTTGCAAATTTTCTTCCGAGTGCATCTGCAATAGATTTTCCAAGTGATGTTTTTCCTGTTCCCGGTGGTCCTGCAAAACACAGAACAGAACCCTTGGTAGTTCGGGTTGATAACTTTTTTTCAATTGCCTGTTTGACAGTTGTACGCACCTCCTCAAGCTTGAAGGGCTTGGAAATATAATGAAAAGCACCCTTTTTTATGGACTCTATAGCGGAATCTACTGATGCATATCCTGTAATCATAATGACCTGTGTGTCAGTGTATTTGCTCTTTGCCTTCTCAAGAACATCCATTCCGCTTACCTTTTCCATTCTGATATCAGCAAGAACAATATCAAAATCAGAAGCTTCTATTTTCTCGATTGCCTCTGCACCACTGTTTGCCGTGACTACAGTATAGTCCTCTTTTCTTAATATATGGTCTAAATTCTTTAGGGCAATCTCCTCATCATCCACAACAAGTATTCGAGGTTTTTTATTCATTGTTAGTGACTTAACAGAAAGATGCTCCAGAATTCTTTCTTTGACTTTACTGAGACCGTAATGTCTTTCATTTAAAATACCTTCCGCCCTTACAATATCCAGATTGTCCTCTGTCTTTTTATTCCATGGAAGGCTTAGAAGATAATCAATATAGGTAAGTCCTATTGTATATTCAGCAGTGGCAGGACTTATCCTGGATAAAAGCTCAATCTCATCCTTTGCTACCTGCTCAACATGGGAAGGCAATTTTGCAGTTATAATTCTCTGCCTTAATTCCTCTACAGCTTCAGCCTGGAGCCTTTCATCTGATTTCTTAAATATACCCATTTATAAATAATACTAAATTATGTTGCAAATTGCAATCTTAACCATACAAGATGTAACGGTATGTTTAACTTGTTTAAAATCATAACTTAGAGCCATAAGATTTATCTATCTCCAGGTCGTAATCACAACCTCCCTAAGGCCTATTTATCAACGCTATTGCAAAATGCAACAAATATTAATAGGTGCTCGCAAATCAAATCATAGAAAAATATAATAAATCTAAAGACTTATAAGATTTTTACATCTGGCATGAAATTTGATAATTAAAGATGGAAAGGAGGCAAGATGCTTAAGAGAATTTTTAAGAGATTAGAAGACATCTATGCTGCAGCAGCCTTTGCAGAGGCAGGCGAGTTTGAGACAGCACGGGAAATAATGCGAGAAGAAGAAAGACCTCGGAAGAGAGAGCGTCTGATGCCAAGACCTCGCAAGCAATTAAGGGCTCCGGGAATTAAAAGGTAACCGATAAAATTATGAAAAAGTGGATGAAGAAATTTGAAGACTACACCAGCGTGAAAAACTAAAATACCTCTATCTCATATCAAAGAGACAAAGAGAGGTTGAATCTAAGATTATGGAGACTATAACAAAAGAAAAGCTTAAGAAGCTGTTGAAGAAACTTGAAGACTCAATGTCTGCGGTGGCCTTTGCAGAGGCAGGCGAGTTTGAGACAGCGAGAAGCATTATAAAAGAGAGGCGTAAGATACTGCTTGCCCTTACAGGAAAGAACTCAGACACAAATGCCTTCAGATATGCAGTCAACATCTGCAATCGTATAAAGGCGGATCTTGAGATGCTCTATGTTGGTGAATATGAAAAGACAAGGCTTGATTATTATAAGAGCCAACTCGAAAATGAAGGCATTGAATACAATGTGATTAGGGGAAAAGGCTGTATCAAGGATGAGCTCCTTAGATATACGGATAACAAGAAAGAGATACTCTTTGTAGTCATTGAATCCCCAGATGGTCTGAGCATCAACTGCAAGGAAGAAGAGCACTTTATTGCTGACTCTTATAAAAAACTAAAATGTCCACTTGTCGTTGTATCAGAGACAGCAAGGACTTAAAAAGGAATTTAGAGGAGGATAAATATGGCAAAACATAGCAATCAGAAGAAGAAACCCTATCTGAAGACATTGCTCTTTGGTGCAATCTCACTCACATCATACATCTTGCTCTTCACTCATCAGGACTGGGTAACAGAGCAATTTACAAGGGGTGGTTATTATGCCGCCTACCCCATAGTAACCGCCTTCTATTTTTCGTTCATACATGGCGCATTTGGAAGCAATCTTCTGAGCTTGCTCGGACTTGAAGCAAAACAAAGCAAAAAGAAATAAAACAATAAACGAAAGGAGATATAACCAGTTATGAGAAAGCTTACAGCAGTTGTCTTATTAATCTTCATGATCCTGTCATTCACTCCAGTGGCTTTTGCTGCTGGTGGAGGACCGCCAAAGGATTTTAAGAAAGGGGTATTCCTTGGGGTTGACAGTGAGGCAGGCGTAGCAACATTCCTTCCATCTGATTCTGAGCAGACAATGACCCTCAAATTATCTGAAGAACTAAAGGCCGATGATGTGCCACTTAATAATAAGGTGATGGTAGTCATAGAGGAAAAGGACGGACTGGTCTATGCAAAGAAGGCAGAGATAATGTTTCTCAACCTCACCCTTTCAAAGTTAATAGCCCTTATAGTAGTGGGGTTTATTGGTGGCATGTTGAGCGGTTTTATTGGCTCAGGTGGAGCATTCGTGCTTACTCCAAGCATGATGTCCCTCGGTGCACCAGGAGCAGTAGCTGTTGCAAGTAATATGTGCCATAAGTTTCCAAAGGCAATGGTCGGCGCATACAAGAGGTATAAATACGGCCAGGCAGACCTGAAGCTGGGTCTTGTTATGGCAGTTTCTGCCATAGTGGGTGTGCAGATAGGGGTTAATATCCAGAAGGCAATCCTCAGGGCATGGGGAAATGCAGGCTCCAACCTCTATGTCAGTATTGTATTTGTCATTGTGCTGGTTGTTGTAGGAATATATGTGCTTTATGATGCATTCAAGCTCGCAAAAAAGGGGGCTGATGATACTGTATCAAAGCTGGCACTTAGGCTCCAGAAGATTAAGATACCACCTATGCTGCACTTTAAGACAGCAGGCGTAACACTCTCAGCATGGATCACGATTCCAGTAGGACTGGCTACAGGCATGCTTGCTGCAACTATCGCAGTTGGCGGATTTATTGGCGTTCCGGGCATGATATATGTAGTGGGTGCATCGGCTATTGTTGCAAGTGCCACAGAGCTTGTTATAGCATTCGTCATGGGATTCTGGGGCTCAATACAATGGGCAGTGAGCGGGCTTGTGGATATCAGGCTTACACTTTTAATACTATCCGCATCGCTGATAGGGGTTCAGCTCGGAGCCCTTGGGACTACCTATGTTAAGGATTATGCAATAAAGCTCGTGATGGCAGCAGTAATGCTAATAGTTGCTGTAAGCAGGGGTGCCAAGGTTCCAGTTTATCTCCATGACCTTGGTATAACGACAATCAGCCAGAAAGTAGAGACAATACTGAACAGTGTCAGCTTCTGGGCACTTGTGGCTGCGCTGGGCACAGCAGGCGTTATAATCTCAGGCGCCATGATAAAAGGTATGAAAAAAGCAAAAGCAGAAAAAGCAGAATTTGCAGAAAAGGAGGCACCAAGTCATGGGAAGGTATAGGAAGATTCTCGTTGCATTTGATGGTTCCCTATCCAGCAAGAATGCACTAAAGCAAGCGATAAGGCTCTCAAGGGAAGAGAAGTCATGGCTTAAGGTTCTTGCTGTTGTGCCTGATTATGAAGGTGATCTTGAACTCATAGGTATAAGTAATATCAAATCCTTGATAGAAGGGCCAAAAGAGAAGTTGATCTCAGAGGCAAAGGAGATAGCACAGGAGGAGGGGGCCACAGTATTAGCAGATGCTGAGCAGGGAGAGGCTTATGAAAGGATAGTTGAGGTGGCTGATGCAGAAAACTGCGACCTCATTGTTATGGGGAGACGGGGAATCCATCGTGTTGAGAGGATGCTCATGGGAAGTGTAACCGCAAGGGTTATTGGCCATACACAAAAGGATGTCCTCGTGGTACCACGGGACGCAACCATTGGATGGAAACAGATACTCCTTGCCACTGATGGTTCAAGATACAGTGATGTTGCAACTGAACATGCTATAAACTTTGCAAAATCATATGGTGGTGATATGGTGGCTGTCTCTGTTGTGGATGTAACCGATGAATTCTATACTCAGGCTCCTCAGATGGTTGAAGATATGATAGAGAGGTCAAAGAGGATACTTCAGGGAGTAACGGAAAAGGCAGAGGCCTCAAACATCAAGATAGAGACCCTTGTTAAGGAAGGCGAGCCTTACCAGAAGATAGTTGAGGTTGCAAAAGAAAAAGATGCAGGCGTTATCTTCATGGGAAGCCATGGAAGAAAGGGCGTCAAGAAACTGCTCATGGGAAGCGTCACAGAAAAGGTCATAGGTCATGCCCCATGCCCTGTGCTCGTGGTGAAGGAATAGATAGTCATCACCCTGCAATATCAAATCTTTTGAGGATCACTGTATAGAAGTCTTCTATATCCTTCAGGTTAATCTTAAGTATTGACTTCAGAACCTCTATATCGATAGAGGCATAGTCATGGATTGCTATATTTCTGAACCCTACCATTGCATGCATCTTCTTCATAAGGGCATCATCAATAATCCCTGCGTCTCTCAACAGGGTGAAGTTTTCCTTTGCAAGAATGAAATCAGGCTCAGGCATAGATTCTTCCTTTAAGTATGTTATCTTCCTGTGGTTTTCTTATCCTTTTAAGCTCATCATATTCCTTGTCAGCCTCTCTGCCGGTAATTCCATAAAAAGGGGATTGTCGCTGCTTCGATCCTTACATGGGCAAAGGCAGTTGATGAGTTTGGTGCAACCTTCACCATTGCTGGCTCATTCGCAGTGAAACCTTAAACATCTACTGTGCAGAACTCAATACAAATCTCACGGTTCCTAACTATGCCATCCAATTGGATGCAAATATAAAGAAGTATGATAAACTAATCACAGGGATAAGGACAGAGGATGTGATGATCCTCAGGCCTGAATATCTGAAGAAAGGACAGGATAATCTCCTTGAAGGAATCATAAGTGAGATATATGAGAAAGGGAATGGATCACATCTGTCCAAAATAAAGATTAACATTTTAGAATATCTTGGACAGCAATGGGAGTGGATACATACTCATATTCAAACCACAAAATGCAGAAAGGGAGATCGAGATAGGGGTCCTTGATTATGCCTTTAAGAAACTCAGAATCAGAAGGGGTAGTGAAGCAACAATCACACTCAGGCATGAAATTATATTCATAGTTAAGGGTAACATCTGAATGAAATCCAAACACCCTGATAAGAGGTTTCATATCCTTACCATAAATAGTGGCTCTTCAAGTATAAAGTTTTCACTCTGGAGTGTGGCCGAGATTGAGGATAGACTCGTCTCAGGGGAGATCAAGGGAATCAGAGAAAGTGAAGGTATTTTTTATGTTAGTGACAGAGGTAGTAAGAGACCGAAAGAAATGCATCTTCGAATAAAGAACCACACCATGGCCCTGAAACTTCTCCTTGAATGGCTAAAGAAGAACGCTCATCAACCTGATGCAGTTGGACACAGGATTGTCCATGGAGGAATAAAATATTCAGAACCACGAATAATCACGAATGCCATTATTAAAGGTTTGAGAAAGCTCTCTCCCTTTGCGCCTGAACATCTTCCCCATGAACTTAAGGCCGTAGAGATAGTTGGTCAATCATATCCAGATATAAAACAGGTAGCCTGTTTTGATACCTCCTTTTATCATAGCATGCCCCGAATTGCAAGACTCTATCCTTTACCATCTAATTTCGTGAAAAAGGGCCTTCTACGTTATGGCTTTCATGGCCTGTCATACGAGTATATTATTGATGAACTTCATAGAAAAGAAGGAAAGGACGTTGCAAATGGCAGGATAATCATCGCCCATCTTGGCCATGGTGCAAGTATGACAGCAATTTATGAAATGCAATCAGTAGACACTACAATGGGATTTACGCCAGCAGGTGGACTTATGATGAGCACACGCACAGGGGATATTGACCCTGGTGTCATCCTTTATCTACTTGAACATAAAAAGATGTCACCTGATGAGATTAATGAACTCATAAACCGCAGATCAGGACTTCTTGGGGTTTCAGGAATCAGTGGAGATATGAAAGAACTGCTCGAAAAAGAGGATAAAGACCATAGAGCAAAAGAGGCAATTGAACTATTCTGTTATCAGGCAAGGAAGTTTCTCTCAGGACTTGTTTCAGTGCTTGGAGGGCTTGATACCCTTATCTTTACCGGCGGGATAGGTGAGAACTCACCATCCATCAGATGGAGAATCTGTAATGGTATGGGTTTCCTTGGTCTTTATATTGACCCTGCCCTTAACAGAACTAACGCCACTGTTATTTCTAAAAATGATAGTATAATCACTGTAAGGGTTATGAAGACAGATGAAGAGTTTATAATAGCAAGACATACCCGCAAGGTTCTTGCAGATAATCTTAAAGATAAAGGAGGTCATCATGCCTGAAATACTTTCCAGAGAGGAACTCAGGGCATTGAGTGCATACTGGCGAGCAGCAAACTATCTTTCTGTCGGACAGATATACCTTCTTGATAATCCACTCCTTAAAAAGCCACTTAAGATAGAACATATCAAACCAAGACTACTTGGTCACTGGGGGACAACCCCTGGTCTGAATTTTATCTATGCCCATCTCAATCTTGTTATCAAGAAGAAAGACCTGAATATGATACTCATTACAGGGCCTGGTCATGGTGCTCCAGGGATTGTGGCATGTACATATCTTGAAGGAACCTATAGTGAATTCTATCCCAATATATCACAGGATGCCGAAGGGATAAGTAAATTATTCAAACAGTTCTCATTCCCTGGAGGAATCTCAAGTCATACAGGCCCTGAGACCCCTGGCTCCATCCATGAAGGAGGTGAACTCGGCTATTCTCTCTCTCATGCCTATGGTGCTGCCTTTGACAATCCTGACCTGATTGTCGCCTGTATTGTAGGAGATGGAGAGGCTGAGACAGGAGCACTTACAGCTGCATGGCATTCAAATAAATTTCTTAATCCTGTTAGGGATGGAGCAGTACTTCCAATCCTCCATCTGAATGGATATAAGATTGCAAATCCAACAATCCTTGCACGTATAAGTGATGATGAATTAGAGAGTCTTTTTAAGGGTTATGGTTATAAACCCTATCTTGTTCAGGGTTCAGAGCCTGATGAGATGCATCAGTTAATGGCATCAACACTAAATACAGCCATCGAAGATATAAAAAAGATACAGGAAAGTGCACGCACAAGAGGCATTGCAGAACGTCCGCAGTGGCCTATGATCATCCTCAAGACACCAAAGGGCTGGACAGGTCCGAAAGAGGTGGATGGATTAAAGACAGAGGGTTTCTGGAGGTCACATCAGGTGCCATTTTCTGAGATGACGACAAAGCCACAGCATGTAAATCTGCTCGAAGAATGGATGAAAGCTTACAAACCAGAGGAGTTATTTGATGAGGATGGCAGGCCAATGGATGAGATATCAGCAATTGTTCCTGAAGGACAGAGACGCATGGGTGCAAATCCACATGCAAATGGAGGGCTCCTGCTCAAGGAACTAAGGATGCCTGATTTCAGAGACTACGCAGTAGACGTCCCTGGGCCGGGTCAGGTAATGGCAGAAGCAACAAGGGTAATGGGACAGTTTTTAAAAGACGTAATGAGTCTGAATAAGGAGAGCAGGAACTTCCGTGTCTTCGGGCCTGATGAGACTGCATCGAATCGCCTTGATGCCCTGTTTGAGATTACTGACAGGACATGGGTTGCTGAAACCATTCCAGAGGATGACCACCTCTCTCCAGATGGACGAGTTATGGAGATACTGAGTGAGCATACCTGCCAGGGGTGGCTTGAAGGTTATCTGCTGACAGGTAGACACGGGTTCTTCTCCTGTTATGAGGCATTCATCCACATCGTTGACTCCATGTTTAACCAGTATGCAAAGTGGCTGAAGGTCAGTAAAGAGATTCCATGGCGTAGACCCATTGCCTCACTCAATTACCTGTTAACCTCTCATGTGTGGAGACAGGACCATAATGGTTTTTCACATCAGGACCCAGGTTTCATTGACCTTGTAGTCAATAAAAAGGCTGATATTATCAGGGTCTATCTTCCGCCTGATGCCAATACACTTTTATATGTAACTGACAAATGCCTCAGGAGCAGGAATTTCATAAATGTCATCGTGGCAGGTAAGCATCCGCAGCCACAGTGGCTTGATATGGACTCTGCTATAAAGCACTGTGCATCAGGGATAGGGATATGGGAATGGGCAAGTAATGATGATGGTTTAGAGCCTGATGTGGTGATGGCATGTGCAGGCGATGTGCCAACTATTGAAACCCTTGCTGCTGTTGAACTACTTCGCCAGCATATACCTGAGCTCAAAATCAGGGTGATCAATGTAGTTGACCTTATGACTCTTCAGCCAAAAGAGGAACATCCACATGGTCTGTCAGACAGGGAATTTGATTCGCTCTTTACCACTGACAAACCTATTATATTTGCCTATCATGGATATCCATGGCTTATCCATCGTCTTACATACAGGCGAACAAACCATAAGAACCTCCATGTGCGCGGTTATAAAGAGGAGGGAACTACAACAACACCTTTTGACATGGTTGTTCGTAATGACCTTGATCGTTTTCACCTTGTATCAGATGTGATAGACAGGGTTCCAAAACTTGGATATACTGCTGCATACCTAAAACAAAAGATGAGGGACAATCTCATCGAACATAGAGAATACATTAACAGATATGGAGAGGACATGCCCGAAATAAGGGATTGGAGATGGAGCAATCGAGCACCGTAAGAGGTTGATATGACTTTTTACTTTTGGTATATTTTATAAAGGCGATGGGGTTCGCCTTTAACTGTCCTGATTAATCGGGACTGATAACCCCTGCTGGTCTTGGAGAGATTGGCAGGGGTTTTTATTTTGGAGGATTTGATGGATTTCAATTATGCAGAATTGAGAGACAAGCTCATCTCCTGCATTGATGATATGCTCACCATTGAGAACATCCCAGGATGCCCCTGCGAGGAACTTCGTGAGAAGGTCTCAAATAATGTGTTCAACCTGGTGATACTCGGACAGTTCAAGAGGGGTAAGACAACCCTTATAAATGCCCTGCTCGGGAGTGAGATATTGCCAACAGGTGTAGTGCCCCTTACGTCCATCCCGACAGTCATCCAGTATGGAAAGGCTTTAAGGATAAAGGTCTTTTTTGAGGATGCAAGGGTGAAAGATATAAGGCAAGAGAATTTATACGAATATGTGACAGAAAAGGGTAACCCAGGGAATGAGAAAAATGTCAGCGAGGTTGTAATCACTTACCCATCTGAATATCTAAAGGATGGGGTGAGGATTATCGATACCCCTGGTGTTGGCTCTGTCTATCAGCATAATACTGATGTCGCATATATGTATCTGCCTAAGTCAGATGCAGCAGTATTCATGCTCTCTGTTGACCAGCCAGTGAGCCAGTCTGAGATAGAGTTTCTAAGGGATGTAAGGGAGTATTCGGATAGGATATTCTTTCTCCTAAATAAGATTGATTATGTAACAAGCTTGGATGATCTCCAGGAGTCTATAAACTTTGCTAAGAGTACCCTAAAAGAATGCGTGAACTCAGAGGTCAGACTCTTTCCTGTCTCTGCAAGGCTTGGCCTTGAAGGGAAGCTATCAGGTTCGGCAGAAGTTGTGGAAAGGTCAAACCTGCTGTCCTTTGAACAGGCACTTAATAAATTCCTCACAAAGGAGAAAGCAAGGGTATTGATACAGTCTGTCTCAAACACCTTAAACAGATATCTTTCACAGACAATGCTTGAACTTGAGCTTGAGATGAAATCGCTCTCAACACCCATAGAGGAACTGAATGAGAAGATAAGGCTCTTTGAGGAAAAGAATGGTGAGGTGTTGAGACAGAAGAGAGAGTTTGATATGCTCCTTGATGGTGAGGTCAAAAATATCATAAAAGAGGCGATTGATGAAGACCTCAACAGGTTCAAGAATGAACTGTCAGAGAGACTCGTGCCAGATCTCGAATCCCTCTTTAATGAGAAGAGAGGCTTAAGTGCAAGACGATTAAACAGACTCCTTGAGGAGTTTGTTATAGATGAGGTGAAGAATGCATACAATAACTGGCGTGCCAGGGAGGATGGAAGAATTGCTACACTATTTGAGCAAATCTGTAATAGGTTTATGGAGAAGATAAACAACATAGTTGATGAGATACTGCGATTCTCTTCAGAGCTCTTCTCCATACCCCTTGAGGTCAACAAGGTGGGCGAGGTGTGGACAATGGAGTCGAGTTTTTATTATAAGTTCAAGGATGAACCTGTATCACTTGAACTCCTCAGAACATCCCTTGTTCTGTCATTACCAGGATTTATAAGCAATCGTTTAATCATTAATCGGATGAAGGAGTTCCTCCATGAGATGATAGACAAACAGGGTGGAAGGGTGAGGTTTGATTTTGTTGAAAGACTTAACAAAAGCAAGCTGGACTTCCGCTGGAAGATGCTTCAAAGGCTTGAGGCAACAATTGATGGGATTTCATCTGCAATAAACAAGGGTATGAATGAGAGGGTAAAGGGCGAGACTGCTGTTAAGGAGAGGAAAAGACTATGCCTTGAAGCTATAACACATATAAATGGATTAAAAGACAGAATAAGGAGAATTCAGGAAAGGCTTGAGATCTAAGGTCATGGCACAAGGAGTGTTGGTAATTCACTCATCCTTGCCACCTGATGGGAGATACTGCCATGCAGTAGCTCATCAAAACGACCCTTTCCTGTAGTGCCCATAACAATCATACTTGCGTTCCTCTCACGTGAAAATCGCAAGACCTCCTGTACCGTCTCTCCTGCACCAAGATGAGGTTCAACATCCATACCAGCTAAGCTGAGTCTATTACAATAATCCTCGAGCATCTTCTTACATTCTTCCTCCTCGTGACAGAGAAGGGTTTTATCATCTTCCTTTAAAATCTTCACATCAATACAATGGAATAAAAGGGTTTTACCCACCACCCCTTTGAGGTTCATAAAGAACTGAAGGGTCTTTTCAGATGTCTCTGTCCAGTCTACAACAAGCAAAGGCTTTTCAAAGATATGGTCATTTATCTTTGTAAACATTGCATCATCCCATTTAAACTGGACCATATATTTACTTATCAGTACAGGGATACCGCTTCGTGAGATGATCTGTGATGTCAAGGAGCCAATAAAGATATTCTCATGCGTTACTCTTTTTTTTCTCCCTACGACTATTAAATCTACCTTCTCCTTTTCTGCTGTAGATAGTATCTCATGAACTATATTACCAACTACAATTACTATCTTGCTGTTAAGTCCGACTCCTACTATAGAATTTTGCCAGTCCTCTAACCTGATCCTCGCCTCCTCCCTCAGTCTCTCTTCTTCCTCTTTTAGATAACCTCCAAATGGGACAAATCCAACCTCCTCTCGTGGTATCACGTGTAAAAGCACAATCTCCCTCAATCCTGCCTCTTTCAAAACAAATAGTGACTCGAGAGCATTAAAGGCAAGTTCCCTGAATCTTGTTGGAAAAAGTATCTTCTCTATCGGCATAATTATTTAAAAAAGAGCCATGTAATTAATATAAAGACTGGTATCAAGATCGTCACTGAGTATTTTAGCATATAACCAAGAAAAGTCGGCATCCTTATGCCTGACTCCTCTGCAATAGAACGTACCATGAAGTTAGGAGCATTGCCAATATATGTAATCGCACCAAAGAATACAGCGCCAACGGATATAGCCTTCAGATAAAGCTCATTCTCATTGATAAGATGTAGAACTGCTTCATGTGCTGTTATGTCAGGATAAAACCTTCCTATTGCAGTATTAAGAAATGTAAGATACGTTGGTGCATTATCAAGGAAGCTGGAAAGTATACCTGTAACCCAGAAGTAATGATATGGCTCTTTTACTGTCTTCATTATAAATGCGAGTTCACCCTTTGTGCCTGCCCTCAATATCTCAAGGCATGGCATCATGGTGATGAATATACCTGCAAAGAGTATGGCAACCTCTTTCATAGGAAACCATGTAAACTCGTTCTCATCCCTTATCTCTTTTTTAGTGGATATAAGTGACAAAAGGATTATCAGGATAAGAACAATATCCCTCAGGAGATCCTGCGTTGTTATATGAACGCCAAATATGGAGACATCTCCCATGTTCACTATCCCACTGAACAGCACAGCGCCCACTATCAGAAGGATAAAGAGGGTATTATGAGTACCATATGCCCTCAACGGCTCCTTAACACCCTTGCTTAACTTAATCCCTTCTTTTTTATAGTAATACCTATCCATGAAGAAATAGGTTACAAGAAGTATTACTGAGACAATAAACATCTCCTCTATGAGACTGAATGTCCAGAAGAAGGGAACGCCTCTTAAAAAACCGAGAAAGAGTGGAGGGTCACCAAGTGGTGTGAGTGAACCACCCACATTTGAGACAAGAAAGATAAAGAATACCACCATGAATGTCCTGTTTTTCCTGTGATTATTCGCCCTGAGGAAGGGTCTGATGAGGAGCATTGACGCACCTGTTGTGCCCATCCATGAGGCAAGGATGGTTCCGATTATAAGCATAATGGTATTTGAAAGTGGTGTGCCTTTTAATGTGCCCTTGATAAGGATACCACCTGATACCGTATAAAGTGCGGTCAGGATTATTATAAAGGGGATATAGTCAGCAATGATTATCTCCAGAAATTTATGGAATGCCTGTACCTTATAGATAGTTAAAAATGGAATAAGTATTGCTAATGACCAGAAGATGGATATCTTACCAAAATGGTGATGCCAGAAGTGTGGTGCGATAAGGGGGAAGAGAGCAATAGATAATAATATTCCTATAAAGGGGATTATACTCCATAATGGTAGAAATTCACCAAACTCCATAAATCAATCCTTTGAGTTATTCAAACCAGCTTTTAATATATCATAAATCCTCGGTTCTTTAACTTCTTTTTTTGTCAGAAGTGTGATAGAATTAACATATTTTTTCACATCTGTCCAAAATAAAGATTAACATTTTAGAATATCTTGGACAGCAATGATATTTTTTATTAATTAAGGAGAGGCTATGATTAAAGAAGCAATCAAGATGCTTATAGAGGGCATGGATCTCTCTGAAGAAGAGATGATCGGTGCAATGAGAGACATCATGGAAGGAAAGGCCACAGATGCGCAGATAGCCTCATTCCTTACCGCCCTGAGGATTAAAGGAGAAACCATTGAAGAAATCACTGGTGCAGCTAAGGTCATGAGAGAGAAGGCAGCGAGGATAAGAGCACCGGAAGATACTGTTGACACCTGTGGGACAGGTGGAGATCTTGCCCATACATTCAACATCTCAACAACAACTGCCATTGTGGTAGCAGCCGCAGGTGTGCCTGTTGCAAAGCATGGTAACCGTTCTGTATCAAGCCGTTCAGGAAGTGCAGATGTGCTCGAGGTTCTTGGTGTAAAGATAGACCTTGAGCCTAAGAAGGTAGAGCGATGTCTTGAGGAGACAGGCTTTGGCTTCATGTTCGCTCCAATCTTTCACCCTGCAATGAAATACGCAATAGGACCGAGAAGGGAAATGGGTATCAGAACGATATTTAATATACTTGGGCCATTAACAAACCCTGCAGGTGCAAAGAATCAGGTTCTTGGTGTATTCAGTGATGATTTGACAGAGACAATGGCACATGTCCTTGGAAACCTCGGGGCAACCCATGCATTCATTGTGCATGGTGAGGATGGGCTGGATGAGATAACCAATACAGACAGGACAAAGGTCTCTGAGTTGAAGGATGGTAAAGTCGAGACCTATTTCCTAGGGCCTGATGATTTTGGTATCTTGAAGGCAACGAGTAAAGACCTGATTGGTGGTGCTGCCGAAGAGAACGCCAAGATAACAATTGATATATTAAACGGCGTAAAAGGCCCTAAAAGGGATATAGTTGTCATGAATGCATCAGTCGCATTAATAGCAGGAAACAAGGCTTCAGATACCAGAGAAGCAGTGGAAAAAATAAATGAAACAATCAATGCTGGTTTAGCCTTTAAGAAGTTAGAAGAAATAAAGGATATAACAAATAAAATTTAGATTTAGCGTCTTAAGGGAAAATCGGGGCAATACACGCTTAAACCCTTGAATCTTTTTTTGCAACTAATTGGAGAAATCTATATTTAAGAATCTGAGGTGCAAAGCTGTGATGTGTGGTGAGGACGGGTTTAAAATGCGTATGTAAGATTTACCACCCCAAGTGTAATCTCTGTCCTGCTTTCTGGGAAGACAGCAAGGGCTGAGTCTTTCTCTATAATATCACTTTCATCAAGCTTAAGGAGTGTATAACTGAAGCCTGCATAGAGGCTCCATCTATCTACAATCTGATATGCAATGCCTATGCCTCCATCAAGACATATACCGTGGGTCTTGAATTCAAGACCATGAAGTGCAGTGTTTTGGATCCTTGCATATGGATAATAGGAATAGGCAATCCTCCCGTCTATTGCCCATCTCTTAATCTTATATCCAGCACCACCACCGATCCCTGCCCTTATCAGACTGAAGTCCTCCTCCACATCACCATCCACAGGTATGCCATCAAGAATAAAGTCATCCCTTTTGAAGTTCAATCCATCCCAACCACCTGATACATAGAATCTGTAGTAAATATTATTAACTGCATTTTTGTACCCAAACCTGAAGTCATAAAACTGACCGAAGAATTTCATCTCATTCTCCTGAATCTCTAAACCGTCCTCCTTCCATCTCTCATCTCCTTCACGCCCAAATACCCAGTCGGTTGTGAGGTTGATAAAGAGGTGAACATTAGTCTTAAGGCTGTATTCTCCTGAAAGACCAGTGAGTATAACAGGATGGGTATACTCTGACTCTATCTCTGTGCCAAATGCTGATGTCTTCTCTTCATATATTATAGAGCCGTAACCTGCATGAACACCTATCCCGAAGTCTCCTGCATATGTACAATCTATACCTGCAATACTCAGCGTAATTATGATAAAGATTATCTTCTTCAAGAACCCACCCTATATTGAATCAGCCAGGCCTTTATGCATTATCTTCCCTTTATAGGTATTGAGAGCTGACATAAGGGCTTTATTCTCCTTTATTGCGCTCTGCATACCGCTTCTGGCAAGAATCTTTATGTATTTTATTGTCTTGTTGGTAAGTGCAAATGTGGCTGTCCTTGGGTATGCACCTGGCATATTTGAGACTGCATAATGTATTACACCATCAACTATGTATACAGGATTGCCATGAGTGGTAGGTCTTGTCGTCTCTACACATCCTCCCTGGTCAACAGAGACATCTACAATCACCGAGCCCTTCTTCATCCTTGAGACAATCTCTTTTGATACAAGTTTTGGCGCCTTCGCACCTGTAACAAGAACTGCACCAATAACAACATCTGCCTTTACAACCTCTTCATTTATTGCGCTGTCTGAGGAGAGTACGGTCTTTACCCTCCCTTTGTAAACCTTATCAATCTGCCTGAGTTTATCCTCTGTTCTGTTTAAAACAGTAACATCAGCATCCATGCCAATGGCTATTCTTAATGCATTCGTACCAACATTACCTGCACCAAGTATAACTACACTGGCAGGTGCTACATTCTCAACACCTGAAAGCAATACGCCCGATCCTCCATGAATCTTCTGAAGGTAGTATGCAGCAATAACAGGTGCCATCCTACCAGCGATCTCGCTCATCGGTTTAAGGAGCGGTAATTCACCATCCTCCTCAAGAGTCTCATAGGCAAAGGCGGTTATCTCTTTTTTAAGGAGTATTTCGATCAATTCAGGGTTTGGTGCAAGATGAAGAAAGGTAAAGAGCGCCTGACCTTTATTTAATAATTCATATTCTGAGGAAAGCGGCTCTTTAACCTTTACGATAAGCTCAGCCCTTTTAAATATCTCATTCTTTTTTGTTAACTCAGCCCCTGCCTCCATATATTCCCTATCTGAAAAGCCACTTCCCTCACCTGCTGAGTATTCCATCATCACATCATGACCATCCTCCTTTAATGCCTTAACACCTGAAGGGGTTATGCCTACTCTGTATTCATGCTCCTTTATCTCTTTTGGAATTCCGATTATCATATTACCCCATAAGGTATCAATTAAATTCAGGGAACACCTTTAATGTAAGTGTCTGACCATCCTTGAGTCTTGCCTCAGCAGAAAGTATACCGCCTTCAATATAGGAGAGATTAAAACCATTAAATCCCTCTCTGATAAGACCCTTTGCATCAGAAGGGCAGCCAGCCTCACAACCTGCAACACCCCGAATCATCCTATGTATAAGTCCCTCAAGGTCTATATCTGAAAGGTTACAACCTGACATTTTACCAAAATCTCTTATCCTTTCTGTCACCTGATTCAAATCAAACCTGTGAGGGTTTTCAATATTGATGGTCAAAGACTTATTAGAGATATTTACATCAATATCCATACATGCCTCCTTATTATCAAAATCCCCTTATATACCCCTTCTTCTCAAGCAGGTATCTCTGGAGTTCTCTGAGCGCCATTGCCCTGTGACTTATTGCGTTCTTTTCATCCTCTGTCATCTCTGCAAAGGTTATGTTATGGCCTTCAGGATAAAAGAGGGGGTCGTATCCAAAGCCCCTATCGCCCACAGGCCTTCTGCCGATTCTGCCCCTCACATAGCCAAGAAACGTCTTTACCTCATCCCTTGATACAAGGGCAATGCAACATACAAACCTCGCAGTCCTCTTATCATCAGGCACATTCTCCATCTCCTTCAATAACTTCTCATTATTGGCCTTATCATCAGCATCCTCACCAGCATACCTTGCAGATATCACACCCGGCGCCCCTTCAAGTGCATCCACCTCAAGCCCTGAGTCATCGGCAATTGTAGTTATACCTGTATGATGGAAAATATATTTCGCCTTTTTTAAGGCATTCTCCTCAAATGTTCTGCCATCCTCCTTTACATCCTCATAATCAGGGAAATCATCGAGTGAATATATGCGTGTGGCTATATCCATCAGACCGAGGATCCTCTTCATCTCCTCGACCTTCTTTCTATTTTTCGTTGCAAGCACAATATTCATAAACCTATCTCCTCAACCTTACTGCCAGCCTTATTGCCTCAACCATGCTCGATGGATTCGCCTTATTCTTCCATGCAATATCAAATCCTGTTCCGTGATCTGGAGAGGTCCTTATAATCGGTAATCCTACTGTCACATTAACACCCATCTCAAACTCAAGCATCTTAAATGGAATCAATCCCTGGTCATGATACATGGCCACTATTATATCAAAATCTCCCCTGTACGCCCTGTGAAATATAACATCTGGTGGATATGGTCCTGAAACATTAATCCCGTTATCTCGAGCCCTTTTGATTGCAGGTGCGATTATCTCCATATCCTCCTTACCAAGCAATCCACCCTCCCCTGCATGGGGATTGAGACCTGCAACCGCTATCCGTTGCTTATCAATACCCAGCATATCCATGCCCTTTTGAGCAAGCATTATCGTCTTAAGCACAATGGACTCATCAATCACCTCAGACACACTCCTCAAAGGTATATGTATAGTGCATAACATAACCTTTAATGACTTACCAACGAACATCATTGCATAATCCTTGGAATCTGTAAATTCAGCAAGCATTTCTGTATGTCCTGGCCATGGATAGCCTGCCATGCTTAGTGATTCCTTTGATATAGGCGCTGTTACTATGGCATCAACCTCTCCTTTTAATGCAAGTTCAACCGCTTTCTTTATATATGCAACAACTGCCCTCCCAGAATCTGCTGATGGATGAGAATTTTTAAAAGAGGTATGTGATTTGACATGGATAACCCTTATAATATTATCTGATTGACTATAATCAAAGGGGGCTGATAGTTCTTCAACCCTCATTGATATACCGGTAAGCATAACTGCCTCCCTCATCACCCCTACATCTCCAATCACAATTGAATTACAAAGATGCCTGATATCATCTCTCAACAGCGCCTTTACAATAATCTCTGGCCCAATACCCCCTATCTCCCCCATGGTTATAGCTATCTTCTTCATAACAAATTCCTTACTGCTTGTTTTTCCCTCCTGCCCTCTTTGGAAGTGCAACTATTGCATCCATCTCTACCTGGACATCAAGGGGTAGTCTTGCTGCCTGAACGGTCGTTCTTGCAGGTGGCCTATGAGGGAAATACTTTCTGTAGATTGAATTAAACCTGTCAAAATCATCCATATCTGAGAGATAGCATGTGACCTTAAGGACATCATTCATGTGCGCACCCGCATCCTCAACGATAATCTTTAAGTTTTCAAGCACTGCCTCTGTCTCCTCCTCGATTGTACCTCTCACTACCAGACCTGTCTCATGGTCTAAAGGTATCTGACCAGAGATATACAATACACCGTTATAAATAACAGCCTGTGAATATGGTCCCTTTGGCCTCGGGGCCCTGTCAGAAAAAAATATCCTCTTCATAGCAAAATCTCCTTTCAGGATTTAACTTATTATAAAGTATACCAAAGAAAGACTAAAAGACTGATTTGAATTTGACCGAAAATATTGCTAAACTTAGAATCATTAATATCAAAACCGGAGGGTCAAAGTGTTTTTTAATAAAACCTTTTATAACAACACATTACAGCAATGGCTTATTGCCCTTTTAATAGCCATCCTTTCGCTCATCGTTATTCGAATCCTTAGGAGGGCCATCCTCCATCGTCTGAAGGCAATATCTGAGAAGACCACCACAGACATTGATGATCTGATAACTGATTTAATACACAAAACAAAATTCTTCCTTTTGTTTGCCGTTGCAATCTATGTTGGTTCACTCGTCCTCACACTTCCTCAGACACTGAAGGATATCATAAGTAAGATCGTTGTGGTAGCCATCCTTGCACAAGGTGCTGTATGGGGTTCAGGACTGATATCCTTCTGGATAAACCGATATAAAAAACAGAAGATTGAAGAGGGAGATACTGCTACAGCAACCACATTTACAGCAATGAGTTTTGTTCTTAGACTGGTGCTCTGGTCAGTGATCGTTCTTCTTACCCTTGACAATCTTGGTTTTGATGTAACAGCCCTTGTTGCTGGTCTTGGTGTTGGTGGTGTGGCGGTTGCCCTTGCTGTGCAGAATATCCTCGGCGACCTCTTTGCATCACTCTCCATAGTAATTGATAAGCCATTCGTGATTGGAGATTTTATTATTGTAGATGAATATCTTGGTACTGTGGAGCACATAGGCCTGAAGACCACAAGGATAAGGAGCCTATCAGGGGAACAGCTGGTTTTTTCAAATGCAGATCTACTTGGTAGCCGTATAAGGAATTTCAAGAGGATGTACGAGAGGCGTGTGGTCTTCACAATATGTGTAGTTTATCAAACAACACCTGAAAAGCTTGAGATGATTCCAAAGATTATAAGGGAGATCATAGAGTCACAGGAGCTTGTCCGTTTTGAGAGGTCACATTTTAAAGAATATGGAGACTTCTCTCTTAACTTCGAGACTGTTTACTGGGTTCAGAGTCCTGACTATAATACCTATATGGATATTCATCAGGCTATAAACCTTGAGATATACAGAAGATTTACTAAAGAGAGAATCGAGTTTGCCTATCCAACGCAGACCCTTTTTATAAGCAAGGAAGGTTAAACCGATGCCTTCTGCAGTTCTTCCCAGTCCTTATCTATATCTTCCTGGATCTGTTTGAGCATCCATTCATTTTCAGGGGCAAATAGGTGTTTGAACCTCCCCTGGGGTTTAAGGAAGTCAATGATCGGTTTTTTTTCTTTTGGTTTTACGGTAATCCTTGTAACACCGTTTTCAACCTCATATAATGGCCAGTAGCATGTATCAACAGCAAGCCTGCTGAGCATGATGGCATCATCAGTCCTTGAACGCCATCCACGATTGCATGGAGAAATAACATTAATGAATTTTGGACCCTTTATCTCAAACGCCTTCCTTACCTTCTTAATAAGGTCAGACCAGTGTGCAGGCGATGCCTGGGCAACATAGGGAATATTATGGGCAGTCATTATCTTTGTTAAATCCTTCCTCTTCTGGAGTTTACCAGGGATAACACTGCCTGCAGGGCATGTTGTTGTATTTGCCCCAAAGGGTGTTGCGCTTGAACGCTGAATACCTGTATTCATGTATGCACCATTGTCATAGCATACATAAAGCATGTCATGCCCCCTCTCCATGGCACCTGAGAGACTCTGAAAACCAATGTCATATGTCCCGCCATCACCACCAAAGGCAACAAACTTTATCTCTTTATCAATCTTACCTTTCTTCCTTAGTGCCCTGTACATGGTTTCAACCCCTGAGATTGTGGCTGCTGCGTTCTCAAAGGCAGTGTGTATCCATGGTATCTTCCATGCGGTGTATATTGATATGCAAGAAGAGACCTCAAGACACCCTGTTGCATTTGATGCGATAATGGGATAGTCTGTTGCCATGAGAATCTGTTTTACAATAATGGGTGTGCCACAGCCTGAACACATCCTGTGTCCATGTGTAAAGCGGTCTTCCTTCTTGGATAATTCTTTTAAACTAAGCGGTTGTGTTTTAGTCGTTGTTGTCATATCTATTCCCTCACCCCGATATATTCTTTAACTATGCTTATCTTGCCTGTTTTAACAACATCTAAAAGCTCATTCAGCACTTGCTCTGCATGCTCTGGTAAAAAGTCCCTTCCACCAAGTCCATATATCTTATTTATCATAAGTGGCCTTTTTTCAAGATGCAAGGTTGCTGATGTTATCTCAACAAACATTGGACCATATGCACCAAAGGAATCAGCCCTGTCAAGCACAGCGATTGCCTTCACATTTTTTAATGCATCGGCAACCTCTTCATATGGGAAAGGCCTGAATAGTCTTGGTTTCAGAAGACCTGCCTTTATCCCTCTCTCCCTGTATTGGTCTATAACATCCTTTGTGGTACCTGCGGCTGAATTAAGGATAACAATCGCTATATCTGCATCATCAAGCCTGTATGATTCAAAAAGTCCATATTCTCTTCCGCTTATCCTTTTGAATTCAGAGGCAACCTCAAGCACAACCCCTTTCACCTTTCCCATTACCTCGTGCTGTGCCCTCTTGTATTCGTGATATAAATCAGGCAATACCAGAGGGCCATAGCTCTTTGGATTATCAACATCAAGAAGAGGATTCATCTGCCTGTATTCTCCAACAAACCCCTTTACAATCTCATCATCAAGATACTCAACCCTCTCGATTGAATGGCTTATGATAAAGCCATCAAGGCAGACCATAACAGGCAGTCTTATCTCCATGTGCTCAGCAATCCTGAATGCCTGGATGATATTGTCATATGCCTCTTGTGCATTCTCACTCCATAACTGTATCCATCCTGAATCCCTTGCACCCATGGCATCAGAATGGTCTCCATGTATATTGAGGGGAGCAGAAAGTGCCCTGTTGACAACAGGCATAATAATGGGCAATCTGTCACCCGAGGCAATAAATAACATCTCCCACATAAGTGCAAGGCCCTGCGAGGATGTTGCTGTTACAACCCTTCCACCACCTGCTGAGGCGCCTATACATGCACTCATTGCACTATGCTCGCTCTCAACAAGTATCATCTCTGTGTCTACCTTACCATCAGAGACAAAACTTGCAAACCTCTGCATCATATCTGTCTGGGGTGTAATTGGATAGGCGGCACATACATCAGGGTTCACCTGTCTCAGGGCCTCTGCCCCTGCCTCATTCCCGGTTACAGCAACAATCCTTGTCATCTATTTGCCCTCCTCTTCCATGACAATTGCCTTCTTGCCTTTTTTACCAGGACACTCAAGTGCACATATACCACAGCCCTTACAATAATCATAATCAAAACCAACCATCTTGCCATCTTTAACAATAACAGACATATCAGGACAGAACATCCAGCAAAACAGACACTGTATGCAATTTTCCTCTTTCCATACCGGCCTGAAGGCTCTCCATGAACCTGTCTTACACTCTACAGCATTTCCTGCCTCGAGTATCACAGCACCTGGTGCAAGCCTCTTCCATAAAGGTTCCTTCATCCCTCTCTTACCTCCTCATATCCCCTTCTTGTTGCTTCGAGGTTTCCATCTATTATCTTCTGAGAGAACTTCTTTCCAAAACTCTTTTTCACATCCTCAAGAAGGGATTCGAGTTTCACTATCTCTGTTACCTTTGTGATAGCACCAAGCATAGGTGCATTTGGAAGCGCTCTTCCTATACACTCGATGGCTATCTTTGTTGCGTCAACAGTGAATACCTTCTGTGTTGGTTTTGCCTTTAATTTCTCTCTGATCTCTTCAGGATCTCTTGAGGTATTAACTATGAAGACTGCATCATCCACCGCTCCATCTGTAACATCAATACCATCCAGAAGCGTGGCATCCACAACACTGATTACATGAGGATAAAGCACAGGACAATGCATCCTTATCTCCTCGGAGCTTATCCTGTTATATGCTCTTAATGGTGCACCAGCCCTCTCAGGGCCATATTCAGGGAATGCCTGAACATGCCTGCCGCCACTAAGGCAAGCATCGGCAAGAACCTTTGCTGCTGTAACGGTTCCCTGACCACCCCTGCCATGCCATCTGATTTCAATCATCTCAGCCATCCTGTTTATCCTCCGAGTATGCTTTTAAAAATAAAGAATTTTATTTTAATCTAAAAATATTATTATTTTCAACCAAACCAAGTTGGTTCTAAAAAACCATCCATGGTTGTGGAAGGAAATGTTTTTCATACATCATTAATGCAAACCTGTCAGTCATACCTGCTATAAAATCGCAGACAAGCCTCTCCTTATCCTCTACCTTCTCCTTTGGAAACTCCTTGAAGACTTCCTCTGTATGTTTCAGGTAATATTGATAGAGATCGTATAGTATCTTCCTTGCCTTTGTAAATTCTCTCTTTGCCGCTTCGCCCTCATATACATTCTCATATAGGAAATCCCTGAGTGCATAGGTAAGCCTTTTTATCTCTGTGCTCATCCTGATCTCCTTAAGCCCTGTTGAGAGTGAACTATGTATTACATCCTTCACCATCGTATCTATCCTCTCTGCCTGTGTATCTCCAATCTTAAAGAATTCTGTTGGTATCTGTGACTTCCTGAGTACCCCCGCCCTCATGGCATCATCAAGGTCATGATTAACATAGGCAATAACATCAGATACCCTCACAATCTGGCCCTCGAGGGTTTCGTTCTTATCAGTAGATGAAAATATCTCTCCCTTACCCTTTGAGTGTTTTAGTATTCCGTCTCTTACCTCATGTGTAAGATTAAGTCCCTGTCCGTTCTTCTCAAGGACATCTACAACCCTGAGGCTCTGTTCATAATGATTGAATCCCCCTGGATAAATCTCTCTTAAAACATCCTCACCCGCATGACCAAAAGGAGTGTGACCAAGGTCATGACCGAGTGAGACCGCCTCTGTGAGGTCTTCATTAAGCCTCAGCGCCCTCGCGATGGTTCGTGCTATCTGTGAGACCTCAAGTGTATGGGTGAGGCGAGTCCTGTAGTGGTCACCTTTTGGTGCAAGAAAGACCTGTGTCTTGTGCTTAAGCCTCCTGAATGCCTTTGAGTGTATAATCCTGTCCCTGTCGCGCTGAAAGCATGTCCTTATCTCGCCCTCCCTCTCCTTCCTGAGCCTCCCCCTGCTATTTGAACTGAGACAAGCCTTTGGATGGAGGGTCTGCCTTTCAATCTCCTCTGTCTGTTCACGAATGGTCATCTTTTCAATTAACAGGTCTATAATCCTTACCGATTACAAGATTTTTGACACCATGTCTTCCAAACTCCTCTTCATACTCTTCTATAAATATCTCCTCCTTTCGCATCCTCTCTTCCCAATCCATATTCTCAACAGCATCTTCGCCGTATCGCTCTATCAGGTCACGGTTTGCAAGCCTGTATATCAATTCCTCCCAGAATGTATTATCATTATACTCCTCTATGTATTCATCAACTTTTGTCTCATCTTCAAATTCTGCTGTTGGAAAGAACATCTTGAGTCTTTCGTCATAGGTGATATATCTCTGCATACCAAAGTCCTTATAAAATGAAAGAATGTATTGTTCAAGCTCCTCAAACTCTCTAACCCTATCATCTGTACGGTGTGCATTACCAACCCACTCACCAAGATATATAAGTTTGATAAGGGTTTCATACTGCTTTTTTGTTAGATTGATCTTCATCTTCTTACCCCCTTTATCCCCTCAACAAGCACTGAATCCTCAAGGAGCTTAATTTTTATATCCTTAAATCCTGCATTTTTAAGCCAGCCCTTTAACTCTTCTGGTGTATAACACCTCCCGCCTTCTGTATTAACAAGCATGTTCACAGAGAAGAGTGCACTCTGAACAGGGGCCGTCCTCTGCTCATTGATAAAGAATTCTTGTATAACAATCCTTCCTCCCTGATTCAGAGCCCTTCTGCATTTTCTAATCACCTTAATACTGTCCTTTTCTGAATAGGCATGCAAGACCTGACTGATGAGAATAAGGTCATAGTCTCTGCCAAAATCATCCTCAAGAAAATCTCCCTGAATAAACCTTATTGAATCTTGAATCTTGAACCTTGAATCTTTTATTACACGCCTTGCAATCTTTATGGTCTCGGGTCTATCAAAAAGTGTAACCTCCACACCCTTCTTTGCCATCTCAATTGAATATGTCCCGGGACCGCCACCAAGGTCTAAGGCGGTTTTAATACCTTTTAGTCCAATCTTTTTGATAACATCCTTTACTTTTAAGGATGCGATGTTATGCATACCAAGGATAAATGCCTCCTGGTTATGCCACTTATGATATGGTTTCCCAGTCTTTAAAACCTCGTCAAGGCCTGACCAGTTTTTCCACAACACATCGGCGTGCCTTAAAATATCTCCATGATAATAAGGACCCCCACTTACAAGAAACTTATCTGAAAGGGGCGTGTTTGAATACTTTCCATTCTGTTTTTTCAAGAGACCAAGTCCTGTAAGTGCATCAAGTAATATCTCTGTGGCCCTCAAATCAGTATTAACCTTTTTAGAAACCTCCCTCGCTGACTGAGGTTTTGTTAGTTGGTTAAATATCCTGTAGTTATTTGCTACAAGAAGCACTCTTGCAGCCCTGAAACCACCCCAAAGTTCTCTTAGTTTTTTTGCCTGTTCAAGAATATCTTTCTTCATATACTTTTAAACTGTTCAGTGTTTACTGACAACTGTCAACTGTCTTTAAAGTCCCATCTTCTTCAGTGCCTCGTCACCTACAGTCCCTGTCGGAGGAGCGTCATCTGGAAGATAAAGCATCACACCCCCTTTTACTGGCCTTATTACAATCTTCCCCTCCTTTGCAAGCCTGTTTGTCACCTCAACAGGATTCTCACCATTGAAGTACTTTTTAAATGCCTCATTAAATCCTGAATAAACTGAATGAATACCCTTATATCCTTCCTTTCTTAGACTAACTATCGCTTTCTTTACAAACTCCTCATGATTCAGTTTCTCAGACACGGTACCCTCCTTTTATTTTTAGGTTTGCTACGAAATACCTCTTTTATTTTTACAGCTAAACAAACCCTTTTATATCCACCAGCAATTTCCCTATTTTACACTCCGGAAGGGAATTTAAAAAGTGCATTCCGTAGCCTTTTGTCCTTATCCTTGAATCCAATATGACCACTGCTCCTTTGTCAGTCTTTGTTCTTATCAGCCTTCCAAAACCCTGTTTAAGCATAATAATCGCCTGCGGTATCTGATAATGGATAAACGGGTTTTTACCATACCTTTCAATTGCCTCCATCCTTGCCTCAATCACAGGTTCATCAGGAACTGCGAAAGGCAATTTTGTTATTATCACGCATTGGAGGTTATCTCCTGGGACATCAATCCCCTGCCAGAAGGTATATGTTCCAAACAGAGCTGAATTTTTATCTGCACGAAATTCCTGTAGCAGTCTGTAACTGTCCATATCGCCCTGTTTGAGTATTCTTACCCCCGCTATATCAATAGCCTCACTTGCCTTTTCAAGAAGGCTATAGCTTGTAAAGAGCACAAGTGTCCTGCCCATTGTTACTTCAAGGATTTCTTTCAGGTGATTTATGAGGTCATCTTCAAAGCCTTTAGATTTTGGCTCACGGAGGTCTTCAGGAATATATAGTAACGCCTGTTTTTTAAAGTCAAAGGGCGAATGAAGTAAAAGAGTTTTAACATCATTTAATCCAAGACGTTCTTTTATATAATCGAAATTACCATTTGTGGAAAGTGTCGCAGATGTAAGTATTGCTGTGGAAACAGTATCAAAGACCTGTGTTCTGAGAATTGATGCAATATCTATCGGAGTCGCCGCAAGCCTTAATCTCTTTCCATCCCTTTGAACCCAATAGACATGGTCTTTTAATTCCTGCCTAAGGATTAATTGAAGCGACATCACAAAGGCTTCACTCCTTAAAGCCAATGCATTTATCTCCTTTTTCTCGTCATCGTCTTTAGAAACATCCTGAAGCATCTTGAGTGTATCTGTGAGACTCATTAAGGTATCTGAGAGATCATCTTTTATGAATCCTGCCTTGCGAATCCTGAAAGTTGTAGAGTCTTTTAATACTTCTGAAAGTTCATTGAAGAAGGCATCTCCCTGTATTCTTATAGCATTCAGAATGGCATTAATCTTAGAGAGTCTGTTTTGAGAAAGCCACGTAAGCCTTGATAGTAGCCCCTTGCCATGAAGGCTAAGAATAGAGTCAAGCAGATGTTTTAATTTAAAATTTGAAATCTCTATGCCAAGATAATCTGCTGCCACATCCTCAAGTTCATGTGCCTCGTCAAAGACAACTGCGTCAAAAGCTGGAAGCACAGACCACCCTGATGATACATTTGCAAAAAACAGGTGATGGTTTGTAATAAGGATATGTGCCTTTCTCTCTATACGCTTTGCCTTCTGATAAAAGCATTTATCAAACTTTTTACAGTCCTTACCATAACAAAGGTCACTCTCCCTACACACCTTCTGCCATGTTTGTTGTTTGACATCTATCTCAGACCTCACTCCTGTAGACGTCCTATTTACCCATCCAAGGAGGCTGTTGATAGCATCTATCTCATCCATATCAAAAAGCCCATGAGCCTTTGCCTGCTCAAGTCTCCTCCGACATATATAATTTTCACTCCCAAGGCATAGGGCAAACCGCAGGTCTTTAAAGATATGGTCTCTTAAGAAAGGGAGTTCTTTTTCAATGAGTTGCCTCTGGAGAGTCTTTGTATAGGTTGATACAACCGATCTTCGTGTCCGTATTCCGTATCCGTACTCCATGTCTGTGTCCACTATCTGTTTAACGGTCACGTGTGACGCATCACGGACACCATCATCATCCAGTACCCATTTAATCAGAGGTATAAGATAAGCAAGGCTTTTCCCAACACCTGTACCTGCCTCAACAATAAGGTGTTCTCCGCTATTGAGAGCATTAGCGATAGCCTTTGACATTTTCTGCTGCTCAATGCGAGGCTCGTAGCCGGGTAGGAGTTTAGAAAGGACACCTTTCTCTGAAAAAAAATTATCCATAATGGTTATCAGACAAAATATTCAGGCTTCTCGGCGTCTCGTCTATCTGTTCAAGAAGCGGTATTTCATTTGCTGTCGTAACACCAAGTTCTTTAAATCTTCTGACAGAAGGTAAAACTCTTAATTCCAGAGAGCCAACAGCCTTATTATATGCCTCTATAGCATGGGTTAATCCTCCACTAATTTCAGTCAAATGTTTAACCCACACATTAATCCTTTCATAGAGATCTTTCCCTGAGGTAACTATGCTGTCATAATTTTTTGCAATCTGTTCCTTCCTCCAGCCATAAGCAACTGCTGTCAAAAGGGCAAAGAGGGTAGTTGGAGTAGCAACTAAAACCTTTCTTGAAAGACCAACCTCCATTAGTGTTGGATCAACCTCTAATGCTGAAACTAACGAAGATTCCTCCATAAAAAGGACTGCAACCTCAGGTGACTTATCAAATTGCTCCCAGTATGCCTTTGAACTAAGCCTGTTTATTTGATCCTTAACATGCTGTGTGTGTCTCTTGAGGGCTTCTTTTTTTGCCTCTTCTGATTGTGCTGAGGTAGCATCCATAAGGGCATCTATTGAGACCTTTGAGTCAACAACAATAACGCGCCCACCCGGAAGTTTTATCACCATATCAGGCTTTTTTGTAACATCCTCGTCTTTTACAACAACCTGTTCTCTGAAATCAACATGATTGGTCATTCCTGCCATCTCTACCACGTTTCTTAAAGCCATTTCACCCCATCTTCCCCTGATATGTGGCTTTCTTAATGCAGTAACCAGATTACCTGTGGTAGATGAGAGCATCTTTATCTGTTCATCAAGGCTTGCATAATCCTGTTTGCGTTTAACCTCTATTGTGTGAATCTGTTCTTCATACTTTTTAAGCGCATCCTGCAAGGGTTTAATAAGTCCATTAATGGCAGTTTGATGTTCCCCTAATTTCCCCTTTGTCTCTTCAACAATCTTCCCCAGGCGTTCTGATGCAAGGGTAAGGAAACTCTCATTACTGCTTTCCAGTGCTGATTTAGAGAGGGCATTGAAGGTGTCAGACATCTCAGCCTTCATTGTTTCAATAAGTGCCTTTTGTTCTTCAAAGTTCTTTTGGGCCTCTTGAAGTCTGGTAAGGGCTTCTACCTTTGATTGTCTTTCAGAATCGAGTTCGCTTCTTAAGTGCTTAATATCAGTCTCTTTCTTTTGAATATCCCTGCCTCGCTCCTCAACAATTGCCTCTGCCGAACTTACCCTCCTTTCAAGTTCAGCGATCTGATTTATATATTTCTTTTGTTGAAGTAAAGATGCAATAAACCACGCTAAAAGCCCGCCAATTATTACGCCGATTATTAAAAACCCAATTGTTGTCATTTAATCACCCCCTCAAAGCCTTCCTGTTTAAAATGCTCATCAAAGGCAAGATACCTCTTTATCCTGAGTCTTTTCATAATTGTAAAGCTTGTGCAATCTGTAAAGCTGTATGATTTATCCTTTCTTGAGATAAAAAGATTCCATGCCTGTTTTTCATCCAAAGGACTAATCCACACCTTTTCTACATATGAGGACTTCAGAAGGATGTCACCTGCCATAACAGCCTTTTCATGTCCGAGCCTTGCATTCAGAAGATTTATCGTCTCATTAAATATATAGTTTGTAATAAAGACCTTTCCTTTAAACTCGTTTAGGAATCCTTTCACCTTATTATGGTCAGGGTCTTCCTTATTGATAAAGGCATAAATAGCGCTCGTATCAAATAATATATGTTCTCTCATCTCTTACCATAAAGCCATTTGTCATGGTCTCTACCATAACACTCCGTATCCTCAGCTATACCTGCTATTGATGAAAGGGAATAAACCTTAGACCTTCTGGCATACTTATCAAGAATCTCTCTTAACACCTGTGAAATACTCTTATTCTCCTCCTCTGACTTCTTCTTCAAAAAGGCATAATGCCTCTCATCCAATAACACTTGTGTTCTATGCATTATTACATCACCTCCTCCTACATCATAGAATATTACATCACAAAATTCAAGCGTCACCTAATCATATATGGAATATCTGGCTTATCTTAATATCCAATCTTGCTACATAATTACCAACCTTTTTAATATCTTGAAGACCCTTATCCGTAAGCCCCCTTTGAGGGTCTTCCTCCTCTCTCTCTTTGCCTCTGCATGCTGAATAAGATAGAGAAGCATGTGTGACCTCCTTCCGTTCTTGTCATTCTGAATTTATTTCAGGGTCTGATAAAATTTATTCTTCTCACATACACTATTCCAGTCGCAGTTATAACAGTAGTTTGCAAACCACTGAGAAAATATCTCCGGGATCATTTCTCTCACATCCTGCCATCTATCTTTTGCATCCTGCCCAATTTTAAGAAGACTCAATGCCATCTCATCCATCCCATTTATTTCCTCATCAGCATTCTCATCATATCCATATTTATAATCTTTGAGATATGGACACTTTTCACACACATCATCTGCTCTATCACAAACCTCTATCTCTTCACTTTCTGCTCTTTGCAGGACATCTTTGAGATTTCTCACAAAAACCTCATCGTGTCCTTCTCCACTAAAGAAATGAAGACATACCAGATGATGTTCCCTGAGTCTTAACATCAAGAACTCCTTGTGACATTCTTGCCAGACTAAGTTCAGATTATTGATGTAATCCTCATAGCTGTCATTACACACTATCTGATTACCATTGGCGTAGTCCTTTAATTGCCAGTAAGATTGTAAATTTGCATAATTTATCCTCTAAAATACACTATCCTGCTTCCACCAACGTGAAACGGGATCTCTGCTGTTTCACTCCATAAACCTTTCTTTAAATATCTTTCATCTGCACACGCAGAAAGAATTTTACCAAAGAAAGCGTAACACTCGCCTGCATCAACGATCTTCCATAGTTTACATTCAATATACCCGATACAACCTTCAATTACTGGTGATTTCACCTTCTTGCCAAAAACATTTTTCAGCCCTGCCTTTGCAAACTTGTCAGTATCTCTTCCTGATACTTTTCCGCAAATCCATAATGCCTTTAAGAGCTTTTTTGTCGGGATATTTATAACAAACTCTTTAGATTGTTTAATAAGCTCTGATGTATAACTATCCTTTGATACACAAACAATTACAATTGGAGGCTCTTCACTCACAGGGGTCGCCCACGCACACGTCATTACATTAGGCCTGCCATCTTTGCTTACACTCGTAAGAAAGAAAGTCATCTTGGGATGAAGAAGATGATAAATCTCTGACTTTACCTGTTTAAGCATGACCAGCCCTCCTCTATTAATTGTCATTCTGCATAGTCATCTTTCCTCTCGAAAAGTTGTTTGCCTTTTAATGTCACCTTTAAGATCAATCTCATCCTTTTCTATGGCAAGTCTTAAAAGCGATTCAAAGGTGTCATCTGTGAGATGGTTAAATAGCACACTCACACCTTCACCCCTCTTCTTAGATGGGAATCATTCAATAACCTCTATTATCATCCTCTTTTCTTCTGGTGGAGTATCACAAATCTTAACCGCATCGAGGAATATCCTCTTAGCCTTAATGACGGACTCTTCATATGAAGTGCAGAATGTGCATAAGATGTCACCCTTACTCACATAATCACCAACCTTCTTCTCAAGCACTATACCTGCTGCATGGTCTATCTCAGAGTCTACCTTCGTCCTTCCAGCACCAAGGAGCATCGAGGCTATGCCAACAGCCTCGGCATCCATAGCGTTTATATATCCCTTCCTGTCTGATGCTATCTCCACACTCAGGCAAGAATGTGGAAGAAGTGAACGCCTTTCAACAATCCCAGGGTTTCCACCCTGGAACTCCACCATCTCCTTAAATTTCCTTAATGCCGAACCATCATTCATAAGCCTCTTAAGCCTCTGGATAGATGCCTCTGTGTCCTCCTCTATACCCCCTATCTTAAGCATCATGGCTCCAAGATAAAGTGTAACATCCATCAAGTCCTTTATCTCCTTTCCCTCTAGCACATCAATACATTCATTAACCTCAACAGCGTTACCGATTGCCATTCCAAGGGGCTCATTCATATCCGTTATTACGGCAACTGTTTTCACACCAAGAGAGTTCCCAATACTTACCATCGATCCTGCGAGTGTCCTTGCATCATCAATTCTCTTCATGAAGGCACCCGAACCACACTTCACATCAAGCACAAGTCCATCTATACCTTCCGCCAGTTTTTTTGACATTATACTTGCTGTTATAAGTGGAATAGAATCCACAGTTGCTGTAACGTCCCTTAATGTATACAACCTTTTATCAAGAGGCGCTATCTCATCAGAAAAACCAACCATCACACAGCCAATCCCGCTCAAACCCCTCTTTATCTCATCAATATCGAGGGTGGTTCTAAATCCCGGGATGCTTTCAAGTTTATCCATTGTGCCACCCGTATGTCCAAGCCCCCTTCCTGTCATCATCGGTACGATCAACCCTGCAGAGGCCATAAGGGGTGCAAGTATGATACTCACCTTATCACCAACACCACCTGTGCTGTGCTTGTCAACCTTTTTCCCTTGGATCTCAGAAAGGTCAAGGATACTTCCTGAATGTAACATTATATCAGTGAGGTACATCGTCTCACCATTACTCATACCTCTAAAGAAGACAGCCATGAGGAATGCGGAGATCTGATAATCAGGTATCTCCCCCTCGAGATAGCCCTTCAAAAGAAATTCGAGTTCCTCTCTGCTCAGGCCATAACCATCCCTCTTCTTCTTTATGATGTCATATGCCCTCATAAGACATCCCCAACCCGTATCCCTATTAAGTCATACTCCTGGGCATCTACAATTTTAACACTCACAACATCACCAACCTTTACAGAAGACTGAGAACAGAGGACAGAAGCCATGGTCTTTTTATCTATACCCTGTGTTCTCAGTTCTGTGTTCTGAATAATCACAACCCCATCTATCTCAGGTGCATGTGAATAAAGCCTTGCAATTGCAAAGTCATTGTCAACTTCATCAATAATCGCATTAAACACTCTGCCAACCAATCCTTTGTTCTTTGCCAGCGATATGAGCGACTGCAGCCTCATTATTTCATCGTATCTGCTATCCTTAATCCTTTCAGGGATCTGGTCTTTAAGTCTCGATGCTGGAGTCCCCTCTTCCCTTGAATATTTAAATACACCAAGCCTCTCAAATCCGATCCCTTCAATAAAATCAATGAGCCCTTTGAAGTCCTCCTCTGTCTCTGTTGGGAAACCAACAATAAAGGTTGTCCTCAAGACAACCCCTGGGATATCGCGCCTGATATTCCTTATCAACCTGATGTATTCTTTTTTCGTACCTCTTCTCCCCATCAACCTTAAAAGCCTGTCCTCTGAATGTTGAAGTGGAATATCAAGGTATTTAAATATCTTATCACTGTTAGCTACACAATCTATTAACTCATCATCTATTTCTGTTGGATATAGATATAATAGCCTTATGTAAAAATCCCCATTTATAGATGACAGATCCCTCAGCAGTGATACAAGGTTATATCCATTTAATCCACCTTTATAGCTTGTAATATCTTGTGCAACAACGATTATCTCCCTTGTCCCTCTCTTTATATATTCTTCTGCCTCTCTCAATATTTCATCTGGTGAAAAGCTCCTGAACCTTCCCCGTATAGAAGGGATAACACAAAATGTGCACTTCTTATCACACCCTTCAGCGATCTTCAGATAGGCATATGAATAAGGAATTTGGAAGTTGAGAGGTCGAGAGGTTGAGAAATTCTTATCATCTGTCCCTCTTAAACCTTTGCAGTATTCAATGACCTTCTCCTCCTCACCAACTCCATATATTCCATCCACCTCAGGTATCTCTCTTAGCAATTCATCCTTATATCTCTTTGCAAGGCACCCAACTACAATAAGCCTCTTTGAACTGTTTCCCCTTTGCCCTCCCCTCGACCCTTGCACCTTTTTTATCTCAACAAGCCTCAGTATCTCCTCTATGGACTCTTCCTTTGCATCCCTTATAAATCCACAGGTATTCACAATAAGGATATGCGCATCCACTGAATCCTCCACAATAACAAAGCCCTCTGAAATAAGGGCCCTTGCTAAATGGTCTGAATCCACAACATTCTTAGGACAACCCAGTGTCGTAATACTTACCTTCATTGTCTTAGACTATCCTGCCATCAAGCATCCTTATAGTCCTTCCACACATTGAAGCAAGACCTTCGTTATGGGTGACTATTATAAATGTTATCCCCCTTTTCCTGTTTAATTCGACCAGAAGTTTGAAGAGCTCATCACCTGTACGGGTATCAAGATTTCCTGTAGGTTCATCTGCAAGCACGACTTCTGGTTCAAGCATAAGTGCCCTTGCCACAGCCACTCTCTGCTGTTCACCACCTGAAAGCTCACCTGGCTTATGTAACAACCTCTCATAAAGGCCCACCTCTCTCAATATCTCCTCTGCTCTTTTGATAGCTTGCCTCTTCTGAAACCCTGCTATAAGGCCTGGCATCATGGTGTTCTCAACTGTATTAAACTCAGGCAGGAGATGATGAAACTGAAAAACAAAGCCTATCCTCCTGTTCCTGAACCATGCAAGCCTGTCATTGCCAAGCTTGAATATATCCTCACCTTCATAAAGGACTCTTCCTGAAGTTGGCCTATCTATTGCACCAAGGATATGGAGCAATGTACTCTTGCCTACCCCTGATGGCCCCATTATGGCAACCATTTCACCCATGCATACATCAAGGTTTATATCCTTTAATATATGGAGGTCCCCACCAGGGCCTGAGAATGATTTATTCAGACCTTCTACCCTTATCAGTACCTTCTTCATTCTTCTTCAAATATCCTTCTCCACCCTTTTCCTCGTCTTTAATAATCTCCTTCAATTCCTTATATGTCTTCTCTACCCTCTTCTTTTTGCCTTTTAACTCATCAATCGCATCCCCGAACTCTGTTATCGCCATGCCGATAGACACTGTCTTCTTACCTACCCATCTGAATGGTTCTCCTCCCTTCCAGACAGCAAGACCGACAATCAAGATAATGGTAAATAAAGTCAATGTGATAATTCTGAATATGGCCCTTAACATGATGCCTCCTTATTTATTCATATCTTAATGGTTCTATAGGATTAAGCCTTGCTGCCTGATAGGATGGGTATATTGTGGCAAGGAGACTGATGAGGATTGCTGCAAGGGATACAATAAGAAAATCAAAGGGGTTTATCTTCACCGGCAGATAACTCAGGTAGTATATATCAGGTGGAAGGCTTATAAACCTGTATCTCTTAAGGAGCTCACATGTAATATATCCACTCACAATACCGATCACAGTACCTGTAAATCCTATTATAAAGCCGTGAATTATAAAGACAGACATTATCCCCCTCCCTGTGGCACCCATTGCCCTCAGTATGGCTATCTCCCTTGCCTTCTCAATCACGGTCATGATGAGATTACTTATTATATTAAATGATGCAACAAGGATTATAAGGGTGAGTATTATAAACATCACTATCTTCTCAAGTTTTAGTGCTGAAAAGAGATTTCGGTTCATCTGCATCCAGTCTCTTGCATAATATGGTGGACCAATCCTTCTCTCTATCTCCTCTGCTATCTCAGCCGCCCTATATATATCATCCGTCTTCACCTCGATACCGCTGACACCATCATGAAGATTGAAAAACCTCTTAGCCTCGTTGATATTAATAAAGCCGAGGCTTGAATCATATTCATACATACCCACCTCAAAATACCCTGTGACCTTAAATTTCCTCATCCTCGGAATCATTCCAAGAGGCCCGATCTCAGAGATGGGCGATATCATCTCAACCTCATCACCATAAAACAGACCAAGATTCCTCATCAGTTCGCTTCCCACTATAATACCAGGCAAAGGAGAGTCAACCTTAAGATTGTCAACCTTGCCTTCTTTAAGTCTCTTCAAGACATCCGTCGTCTCAGTTTCAATATCAGGGTCTATCCCTTTTATGACAACACCCTGTGCCCTCTGGCCATGCCTGAGCATCACCTGACCAAATACAAATGGAGAGGATGCCTTAACGCCAGAAACCTTTTCTATCTCCTCTCTCAATAAATCAACATCCTTTATCCTGCCTTCATAACTCTGAATGACTATATGGGCATTAACACCAAGGATCTTATCCCTGAGATCCTCGTGAAAGCCATCCATTACAGAGATGACTGTTACAAGTGTCATTACACCGAGGGCAACACCAGCAATGGATATTAATGTGTTAATTGAAATGCCTTTATGTCTCTTCTTTGATTTGAAATAACGAAGGGCTATGAAGAATTGATATGGAAGGTTCATGTTAAAATTCTAACCTTCAAGCACCAAATCCCAAACTGTTTGCTCATTGGAATTTGGTAATTGGAGCTTATTGAGAATTTGGGATTTGGGATTTGGAATTTTGTTATAAATGTTTTCATTTGATATTTTTATGTCTATTGTTCTGGTTTCAACTGTGGAAACAATATAACATCCCTTATAGATAATGAATTTGTCATGATCATCACGAGTCTGTCTATACCAATCCCCTCGCCTGCAGAAGGTGGCATACCATACTCAAGTGCCCTAATAAAATCCTCATCCATATAGTTTGCCTCCTCGTCACCCATCTGGCGGGCCTCCATCTGTTTGAGAAAACGTTCCCTCTGATCAGCGGGGTCATTGAGCTCTGAAAATGCATTCGCGATCTCTCTTGCACCAATAAATAGTTCAAACCTCTCAACCAGTTCTGGCTCATCCTTCTTCCTCTTTGCAAGTGGTGAGAGTTCAACAGGATAGTCCATAATAAATGTCGGCTGTATGAGTTTTGGCTCAACCTTGTCTTTGAATATCTCATCAATGATCTTACCATGTGTTGCCTTTTCGTCCACCTCTATATTGTTCTTGCGCGCAAAATCCATTGCTATATTCCTGTCTTTAAAGACTGCCTCATCAACACCTTCGTTCCTCATTGCCTCCTTCATCGTCAATCTTGGCCATGGTGGTGTAAAATCAATCACTTCACCACTATCCCCATAAGGCACCTTCATACCACCATTAATCTCCCTACAAATATATGTGAGAAGTTCCTCTGTAAAATCCATGAGATATTTATAGTCAATATATGCGATATAGAATTCAAGCATGGTGAATTCAGGATTGTGCTTTGTTGATATACCCTCGTTTCTGAAGTTTTTGTTTATCTCGTACACCTTTTCATATCCACCAACAAGGAGCCTTTTGAGATATAGTTCAGGTGCAATCCTCATGTAAAGGTCTATACCAAGCGCGTTATGGTGTGTCTTGAATGGTCTTGCTGTTGCGCCACCAGGGATCTGATGCATCATAGGTGTCTCAACCTCTATAAAACCACGCTCATCAAAAAAATCCCTGATGGCCTTTATCAACCTGCTTCTCTGCAGAAATACATCCTTTACCTGTGGATTAACAATAAGGTCAAGATATCGCTGTCTGTATCTTGTCTCGATATCCCTCAGACCATGCCATTTTTCAGGCAAAGGCCTCAGTGATTTACAGAGAAGGTAGAAATCCTTAACCTCTATGGTGAGTTCGTTTGTCCTGGTCCTGAAGAGCCTTCCATTTATCCCCACTATATCGCCAATATCAACATCCTTAAGCATCGTATACTTATCATCAAGAATATCCTTCCTGAAATAGACCTGAATCTTTCCTGTGCTATCCTGTATATGGGCAAATGTTGCCTTCCCAAAGCTTCTGAGTGCAATAATTCGGCCTGCAACAGTACAGTTCAGCCTGTTTGTATCAAGCTCCTCTTTGCTCTTTTCACCATATCTCTTAAATATCTCGGAGGCCCTGTCTTTGACATCAAATGGAAAACCATAAGGTTCTATACCAGCCTCCCTGAGCCTTTCGAGCTTCTTTATCCTCTCCTGCATCAGTTCGTTAATCTCTTCCAATGGCTTACCTTTCTAAAGTGGGATTTATAAATCTGGTATTATTATTCGAGAAACCCTGATAGAATCCTTGTCTTCTCCTCTATCATCCTGTCAAGGTCTTCCTGCTTTGCCATGAGTCTGAAGAGTTCATCAGCTATACTGAAGAGGGTCATAATCATTGCCTTTGATTGATTCACATTAGGGGCAGCGGTGTATATCTCCTTCAGTTTTTTATCAATATACTCTGCAAGCCTCTTTATATAAGCCTCATCCTCATCCGTCTTAATAGAATACCTCTGCCCCAGTATCTCAACATCTACAGATTGCATGTAAACCTCTCTTAGACCTCGATTGATTCAAGCTCCCTTATTAAATCCTCCACCTGTGACTTTACCATCTCGCGTTCATTACGGAGTTTTTCAATATCTGCCTTTAATTTTTCAATCCCTTTTAACTCATTCCTCAATGCATCCAGCTCCTCATCCTTCTTATTCAAGGTCTCCTCAAGTCCTCTGATCTTTTCTTTTAAAGACTGATTCTCCTCAGTCAAGGATCTTATCTTTTCTATAACCCTTACAATCTTTTCCTCAAGCCTCTGTATCTTCTCCACAGAAGTCTCCTCCTTTTGCCAGAAATTGAGTTTATCCTGCTGCATCAGCAAGTAACTTATCAAAAGCAACTGAAAAAGTAAACCCCGCTTAGGAAGGTTCCATATTTCTAACCAGTTACTATAAGAATACCTGACTAAAAACCTTTCAGAGGAAGGCAGTAGAGAGTTCTGTATCTCCAGTAACTTTTGAGCACCTTCATAACATATCTCTTAGTCTCTGTATATGGAATATCCTCAATAAATTCATCGATATCCCTGTTTTCCATCTTATCAAGCCATTTTTTGAGGGCACTTTCTCCTGCATTGTAAGCTGCGAGGGCATAGGGCAACCTCATGAATTCCCTGATGAGCATCGATAAGTAGTGGCTTCCAAGAAGGACGTTTCTATTCACGTCATGAAGACCATCCCTATCAACATGATCTGAAAATCTCCTTGCTGTTTCTGGCATAAGCTGCATGAGACCAACTGCCCCTGCCCATGATATAGCCTCAGGGTCAAACCTGCTCTCCTCCCTTATCACAGCAGCCACAAGATAGGGGTCAAGGCCATTCTCCTTAGAAACTTTCTCTACAGTATCCCAGTAGCCCAATGGGTATGAAAAGGTAAAAAATTCTTCTTCCTTTTTCTCCTCGGTGAGGGCTATTACAGTCTTATAATCACCAATTAGCTTTGCCATGTGACTTAGATAGAGAAATTCGTTTCTGTCACTAACTCGTGAGATAGCATCCTTTATCTCCCTTATTGCCCATTCCCTCATACCAAGCATGGCAAGTGCCTCAATCCTCTCATACACCTCACCATCAGGTCTTGTCAACCATGGGTTGTTTCGCCCATTACTAAATGAAATACTGCCCTGACTTACTGAGGATGGTTTATCTTTTTGGTAACGAAGCATTATGAGATACCAATAGTAACTCTCATATTTTGAGGGTTTATCATCCTGAAATATATTATTCTTCGTGCATCTACCTGAGAGTCTCTCACATGTCCTCAGCCACCAATATAAGTATTTATAATAAGAGGCACTCTCTGTGTATCTCTTCAATCTTAAAAGATATCCAATGGCCTTATCATAATCACCTGCAGAATAATGCATCCAGGCAAGACCCCATAATGCATCCTCTCTCATCCCCTGAAAGTTCTCCAGGAGTTTTTCATATTGTCTCTCTGCATCCTCTAACCTTCCCCTTCTTCTTAAATCATCGGCAGATATGAGGATAAGCCTTGAAAGATAAATATTCCATGGATGCTCCCTTTCAAACCGCTCCACCACCCTTTTAAAACCCTCTATATCATCTGCTCTGAAAAGCGACCTTGCCTCCATGTATAATGCCTTATCTCCTTTAACCCGTTTAAAACTCTCTGCTGCTTCGGTATACTGTTTCAATCTAAACTGACACATCCCTATCTCATACCAAATCCCTTCCCTTTCTTTATCATCCACAAGTTCTTCAAGCACCCTCTCATAGGTTTCCTTTGCCGCTTGATAATCATGATTATTAAAGAGATTCCTTGCCCTTGTCAGTAATTCACCCTTTGTAAATACATCTGCCTTTAATTCTTTTACCATCTTGAGAGCATCACTCGAAAACTCTGATGCATTAATATAGATATCCTTAAAAAGCTGGGTTGCCAGGTTGTTAATCCCATGTTTTTTATAAAGTGTTGCAAGTAAAAATTTTGATTCTAAATCCTCGGGGTAGTCAATTATATATTGAGACAGAATCTCTATAGCCTCATCATCCTCATTCATGGCAAGCAGTGCATTGAACTCCATTCTTCTAACATCCTGTAACAGTAAAGGATTCTTTATAACCTTGATCGTCTCTATAGCCTTTTTGAAATATCCATTGGATTTGTATACATCAGCAAGCAGGAATAATGCGTAATCCTTGAGTAAGGGTAAATCCTCGATGCTCTTCTTAAGGAAATCCTCTGCATCTTTAAACACCCCCTTCTCTTTATAAAATCTCCCAAGTAGGAATGTAATCCTATCATGCCATACAGGGTCTTCCCTAAGCCCAAGAAGGATGGCCTCTGCCTCTGTGTAATCACCATTACTAATGAGTCTGACTGCCTCCTTAATCTTCTCTGCACCTTTTTGGGCATTGGTTTTAATATCTTCTGATGAAGTCGAGAATACAATAGAGGGAAAGAGAATGAAGGACAGGATAAGGAAAAAGGTGAGGCTGAAAGCCCTTTCTTTAAGATGGATGGTATGCATCAATTAAATGTCTTGAATGGAGGCGGCGAGCGGATTCGAACCGCTGGATAAAGGTTTTGCAGACCTCTCCCTTAGCCACTTGGGTACGCCGCCATGGAGCGGGCGACGGGATTCGAACCCGCGACCCCAACCTTGGCAAGGTTGTGCTCTACCAACTGAGCTACACCCGCAACAAAAATTTGCACTGCAAATTTTTGAGTTAAAAGTTAAAAGTGAGAATTTAAAAATTGAACATGTTTTTCTTAACTTTTTATCTTTGACTTTTAACTTTTAACTTATTGATAAGTTATAATACTAAATGTTTTATCCTGATTTCAAGGAATTTAAAGAAAAAACCAAAGAAGGAAATCTAATACCTGTCTATAAGGAAATCCTTGCAGACCTTGAGACACCCCTTTCTGCCTATCTTAAATTAAAGATGAAGACAGGCTTTTTGTTTGAAAGTGTGATAGGTGGAGAGAAATGGGCCCGGTATTCATTTATAGGAGGCAATCCATCTGTAACAATAGAGGGCAAAGGGAAAAATCTGACAATCAAAAGAGGTAGGCAGAAGGAGAAAGCCAGATTTAACAATGACCCGTTGGAGATAATTTCAGAAGAATTAAAAAGATATAAGCCTGTAATTATACCAGAACTTCCAAGGTTCTTTGGCGGTTTTGTCGGATATATTGGATACGATACAGTTCGGTATTTTGAAGAACTTCCTGACTACCACCGTAAAGGACTTAATCTTCCTGATTTGTTCCTGATGCTCACTGATACACTTTTAGTTTTTGACAGTCTGACACAAAAAATTAAAATTATATCAAATGCCTATATAGACGGCAGAAATCCTGAAGATGCATACGAAGAAGCAAAACAGAAGATTGAGGAAATAGTAAAAAGACTGAAGACAAAGATAACACCCCCGAAGAATAAAGTTGCTGGTCATAGTGAAGATCATCAATTTTCGTCAAATTTCGCCAAGGAAGATTTCCTGAAGGCAGTTGAGCGGGCAAAAGAATATGTGAACGCAGGTGATGTGATTCAGGTAGTACTTTCGCAAAATTTCCATAGAGATGTTAATGTTCACCCTCTGAATGCCTACAGGGCATTAAGGATAATAAATCCTTCTCCTTATATGTATTACATGGAGACAGGGAAATGCACACTTGTAGGCTCTTCCCCTGAAATACTCGTAAGGCTTGAGGGTAATACAATAGAGCTAAGACCAATTGCAGGTACCAGAAAAAGAGGGTCTTCAGTAGAAGATGATAAAAGGCTTGAGGAAGAACTTAAGGCTGACCCAAAGGAGATAGCCGAGCATATCATGCTCGTTGACCTGGGGAGGAATGATGTCGGGAGGGTTGCAGTTATTGGCTCTGTAAAAGTAACAGAACTAATGACAGTTGAAAGATATTCCCATGTAATGCATCTTGTCTCCAATGTTATAGGCAGACGTCGTGACGGCATTGATGCCTTTGATGTCATGAGGGCTTCTTTCCCCGCGGGGACGGTTACAGGTGCACCAAAGATAAGGGCAATGGAGATAATCGAAGAGCTTGAGCCAACAAGGCGAGGCCCTTATTCAGGCTGTGTTGGATATTTTAGTTTCTCAGGTAATATGGATATGTGTATAACTATAAGGACTATAATATTTAAGGGTAAAAAGGCATATATTCAGGCAGGCGCTGGTATTGTAGCTGATTCAATCCCTGAAAGGGAATATATGGAAACAGTGAATAAAGCAAAGGGGATGTTCAAGGCAATTGAAATGGCAGAGAAGGGGCTACCGTGACAACCTCCCAAAGAGTCTTTGTTATCCATGAGTCAACAAAAATTATATACAATTAATACTTAAGTTATTTTCTTTTAGAAAGATAAAGTTTGGCTTACGAACATCCCACATTGTAAATTCAGAAAGATTTGGAGGTTGACAAATCAATATTATATGTTATACAATTTTTAAAAAGGTATTACTTTTTATAAGAGGGTTAGAAATTATGGCTTTTGTTAAAACCCTATCCAAGGGGCAGATTGTCATCCCTGCTGATTTAAGAAAAAAGTATCACATCAGACCCGGAACAAAGATTCAGATTATGGAGTATAATGGTATCATCTATCTTATACCTCCTGTAGAGAATCCAGTTGAGTCAGCTTGTGGCATCTTGCCATCAAGACCTTCCCTCTCGGAAAGACTTTTAAAGTCGCGTAAAGGTGAGTTTCTGAATGCCTAAAAGGGCTCTTATTTTTGACAGTCATGCATTGCTCAGATTCTTTCAAAAAGAAAAAGGGCATGAAAAGGTTATGCATATCCTCAAGGATATAGAGAAGTCTGGAGGGACAAAGTATATCAACGCAATCAATCTTGGAGAAATAATTTATTCAACAAAAAGGGAATTTGGTGACCAGAAGAAACTGGAGGTACTTGCAAATATAGAAAGATTAAACTTTACTATTTTACCTGTTTCTAATAGCCTTATATTTCAAGCAGCGGAATATAAAGCTCAATACAGTATTGCATATGCTAATTGCTTTGTGCTTGCCTCTGCCTTAGAGCATAAGGCTACTGTAGTAACAGGTGACCCTGAATTCAAGAAGGTTGAACATCTGGTCAGGATACTCTGGGTATAAAGGTATTCAGAAACAGATTTTATGGCATCAGAGAAACGATTTTTAAAGATGCAATAAATTTTTAAAGTTTTGGAAAAGGGCTAAGACATGCTTTTAATGATTGACAACTATGATTCTTTCACCTATAACCTCGTTCAGTATCTTGGTGAACTTGGCGAGGATATAAGGGTTTTCAGAAACGATAAGATTACAATCCCTGAGATAGAGAAACTGAACCCCGAAAGGATTGTTATCTCTCCTGGACCATGCACACCAAAGGAGGCTGGTATATCAATAGATGTAATAAAACATTTTGCCGGAAAAATCCCGATTCTCGGTGTTTGTCTCGGACATCAATCAATCGGTGCAGCCTTTGGAGGAGATATAATAAATGCTCCGAGGTTAATGCATGGAAAGACATCAATGATACATCATGATGGAAAGACAATCTTTAAAGGATTGCCAAATCCATTTGAGGCAACCAGATATCACTCTCTTGTGATTAAGCGCGAAACACTGCCTGATTGTCTTGAGATAACAGCATGGACTGATATGGGTGAGATAATGGGGGTAAGGCACAAGGGATATATGGTTGAGGGGGTTCAATTCCATCCTGAATCAATACTAACAAAGGTTGGAAAGGATCTCCTGAGAAACTTCCTTAAGCTCAAATAAGCCATCCATGACAGACATCCTGAAGATCACCCTTGTATTACTAATAATAATCCTTCTCCTTAAGAGGAGATGGAATTTAGGTCCTGTTATGGCCTTATCATCGATAATACTTGCCGTATTCTATGGATTCAGACCCCATGACTTCCTTAATGCCCTTATCAAGGCAGCAACAGAGATGACAACGATAAAACTCATGTTAGCCCTTACGCTGATAAGGGTCTTTGAGAATGTCATGAGAAGAAGGGGAATCATGCAGGAGATGATGGACTCATTCAAGGGCATAGTAAGGGATAGGAGGATAATAATGGCATCAATGCCTGCTATAATAGGCCTCTTGCCATCAATGGGAGGAGCGCTCTTTTCAGCACCAATGGTTGAAGAGGCCTCAAAAGGTGTAAATATAAGCCCTGAGAAAAAGGCATTTATAAACTATCTCTTCAGACATCCATGGGAGTTCATCCTCCCCCTTTATCCAGGCATTGTGCTTGCATCTGCTATAACAGCCTATCCATTGGGAGACTTAATCATAGCAAACCTGCCGTATGCAATCTCCCTTCTTGCAGGAGGAATAATCTGGGGACTGATAGGTATAAAGTCAGAAAAAGGAGATTCAGGAGAGATATCAAAAAAGGGCATTTTGAGCTTTATTCCATTGATCTTTATTATTATGATGGTTACCGTCTTTCATCTTGATCTATCGATCAGTATCGGCCTGTGCATCATCGGTCTTTTTATCACATTGAAACATTCATTTAAGGAGATAATAAGGACAATAAGAGAGGGCTTTTCATGGGAGATACTCATAATCATCCTCGGGGTTATGACATTCAAAACTGTTATGGAGTCATCAGGTGCGGTTAATAATATAAGCACATACCTTTCTGAAAAGGGCATACCCGTTCTACCTATAATCTTCTTTCTACCTTTTATCTCCGGCCTTCTCACAGGTCTTACAATAGGTTTTGTTGGAAGCACATTTCCGATCATACTGGGTCTTGAAGGTGCACAAAGCCTTATACACATCTCATTTGCCTTTGCTTCTGGTTATGCCGGCGTCTTCCTCTCACCTGTGCATCTATGCCTTGTGCTAACAATAGAATATTTCAAGGCAAACACGTCAGGTCTATACAGTAAAATCATAAAGGCAGGTATTTTGATAATGCTGATAGCCATGCTGGAGTATCTTGTTCTCATCTTATGGTAGACGTTCTTTGCTTGCAAGATAAGAAAGATCACTATAAAATAAGATAGAGAAAGGGATTAAATTGAAGAGATATATTGAACATTTCATTAACTCTCTAAAAGCGGAGAGTAATATATCCATCCATACAGAACGGGCATATATAAGGGACTTGGAGGAATTTGTCTCATTCATTGATAAAAACCCAGAGGGGATAGGCAACCTCGATATACGAGCCTTCCTTGCATCCCTCTATCAGAGAGGCCTGAAAAAGACATCCATCTCAAGGAAACTCGCCGCCATAAGGTCTTTCTTTAAATACCTTCACAGAGAAGGAATCGTAGGGAAAAACCCTGCCAAACTCGTATCAAGTCCAAGACTTCCCAAAATATTACCAAGATTTCTCTCAATAGATGATGTCTTCTCCCTTATGGACGTTCCTCAGGGTGAGACATTCAGGGCAACAAGGGATAAGGCTATACTTGAACTCCTCTACTCCTCAGGCTTAAGGGTGTCCGAGCTTGTATCACTTGATATGGCTGACCTTGATATAAAAGAAGGCCTGATAAGGGTAAAAGGTAAAGGTAAGAAGGAAAGGATAGTGCCTGTTGGTTCAAAAGCCATGGATGCCATAAAGAATTATCTTCCAGAGAGGATAACAAAAAAGAGAAGGTCATCTGCAATATTTTTAAACAACAGTGGTGGTAGGTTGACAGAAAGAAGCATACGACGTATATTATTAACATATAGTAGGATTTTGAACCTTAAAGGCAATCTCAGTCCACACACCCTCAGGCATACCTTTGCAACACATATGCTTCATGGAGGGGCGGATCTGAGGTCTATTCAGGAACTTCTCGGGCATTCATCGCTTTCAACAACACAAAAATACACCCATGTTGACATAACACATCTTACAGAGGTATATGACAGAGCACATCCTATGGCAAAGGAGAGGAAATAATGTTTAAGGGAACAACGATACTCTGTGTGAAAAAGAACAATAAGGTTGCCATTGCAGGTGATGGACAGGTAACCCTCGGTCAGACGATACTGAAACACAATGCAAACAAGATAAGAAAGATGTATAATGATAACGTCCTTGCAGGTTTTGCAGGTGCAACAGCAGACGCCTTAACGCTATTTGAGAAGTTCGAGTCAAAGATTGAGGCCTACAGGGGTAATATTACAAGGGCTGCGGTTGAACTCGCAAAGGACTGGAGAACTGATAAAATACTCAGGCGACTTGAGGCCCTGCTTATAGTTGCTGACAGGGAGCATTCATTTATCATCTCAGGAAATGGTGATGTGCTTGAGCCTGAAGATGGTATAGCTGCAATTGGTTCTGGAGGTCCCTATGCTCATGCTGCTGCAAAGGCCCTTACAGAGCACACAAACCTAGAAGCAAGAACAATCGTTGAAGAAGCAATGAAGATAACATCGAGGATATGTATATATACAAATGAATCTATCACAATTGAGGAGCTAAACTAATGGAAAACCTAACACCGAGGAAGATAGTTGAAGAACTTGACAAATATATAATCGGACAGAAAAGCGCCAAGAAAGCGGTTGCAATAGCCCTCAGAAATCGCTGGAGGAGACAACAGTTGCCAGATGACCTTAAGGATGAGGTTCTTCCAAAGAATATACTGATGATTGGGCCAACCGGAGTTGGAAAGACAGAGATAGCAAGAAGGCTTGCACGGCTTGCAAATGCCCCCTTCATAAAGGTAGAGGCATCAAAGTTTACAGAGGTTGGCTATGTTGGAAGGGATGTAGAATCAATGGTTAGAGATCTAACAAACCTAGCGCTCAATATGGTAAAGGCAGAACATATGGAGAAGGTTCAGGAGAGGGCTCGAGTACATGCTGAAGAGAGGATACTTGATATCCTCCTCCCACCACCAAAAACCACAAGAAGGGCTACTGCTGGAGGTTTTTCACCTGTGGAACAGGAAGCAGAAAGAAACAGTTATAAAGAGACGAGGGAAAAATTGAGGGCACAACTGAAGGATGGAAAACTTGACAACAGATACATTGACCTTGAGGTCAGAGAAAAGATTGTGCCATTTGGCGTTATCTCGAATGTAGGCATGGATGAGCTTGAGATAAATCTGAAAGAGATGCTGGGGAATTTCCTTCCTGAAAAGACAAGAAGAAAAAAGGTTAAGATACCCGATGCACTGAGGATCATCACTCAGGATGAAGCAAATAAGATGATAGACATGGATAAGGTTATGAAGGAGGCAATAGAGAGAACCGAACAGAGCGGAATAATCTTTATAGATGAAATAGACAAGATCGTATCAAAAGGCACAAGTTATGGTCCTGATGTATCAAGGGAAGGTGTACAGAGAGACCTTCTTCCTATTGTTGAGGGATCAACGGTCTCAACCAAACACGGTACCGTAAGAACTGATCATATTCTCTTTATTGCTGCTGGTGCATTCAGTTCCTCAAGACCATCTGACCTTATCCCCGAGCTTCAGGGAAGGTTTCCAATAAGGGCAGAGCTTGAATCTCTTGGGAAGGAAGAATTTATAAGGATACTGAAGGAGCCGAAGAATGCACTTATAAAGCAATACACTGCCATCATAGGAACAGAGGGTGTAGAGATTGAGTTCACAGAGGATGCAATTGAAGAGATAGCATCAACCGCTGAAAAGGTGAATGAGAGGGCAGAGAATATAGGTGCTCGCAGGTTACACACAATACTTGAGAAGTTGCTTGAGGATATATCTTTTGACGCCCCTGAAAGGAGAGACGGTAAGATAACCATAGATGCAAACTATGTAAAGGAGAAACTCAGCGACATCGTTAAGGATGAAGATTTAAGCAGATATATCCTTTGAGGTAAAATTGCTTGTCTCAATAGTTGTTCCTATATACAACGAAGAAGAAAATATAAGACTCCTTCATAATGCATTGAAAGAGGTCATGAATGCCCAGGAATATGATCATGAGATACTCTTTGTTGATGATGGGAGCACTGATAAAACACCCCATCTTCTTGACTCTATAGCAAAAGAAGACCCAAAGGTAAGGCTATTAACATTCAGGAGAAACTTTGGAAAGGCAGCAGCATGGTCAGCAGGATTTGACCATGCAAAGGGTGATATAATCGTAACAATTGATGCTGACCTTCAGAACGACCCAAAGAATATTCCTAAAATGGTCTCTTTAATTGGTGAATATGACGTTGTGAATGGATGGAGAAAGAAGAGACAGGACCCTTTTTTTATAAGAAGATTTCCATCCATAATCGCAAACTGGCTTATAAGTAAAGTAACAGGTGTTAAGCTTCGTGATTATGGTTCAGGCCTTAAGGCATATAAGGCAGATGTGATAAAGAACATACGCATATACGGAGAGATGCACCGATTCATACCTGTTGTTGCAAGCTGGTATGGTGTGAAGATAAAGGAGATAGAGACCACACACCATCCGAGAGAACACGGAAAGTCAAAATACGGAATTTCAAGAACACTCATCGTCCTTCTTGATTTAATCACCATAAAATTCCTTCAGAGTTTCTCTACAAAACCACTTCAGGCATTTGGACCCATAGGGTTATTGTTAGGAGCTTCAGGCCTTTTGATAAATTTTTACCTCACCATATTGTGGTTCTCAGGGCAATCAATAGGACACAGACCATTACTTCTTCTTGGCATATTACTCATGATTATAGGTATTCAGCTTATAGGCATGGGGCTTCTTGGAGAGATGCTTGTGAGTGTATATCATGAAAGCCAGAGAAGACCTTTATATGTCTTAAAGAATCCAGAGAATAAAAAAGGGGAGGTAGCTTAAACACCTCCCCTCTCAATATCTTCAATTTAATACCCCGGATCTCGGGTTATCGATGCACCTTCCACCCAGCCAGTAGACCACGTTGTTCCAGGTGGACTTTCAACAATACCTCCCAATCCTGCTCCTGAAAAATCAAATATCTGATGACCTTCTCCTTCATTAAATCGCCAGTATCCTTTTAAAATGGCAGGGTCAATATAACAATCGCCTGGAATACTGATATTGAGTTCCTGATTCATGCACGCCTGTATTTGCGCCTGTGTTCTTGCCACTGTCCACAACCTTACTTCATCAATAACGCCGTTAAATTTTGTATTTGTTTGTATCTCGCCATCAAGTAGAAGCTGTTCTCCATCCCCCATGGTTCCGATAGAGACCAAAAAGTTGTCCGGAGCAGGATTCGTAGCAAATCTACCATCCGTTGTAGCACAATCCATAAAATTACCATTCACATAAATATCCAGATGTGGAGTCTCACTCTCTGCACCATCACCGGCACTGCATGGTGGATGGATTCCTGTATGAGACTCATTCACAAGCACACCCGCAACATGTGTCCATACATCCTTAGTAAGGGAAAAACCGCTCTCTACAATACATTCTGTAGAAGTAGGACTCAATTGATTACATCGAAGTTCAGGAGTTATAGGGGTTCTTCTGATGCCATATTTAAGTTCGTTGTTTTTGACAAACAAAACAACGCCATGAGAATCCATACGTCCAAAAATAGCACCTGTAAGATTGTCTGTTTTATTCTTTACCCATGCTTCTACCGTAAGTTCTGTTTCTCCGATGTTAGGTATTCCCGAAAGATTATTGGCCCATGCAACACCAAAGTTGGCGCCTGGAGCACCAGGTGCCAAGCTGAAATCCAATGCATACTGCCCTTTAACAGAATCAGTCACCTTTAGTTGTGGGTCCTTACCACAACTAATAAATATTAAACCCACCCCCAGAATCAGAATC
>FWWM01001059.1_pt1 | contig 87164 bp, 55 predicted proteins | sample 2228351 | NCBI WGS metagenome assembly FWWM01 (sample SAMEA103939774, study PRJEB20133) | metagenome | reverse complement strand
GCCAGTCGTGCCCGGCACGACTGGCCACACCCTGAATAACCTGCTCAAGTGGCGCTTCATTCCGGTTCACGGCGTAACGCAGGTTGATCAAAGGCTCGGCAACCTGTGTTTTCCATTTTTCAAGCTCGCGATCCACTTCTTCAAGTAATACATAAAACTCAGAATCGCGTGGTACATCTCGTTGCATCTCGCTGTACACAGCCAGATAGAGCTGTTTGCCACTTTCATACTTCTCCAGAAACACCGGATCACCGGTGATCAGAAAACCCCGTTCACCCGACTCCATCATGTGCATGCTGGCTTCAAGCTGGCGGGTATGGGCAATAATGCTGTACGCAATTCTTACCTCTTGCTCGCGCTCGTTGGCGCCGAGCAGCGATTGATAAGCCACCACTGAGACAATAATGATGCCAACAAAGAGCAATGCCACGAGCAGCAATATTTTGTTGCGGAGGCTAATCTGATTGAGGAATGACATATCCGCTTCCTTTCGCTGGTCTATTCCTGCCCGGATAGGGCCAGAATTTGTGATACGACATTGAGCAGTTCATAGGGCACATCATCTTTGAAGAGATAATCGTTAGCACCCAAATCGAGTGCGCGTTGCACACTATCTATCCGATCACGATGGGTCAGCATCACGACCGGAATGTTTCTGGTCTGCTGATCGCGCTTCAAGCGGCTCAATACCTGAAATCCATCAAGCGCAGGCAAGTCAATATCGAGCAGGATCATGCGTGGTAACTGGGTGCGGGCAGTACGCCATCCGGTCAGGCCGTCAGGCGCCACCTGCACCTGATAACCGGCCCGCTCCAGCATCAAGCGAAAGTTGAGCGCCTGACTGGGGCTATCCTCGATGAGCAGGATATCGGAATCAGCCATGGACTTCTCCTTCAATGATGTCTAATGATCGCCGGTGGTCAGGCGTGGATCATGCAAGAGTGCTACCGGATCAAGGTGGATCACCATAGCCTCGTCCATTCCGCGTATCCAATTGACACCGTTTCCGGCCAGCATCGCCGGTGTCGGTTGCAGAACACCGGTATGGCGATGCATGTCGAGCACCTGATCAACTAACAAGGCCGCTTCAACCGCACCTGCACTGATAACAAGCAGGTGCATGGTTTCACGCGGAGGCGAGGGGGGAAGGCCGAGCAGTGGGCGCAAATCAATGCACGTCAGCAAGCGACCCCGCACATTTACAAGACCGAGAATTGCCGGTGGCACCCCAGGGAGTGACGCAACTGGGGTGAAGCGGAGCACTTCGCGGGCAGTATTGGCCGGGATACTGTAGGTTTCTTCACCAAGCAGGAAGTGAAGAGTGAGTTCACCTTCAACGCTGTTGGCTCGCTGCTGCAGGCCGGCTAAGGCTTTGGCTCGGGTACGGAGGACCTCGCGGGTGGCGGGATCGGCGAAGAGTTCGTTGAGATCCATAGGCGGCTCCTTTGCCTGCTCCATGGCATTGGGTCGGCAGTGATGTGCCGGCGAGGTATGTTTTAGTGGTTACAATCTTACAGTTTTTTCAGCAACTATTGGGTTATGGGTACATAACCCTTATTGCTGAATCAGTATACCAGCCACCAGGAACCAGCCTATTACGATATATCAACATTTGATAACACAGAGAATGATTTATCGAACAACGATACCACTACCATCGATCACTTCACCGATCTCCCACAGCGGTTGCCCAACTTCAGCGCAGAGTGCCTGCAAGGCAGCAGCAGCGTGTGGCGGTGCAGCGATCAACAATCCGCCAGAGGTTTGCGGATCGGCCAGCAGCAGTTGATAGACAGGGGGAACAGTAGGGGCAAAGGTGGTAAATGACGTCGCAAATTCAAGGTTACGGCGCAAGCCGCCGGGGATCATCCCGGCTTCTGTGTAAGCGAGTGCGCCGGGCAAGAGCGGTACGGCGTCGGCTGTGATATGCAGCGCCACCTTGCTCTGGCGGGCGATCTCGCCGGCGTGGCCGAGTAACCCGTAGCCGGTGACATCAGTTGCAGCGTGGATGTCAACCTGAATCATCAGTTCGGCGATCTGGCGATTGAGCGTTAACATCGAACCGATAGCAGTTGCCAGATCAGCAGCGGTGATGGTGTCACGTTTGGCTGCCGTCGTGATCACACCGGTACCGAGCGGCTTACTGATCAACAACCGATCACCCGGTTGGGCACCGGCTTTCGTGATAATCTGTCGTGGATCAATCGTACCGGTCACACAGAGGCCATATTTCGGCTCACGGTCGCTTACGGTATGCCCACCCACAACCGCTACCCCGGCTTCGGCAGCTTTGTCAATGCCACCCTGCAAGATCGCCGACATCACTGACTGATCCAGGTCATCGGGGAAGGCAGCGATGGCCAACGCAAACAATGGCTTCCCTCCCATTGCGTAGACATCGCTCAGGGCATTGGCAGCGGCGATAGCGCCATAGGTGTACGGGTCATCAACGATGGGCGGGAAGAAATCAACCGTCTGTACCAGGGCGGTATCGCTATTCAATTGGTAGACTGCCGCGTCATCACCTTCAGTCAGGCCGACCAACACCTGAGCCTGGGGTGGAATGCGCAACGTCGCCAGCATCGTCGTCAGAGCACCCGGCCCCAACTTCGCTGCTCAGCCGGCGCATGCAGCCAGAGTTGTCAAACGAATCTGTTCGCGTTTGTCCATGGTTTGGGTCTCAGCAAGGGTTATCGGTTCAATCGTATTATAGCCTATCGGTGTTAGATCGGGCTGCTTTGTATGATTGCGATGTAACTTCATCAGGACGCCTCAGTGCAGGCTTCTATTCTCCCCTCTCCCATGCGGCAGATTCAGGGATGGACAGAAAATCTGAGTTTTAACATAACGGCTAGCCCATCAGAACACCCCAGCGCAGGCTTCTGGTCTCCCCTCTCTCGCGTGCACAGCGCGGGAGAGGGGTCGAGGGCGAGGGCGTTCAACGCATCACCAGGCCCGCTACTCATAGAGTACTGGCCTGGTCTTCGCAATGCACACAACCCACGTCGGCTATTTCATAATCCTGATGTTCCCACTCCGCGTTGATTGTTTGACCCGCCGGTGATTGAGCGCGAAGGCAATCCCCTCTTGCAGTGTAGCTTTGGTCACCATATTACCCAGATCAGCACCGATATACACCATCGTTTGCGCAATTTCTGGTCGAATCCCGGTAATCACGACCTGAGCGCCCAACATCCCTGCCGCCTGAGCAGTACGCAGCAACGCTCCCGCCACCTGGGTATCTACTACCCTGACGCCGGTAATGTCGATAATTGCTATCGACGCCCGATATTCGGCCACACCGCTGAGCAGGGACTCCATCACGAGCTGGGCACGGTTTGAGTCGATAGCACCAATAAGTGGCATCGCCACAATCCCATCGGCAATCGGTAACAGCGGTGTGCTCAGTTCCTGCAAGATGGCCTGCTGAGCGGCAATGATCTGCTCTTGCATCGCAATGGTCTGACGTTCACGCTCAACCTGACGCTGCTCGGTAATGTCACGAATCGCGACCAATACATCATTCCCGCTCAGCGTCATACGTCCTTCATAGTCGCGTATCTGCCCATCTATCTGCATCTGGTACTCGTAACGCTGGATGCTGCCAGTGCGCTTCAATTCTTCCAGGTTACGTGCCGTCAGATCGGCCAGTTCTGGTGGCAACACTTCGGCAAAATGCCGGTTGAGAAAGTATTCTGGTGGGATGGCGGGAGCGATTTCATTGGTGTGATAATCCAGGAAAATTCCATCCAGGGTCATGACAAAAATCAGATCAGGGATGGCCTGCAAGAGTGCGCGCTGGCGCTGCTCACTTGCCCTCAGCCGCTCCGCTGACTTTAATTCTTCAGTAATATCGTGGTTGATAAGGCCATAGCCGGTGATCGTACCCTGGCGATTACGCAATACCGGCAACGATATATATGCGGTTATCACCGAACCATCGCTGTGTATATACCGTAACCTGGTGCGCGGACTGCTGCCGATCATCGCTTGCTGAACAATGGTTGCGATCTGCGGACGGTCATCAGGATGCACAAGATCGACCCACGACTGTCCAACCAGTTCGTGCTTGCCTAACATCGTCAACCATGCCGGGTTGGCGTAGGTGATTGTCAACTGCGGATCGAGCAGCGCAATCCCATCGGGGGCATTCTCTACGAGCAAGAGCAACGTTCGCCGTTCTTGTTCTTTCTGTTGCTGTTCGGTAATATCTTCGTAGAAGCCAATGACACCGGCCACCTGTTGATTGCGGATCAGTGGTACTTTGCCGGTTCGCAACCAGATGGAACTGCCATCACCACGCACAAGGGTCTCTTCGATATTCAGCCGCGGCCCAGAGGTTAGCACAACCTGATCATGGGCCTGATAGGCGGCTGCCTTATTTCGCCACGGCAACTCAAAGTCGGTTTTGCCAATAATCTCAGCGAAGGTACTGAGACCGGCATCCTGCAGGACACGCCGGTTACAACCCAGGAAGCGCGACTCTTTGTCTTTCCAGAAGATGCCCAGGGGAAGATTATCGATCACGTTGTAGAGAATTTCGCGTTTTTCGTACAATTTGTCGCGCAATTGATGAAGTGCCGAAATATCCTGGCCAATGGATGTGAATCCGGTCAGGTTGCCATCGTCATCGTAGTGGATGACGATTGACCAGAGGAAGACACAAACGGTACCATCACGATGAATCACCCGATTTTCGATCTCTGCTGAGCGTTGCTGCCGGTTGACGAGTTCGATCATCGTCTGCTGAAGTGTGTCACGATCATCGGGATGGGTAAAGGTTAGTACCGACTTCCCAATACATTCCTCTGGTGCGTAGCCGAAGTAGCGGCGGGTAGCCTGGTTGATGTAGGTAATGTTCCCTTGCGCATCTGACTCGGTGAGGATCAGGCCGGCAAATTCAAGAACCCTGGAGAAATGTTCGAGTTGGTGAGGGGGAAGGGACGGCGATGAACTCGATTGATGTGTCATTTCGATAGCTCCTGCATTGCCTGGTTGTTACGAAGTTGTGTAGTAAGGTAGGATGGTTCGGTTATGCATCGGTGCTTTTCAGCGCACATCATGCAGAACCTGAGTGTGCGGTAGGTTGGGCAACAGCGTGCAACAGGGAACGTCTGCATCGTGTTGCGCATCTAACTCGCTGAATCGAGCAGGGATGCATACCGCCTTTTCCCAGATGATATGCATTCCTGCATTCTGATTTACCCGATTTTACCACTTTTTAATGCGAGTGTGGTGCGGTTTAGAAGTTCGACGCTGGTTGGGATGCCTGCTGTCCGCTCTTTTCAGCAAGCCCAGAAATTCAACCCCTCATCTCAAGTCTGGTGTATAGATAACCCAAGTCGCCACCTATACTGTGAGCAGACCACGTGAGTCTGACTGTCAGAATGGACAGCACGACGCTGCGCACAACAACACGCTCCGTCACGCTTCACGGTAGCAACGCGGGTTATGCCCGTCCTCTGTGTCCTCCGTGCCTCTGTGGTGACAAAGGTAGCAACCTGGGTATCATACGCTGCCAGTGCGTACCAGTACCACCAATCCTGTCACCCATAGTCACACCTGGATACACCTCAACGCACACCTCTTCTAAAAAAAATCCCCTGCTCCTCCCCCATAAGGGTTGAGAAGCAGGGGCAGATAATCAATCGCCGCTCCCAGACCTCACACAACGCGCATCAACCCGCCGCACCCACTCAGCACACCACTCTTTTCTCTATCTCCTCACTCCTATCTCCTCGCTCCTATTTCCTCGCTCCTATCTCCTCGCTCCTATCTCCTCGCTCCTATCTCCTCACTCCTATCTCCTCGCTCCTATTTCCTCACTCCTATCTCCTCGCTCCTATCTCCTCGCTCCTATCTCCTATTTTCTCCCCCCATATCTCCAGCCTCAGAACCGCGGATGCGTCTCAAGCTGCTGCACCAGTGCCTCGAACAGATCGCTCTCGGTAATGATGCCAATCACACGCTTGTTTTCGTCAATCACCGGTAAGCCGCCAATCTTGTTCTCGATCATCAACAATGCCGCCTCACGCAGACTGGTCTCCGGCGTAACCGCAATCGGGTCTTCGGTCATGACCTCGTAGACCTTTACGTTACGCAGAGCCTGGGCAATATCGACCGGATCGAGACCGGCGACCCGCATAATATCGGCGCCGCGAATGTCACCCTGTGTGATAATGCCGCGCAATTCACCTGTATCAACCACCACCGGTAGCCGCCGGATGTCGTGCTCGCGCATCAGGGCCAGCGCTTCGCTGAGTGGCGCAGCCAGATTGATGGTGATAGCCGGTGTGCGCATCCAGTAGCGAATTTCTTGTTCGACCGGAACGGCCGTTTTTGTTTTGTTCGTCATGGCGCGCCTCCTTGCGCTGATAAACTGGATGTCTGTAGCCATGATCGTAGCACAAGAACGGCTCTTTTGAAGAGGATTTCTTTCCCTTGCGCAGTGATGATCTGTCAACCAGATGGTAGAGAATGACGTTGCAACCCTGCGGGGAAGTATCCGCCGCAACGTATTCCAACCACGGCTGAAGGTGGTACAATACCTCTGCCGAATGGTGGTCTGCTTGCAGTTGTTGTTCAGCCTGGGCTACAACAAGACAGGCTGAAGGGTCGCTGAGATGTCGCTTGCATGAAACCAGAAAGGGCGTACCCGTGAACTGGTTGCGTTGGCTGGTATTGGTGATGATAGCTCTGTTGGCCGGGTGTGGTTCTGCACCCGTCAATCAGCCTGCATCGACACCAACCACCCTGATCGCAATTCCCCTGGCCGAGGTGCCGGCCCCCACCCCGACTGCCACCCATCTGATGTTGCCGTTGGTCGGCGCCGTCGCCACCACAGCTCAGACCCCACCCCTGTTACCGTATCGGGTTGTTGCGTCCTATCCCCACGATCCACGTGCGTGGACCCAGGGGCTGATCGTTGCCGGGCCGGGCCGGCTGTTTGAAGGAACCGGCGACTACGCCAATTCGTCGCTCCGCGAAGTGGAGCTGGAGACCGGTCAGGTGTTGCGCAGCGTTGGCCTCGGCGATCCGGCCCTCTACGGGGAAGGGATTGCCCGGATTGGTGATCGCATCTTTCAACTGACCTGGCAGAACCAGCGCGGGTTGATCTATGATGTTGACACCTTCAACCAGATCGGTTCATTCATCTATCCGGTGCCGCCGGCAACTATGCCGCGTGAAGGCTGGGGCTTAACCTACGACGGCTCGTCGCTGATTATGAGCGATGGCACAGCGACGCTCTACTTTATCGATCCGGAAGCGACGGTCACGACGGGCCAGCTTGTGATTGAGCGCACGGTCACAGTGAGAATTGGCGATCAACCACGTGACCGCTTGAATGAGCTGGAGTATATCAACGGCGCGATCTTCGCTAATGTCTGGTACAGCGACCAGATTGTGCGCATCGATCCAAATACCGGTCAGGTTACCGGTATTCTCGATCTGAGTGGATTACTCTCGCCAACCGAGCGTGCTGCCGCCGACGTGCTGAACGGGATTGCCTACGATCCAGAGCGTGGGTTGATCTACGTCACCGGCAAATACTGGCCGCGCTTGTTCGCCATCGCGCTTGAACAGACGATGTATCTTCCGCTGATCTCCAATTCGGAAGGTCAGTAGTATGTATCCGTGCCCATCAGGGCCTCAACAGACAGGAGTTGATCATGACCACAGCAAGTGGCCTCCAGTACGTCGAAATTCAGGCCGGCGATGGCGAGCAGCCCCAACCCGGTGCGATTGTCGCCGTTCACTATCGCGGGATGCTGGCCGATGGCAGTGTGTTTGATAGTTCGTATGAGCGTGGTGAGCCGATCCGCTTTCCCCTCGGTGTCGGGATGGTCATTCCCGGTTGGGATGAGGGGATTGGCCTGATGCGGGTTGGTGGCAAGGCGCGGTTGATTATTCCGCCCCATCTCGGCTATGGAGCGATGGGGTATCCGCCGGTGATTCCACCGAACGCAACCCTGACCTTCGATGTTGAGCTGGTTGAGGTTTTGCCCGGCCCACCGGAAGCGCCGCAAGACCTGCCGGCTGATCGGTATACGACCAGTGCCAGTGGCCTGCAATACGCCGATCTAACAGTTGGTGATGGGGCAACCGCCATGGCCGGTCGCACTGTAACCGTCCACTACACCGGCTGGCTCACCGACGGCAGTATGTTCGATAGCTCGCTCAGCCGTGGGGAACCGTTTGTCTTTCCGCTCGGTGCCGGACGAGTCATTCGGGGCTGGGATGAAGGGGTTGCCGGTATGCGGGTTGGCGGGCGTCGTCAGTTAATTATTCCGGCGGCGTTGGCCTACGGCAATCGCGGGGCGGGTGGTGTGATCCCACCAGGAGCAACTCTGATCTTTGAAGTGGAGCTGTTGGAGGTGCGTTGATGCGGATTGAGGCCATCGAATTGCGACGGATCCGGTTGCCATACCGGGCACCCTTCGAGACGAGCGGCTGGCGGGAAGAGGCCAATCATTCGGTGATTGTGACCCTGCATAGCGAGGGGGTAGTGGGCTGGGGCGAAGCTCCGGTTGGCGTGGGGCCGTGGTACAACGAAGAGACCCAATCTACCGCCTGGGTGATGATGCGCGAGATTCTGGCCCCGATGCTGCTGGGGCGTGATCTGAGCCGGCCAGAGGAGGTGGATGCGATCTTTACCCGTGTGCGCGGCAACCGCATGGCACGGGCCGGTCTTGAGTTCGCCGCCTGGGATCTGTTCGGGCGCGCACAGGGCACGAGCCTGAGCACAATGCTCGGCGGCACCCGGCAACGGGTGGAAGTTGGTGTCAGTGTTGGTGTCCAGGAGTCGATAGAGGCGTTGCTTGATGTGGTCGCCGGTTATGTCAATGCCGGTTACCAGCGGGTGAAACTCAAGATCAAACCGGGCTGGGATGTCGAGCCAACACGGGCTGTACGCGAGCGCTGGCCCGATCTGCGCTTGCAGGTTGATGCCAACAGCATCTACACCCTCGATCAGGCCGACCAGTTGGCCCGGCTCGACGAGTTTGATCTGTTGTTGATCGAGCAGCCCCTGGCGCATGACGACATCATCGATCACGCCAAACTTCAGCGGCTGCTCCGCACGCCGATTTGTCTCGATGAGAGCATTGTCTCGCCAGATCATGCCCGCTGGGCAATTGAGTTGGGTGCCTGCGGCGTAATCAATATCAAACCGTCGCGGGTTGGTGGTTTTACGGCAGCCCGGCGAATTCACGATCTGGCACAGGCCGCCGGCATCCCGGTCTGGTGCGGCGGCATGCTCGAAACCGGCATCGGGCGGGCTGCCAACGTCGGGCTGGCCAGTCTGCCCAACTTTAGCCTGCCCGGCGACATCAGCGCGAATGATCGCTACTTCCACCAGGACATTGTGACCAACCCGTTTACGCTCAACCCCGACAGTACACTCAGCGTCCCAACCGGGCCAGGGAGTGGGGCTGAGGTCGATCTGGAACGTCTTGCGGCAGTCACGACTGATTATGTCATGCTGCGTGCGTAGCAGCATGTGGAATGCATGATGGAACAGCGCCCAATTCAATGGCTGGTGAGCGGCGTGGTGGCGCTCGTGATGATTGGTCTGCTCGTGTTCGTCAACAGCGGCTGGCGCACCCCGGCGCCAGTCGCGACGCCTGTCACAGCCGAGCCGTGGCCGACATCACCACCGACATTTACTCCATTGCCACCAACCCAGGCAGCGGTTGCCCCGACACTCATTCCGCTGCCCGATCTACGCCGGATCGATCCGTCAATCGAGCTGGCGATCAAATTTCCGGTCACAACCGTCACGACGGTGAGCGGAGCACAGAGCTTCTTTGGCCGTGATGAGATCACGCTGAAAGTGACCGCCGAGGTTCGCCTGGCCGTTGATCTAAGCCAGGCCCAGATTCGGCGTGATGGTAATACGCTACTGATCCGATTACCACGGGCCACCGTGTCCGGCGAACCAAATCCGATTGAGATCGAGGTGATCGGCGAGTCGCGTCGCTGGATCGGCAGTCAGATCACAGCGGCGCAGAATCAGGCCCTGGCCCAGGCCCGCGCCGACATCAAACAACGGGTTGCCGGTGATCAGGGATTGATCAGCATCGCCAGCGAAGTTGCCTACCGCCGCCTCGAACGCTGGCTGATCGATGATCTCGGCTTTAGTCGCGTCGTTATCGAACCGCTCACCCCGTAGCGTGAGGTGGATGCATCTATGCGCACGTTGAAACTGATCTGGAACGGGTTCGCCATTGCTGCGGTGCTCTTTCTGATCTGGAGTGTTATCCAGGCGTTTCAGAATCCATCTGCGCCGCAGGCCACCTCAACCACCACTGTGGGGCCGCAGATTATAGAGGCCGTGCGGCGCGTGAATAAGCAGATTTTCATCGAGCACTACGCCGGTGTGGAAATCCGCCATCTCGATGCGCCGGGTGGCTGGGCGACATTTTTGCGCAATCTGGGAGTGCGCCAGGAGTTTCTGGTGCTGATCCGGGGTCGGGTGCCCGCCGGTATCGATCTGAGTCAACTGCGCCCCGAAGATGTCTGGGTGAGCAGCGATGGCCGCCGGGTCCAGATCACCCTACCGCCGCCACAAGTCTTCACCGATCAGGTAAGCCTCGATCTGACTAATAGCCGGATCATCGAGAATACCGATTTCTGTCCCGGCTTCATCTGCCCGCGCACCGAACTCGAACAATTCTTTCAATCCGTTGATGCCGAGGCAAAGGCCGCACTGGTAGAAGCTGCTATCGAGTCGGGCATTTTGTCACAGGCCGCCCGTGATGCCGAAACCTACTACACCCAATTCCTCAACAGCCTGGGCATCGCCGAGGTGCGGGTCATCGTGCGCGGGTATAGTGCGCCGTAGATGCCTGTAAGTGATGGGAAGTTATTAGAACTTATTTCATAAAAGCTGTGCTTCGTGCTCCCAGACTGTTACCCAGGCGCATGAACGCTCGTCAATCACCAAAGACAGTTTATCCTGCTCCTGGCCTGTTGGCAAAGCGCAGCTCTGGTCGTGCCATCACGCACTGGATTGGTTGCCTTACCCGCGCGTCATGCGCGTGTCGCAGCGTTTGGCGTGCGGCAGCATGGCTGCCGCGCCAGCTGTGCTCATGATCCGGCGCGTGGCACATCGTTGACCCGGCTGGTCACGAGGATGCTGTGTGTGCTCGTCACGATCATGGAATCAGTCGGCAATGAATGAGATAGCTTCTCGTATTCTAAGATTAAAGAGATGACTTCTACCTTTCAGAACCTCACCCCTTCCCATCCCCCCGCCAGCGAAAGATCAGAATAAACTGGTGCATCTGATTTGCCACGAACGCATACGGGTAGCCAAACGGGTACAGTCGCTGACTCTGGTCGTGCCATATCCGGTAGCCACGATACTCAAGCCCCGGTACCTGGCGCAGGGCAATCACCAGATCGGCGTGGAGCATGTTGTGGTGCTCAGGAGTGGGTTGCAGGTCTTTGGCAAAGATCACCAGATACCCGCCGGGACGCAACACCTGGAGCGCAGCGGTGAGGATGGTGCATAGTTCACCGATAAACTCGTGGTATGGCAGATTGCCCAAATCCGCCGCTGATGTTGTGAACGGCGTGGGATTGGGCCGACCGCGTTTACGCCGCTCGCCGGTTTTCGGGCGCGCCATCATGGCCGCATATGGCGGATCGGTCAGAATCAGATCAAACGGTCGTTCCCGCACCTCCGGCAGTTCGAGCAGATTACGGGCATCGCCAACCACATAGGTTTGCGGCGCGATCTGTAGCTCAGCACAAACCGCCTGGTAGATGGTTGCATATTCGGCTGAAAGATCGATACCGACTGCCGTGCGCCCCTCCAGCGAACTGGCGATCAGCGTACCACCAACCCCGGCAAACGGATCGAGCACGTGACCATGCTGGCGGGTGAAGAAGCGGATGAGTTCGGCCATAAGTTGGGGCGGTTTGGGTGAGGGGTGCTGACGACGGAGATGGTGGGCAAAGCTCTCCGGCCCACGGGTTGGATACGCAGTGCTGATGACAGAACGCAGCGCATACGTCCACTCCCGCGCATCGAGGTCGTTGAGCCGGTTACGGGGATCGTGTTCGCTGCTCATGGCGTTCTGCTCTACATCTGCACGGTGTCTTGATTCGGTCTGGCGCAGGCATGGGTAACGCAGAAGGTGGCCGTCTCTCCCCCGGCCACCTTCCCGGCCTGCTTCCGCCTACGAACGGCGGGCAGCCATTGCCTCGGCAAAGCGGGCAAAGAGATAGGTTGCATCGTGTGGCCCTGGCCCTGCTTCGGGGTGGTACTGCACACTGAAGCACTGCAATTCAGGATAATCAAAACCCTCCAGGGTCTGATCATTCAGGTTGATATGGGTCAAAACAACACCTGCCGGCAACGAGTCCGGATCGACGGCAAACCCATGATTCTGCGAGGTGATCTCAACCCGACCGGTGGGCAGATAGCGCACCGGATGGTTGGCACCGTGGTGGCCGAACGGCAACTTGTAGGTGCGCCCGCCGAGGGCCAGCCCCATCAATTGATGGCCGAGACAGATGCCAAAGATCGGGAGTTTACCGAGCAGCGAGCGCAGCGTGGCCACAGCATAGGTCGCCGCTGCCGGATCGCCCGGCCCATTCGAGAAGAAGATACCGTCGGGTTGGAGGGCCAGCGCATCTTCGGGTGGAGTTGTGGCCGGTACCACCGTCACCCGACAGCCATGATCGACCAGACGGCGCAAAATGGTGCGCTTGAGGCCGAAGTCGTAAGCAACAACGTGGAAGCGCAGTTCTTGCGCCGGGCCGTTCGGGTAGGGCGGGGTAAACGGCACACTGTTGGTTGCCCAATGGTACGGTTCGGGACAGGTCACCACTTGCGTTAAATCCAACCCTTCCATCGGCGGCGCGGCCCGACATTTCGCGAGTAACGACTCTATCGACTCGCCGGTTGTGGAGATAATGCCGCGCATCGCCCCGGCGGTACGGATATGGCGAGTGAGGGCACGGGTATCAACATCGCTAATCGCCACGATCCCATAGTCGCGCAGCAGTTGAGAGAGACTGCCACGCGCACGCCATGAGCTGTAGTGTTCGCTGTAGCTACGCACAATAAAACCGGCAACCTGCGGCTGGATCGACTCCGGGTCAAAATCGTTGACGCCGGTGTTCCCAATGTGCGGTGCTGTCATCGTGACCAGTTGACCGCAGTACGAGGGATCGGTCAAAATCTCTTGATAGCCGGTCATGCCGGTGTGAAAAACAACCTCACCAACACGCTCACCCGGGGCACCGAACGACCGCCCGGGAAAGACGCGACCATCTTCTAAGACAAGCACTGCATCCATTGTCTGTTGTACTCTCATTGTGAGACGCGGCGTAGTTCTTGCCGCCCATCCAACTATTTGGCGTATTGTAACATAGAAGTTACGTTGTTCGTTGGATCGTTGCCATTCGTAAAGAGCGTTATGTCTTGTACACAGTGTGACGGTATTTCACCACAGAGACACGGAGTACACAGAGAATATTGCATCTATACCTCTGTGGTAAACTCACCAATCCGTGCTCTTGCGGTAGACCCATACCCTGGTGGTAAACCACAGAGACACGGAGTACACAGAGCATTCCAGCCTCTGTGGTGATACACAAACAGGCAGTCGAAGCTGGTAAGATACACACCATGCATATCGTGCAATTCTACAAAGACTACCCACCGATCCAGGGTGGCATTGAACATCATCTCCAGTCGTTGAGCGAAGCACTGGCTGCACGTGGTCATCGAGTAACGGTCGTCTTTGCCGCACCGGGGCGGCGCGGCTGGCGGACACAGCGCAACGGTGTCGATCTGGTGGCAACCCCACGCCAGCTAACCCTGGCCCGTGCGCCGATCAGCCTCCCCCTCCTCTGGCAGGTACCGCGCCTGCACCCCGATCTGATCCATTTTCACCACCCCTACCCGTTTGGCGATCTGGCCCTCCTGACCGTGCAATCGCCGCTGGTCGTCACCTACCACAGCGATATTGTGCGGCAACGGGTGCTGGGAACGCTGACCGCCCCTCTGATCGAGCGTACCCTGCGCCGGGCGGCCCGGATTATTGCCACCAGCCCGTCGCTGGTACATTCATCGCCATGGCTTCAGCGTCACCGCGAGCGTGTGCGGGTGGTGCCCTTCGGTATCCCACCGCTGCCATTGCCCGATCCACACCTGGTAGCGACCCTTCGCCAACGCTTTCCCGGCCCCAATGCCTTGTTCGTAGGACGCCTGCGCTACTACAAGGGTGTAGACCGCCTGATCCGTGCCCTGGCCCTGCTACCCTTCGGGCACGCGATTATTGCCGGCGGCGATGCCACGGTACGCGGTGCTGATCTCATCCGCCTGGCCACAGAATTGGGCATTCACCATCGCGTGCATGTGTTGGGAGAGGTTGATCAGGCGACGTTACGTGCTCTCTACGCGCTGGCCGATGTGCTGGTATTGCCTTCAGTAGCGCGCAGTGAGGCGTTTGGGATCGTGCAAATCGAGGCGCAACTGGCCGGCTTACCGGTCATCTGTACCGAACTGGGCACCGGAACCAGCTACGTGACGGCGCACCGGCGCACCGGCCTGGTAGTGCCGCCAGACGATCCACCAGCACTGGCCGCAGCGCTGACCGAACTCTGGTGTAACCCGGAGCGGGCGCGGGCGTTCGGACTGGCCGGACGCGAACGCGCCGTCACCGAATTTCAGTTCGCAGATATGGTAACGCGCATCGAGCAGGTATATGCCGAGGCGCTGACAGTATCACCCTGAAATGACAGTGCTATAATGACTGCCTGAACCGCTTTTGTACAATTGGAGCAGCTCATGGAACGTTTTGCAGCTTACGTGGAAAGCCAGCGCTCACGCTTTCTGGCTGAATTGGCCGACATTGTACGTATCCCCTCGGTGGCTGCCCAAAACCGTGGCATCGACGAGACGGCAAGCTTTGTCGAACAGCGCTTGCGTCGGTTAGGCGCCGAAACCCGCCTCTTGCAGGCTGACGGCGGCAACCCGATGGTCTACGCCACGATTGGTAACGGCTCACGCACCCTGCTCATCTACGACCACTACGATGTGCAGCCGGCTGAGCCGTTTGAGTTGTGGCAGAGTCCGCCCTTTGAATTGACCGAACGTGACGGTAAGCTCTACGGACGTGGTGTTGCCGACAACAAGGGCAACCTGATGCTGCGCATTCAGGCGATTGAGGCGTGGCTGGCGACTGAGGGTGAACTGCCGATCCGCATTATCTTCGCCGTTGAAGGCGAAGAAGAGGTCAGTTCGCGCACCCTACCGGCGGTCTGTCGCGAATATGCCGACCTCCTCCGCGCCGATGGCTGTCTCTGGGAGACAGGCGGGGTTGACATCAACGAACGACCGGTCGTAACCTGTGGCGCCAAAGGTATTCAATACGTCGAACTGGTGGCCCGTGGCGCCAGCTACGATCTCCACTCCTCGTATGCGACCTTTGTGCCAAACCCGGCCTGGCGACTGACCTGGGCACTCAACACACTCAAAGGCCCTGATGGTCGGGTGCGCATCCCTGGCTTCTACGACCGTGTCCGGCCCCCCTCAGCCGCCGATCTGGCCGCTCTGACCACCATTCCAACCAATGACGAAGAATTATTGGCCGATTTTGGTCTGGATGAATTCCTTGATGGTCTGCGCGGTCTGGATCGTCTGCGCCGCCACCTGTTTGAACCAACCTGTACGATTTGTGGGTTGGTGAGTGGTTACACCGGTGAAGGCAGCAAAACCGTCCTGCCCAACGAAGCGCGCGCCAAGATCGACTTTCGCCTGGTACCGGATATGGAGCCGGCTGAAGTGTTGCACCAGTTGCGCCGGCATCTCGACGCCGAGGGCTTTGCGGACATCGAAATTATTGATTTGGGTGGGGAACATCCGGCTCGTGGGCCGCTCGATGCAGCGATTGTCCAGGCAGCGCTCGCCTCGGCCCGCGAGGTCTACGGCAGCGAACCCATCCTCTACCCCACCATGGCCGGTACCGGGCCGGTCTACCCACTGTGTACAGCATTGGGCACACCCGTCGCCAGTGGTGCCGGCTGCGGCTACCACGGCACGCGCGTCCACTCCCCGAACGAAAACATCCGGCTCGCCGACTACTGGCGTGCTATCCATTGGATGGGGAGTCTGATCCGACATTTCGCCGGGTAATGATCTCTGTCGCTCCAGGGGCGCACGTCTGTGCGTCCCTCCCTGCCAATGGTGAGAGCGTTTACCCGCTGTCGCATATTAAATCCGGCTTACCAGGAGTCATAGCACACGCTCTGGCGTCACCTGAATGCTACACTACGATGTGTAAGCACTAATCTGGAAGCGCGAGCCTCCGGCGCGCTCACCCCGGCGCCAACCCGCCGTACCGTCGTCCAGCGGCGTACCGCCCCCTTCACCAACCCCCGCCAGCGGGAGCCATCCAGCATCGTTGGTTCCCGCCCCCAGCGGGGGCGGGTGAGGGTGGGGCATTACTGCAACGCACGCACTGGGAGCGTGCGCCCCCGGCGCGCTCGCTACCTGCACCAACCCGCCGTACCGTCGTCTTGCGGCGTACCGCCCCCCCTTTACCAAGCCGCGACATCGATGGCCATCAATATTTGATATTACTGCGGCAACCGCGCCCGAAAACCCAACAAGCGCATACCGTTCAGCGTGACCAGCAGCGATGCTCCCACATCAGCCAAAACGGCCATCCACATCGTGCTGAGACCGGCCAGCACCAGAACGATAAAGATCAGCTTGATCCCAATGCTAAAGACAATATTCGCCGTGATCGTGCGCATAGTCTGCCGGCTAAGTGCTACTGCAAACGGCAACTGCCGCAAATCACCACCAAGCAGCGTAATATCGGCAGTCTCCATAGCCTGCGTCGTGCCCCCGGCCTGCACCCCCATCGCAATCCCGACATCAGCGGTTGCCAGGGCCGGCGCATCATTGATCCCGTCGCCGACCATTGCAACGACACCACCAGACTGACGTAATGCACTGACCACCTGAGCCTTGGTTTCGGGCAACAGACCGGCGCGCACCTCAGACACCCCAATCTCACCGGCAATCCGTTCGGCGGTCGCCGGCTCATCACCGGTGAGCATCACGATGCGTAAGCCCTGATCACGGAGTGCTGCCACCGCACTTCGGCTCTCTGCCCGTACCGTATCGGCAACGGTGATCGTGCCGCGATACTGACCACCAACACCGACCATCAGGGGCGTGTAGCCGAGCTGACTATCGTGTTTCGCCGCGAGACAATGCCATTCATCGTGACGCAACGCCTGATCAAAGACCCGATGACTCCCGATCAAGACTTCATCGCCATTGACCACCCCCACCACGCCTTTCCCGGTCAACGCCCGTACCTGCTCGGCTGGTGGCAGGGTAAGACCACGATTAACCGCCGCACCGACAATCGCGTGGGCAAGGGGATGTTCAGAACGGCGCTCGACCGCTCCAGCAATAGTAAGCAGTTCATCGCAGGTACGGCAATGCCCGACCGGAGTCGCCTCGCCTGCTGGACAACCAACGGCTCGCAGACCGACCACGGTTGGTTTACCGGTCGTAAGCGTACCGGTCTTATCGAGCGCAATCGTCTGTACCCGTGCCAGCGTCTCCAGGTATGCGCCACCTTTAATCAGCACCCCATACCGGGCCGCTGTGCTTAGCGCACTCACAATACTGACCGGCGTGCTGATGACCAGCGCACACGGACAGGCAACGACCAGCAGTGCCAGACCACGGTAGAGCCAGCCAAACGTATCCGGATCGGGATTCCAGAACGGTTGCCCGAACACGAGTGGCGGTACGATTGCAACCAGCGCTGCCAGCGCAGTGACCAGCGGCGTATAGATGCGGGCAAAGCGGTCGATAAACCGTTGCACTGGTGCCCGGCGCTCCTGCGCCTCCTGCACCAGATGGATCATCCGGGCCACCGCACTCTCGGCGGCGGGGCGATCAACACGCAGCTCAATACTGCCTTCGCCATTCATCGTCCCCGCAAAGAGTGTATCCCCCACATCGCGCTCAACCAGCCGACTCTCGCCGGTGATCGGCGCCTGATTCACCAGCGAACTCCCGGCAACAATCGTGCCATCAACCGGTATCCGTTCACCGGGCCGGATCAGAATCCGATCACCGACCTGCAAATCGGCAACCGGTACCACCTGCTCACCGCCGGATGTCAGCCGTGTGGCGGTCGGTGGCGTCAGCTCTAGCAGACTACGAATAGCGTGGCGGGCACGATTGGCCGTATACCCTTCAAGCGCCTCGCCAATAGCGTAGAGCACCAGCACCAGCCCGGCTTCAACATAGGCGCCAATCACCACCGCCCCGATGGCAGCGATGGTCATCAGTGCATCAATCCCCAGCTCACGGTTGGTACGGAGTGTTCGCCAGGCCTGACGGGCAATGCCCGGCCCTACCAGTGCCAGCGCCAGCAGCGATAGCACCTCTATCCACAACGCATCCCAACCGAGCACTTCGTGGAGTACTATCCCCGGCAATACCAGCACCAGACCGATCAAGGCCAGTTGGGTCTCCCGGCGGCTTAGCATAAAACGTAAAAACGTCGGAGGTAACTCATCGCCGGAGCTGGCCTCAGCCTGAATGTCGTACCCCAAATCGCGTACCCGCGCAATCACTGTCGCCGGATCTACATCACCGGCTACGTGCAAGCGGGCAGTGGTAAAATGCAGCTCGCACGTCGTCACACCCGGCAATCGTGCGACTCCCCGTTCAATCTTCCGCGCACAATCCGGGCAATCCATCCCGCTAATCGTAAACTGCTGTTTGTTCATGGTTGAAATTCCTCAGCAGGACAAAAACGTTCAGCTTACGACTCCATTTTACGCCATTTTGTCGCCGAGTCAAGGGGAATGCATGAAAATGAAACCATGTCTTACTGGTACTTTTCAGCAATGAAAATACTGTTGTATTCAATACATAATCTCAACAAGACGCACGAGTTCTACCCGTCGTCCGGCATGGAGACTCTGCGCATTCTTCACCCCGCGCTCCTGTGATATACTTGCGCATGCAACCATATCGCTATCCGCCAAGAGGGCGAGGAATACAATGACACATCCAACGATCCGAATTGGAGTCTTAACCAGTGGTGGCGATGCGCCGGGTATGAACGCCGCAGTACGGGCTGTTGTACGCACCGGCATCAGTCGTGGCTGTGAAGTCTTTGCAATCTACGAAGGCTATCAGGGTCTGATCGAAGGTGGAAAATTGATCCGGCGCATGGATTGGAGTTCCGTTGGCGGCATCATCCAGCGTGGCGGTACGATCATTGGTACGGCGCGCAGCGCGGCATTCCGCACCCGCGAGGGCCGACGCCGCGCAGCAGCGAATCTCTTGGCCCACGGGATCGACCGCCTGGTCGTGATCGGTGGTGATGGCAGCCTCACCGGTGCCGACCTCTTTCGTCGTGAATGGCCGGAACTGCTGGCCGAACTGGTCGCAGCTGGTGAGATCAGCAGCGAGCAGGCCGCCGCCCATCCCAATCTCCTCATTGCCGGGATTGTGGGCAGTATCGACAATGACTTCTGCGGTACCGATATGACCATTGGTGCCGACACGGCGCTGCATCGTATCACCGAGGCGATTGATGCAATCAGCTCGACGGCGGCCAGTCATCAGCGTACCTTTGTCATCGAGGTGATGGGGCGGAATTGTGGCTACCTGGCGCTGATGGGGGCGATTGCCGGTGGCGCAGACTGGGCATTTATCCCTGAAATGCCTCCCCAAATGGATGACTGGGAGCAGCATATGTGCGATGTGCTGCGGATCGGACGCGAACAGGGGCGACGCGACAGCATTGTGGTGGTAGCCGAAGGGGCGTGTGATCGCGACGGGAAACCAATCACGGCTTCGTATGTCAAGAAAATTTTGGAAGAGCGTCTGGGTGAAGATACCAGAGTGACCATCCTCGGCCACGTGCAGCGTGGTGGCGCTCCCAGCGCATTTGATCGCTGGATGAGTTCATTATTGGGGGCAACGGCGGTTGAAGAGTTACTGGAAGCCGATCCCAATGCCGAACCGAAACTGATCGGGTTGCGTGAGAATCGGGTTGTGCGTCTACCACTGATGACCTGTGTCCGCGATACCCATCAGGTTGCCGAGGCGATTGCCCAGCGCGACTACGAACGTGCGCTGGCGATGCGGGGCAATAGCTTTGTGGAGGCGTACCGCACCCTCGGCACCCTCATTCAGTCGCAGCCCTCGCCCCCCGACCGATTACGGCGCGGGCATCGCTTCGCAGTGCTGCACAGTGGCGGCCCGGCACCGGGAATGAATACGGCGGTACGGGCAGCGGTGCGGATCGGCATTGACCGCGGCCATACGATGCTCGGTGTGCGCAATGGGTTTCAGGGACTGATCGATGGCGACATCCACGAAATGGATTGGATGAGCGTAAGTGGTTGGGCAACGATGGGTGGCGCCGAGCTGGGCACCAATCGCAAGGTGCCGCAAGGCAGCGAGCTATACCAGATTGCCCGTAACATCGAGCGCTTCGGAATTGACGGTATCTTGATGATCGGTGGTTGGACCGGGTATCAGGCAATCTACAAGCTGTACAGCGAGCGACACATCTTCCCGGCATTCAACATCCCTATGATCTGCTTGCCGGCAACGATTGACAACAATCTTCCCGGTTCTGAGCTGAGTCTGGGTGCAGATACCGCATTGAACAGCATCGTCAGTGCAATTGATCGGATCAAGCAGTCGGCGGTGGCTTCACGGCGCTGTTTCATTGTCGAAGTTATGGGGCGTGACTGTGGTTATCTGGCCTTGATGAGCGGATTGGCAACCGGCGCCGAGCGGGTCTACCTCCCCGAAGAAGGCATCAGCCTGCGCAAATTGCAAGCCGATCTCGACGAGATGATGCGCTGGTTTCGTGCTGGTAAGCGCCTGAGTTTGATCATTCGCAATGAAAAAGCGAATCCGATCTACACCACCTCGTTCATCTGCTCGTTGTTTGAAGAAGAGGGTGGTAAGCTATTCGAGGTACGGCAGGCGATTCTCGGTCATTTGCAGCAGGGAGGTGATCCTTCGCCGTTCGACCGTATTCAGGCTACCCGTCTGGCCGTGCGCTGTATCGAGTTCCTGGTCGAGCACGCTGACCGTCGCGAACCAATCGGGGCGTTCATCGGCTATCGGGGCGGTAAAGTCCAGATACATCAGCTCGACGATATGCCACGCCTGATGGATCCGGTGCATGCCCGTCCGCGAGAGCAGTGGTGGATGTCTTTGCGGCAAATGACCGATTTGCTCACGACGCCGCCATCACCTACCGTTGAGAGCGGGAAGTAATAGCAGGTGCGCTGGCCCGGCAATGATGAATATCAAATCTGGTGCCACAGAAGGCTTGGCACACGATCCGAAAATGAGCCTGATGCCGAACCTGAGCGTGATATTGAACCAGCACTCTGCACCTGCAACGACCCAATAGGGGCTTGCCGGTAGCACACCCGGTGGCTGCTTAGCACGGGCCCCCCGGAATGATGCACATCGCTGAACAAGAGCTAGCGTGATTGCTGTGGTAGGGGACGTCACACCGTTCCCTACCCCATACCGCTACATCAGGATGTACCAGGCTGTCCAAACCTTGCGAGCAGAGACATATCACGCTGGCGCTGCCTCTGAGCACGAACGTTTTGAACCAGCGCTCCGCACCGGTAACGACCCAACAGAGGCTCGCCGATAGCTGTTCAGCACGGCGACACCCCGAAACGCTGCACCTCTGCGCGTAAGATTTATATCAAATCCAGTTTAATGGAAGTCATGAAACACTATCCAACGTCACTCTGACGCTGCACTGCGGTGCGTAAGTGCTGGTATCCCCTGGGAGCACGAGCCTCCGGCTCGCCCACCGCCTGGAGCCGCACACCCTGCTGACCCACCCTGAACCGTTCACATCCACCCCCAGCGGGAGCGGACCGGGGTGAGGGCGTGTCGTATCTGAGAACAACGCAAGCGTGACCCGCGTCCAGGCACCACCTTGACATTGCCCCTGAACGTAACGGCACGTAAACCAGTCAGTACACCTGCAACGACCCACCAGCGGCCCGCCAGGGGCGTGCTTCGTGGAGCTTCAGCATGGGCGCAACAACCTGAGCGATGCACATTGTCAGTCAAGATTGGACATAGGCGCTGCACCACGGTGCCTACGTATATCCCCTGCGCGCGCGATCCTCCGGCTCACCCATCACCTGGAACTGCGTGCCCTACTGACTCACCCTGCACCGTTCACATCCGCCTCCAGCGGGGGCGGACAGGGGTGGGAACGTTCTTCCGTTCCGGCGAGTTCAGAGACAGACTGAAAATATAAGCCGGCACCGCTTCTACCGCATCAGGAAGCGCCAGCACAGCCCTCTCATCGCCCCTCGCCCGTGATGCTGCAAGGACAGGCAGGAAATACGAGGGAATACAACTTCTACCGCATCAGGAAGCGCCAGCACAGCACTCTCATCTCACTTCTTCCACGCCGCGCTTTTCATTACCCACATATCACCCAGTAACCGGTATGACACCTCATATCACATCGTGATGAATACGGTGCATCATTCGTCACGCACTCCATCCAAGTGGTCACGCACTCCTCAGCGTCCTGCTGCATTATCAGCACAACATCAATACCGTTCCCGTGACACGGGTTTCCAGCCCGTGTGCAGCCATCCCCGCCACTGCCGTCAGGTGCTGGCCGTCGCCGATGATGCGCAGGCAGGAAGCCTGCTTCACGGGCTGGCGCAACGTCCCCCGCTGCCCCACCCAACCCGCCGATCTGTGCCCCCTCGCCAACGGCACGCCCTGCCAGGGCGATCCAGCAGCACGTCCGGCACCCCCTCCGCACCGTGCGGCCAGCCCTGCGGTCGTGCGGGCTGACGCCCTCCCTCACGACCTGCACGCCCCGCCGGGTCTATCCATACGTGCGCCTGACACCTGCTCCCCGCCGGCAGGTCAGCCCCGGAGAGGCTTCCACGAAGGGTGGCAGGGTTTCAACCCGCCAATCCGTGCCAACCCGCCGCTCCATTAACCCACCGGCGCAGAAACCCGTCAACCCTTCCCCTCGCTGCCCTTCACCACACCGTTTCCGCCCCCCGCCGGGCTACCGTTGAGCACGCTCAGCCCTGCCGGTCAGGTAGGCTGACGCCCTCCCTCACGACCTGCACGCCCCGCCGGGTCTATCCATACGTGCGACTGACACCTGCTCCCCGCCGGCAGGTCAGCCCTGCCGGCCTTCCACGAATTGAGGCAGGGTTTCAACCCGCCGACACGCCGGCCCCGATCCCGCACGTGGGCCAAGCAATATCCGAGTTGTGGGTAATGCATAGGAGGAAGCCGGAGGTGAGGGTGTTCATGACATCTCCAAGCCCTATCTCCTATATACGCTCACAAATTCTGTCCAACCTTGCCCCCCCACGGGGAGAGGCATCTAGCCATCCCTGTGGTGCCAACAACTATTGGTAGCCTCGGCAACGATGAACAGTATCGGTTAACCCAAGTTGCCACCTATGCTATGAGCAGGCTACGGAGGCTGATTGCCAGGATGAACAGCACGACGTTGCGCGTACCACCGTGCGGCGTACCTGCCTGAACGACGTGGGGAGCATCCAATTCCTATCGACGCGCTACGCCACGCCTCACGACAGCAACTCAGGCTATAACCATCCGCTGTGTTCTCCGTGCCTCTGTGGTGACAAAGGTAGCAACTTGAGTTATCGGTTAAGACTTGGTATCACACGCCGCTACTCTAGCGTCACCGGCAATGTGCTGGCTGCAAATGATGCGACAACGCGGGTGAGATTATCCTCACCCGCGTATGCATCAGAGACTAGCACTAGAAGGGAATATCTTCGTCTTCGATAGGTTGCGGCTGATTGCGAGCAGGGGCACGGCTAACCGGTGGTCGGGTAGAAGGAGCACTGGTTGCCGAACGTGAAGGTGTGGGTGGTACCGGTGGCGGTGTCCGCCGCACCGGCTCGTCCATTGGCTCGTCGTATGCCGGTTCAGCATCAGGTATTGGCCCACGCTCACCTTTGGGGGAGAGAATGATCATATCCTGGGCGATCACCTCAGTCGTATAGCGATCCTGCCCATCGCGATCCGTCCACTTGCGGGTCTGAAGGCGACCCTCGACGTAAACACGGGTACCTTTGGTGAGGTATTGATTGCAGATTTCACCGAGCTTGTCCCATGCGACGACGCGGAACCACTCGGTCTCTTCGTGTGTATTGCCGTCTTTATCGCGCCACGTGCGGTTGCTCGCCACCCGGAATGTGGTAACTGCGCTTCCCTGTGCGGTGTAACGCATCTCAGGATCAGCGCCGAGATGGCCTGTCAATTGAACCTTGTTCAAATCCTTCGCCATGATACCCTCCTCGTTACTCGTGTGTTATCGTCCCAACTGTACCGAACCGAGCGAGAGCTTTCCCGCACGATCTCGAACTATTGTGCGAATTATAGCATATGCTCTGTCGCATCGTCAAGAGCATAGCATTGCAATCATGTGACAGATTTGTGATGTTGTTACGACAGGCCAATATCGAAACCGGCTTCAAGGTCACGCCGTGAGTAGCGGCGGAACGCGAGCACGGTTGTGGTGTGGCGCACACCAGGAATACGGGCGATACCACCAGGAACAGCTTCATCAAGCGATTCGTAAGCGTTGACCCGCAGCACCGCGATGATGTCGTAGTCACCGGTGACGGAGTAGACTTCGGCGACGTTGGGAAGTTCGGCGACTTCCTGGGCAATATCGCTGATGCGTTGTGGTTCACAGGTGATAAATACGAAGGCAGTGACCATGAGCGCACTCCTGAATGACGGATCCGAGGACAGGTAAGCTAATGATACCAGATTCTACCTGTACGTGCTGCTGTCGTCGATACTGGCCTAAAAAGGTTCAGGTGGTCGGGCACGCCAAAGCATGGGTGTTAACCAGTACCAGAGTGTGTTGAGCATGACCAGTAAGCCAGCAGCGAGAACGCTGAGCCGTCCTGCCCACCCTCGACGCCAGAGGGCATCGCAAGCGGCAGCACAGCCGGTTGCTACCACCCAACCGAGAGCCATCAGGTAGCGAGGACTGTTGGAGATTTGGGTGATAAAGGGCAGAATAGCGAAGATGAGCGCAACAACGAAACTCAGTCCCATCAGTCCAGTCGTGATTTGCCAGCCCTGCCGCCGATACAACAGCCAGAGGCCACCTATGGCAAACGGGATCGGGAAGAATCCATAGTGGGCAATCAGGCCGGCCTGCCAGAGGGTGTTCCAGAGAGCAGCTCGACTAATTGGTGGTCGTCCGGCAACGGCAGTTAAGCCACCACTGCGTGCTGTGTCCAGTTGGGCCAGGAACATCGGCAGGTAAGCGCTGTAGAAGAAGACAATCGCAAAGATCGCTCCGCCAGCGATAGCCATCGTTAGTGGACGGCAAACACGCTGTGCCCACGGGGCATTCAACCAGCCAGCCGACCAGACGATGCCAAGTAGCATTCCCAGTAAGGCACCACTACTAATCAAAAACCCAAAATGACCGAGAAAGACCATCGCACTCAATGCTGCCAGACCCACTATCCATTCACGGTAGCATTGACCGGCCTGCCACTCTTCCCATGCTCGAATAACTCCCCAAATCAAGAGCAGGTAGAGGCTTTGGGTGATAATATGAGTGTCAAAAGACCACCAGGTGGTGAGGTACGTTGCGGCGGTAAATACATAGATTGCGGCTGCCAGCACTGCCGGTCGCGAAGGGAGGACACGGCGGGCAATCAGGTAGATCAGGATCGCACTCAGGCTGTCAGCCAGGGCTGCCCCAATTTGTAAGAGGAGCGGAGTTTCAAGACCTAATACGCGAGCCGGCGCCAGCAAGAGGTACGGCCCCGGTGGATACGGAAAATCAATTCCCCGATTCTTTGAGATAATCGTGATAAACCCACCCAACGCTTCATGAAAGCGATTGGTATGGAAGCCAATATCGCCGGGCATACTGGCCGGGTAGAAGCGTCCGCCGATCCGGGTTGCAAAGGCAACTGCTACGATAGCACTGAGTGACGACCCGGCCTCGCCGATGGCGAGCGCACGCAGCCCGGCCTGTACTGCCAGAGTTAACGGATAGGTGAGGGCCAATGCGATAAAGGCCGCTTCTGCGCCGAACGCCCACCGTGCCGGATCGAGGATAAGCGCAAGGCTGACTGCACTGACCCCTATCGCTAATCCATACCCGGCCCATTGTGACAGGGTGCGGTGCAGGATGAGCCAGCCCAGTACTATTGCCCCCATCCACCACAAGAGTGGCGGTAACACCGGCCAGCCCCAGCCACCGGGAACTACTGCTATCACGATCCGTTCGAGCGGCAGACCGAGTTGACGCGGATCTTGCGCTGGCTGAAACACATCACTCACCAGCCGCAGGTACAGGTGACCATCACCGGTTGCCGGTATGTATAACCATTGCCGGCTGCCAAGCGCACTGACCGGTAATTCAGCAATCAGTTGTTGATCGCTCCAGACCTCAACCCTAGTTGGTGCCTGTGCGCTAATCGACTCGCTCAATGGCAGCCAACGAAGTTCGATCAGAGCTGGTCGGTTGCCAGATAGCGGGACGAAGATTTTCGAGTTACCACCACTCCAACGAAAGTTGCCAAGCACACCCTCTTCGGGGGTGTTGAAATCGCGTAAAAATGGCAGATCAGCGTTACCAACACCTTCTTCCAACCCAACATCAATCACGTGTTGATGAGGTAACTGGGCAGAGATGGTGGCAACGATAATGATCATGCCTATTCCCATCCAGAGGATTGGCGCGTGCAGTGCCTGCCATTCCTGAGCGAGCCACTGTTGGATGGTGTCGCGTAGTGCTTTCATATGAGCGTCAGATGCTTTTCAAGTCGCTCTCATGAACAAAGCCGCGAAGCGCATACCAGAAATGCACTTCGCGGCTCTGCCATCACCTGTCAACCAGATCTAGAATGCCGGCAAGTCGTTATCTTCTTCCTCAGCATCACTCTGATCGTTATCGCCATCACCACTCAGCAACTCTTCCAGTCGTGCCCGTAAGAGTGCGTCGTTGTCGCTTTCTGGGGCTTTGTTCCCATTTGGCGTCGGCAATGGTGTCGCTCGCCGGGTCTCGGCGGGGGCTTCTTCCGCCTGCTGCGATTCTTCGAGCATGCGAGCCATCTCGCCGATCAGATCCTCGTGCGGACGTTCGATCCGCTTCTCGATCCCGGTACCGGCAGGAATGAGTTTCCCGATGACGACATTCTCCTTCAGACCACGCAGGTAGTCAACCTTACCCTGAATGGCGGCATCGGTCAGCACTCGCGTTGTCTCCTGGAAGGAGGCGGCAGCCAGGAAGCTGTCGGTGTTGAGCGAGGCTTTGGTGATACCGAGCAGCATCGTCGCCGCAGTTGCCGGATCGCCACCCTGGCTGACAATGTCGTTGTTGAGACGGCGGAACTCGGCGCTATCGATCAGCTCACCCGGCAAGAGACCGGTATCGCCTGGGTCTTCAATCCGCACCCGGCGCAACATCTGCCGTACAATGACCTCGATGTGTTTGTCGTTGATGTTAACGCCTTGTGAGCGGTAGACCTTTTGCGCTTCATTGACCAGATAGCGCTGCACCGCCTCGCGGCCTTGCAGTTCGAGCAGCTCTTGCGGATTCGCACTACCGTCGGTTAGTTGCTGACCGGCCATCACCCGCTCACCGTTTTCTACCCGGATGCGGGCATTGTGCGGTACCACCAGTTCACGTTCCTGGTGATCTTCCTGGCTGACGATGATCCGGTCGCCTTGAATGAAGGCTTTGCCGGTCAGACGGGTTACGATCTGAGCACCACCCGGCCCTTCGGCGATAACCTGCCCTTCATACACCTCGCTCTCGTGGTTGATGGTTGGGCTGAAGCCGCGACCAAGCGGGTATTCATCGGTGTAAACATCGGTTGAGACGATGCGAATGGTACGGACACCCTCTTCGTCACGCACAATCTGGACGACACCGTCAATCTCGGCCAGGAGTGCTTTGCCCTTCGGTACTCTGGCCTCGAAAATCTCCTGCACACGCGGCAGACCCTGCGTGATGTCGTCGGCTGACGCAACACCACCGGTGTGGAAGGTGCGCAGCGTAAGCTGGGTGCCCGGCTCACCAATCGACTGGGCAGCAATAATCCCAACTGCTTCGCCGATCTCGACCAGCTTGCCGGTTGCCAGGTTGCGCCCGTAGCACAGCCGGCAGAGACCATGTTCGGCCTGACAACTGAGCGGTGAGCGAACGAAGACCGACTCCTGACCGCTGGCCAGAATAGCAGTAGCCAGCTCTTCGTCGATCTCGGTGTTGCGGTCGGCAATCAGTTCACCAGTCTCTTTGTGATAGATCGGCGCGGCCAGGATACGACCCAACATGCGTACCTGGAGCTTCTCCATCAGCTCATCATCATCGGCACCGTGGAGCCACAATCCCTCTTCGGTACCACAGTCTTCGATGGTGATGATGACATCCTGGGCCACATCAACCAATCGGCGGGTCAGATAACCGGCGTCAGCGGTACGGAGTGCGGTGTCGGCCAGACCTTTGCGACCACCGTGGGTCGAGACGAAGTAGTCGAGCACCGAGAGGCCTTCGCGGAAGTTGGCTTTAATCGGCAGCTCGATAATCCGACCGGTCGGGTCTGACATCAGGCCACGCATACCGGCCATCTGCGAGATCTGGTTGATGTTACCACGAGCGCCGGAGGTGGACATCATCGCCACCGGGCCAAAGGGATTGAGGTTTTCCTTAACCGCCTGAATGGTCTGCTTGGTAGCCTCTTGCCAGATACGCACAACCTCTTGATACCGTTCCTCTTCGGTAATCAGACCGCGACGGAACTGCTTTTCAACATCGGCCACCAACTGCTCGGCTTCACGAACGATATCGTATTTCTTGGCCGGTACTTCAATATCTTCGATACCAATCGTCATACCGCCCAACGTAGCATAGCGGAAACCGAGCGCCTTGATGCGGTCGGCCTGCTGAGCAGTCATCTCCGAGCCGTAGATACGGGCCAGTTCCTGCACGTGCTTGTTGCCGTGGGAAGCCCGTACTTCATTGAGCTGATCTTCGCTCAGATTGCGCAGATTGGTGTAGTACTGATAGCAATCGGCGATGATCTCCTTCAGCCCTTTCTTGTCGATCAGGCGGTTGCGGAAACGCAATGGCGGTTGCAATTCATTATTGAGCAGAATACGCCCAATCGTGGTTTCGATCAGCATGCGCGGCGTGCCGTCAGCAGCCAGGGGTAGCTCGCGCACCGGGCGATCACTCTTACCCGACAGCGTTCCGGTCATCCGAATCCAGATCGGGGCCTGGATGTCGAGTAGATGCTTCTCGTAAGCCAGCATCGCCTCGTCGATGGAGGAGAAGCGCTTCCCCGATCCCTTTGCACCGTCACGCACCATGGTCAGGTAGTAGCACCCTAACACGATGTCTTGCGAGGGGGTGATGATCGGTTCACCGTGGGCCGGGCTAAGCAGGTTATACTTGCTCAGCATCCGCGTGCGCGCCTCTTCCTGAGCTTTGCGCGACAGCGGTACGTGTACCGCCATCTGGTCACCGTCGAAGTCAGCGTTGAAGGCGGCACAGACGAGCGGATGGAGCTGAATGGCCGATCCTTCGATCAGTTTGGCCTCGAACGCTTGAATTGAGAGCCGGTGCAGCGATGGTGCACGATTGAGCAGCACCAGATAGTCTTTAATCACCTCTTCGAGGGCGTCCCACACTTCGGGGCGCACACGCTCGACAGCGCGCTTGGCGTTCTTGATATTATGAGCTACGCCACGCTCGACAAGGCGGCGCATCACAAAGGGCTTAAACAGCTCAAGCGCCATCTTCTTGGGCAGACCACACTGGTGTAGTTGCAGGTTCGGCCCGACCACGATCACCGAGCGGCCCGAATAGTCAACGCGCTTACCGAGCAGGTTCTGGCGGAAGCGACCCTGCTTACCCTTGAGCATATCGCTCAGGCTCTTCAGGCGGTGCTTGCCTTTACCGCTCACGGCCCGACCGCGACGACCATTATCAATCAGCGCATCAACCGCCTCTTGCAGCATGCGCTTCTCGTTGCGCACGATGATTTCCGGCGCGTTGAGTTCAATCAGGCGCTTCAAGCGGTTATTCCGGTTGATCACCCGGCGATAGAGATCGTTCAGATCGCTGGTCGCAAAGCGGCCACCGTCGAGCTGCACCATCGGGCGCAGATCGGGCGGAATCACCGGCAGCACGGTAAGGATCATCCATTCGGGACGATTACCACTCTTGCGGAACGCCTCCACCACGCGCAGACGCTTGGTAGCCTTCTTCCGCCGTTGTCCCTGCGAGGACTGAATCTCGGCCTGCAATTCTTCGGCCAGTTTGTCGAGATTGACCGTCTTTTCGATCAATTCCCGCACCGCACCGGCACCCATATCGGCGCGGAAGACACCGGGAGCGATGTCGCGCAACTGGCGATACTCAGTTTCGGTGATAATCCGTCCAACTTTGAGCGTGTCAAGTTGTTCGAGCTTCTCCTTCTCCTCGCGCATGAGATGATCGAGTTCGCGCTGGAGTCGCTCTTGCAGTCGCTCTTGCTCCTGGGTCGCCTCGTAGGCTTTGCGCTCACGCTCGGCATCGGTGAGCAACTCAGCATCGGCCAGATCGCGCCGGCGCCGCTCTTCGAGCACCTCAAGCTCCTGCTCAACCAGCTCGTCGAGCTGGTCAAGGGTGTTTTCGTTGATCGGTTCACCCTCTTCAACGACGGTGACGCCACGGAAGAGAATATCCTCATCGGCCAGCGTACCACTGAGTTCCTCTAACCGCTCACGGAGTTGTTCGGCCTCGCTGGCGATCTCATCACGCAGACGGCGATACTCTTCTTCAATCTGGCGCTGGGTGCTCCGTTGGGCCGTCTCCATCCCGCCAAGGTCTTGCGTCAACTGAGTGCTTAGCTCGATGCGCTTCTCCTCAGCCTGCTTCTGTATCTTCTGGCGACGAGCGGCATACTCTTCCTGGATCATCTCACGGGCAACCTGGAGCATATCTTCTTTCACTTCGACAATGATGTACGAAGCGAAGTAGAGCACGCGCTCAAGGTTGCGTGGCGAGATGTCGAGTAAAAGACCAAGCCGTGACGGCGTTCCTTTGACGAACCAGATATGGCTGACCGGTGAGGCCAGGTTGATGTGGCCCATACGCTCGCGGCGTACCTTCGAGCGAGTAACTTCGACACCACATTTGTCGCAGACCACACCTTTGTAGCGCACACGTTTGTACTTACCACAGAAGCATTCCCAGTCCTTGGTTGGGCCGAAAATGCGTTCGCAGAACAAACCATCACGTTCAGGTTTGAGCGTGCGATAGTTGATAGTTTCAGGCTTCGTGACTTCGCCGTGCGACCACGATCGGATGTCTTCGGGTGAGGCGAGGCTAATCCGAATGGCGTTGAAGTCGTTAATTTCCAGCATGTGGGCTTACTCCTGTAGCGGGAGAATTCCGCCAGTCTCCAGACGCTTCTTGTGGTTCAATCAACCACATCAGCGCACAACTGAGTTAGCTGCCGTCGTCTATGCGCCTGTCGTTCGGTGAGAAAAGCTATTCACCAAACAGACATTTGTTCGGTGAAGGGCCGGGTACCAGGTATGTATCAACCGTCAGATCGAGTTGTCACCCAGCCTGAATACCGGCCCTTCGTGTACCAGATTCCCCGTTCTCTTGATCGGAACGAGAGGAAGCCTGTGCCAACGGGTCAAAGCGAGCGATGCTAGAACTCGCCGCGTTCCATACCACTCAGGTTAATTCCTTCGAGAGCACCGATGTCGCTGTCGAGATCATCGCTCAGCTCAACCGGCTTCTCGTCGGCGCTCAACACTTCGACGCTCAGGCCAAGGCTCTGCAATTCCTTAATCAGCACCTTGAAGCTCTCGGGAACACCTGCCTCCTGGATTGGTTCACCCTTCACAATGGCTTCGTAGGTCTTGACCCGACCGACAACATCGTCGGACTTCACCGTCAACATCTCTTGCAACGTGTAGGCTGCACCGTATGCTTCGAGTGCCCAGACCTCCATTTCGCCGAAGCGCTGACCACCGAATTGGGCCTTCCCACCCAGCGGCTGCTGGGTAACCAGGCTGTAGGGACCGGTTGAACGGGCGTGAATCTTGTCTTCGACCAGGTGAGCGAGCTTGAGCATATAGGCATAGCCCACCGTCACCGGGTTATCGAACCTCTCGCCAGTCCGACCGTCGTAGAGTGTCACCTTACCATCGGCGGGCAATCCGGCCTGCACGAGCAGGTCTTTGATCTGATCCTCGTGGGCACCATCGAAGACAGGGGTTGCTACGCGGAAGCCGAGGCGAGCAGCGGCCCAACCCAGGTGCGTTTCGAGGATCTGACCGATATTCATACGTGACGGCACACCGATCGGGTTGAGAATAATGTCTACCGGTCGTCCGTCGGGGAGGAAGGGCATATCCTCGATGGGCAATACCCGTGACACAACACCCTTGTTGCCGTGGCGACCGGCCATCTTGTCACCGGCGCTAATCTTCCGCTTCTGACACAGGAGCACGCGCACCGTCTGATTGACGCCAACCGGCAATTCGGCGCCTTCACTCCGCGAGAAGACCTTAACGTCAATCACCTTACCGCGCACCCCGTTTGGCACGCGCAGCGAGCTATCTTTTACTTCACGGGCCTTCTCACCAAAGATAGCGCGCAGCAGACGCTCTTCAGCAGTCAGATCGGTTTCGCCCTTCGGGGTGATTTTACCGACCAGAATATCGTTGGGTTGAACTTCGGCGCCGATGTAGATAATGCCGCGTTCATCGAGATTACGCAGACTCTCCTGACCAACGTTGGGAATATCGCGGGTAATCTCTTCGGGGCCGAGCTTGGTATCACGGGCTTCAACCTCATACTTCTCGATATGGATCGAGGTGAAGATGTCTTCGCGAACCAGCCGCTCACTGACCAGGATCGCGTCCTCGAAGTTACCGCCTTCCCAGGGCATGTAGGCGACCAGAACGTTCTGACCAAGAGCCAGCTCACCCTGATCGGTGCTCGAGCTATCGGCAATAACATCACCAGCCTTCACCCGTTGCCCACGAACAACCGCTGGCCGCTGATTGATACAGGTGTCCTGGTTGCTGCGCATAAACTTGCGCAGACGATACTCAGTTTGATTTCCGTCGTCTTCCTCAATCACAATCCGTTCGCTGGTTGTGCTCACGACAACACCATCGCGCCGGGCCACAATAACCTGACCGCTATCGCGAGCCGCACGATACTCCATCCCGGTACCGACGATTGGGGCATCGGGGCGGAGCAAGGGCACAGCCTGCCGCTGCATGTTTGAACCCATCAGCGCACGGTTGGCGTCATCGTGCTCGAGGAAGGGGATCAGCGATGTCGAGACACTCACCACCTGTTTTGGCGACACGTCCATATAATCGACCCGCTCAACCCGCTCACTCACGAAGTCTTCACCAAAGCGGCACGAGACAATCGTATCGAGGAAGCGGTTATGCTGGTCGAGGGGCGCGTTCGCCTGCACGATGACGAAACGGTCCTCTTCATCGGCACTCAGGTAATCGACCTCTTGCGAAACAACCGGGCGGATCTTGATATGCTTGATCGGCAGCTCAACAATCCGTTCAGCCAGCGCACGGTTGATCTCGGTACCTGCCTCGGCAATCAGCTCATCAGTATCGGGATCGACGATGTCTTCACGCAGAATCTGACCGCGCAGCAGGCCAATCGTAATCTGGCGAGCGATCTCATCGTTCACCCGGGTGCCCTTGGCGGCAATTAGGTCGCCGGTGCGCAGATCACGCACGTCGCGCAGCAGAATACCCTTTTCTTTCCAGACCTGGACATTATCTACACTGTTGTACACCTTGCGGTACGGTGTTTCGAGAAAGCCCATCTCGTTGACGCGGGCGAAGGTAGACATCGTGCCGATCAGACCGATGTTCGGACCTTCCGGTGTCTCAACCGGACAGATGCGGCCATAGTGCGAGTGGTGCACGTCACGCACTTCAAAACCGGCTCGATCACGCGAGAGACCGCCGGGGCCAAGTGCCGACAAACGGCGCTTGTTGGTCAACTCGGCGAGCGGATTGGTCTGATCCATAAACTGGCTCAACTGCGAGCCACCGAAGAATTCGCGCATTGCCGCAACGACCGGGCGAATATTGATCAGACCATTCGGCGTTGCGCTTGCCGGGTCTTGCAACGACATGCGTTCCTTGACAACACGCTCAAGGCGCAGCAAACCAACCCGGAACTGCTGTTGGATCAGTTCACCGACCGTGCGCACGCGCCGGTTGCCGAGATGGTCAATATCATCGGGCCGCCCATGACCATTGTTAAGCAGAATGAGCTGCTCGACAATGCGGAAGATGTCACGTGGCAACAACACCCGCACACTCAAATCGGGTGCTTTGGCACCATCGCGACGGACATCACGTTCCCAGAGATTCTTATTCAGCTTGTAGCGCCCCACCTTTGCCAGATCGTAGCGGCGAGGGCTGAAGAGCAGTGACTCGATCAGCGAGCGGGCATTCTCAAGCGTAGGCGGATCGCCGGGACGGAGCCGCTTGTACAATTCGAGCAAAGCTTCCTTGGCATTGCGCGAAGGGTCTTTATCGAGCGTGGCATGGATGTATGGGTGCTCTGGCACTGTATCGACGTGACGGAACAACTCGATAATCTGGTCATTGTGACCGAACTTATCGAGTTCATTATCCGGCACCCAGCGTCCATTCCCATTCTCCTCGGCAATCCAGGCGGTAATTGCACGCAGCAGGATGGTCACGGGAATCTTACGCTTGCGATCGACCTTAACGCTGATCACATCGCGCTTATTGGTCTCAAATTCGAGCCAGGCACCACGATTGGGGATCAGCTTGGCAGTGTGAAGCGAGCGACCACTGGTTGGTTCCTTCTCATCTTTGAAATAGACGCCGGGAGAGCGGATCAACTGTGAGACCACGACCCGTTCAGCACCATTGTAGACAAAGGTACCGTTATCGGTCATGATCGGGAAATCACCAAGAAAGATCTCCGACTCTTTAATCTCACCGGTGGTCAGGATACGCAATTCAACCCGCACGCGCAGCGGAGCGGCGTAGGTCAAATCGCGTTCACGACACTCGAACTCATCGTAGCGCGGCTCACCAAAGGTATAATCGCGGAAGTGGAGTTCAAGATTTTTGCCGGTAAAGTCGGTGATAGGCGAAATCTCATCAAAGAGTTCGCGCAGCCCCTCTCGCTTGAACCACTCAAAACTCTTGAGCTGAGTTTCAATCAGTAACGGCAGATCGATAGCATCCTTGATCCGGGCGAAGGAGCGGCGTTCAATCCGGCGCGACCGACGCCCATCGGCGCCCGGGTCGATCGGGGCGATCAATGGCTGAAGAACCACGCTCTCAATCAACGGGGGCATACGCACCTCTCTCTGTATCACGCTTACGGTTCAGCACACGACCTTGCGTGGCGATCAATGATCGAAAAAACATAAATAGCCAACCTGCAGCGCTACCCATCAGCGGGCCGCAGGCGGACTGACACGGCACGTTGTTTGTTTACGTCTTGTTGTGCCCCACACGGGGACTACCCACCATTACGCTGTATCAATACGGCGCATATACAGATCGCGAAAGACAATGATACCACGGATTTGCGAAAAGAGCAAGCTCTTTTTATCAGCACGGGATTCTTGCTGTTGCTAGTAGTATAGCACGATTCAATGGGGAAAGGGTGGTAAACGGTTCAAATGCCACCGAGGCGATTGCTCGTGGGGAAGAGGTGGATATTTGAAGCACGGGAACGCAGACCTGGTTGGAAGTAAGGTAAGGATGTTAGTGTCGCCAACAGCACCACCCACTGCGTGGTCTGATGGGCAACTTGCTGATGTGTGGTGGAGAGGATGTTTGGGAGACGTCGCGATAAACGTGAGCAGTATATCAGACGTGCCAAAGGATGCTGCCGATTCAGGTCAGGTTTTTTGTTACGATTGAGCAGGTATGTCAAATGTTGTTGAGCAGTGCTCCTGTAGATAGTTGGTTCGCCGGTTCAGGTGCAGTTGGTGATACCGGCAACCGGAAACTCACCGTTGTACCCTGCTGTAATGCACTGGTTGCCCAAATCTGGCCGCCGTGCGCTTCGACCAGACGGCGAGCAATTGCCAGCCCCAGACCGGCACCGCCGCTGCTCCGACTGCGGGCCCGATCTGCCTTGTAGAAGCGGTCGAAGATGTACGGTAAGTCGGCAGGATCAATGCCGGCGCCGGTATCACGCACCTCGAAACGAATGCCGCTCTCATCACGGTGGGCGCTTACGATCACCTCTCCGCCCGCCGGGGTGTGGCGGAGCGCATTTCCGATGAGATTGCCCAGCACCTGGGCGATACGCTGGGGATCGACTTCAATGTCAGGGAGATTGTCGTCAATCGTAGCGCTCAGCCGCACATTGCGCTCGTTGGCTGCGGGGGTGAATGAGCGGATCGCTTCGTTGACCAGCATCTGCGGCGATACGACTTCGCGGTAGAGAGGCAGTTGACCGGCATCGGCCAGGGCCAGCAGATGGAGATCGTTGATGAGGCGTTCAAGCAGGGCCACCTCGGTCAGGAGTGCCTCAATCTGTTCGGCGTCAGCTTCGTACACGCCATCTTGAATCCCTTCGAGACGACCTTTGATGATCGAGAGTGGCGTGCGCAATTCGTGCGCAATATCGGCGGTAAGCTGGCGACGTTGCTGATCGGCTTGTTGCAACGCCTCGGCCATACGGTTGAAGCTGGCAGAGAGATCGGCCAGTTCGCGCACATTGGCGGTTTGTACCCGGCTGCTATGATCCCCGTCAGCAATAGCGTGGGCCGCTGCGCTGATCTGGCGCAAGGGGGTGCTGATCTGACGCGAGAAGATTGCTGCCAGCACCAGTAGGACCGCCATCAGTCCGGCTCCGGCACTGAGCATACCCAGCAAGAGCGGGCGGCGGTTCAGGTTGCCAACCGGAAAAGCTTCATCGGTATCTATCACCGAGATTACCAGAGTGCCGACTTGCTGATTATTGACAACAATCGGTATACGCAGTACAGCTTCGTTACCACGCAAGATCATCGGACGCCGGCGACCGGCTACGACACGCCCGTTCTCGTCGAGCAGAGATACTGCTCCTTCAATACTCCCGAAGCCCTGGGGAAGTGGCCCCAACTGACGTTCAACCCCGCGCCACGAACCGACACGCTGATAGTAGGCGGCAAGCTGAGCGGCCTGAGTACGTGCGGCTGCCTCGGCCTCCATCCAGCGCATCTGTTCGGGGTTGCTCTGGCCCACGACCAGCCAGAACGCAAGTGCCATCCCGCTGATACCGAGCACGATGACCAGGGCGAAGGCGGTGAGCATCAGGTTGAAGAGGCGAGGCGGGCGCATATCGCACCTCAATGAGCATCGGATTATGGATACGTTTCGGCAAACTTGTAGCCAACTCCGTAGACGGTCAAGATCAGGCGTGGTGGCCCATTCGAGTCGGGTTCAATCTTACGGCGGAGATTTTTGATATGGGCGTCGATAGTCCGGTCGAAGCCGGTATATTCGGTGTTGTAAACACGGTCGAGCAATTGAGCACGGGTGAAGGGGCGACCCGGCGCACTGGCTAAAACGGCAAGGAGATCGAATTCGGTCGCGGTCAGTTCAATCGTTTCACCATCTCGGCGGACACTACGGCATTCGAGGTCGATAACCAATCCGCCGATCTGAATCTGCTTCCCTGGCGAGGTTGAACCTTCACTGCGCCGCAAGACGGCACGCACGCGCGCTACCAGTTCGCGGGGGCTGAAGGGTTTGGTGATGTAGTCGTCGGCACCCAGTTCCAGGCCAATCAGACGGTCGGTCTCCTCGACGCGGGCAGTCAGCATGATGATCGGTAAGCGCGCAGTAAGCGGGTCCTGGCGCAGGGCACGGGTTACGTCAAGTCCATCCATACCGGGTAGCATCAGATCGAGTACCATGAGGGCTGGATGTTCCTGCCGCGCCAGCCGTAACGCTGTCGGCCCATCGCCGGCACTGATCACCTGAAAACCGGCCCGTTCAAGGTAGTCGCGGGCAATTTTGACAATGCCCGGTTCATCATCTACCACAAGGATGGTGCGAGACATAGCCGTTGCTTCCTCCTGCCATCAGCCGATTCAACTGCGGTAAGAAGGTGATGGGGACAGCCAGGCTGACTGTCCCGCGTCTTCCATATCTCCTGTGCCAACACTATTCGACGCGCGGGTCATGCCCTGCCGGGGTGAGCGGTGGTTGGGGTGAAGGCCCGGCAGGTGGGTTCGCTGCCGGCGGTTGGTTCCGGCGTTGGCGAAAGATCTGGAAGCCCAGCCAGACCAGAAGGGCCAGTGCCGCCAGTTTGAGCAAGCCATCAACAAACCTGATCAGTCCGCCAAACCAGTCGCGACCACCCATCATCCCCGGCCCACGCTGGAAGCCCATGCCGGGATTCATCCAGCCGCGCTGGTTGTGCCAGCCGGGAGGCATGACCTGACCCTGATCACCCCGTCCGCGCATGGCAGGTGGTCCTTGTGGGATGACCTGCTGATTCGACCAGCCCGGCATTGTCCACATCGTCCAGGCAGTGGTACGACTCATTGCCAGGCTGCCGAAGGCAACGATCAGTGCCAGCAGCGAAATGCCAAGGGCCAGCCACGCCGGCCAGTTGATACGTCGTTGTTCCATAATACCGTACTCCTTCCATTGTAACTGGGTTGTCGAGTGTTTCCAGTTCCACTATCAGGATAGATGGCAATTGTGAAGATGTCGTGAAGAGATAGTGGAAACTTTACGTATGAATACCGACACTTATTCAACTACACGGGCAATAAAGCTCTCGGCGAGTACGGTATCAAGTCGTTCGAGCAGAACGGTAAATGCTGCCCGGTCAAAGGTGAGCGGCGGACGAATTTTTAACACGTTATCGTAAGGTCCTTCGGTACCGATCAATATGCGTTCAGCGCGGAGGCGCTCTTTGATATAGGATGCCGCTGTTGTAGCCGGGGCGCGCGTAGTGCGGTTACTGACCAGTTCCACGCCGATGAATAGGCCCATCCCCCGCACATCACCAATAACGGGGTGGCGCTGTTGAAGTTCGCGCAAGCCGGCCAGCAGGTCGTTGCCAATGTGAGCCGCATTGGCCATTAAGCCCTCTTCGTCAATGATCCGCAGTACTTCGCGCCCCACCGCACACGAGAGCGTGCTGCCACCAAACGTCGAGAAGAATTCTATCCCGTTGTCAAACGCCTGGGCAATCTCAGCAGTGGTGATGACGGCGCCGATAGGGTGACCATTGCCGAGCGGTTTGCCCAGGACAACGATGTCGGGAATCACATCCTGGGTCGTGAAGGCCCAGTAGTGCGTGCCCAGCCGCCCCAGACCGGTCTGTACTTCGTCGGCGATACAGACGCCGCCGGCAGCGCGGACCCGGCGGTAGACAGCGGCCAGATAGCCGGGTGGTGGAATGATTTGCCCGGCGACACTGGGGAAGGTCTCGGCGATGAAGCCGGCCAGACGCCGACCACGGGCGGCGATACGCTCGATAGCCCGATCCACCTCTGCCGCATACCGTTCGCCATCGGCACCGTAAGGGCCACGGTAGGGGTCGGGGGCCATTACCACTTCGACCCAATCCGGTTTGCCACTGCCGGCGGGGTGATTGAACTTGTAGGCCGAGATGTCGATAGCACCGGTGGTGTGGCCGTGATAGCCATGATCAATCGTGATCATGTCGCGCGCCCCGGTGAAGGTGCGGGCAAGGCGGAGCGCCAGTTCATTGGCTTCGGAACCAGAATTGACAAAGAAGCAGACGCTTAGCGGTGGGGGTAATTTAGCCAGCAGCTCGTGGGCAAACGCGATCTGGGCCGGATGCAGGTAGCGGGTATTGGTATTGATCATCCGTAGCTGATGCGCTGCGACTGCCTGAAGCCGGGGGTGGGCATGGCCGACGTGGGGAACATTGTTGTAGGCGTCGAGGTAGGTGTTACCCCAATCATCAAACAGATAGTGGCGCCAGCCGCGCACGAGTGTGCAGGGCATCGCATAGCTGAGGCGCAGATTACCGGCAAAATGACGCCGCCGCTCCTGAAGCAGGCCGGTCGTGTCGATTGGTTGATACGCAACCTGTTCATCGGCGAGATTGAGGAGTGGCGCCGGATTGGGGCATACCGCCTGCCACCATTCCCATTCGTCGGGTGCTGCCACACCGGGCCAGTGCCCTTCCAGCGCCCGCAGATCGAGGATGAGTTGCAGGTGAAGATGCGGCTGCCAGCCACCGTTGGTTGCAGCGTCACCCAGGGCGGCGAAGGGTTGCCCGGCGGCTATTGACTCACCGACGTGCAGATGATCCAGGCTGTTCGGGTCGAGATGCCCGTAGAGTGTGTAGAAATGGTCGCCATTTGGGGTCTGGTGTTCGAGCACGACCATACCACCAAAATCGAGTGGCGCGGTGAAGCGTTCAACGGCTACCACCATCCCGGGCAAGGGCGCGTACACCGGTGTCCCGGACGGGGCGAAGAGATCAACACCGAGATGTACCGTCCGCCGTTCGGCCAGAGGATGGTTCGCCGTGAAGAACGCCGGTTCGGTATAGATCAGCCGTGGCTCAGCGTAGCGACCAATCTGAACAGTAGCGGGTGTTGTTTCGCACAGCCGCCTCGCTTCAGCAGCGGTGAGGGCAAAGGGGTCTTGCGGCAGCGGTTGCTCGGCGACAGCCAGACTCACCACCGGCGCGTTCGTCAGATCGCAACCAAGCACGGGCGCGAAATGGCCACGCGCCGCCGCCAGCCACGACTGCACACGGGTTGCGGCAGGGCTGAACGGCATTCCACAGCTCACACGCAGGCGGGCCGCAACCAGCTCTGGATCGGTCGTCGCTGTAGCTGCCAGCAGACGCCAGGCCGGTGCTTCAGAAATGGTGATGTAGGGATCGTCTGGCCGCTGTTGTTGCATCAGTGCCGAATTAACAACGCTCACCGCCAGTCGTGCGCGTAGCAGTGGCCAGAGCAGATCAAGCTCGGTGATAGTCAATGGCCAGACGGCGTGATAGCCCTTCACCAGATCACTCAAACAGCGCAGGGGATCAGGCTGATCGAGCAGGGCATAAGCGGCGGCGATAGCGAGTTCGCAGATCCGTGGCGCCGAACACAGATCGCCGAAGTCGAGGATGCCGCTAATGCTGACAACACCTTTGGGCGAAGCCGACACGAGCAGATTGTAGTCGTTGAGATCGTTGTGGATTGCAGTGTGGGGCAACGCGCACAGCGTGGACTTCACGCCGACGTAGTCGTGCAGTGCTGCCGCAGCGAGCTGGCGTCGGTCGGGATCGACAATAACGGCGATCTGATCAAGTGCCCACTCCGCCTGCAGGAGATTCCACTTGAGCGGACGGCTCAGAGCCGGGTGAGTAAAGGTCATCAGCGCCTGATCGAGTTGGGCTGCCCGTCGTCCCAGATCGGTGCGCAACGCGGCTGTATGCGGTCGAAAGGTCGCGATCACCTCACCAGGGAGAGCAGTAATCAGCCAGATCAGCCGATCATTGGCGGCAACATATGCCGCGCCGGTATGGGTACGCACAAGACGCGGCACCGGCAGATCGGGGGCTACCGTAGCAATGTGTTCAAGCGCCGCACATTGCAGTTCGACCAGCGCCGGATCGCAATCCGGTCGCATCACCTTGAGTACGTATTGGGTCGCGTTGTCCGTTGTGACGAGCAGGTTGAGGTCGTATTCGCCGGGTAATGGCGTGAGTGTGCCGTGAATATGGTAGTGATGGGCAAGCAGATCTGACCACGACATACGGGTATACTCCATGCAAGTTCGTAGCCAGATTGTAGCACAGGTAAGGGTAGCTATTGCGCCTGGCGCGGCACGGTGGGGAGTGGCATGCTCGCCCACCTTCCTGGGAGCCGGGAGCGCAAGCCTCTGGCTCGCATGACCGCACGAACTGGATGACGGAACGCACAGCGCTGTGCGTTCCGTCGCTTGTTGAACAGGAAAGTAGTTCGTTCTAATTCATCACCAGCGGGATATACACCTCGTGGGTGGGAAGTGATGGTTCAGTCGTCGGCGTGGGGGTGGTCGGCGTCACCGACGGCGTGGGGGTGGTCGGCGTCGCCGATGGCGTGGGGGTCGCCGTCGGCACGAAATTGGCTGTCAGGACGCGATCACCCGTGGCAACGAAGCTGTAGCTGGCTGTTGTTGCAACAACTGTTGCCCCTTCTGTCCAGTTTACAAAGGTGTAGCCGCTGGCCGGGGTTGCGTTCACAGTGACGGTTGCGCCGTGCAGATAGGTACCGCCACCGATCACTGCACCGCTACCGGTTGGGTCAGCCTGAACGGTGATCTGGTACTGTGGCCGGGCATCAATGTGAATGGCGAATGCATCCTGCGCGGCCAGGGTATAGTTGACGATCTGACCGCTGGCATTGACCTCAATCAATGCACTGGCCGGCGCCGGTGTGTTGGTACCGGGCAGGACACACTTCCCGCCCTGGAAATCGTACTTCGTCACGTCACAGTAGAAGCCGGCAGGCAGGCCGGTCTGGTAGGTCGTTGGTGCGGCTACCGATCCGTTGTTGATGGCGACAAAGCCCTTGTTGCCACGCCCAAAGGCAATATGGTTGGTTGGGGTTCCCCCAATATTCTGCCAGTTCGTTACCGGTTCGCCGTGCGTGGTCTGGCGGAACTGCACCATATTGGCAATTGCCGGATAGCGGTGTTCGCAAACCCACTTGCCGAGATCACCACCGGTCACCGGGTTCGGGTACGTACCGGCACAATTGGCCGGATAATCGCCTGCGCTCTGCCCGGCACCGTAGACCGGACGTGTATCGGCACCCAGCCCCGGCCCCCAGGTTGTACCACCATCGTTGCTACTCGGCGGACCAAGACTATCTCCGGCATTGCTGTTGGGGTTGGTTGTCCAGTAATAGCTGGACATGATAGACGGGTGGCCGTAGGGGTAGGCCAGCGTGAAGATATTGGCCAGCACGTGTGCCCGACCGTCGCGATGGTCAACGACACAGCCACCACCGGGACCGTGCCCGCGCTGGTTGTCGTGGTTGTCAACGAAAATCTGGGCGAAGTGCGAGGGCAGTAGGTTCGTGGTGAAGTTTTGCAGATTGCTGAGCGATCCACCACAATTGAAGGTATTCCCGATCACGCTAATACTGTAGGCAAACTCGGTGACGTCTCCGTAAGGCGTGTATTCCCAATCGCGTATCCGCTCATTGGGATCCATGTCAATGACTTCACTGAAGATGTACGGACGACCGCCGCCGGGGAGGGTCAGCCCATCGAGAATGGCACCGACCTCGTGCGCGGCCATGTGCTTGGCAGCATCAATGCGGAAGCCTTTGACACCGGCATTGAGCAGGGCTTGCAGGTAAGCACGCAGCTTCGTCTGCACAGTGCTCTTACCGGTATCGAGGTCTGGCAGGCCGGCTAACTGACAATACTGGACCTGATAGCGATCACTGTAATCGCTAATCAAACAATCGGCGTGAAAATCATCGGGCAGGTATTGCGTCCCGTAAAATCGTGAGCCTGCCGGTTGCGACTGGTAAGTGGTACCGGCAGTGCCGGTTGGTGGTGTGCCGACCTGAATGTCGGCCATGTGGTTGATCACCGCATCGACAATGACGGCAACCCCGGCAGCATTACAAGTGTTCACCATCTGCTGGAACTCAGCCCAGGTACCGCTGCGGCTGGTAAAGCGGGTGGTGTCGTGAGTGACCGGTTGATACCGCGCCCACCAGGGGAAGTCATTGGCCGGATTGCCACCCAGATCAGCGGTTGGCACAATATGCTCGTTCGGTGGCGAGACCTGCACCCCGGTGTAGCCTTTTTGACCGAGGAAGGTGCATTCTTTTGCCACATCACTCCAGCGCCATTCAAAGAGGTGGACGAAGACACCACCATTTGGTTCGATTGCACTATCTGCACTGGGAATGATCGTGATCAGGCCATCGCGCTGGTCATCATCGGCAGGATTACCGTTGATGTTGTAGCTGTTCGCTTTCCACTTCGGCGCTTCGCCCGGCTTCTTGCAGTAGGTGGTAAAGCCATACGTTCCCGGTGCCAGCGCCTCCAGCGTCGCTTTGGGAATGGTCGCCCGATACTCGTCGTTATTCCCAACGTCGGTATTGTAGGTCATCGGCAGATCAGTCCACGATTGACCGTAGCGACCCCAATGCAGGTAACATTCGATCCCCGCACCCTGGCCCGGCCCTGGCGTCACCCCTGCTTCGTAGACCTGCACGAAGACATCGAATCCGGCAGGAGCGAAATTGTTCTCATTGATCGCGTGGGCGACACCGCCGCGTGGGTACATCAATCCAACCCAGTCGATGCTGCTCGGCGGCTCCATCGGCTGCGTTGAAACGAAGACAACCGTCGTGCGCGCCGGGATGGTAAAGGTGTCGGTCGCGTCGTTGAACGTCGCGGTTGCGATCACCGGATCGTCGTCAATACCGTTGGTGTGCAGTGGATGCAGAACAAACCCGTTCGCATTGGGAATGGTGATCGATTGCGCAACCTTGTTGGCGTTGAAGAAGACCAGAATGTTCTCCCAATTCGGGTCGAGATCGGGCGCGACCTGATCGGAGAGCCGCATTACCAGCAAGGCATCGCGACTGTTGTCGGTGTTGTAGTGCGAAACACGGGCATTCACGTCGGCTTCGCTGGTCAGGCGGAAGAGCGGCGAACTCATACGCAGCCGCAATGTCTCGCGCAGATGCGCCGCCGCCGCATTCATATCGGCAGTAGTGGGATCGAGAGCTGTGTTGTTGAGCAAGGGGGTCATGATGCCCCAGCGCGAACTGTTATCCCAGGCCGGCGGCAGCCCACGTCCGAAGTTGTTCGCGCTGCGATCCCAGTAGACGCGGTTAAACCAATCGCCCGAATCGTAACTGTTGCGGTCGAGCGATTTCGAGCGCAGGATGTCCTGCCCCATATGGAAGAAGGGAATCCCCTGCGCCAGGCCGATCAGACTCACTCCCATATTCTGGCTGCGCACCCGATCACTCATTGTGGTGGTGGGAATGCTACTGCCGATCCAGCCCGGATTGCCGCTACCGTCGCCGTTGGGCAACTTGAAGACGTTCTGGTCGAAGAGGGTCTCGTTATCGTGTTTTTCAACGTAGTTAATCGCTTCTTGCGGATCGTCGGTGAAGGGATTACCCTGCCCGTTCCAATCGGTACCGCTGCCGCGCAACGCTGAACGCAGCGTATCCATGGTAGCGTGCAGATCGCTCTGGAAGCGGTTGGGGTAGTTGTAACCGTTCCAATCGTAGCTCAGACCGTTGATGAAACCCTGGCGACGAATACCAACCGGGTCGGTGCTGTAACCACCATGCGCGGCATCACGAATGACATCGTTGAAGACACCGATACCGCTGCCGGTCATGTTGTGCTTGTGCGCATAGCAGTGCGGGCAAACGGTCAGCCCTTTGTCTCTGGCCGAACCGAAATCCCAGCCTTCGCCGTACAGGTAGATCGTGCTGCCATCAACGCCATGGGTGGAGAGGTTCAGTGCCTGCACTGCTGATCGCACATTGAGCATGTTCTGGCGGGTATGCAGGTTCATCAGATCGAAGCGGAAGCCATCGATCTTGTACGCAGTCGCGAAGCGCACGACCGTATCGATCATGAGCTTCTCCATCATGGCGTACTCGGTGGCCGTATCGGCACAGCACGACGACTGGTAAAGCGTGCCATTGGTATCGTAGCGATAGTAGTAGCCGGGAACAATCTTATCGAGTACCGATTTATCATCTTGCCCGCTGGCGGCAGTGTGATTGTAGACCACATCCATCACCACGCGCAGGCCGTTCTGGTTAAGGGTTTGCACCAGCTCACGGAACTCGCGGATGCGCGTCACGCCATCCGGATCGCTACTGTACGCGCCTTCGGGAACACCGTAGTGGTATGGATCATAGCCCCAATTGAAACTATCGGTTTGCCGGGTCGCACCAACTGCCGCCTGGGGATTGCTCGAAGCCCGGTCGGTCGCCGGGTTGAACGAGATGGTGGGTTCGCTGCGCTCAGCAGGATTCTCGATCACCGAGGCGATATCGAAGGTTGGCAACAGATGAATATGGGTCAGACCGGCCTGCCGCAGTTGCAACAGATGGTTCATCCCATCAGAGAGGGTTGTATTCGGGTGAGGGCCGGCGCCATCGTAGGTAAACGCCCGATACGTACCCCGATCAGCGGCAGCGACAGTGCTATCGTTGGCGCTGAAATCGCGGATATGCACCTCGTAGATCACGATGTCTTCAGGGTTGGTCAGGGCCGGCTTGCTCAGTGTATCCCAACCGGTCGGCTTGAGATCGGCATCGTCGAGATTGACAAACTGACTCCGCACATCATTGGCGGCGGCACCGTCCTGCGAGAGACTGACGGCGTAGGGGTCGGTGACCAGGTTCGTGACCACTGCATCGAGTGCCGGAACATAGACCTCGACCGCGAAGAGATAAAACTGACGATCCCAACTCGCATCGCCGGTGACACTCCAGACGCCACTCGTCGGATCGAGCGTCATCGGGTGATCGGTGTAGGTCGTCGTCGTGGAGCTGGCAAAACGGCGGAGAGTAACCGTTTTCGCCGTCGGTGCCCACAGCCGAACCGTGGGAACGGCACCGCTATAGCTCACACCCAGGGTTTGAGTTGTCGCGTTGGCGGCATAGAGATCATCAAGCACCCCCTGAATCTGGACACGAGTGGCATCAATCCGGTTCCCACTGCCATCGTAGGCGGCGACGACCAACTGCCCGCGCAACAGATGCCAGGCGGCGTCGGTGGTCAGACCGGTCAGCAGGCGGGTGAGACCGGTTGCATTCGGATTTTTGCTATAACCACTCACCGTCCCGCTAGCTGTCAGAGGCAGATAACACGGTGTGGCCGGGGTGGGTAGCGTACACAGCGTCGTTTCGGCAGCCGTCGTCATCCCGCCGTCAGGATCGTACAGCAAGCGAAAACTGCTGGCTGCACCACCGTTCCAGGCTATCGTTGCCAGATCGAGCCAGAGTGCCCGACTCTGCGCAGGGGCAATAGCGCTCGTACCGCTACTCACCGTGTAACTATAATTGCTCCCGCCGTTGGTATCGGCGTTTATCGTCATGAGATCGGCATCAGCGCCGGCAATACTGCTCGTATTGGCCGAACTGAAGACATAATAACTGACCGTCGTACCGGCAGCTTGGGCCGGAATCGTAGCGCTGAACGAACTACCACTACCGGTCATCTGAACAACTGTTGAAGCGCTCCAGTTACCATTGACGGCATAGCGAAGCCAGAAGGACTGTTGAACCGGTGAGGTACCGCTGGTCGTCGCCGTAACGGTCACCGCCTGACCGGCAGTTGGTGCTGTCGGCGAACGGCTCACCCCGCTGATCGTAGCCGGAGCGGCGTCGAGTTGAAAGACCACGCCGCGCGTATTACCGTCCCACTTGAAGACGTACACACTGTTATTCGTGTGGGCAAATCTAAGATTACGCTCATCATAGCCGCCAGTGCTGAGACCGGTGAAGATCGTGCCGAACGTAATCGTATTCGGCGCATCTTTCCCGTACCACTGTTCGGTGTCTTTGAAGAACTTGAACTCAACTTGCGAAAGACTACTGTTATTAACCGGATTACTTACGTACACAAAGGTTCCGCCCAGGCTGGACGACATTAGGAGGGGATTCCATGAACTGAAGTTTCCTCTGACGGCTTCGCCGGCGGCGAGGACTGGGGGCGGTAGCAGGGTGACGAACAACCCGAAGACAATGAGGAGGGCAAGGAGTGTTCGCTGGCTACGATGATACACGGCACGACCTCTCTAGTGCAACTGAGCAATGTGACTTCGTTGGCGCTTGAGTTATTGGTGGAAACCGGTATCACTATACCATAATTTAATTTTTTATGCAATAGTATTGTTGGCAACGAATTAAAAACAACCGGCATGCGGAACGTGTTCTTGCCGTATCCCCCACACCCCCTGGCCCTCGTGTCGCTCCCACCAGGGGCAAGGCGCAGAGGAATGAATTTCGGTCGTGCGCCGCAACACCGTCGCCTCTAGCGAGAGCAGGCTCCTGCTCTCTGCGAGATCAGGGATGGGCAGAAAGGCTAACGCAAATTTGGCCGCATCAGGAAGCACTAGCGCAAACCCCAGTCACCCCTCTCCCGCGTAGCGGAAGAAGGGCCGGGGGTGAGGGCATTTCTGAGAGGTTTCAGCCGGTGGCTGCAATTGTGGTCACGAGGGTATTTGTTGCACCCGCGGCCTGTAATGCCGCCGCAATAACCGGTGCCTGATCGGGGGTAGTGAGTGCCAGCATCACCCCACCCCAACCGGCACCGGCCAGTTTGGCACCCAGAGCGCCGGCTGAACGGGCAGCGGTGGTCAGGCAATCAAGTTCTGCCGATGACACGCCAATGTCGCGGAGCAATTCGTGATTGGTGTTGAGTAGCGTTCCCAACGTCACCACATCCCCTTCGGCAAGGGCAGTTCGTGCAGCAACGACCAGCGTTGCTACCTGGTCGAACAGTGCTTCATAGCGAGCAGGATCGGCTTGCCAGCGCTCGCGCACAGCACCAACCGGTAAGCGTGTGGGGCTACGCACACCGGTATCACCGACCACCAGAGTCAGGGGAGTGCCAATGACAATCGGCTCGATGAGTGGTGGTTGATCAGGACGGCGTTGAAACCAGATAGGCTGTTCAAACGCAACAACGGTATTGTCAATGCCGCTCGGTGTGCCGTGATACGCACGTTCACTCTCGTAGACGATGGCAGAAATCTCTGCCGGTGGCAGAGTTTGACCGCCGTAGGCCAACAGCTCTCGCACAATTGCCGTGGCAATTGCGGCGCCACTGCCCATCCCACTGGCAATTGGGATGGCAGAGCGAATTGTGATCTCGACATCAGCCGGCAGCCCGAAACGTTCGACGACAGTGGTGACCAGCCTGCTGAGTGGATCGGTCGGCTGTTCGGCCACGCGCCACCTGCCACCGAGATCAGGGGCATGGATCATCGGCCCACTCCCGGCAGGAGATGGCGCTACGGTAGCCGTGGCGCGAATATCGGCCAGTGGCAGAGCAATCGCCGGACGACCGTAGACGACGGCGTGCTCGCCACAGAGGATGAGTTTCGCCGGTGCCGTTGCCATCGCTTAGCTGCGGATTGTAGCACCCAGTTCCCGTTCGAGACTGGAAATGATCTTCTTGCGAATCTTCGCCAGTGTCTCGTCGAGAAGGGTGCGGTCGGGAGCCCGGAAAGTCAGGTGATAGGTAAGACTCCGCTTGCCTTCACCAACTTGTGGCCCACTATACCGGTCGAAGAGGACCAGGCTCTCCAGGTATTCGCCGGCACTACGCTGAATGACGCTCCGAATCTGGGCTTCAGTCACCGTTTCGTCGGCAACAATGGAGAGGTCCTGCGTACTGGCCGGGAAGCGCGAAATTGGCCGGTAGACCGCCTGTCCGGCATGGACGAACAGGGTTTCCAGATCAATCTCGGCCAGCACGATGCGCGGTACCGTCACCTCAAGCCGGGCACGTACCTGTGGATGGGCTTCGCCAAGCACACCAACGACCTGCTGCTCAACCGCCCGTCCACGCCCGTCACGTTGCGTGGTGAGCACAAGCGTCGCTGACCGACCGGGGTGGAAGCGCTCGTCGTCGGTGAGCGGCACAAAGCTCAGCCGGTCGGACAGCCCCAGGCGTTCACCAAGCAGCTCGACAATCCCTTTGACATCGTAGAAATCGAGCCAGTCGCGGTCGGTGCTCAACCAGCTCTCTGGCTGGCGAGGACCGGCGAGAGCGATTGCCAGACGCCGGGGTTCGTCGGGTAGCCAGCGATCATCCTGTCCTGGTTGGGCAAGTGGGAGATACACCCGCCCGATCTCGAAGACTGTCGAGCGTTCGCGTTCACGGAGGTTCATCGCCAGCGCTGCGGCAATTGAAGGCAGCAGCGAGCGGCGCAGGTAGACATGCTCTGGTGTGCTGGGATTGCTCAGCTTGAGGTAGCGATCAGCTATCGCTTCAGATGGGTGGACCCTGGCAACCAGCTCCATATCGATCAGCGAATAGGTGATCAATTCGGTCAGACCGGCGCCGGCCATCAGATCACGAACCTGCTCCTCAAGCTCGATAGCGCGCTGGGTCGCCGGTGGCGGCAGCTCGTCGGCCAGTCGGGTATCTGGGATGCGGTCATAACCGTAGATGCGAGCAATCTCCTCGCACAGGTCAGCCGTCATGGTCACATCTTGTCGAAATGAAGGCACCTTCACGCGCACTGTCGGTTCAACCGCCAGCATGGCAAAATCACCGACCGTTGCACTTCCCACCACCGTACACTCAAAGCCAAGACGGCTGAGCATGTCGGCAATGGTATGGCTATCGAGGTGAATGCCGAGGAGCCGACGCACTTCGGACGGAGGTAAATCAATCGTCACCGACTGCCACGGACGCGAGTAGACATCGATGAAATCGGCGGCAATGGTGGCACCGGCGTAGAGACGCATCAGTTCGAGACAGCGACGCAGCGCGATAGGGGGCAACTCGTAATCTACCCCGCGTTCAAAGCGGCGTGATGCCTCACTAGGCAGCTTCAGGCCACGGGCGGTACGTCGGATCTGTACCGGTTCCCAGATCGCCGCTTCCAGCAAGACATTCGTTGTTGCCTCGCTTACCTCTGAACTTGCACCACCCATCACACCCGCCACCGCCAGCGGCCCGGTCTCATCGCAAACCAGCAGGGGCGGATGGGTTAAGCCACTCTCATCACCAGGGGTTAAATCACGGTCACGGTTATCGAGCGTGGTCAGGCGTTCGCCAGGCTGGGCCAGCCGCACAATCAAATGACGATTGGCAACCCGGTCGGCGTCGAAGGCGTGGGTTGGTTGGCCCCACTCCAGCATCACATAGTTGGAAATGTCAACAATATTGTTAATCGGGCGCATCCCGGCATTGATCAGCCGGCGCTGCATCCAGAAGGGTGACGGACCGATCTTGACGCCTTCTGCCAGCCCGACCATAAAGCGCGGACAGAGATCGGGGGTAAGCACAGTCACTGCGGCCCGCCCAATCAGCGAAGGGCCGGTTGCCTCAACCTGTGGTTCGGGGATATGCAGTGGTGCACCGGTGAGGGCGGCAACTTCGCGGGCCACACCAACAATAGAGAGACAACGAGCGAAATTAGGCGTGAGATCAATTTCAAGCACTACTTCGCCTAAATAATCGCGTAACGGCATTCCGACCGGTGCGTCATCGGGCAAAATCAAAATACCTTCGTGATCCTCACTCAACCCCAGCTCTTTCTCGGAACAGAGCATGGCATCGCTCATCACGCCACGTACCGGGCGGCCCTTGAGTTTTGTAATCACCCACCCTTCAGCGTGACCATCGTACAACTGCGCACCTTCGCGAGCGAATACCGCCTTGAGCGGATGAGTTAAACGCCCTTGATCACGGTACTGAAACAGATTGGGGGCACCGGTCACCACCGTATGGGGCTGCGCGGCACCGTAATCAACGTCGGCCAGCACCAGGCGATCTGCGTTCGGATGCGAACGAACCTCCAGGACGTTTGCCACCACGATCAGTTCGGGATCCCAGGGCAAAGGGGCACCTTCAACGCCGATACGATGAATCTGAGCGACCTCCATACCGCCAAAGGTCAGGCGGCGGGCCAGTTCCTCGACCGGCAGATCAATTGTTACAAATTCTCGCAACCACGACAGTGGAACTCTCATATGCTCCTCGGTGTAGCAATCTGGCTGCTGCGATTGTAGCCATGGCCCTGCGGACTGTCAAGAGTGAGCACCGGGAAAGCGATAGGGTTCCATCACCCTGTTCAGACACAACGCACCGTGTAGCCACCTATTGCGTCGATTATCTACCGATGGCAGGGATTGGAAACCTGCTCCAGCCTCGCTATGCACAAAGCCTTGCGGTAGATTGATGGGAAATCAGGCAAAGTGGCGAATGTAATGCACCTGGCAGCGTACATGTGAAGAGTACGATTTCTGCGCTTCAAACCACACGACACTATCTGCAATCTTACGAACCCATCATATCATCTCAACGTGTGGATCAGACTGCTACGCATGATACAATACCGCGTGTGTCCGCGCAGATTAGACGAGAAGACCATGACCCAACCTGAACCGAATCAAAACCCTCTACCCCAGGTACCAGCACGTACCGCGCCCCCGCCAACCCAATCGCGCAGTTGTCTGAGTCGGCTGATCGGATTCATCGGCTGGTTATTCACCATTGCCATAGCGGTGGGACTGGCACTGGTTGTCGCAGGTGGCATTCTCTACTGGGCAGGTGTCGATCTGACCACGCCACAGCAAATTCGCGAGGCCAATGAGGGCGTGCAGACGCTCCAGGCGCTTACGACCAGCCAGGCGGAGAGTATTGGTCAGCTTCAAACTGCTCAGGCCCAGACCCTGAGCGATCTGAACGGTGCGCGTGAGCGGATCGATGAACTGGAAGTACAGGCTGATGCGCTGGCGACAGCGGCAACAGCCCAGGTCGGCCAGGCTGCCACTGCCGTAGCGCTGGGCCGGGCATTGCAAACAGCGGTTGCTGAAGCGGTTGTCCTGCAAGATCAGTTGGCAGAAGAGCGCGTCCTGGTAGCGGTCGTTGCAACCGTCCAGGCCCAGCAGAATGAGCGCATTCGTGAGGTTGAGCTACGGAGTGAACGTTTGATCCGATTTCTGAATCGACTGAGCGACATTGCCGGCGACACGGCAGAGGATGTTACAACACCTACGCCACTTGCTACACCACCCGCCGTTTCGCCGACACCGACCAGTACAGTGCAGGTAACACCAACGCCGTAGCATCAACTCTTGCTCAACAGTGTGCATCGTTCAGGTGTCATATCTGGGTTGGAGTGCCTCCAAACGTGCCATTCGCAAGGAACTGGAGATTCATCAGGGGCGTGGATGCAGAGCAACCTGATGCGACGATGAGGTAGGGGCACGGCATGCCGTGCCCCTACCCTTTCTCTGCTACCAGCAGGTGGTAGTGAGCTGTTCATTCACTACGGACGCATGTCAGTACTTTCCCCTTCAGGGTAGGGTATCCATAGCCGCCATACTCTTCATATACAAGGGACGCAGGGCATACGTGATTTGAAGTACACTGGAGGCCAGTGCAGGAAGTTCCAGAGTACTTCATCATCTGTCACCTGCGTATCACCGATGATGCTCTACTCGCGGCCAATAGCTGCTTCGGTCAGTAAACGCACAACCTGTTCGAGAGCACGGCGGGCACGTGCCAGCGCCAGCGTCATATCGGCCAGGACAGCTTCAGCCAGCATAAAATTAGCCAGATAACTCTGCCGTAATGTCTCGAAGAGGTCTTGTGCTTCTTCGAGACAGGTTTGTGCCTGTTCGAGGGCGTGCTCGCTCTCATCACGCTGACGGGCAGCAACCATCGGCCAGCGCCCGTTAATCTCGGCGCCACGCACGACAGCCATATGCCGCCGCATACGTTCAAGGTCGGCAAGGGCGTCGTACACGGCCCGTTCGTCAGTGACAATCAGCACCCGACACAAATGGACATTACGACCGAGTTCGGCACGTACCTCATCCAGCGTACTCCGGGCCTGAAGGATGGCCTGAGCCGCCTCTTCCGCCACGCGGATCAGTTCCACCCTCTCGGTCTCCAGTTCGGTTGGCCAGCGGCGCGGTATCGTCGGCATAATTAATCGCGCTCCTTCGTGGTCGGCGCAAGTACTCTTCGGCTGCGCGGCGACGCAAGACATTCTCGCCTAACTGCCAGAGAATGATAGGAATGCCCGCAGCCACAAAACTTCGCCATACCAGGTCTTCATAGCGGCGCCAGTCAAGGCTGCCAAGGCGACGAGCCGCCAGGGCAACCGGCGCCAGCGAGAGAACGACCCCGCCGGCGACCTCTGCCCACAGGTGATCGGGCAACACTGTTGGGAAGCGGCGCTCGATCAACTCGAGTGTAGCTGCGTAGACAGTTGATAGCCCCATAACCTGAAGTGGGAGTTGCACAGCCAGATGATCGGCATTGGTCACAGTATTCATGGTTGCGTCGCTGTTCACTGTTTGCATTGCGGGGTTCCTTTCGGGTTCTTGTTGGACATCATTTTAGCACAGGTCGTTCGATTTGTCTAGCCGTCAGGTTGTTATTGGGTGCTTGTTGGGATGTAGTTAATCTACCTCATGAAACTCCTCCTGCATCGTTCGATCAATATTTTGGCGTATTAGTGCGGTTTGGTGTTATAATACTACATATTGTAGTAAAGTCAAGTCCCCAGGAAGAACCCGGCAGAGGGCTAGACGACTCGAATATTATATGCTATAGTATATGCAGTATACCAACAACAACCTGAAAAGAACCCCAATAGCTCCCGTTATTGTACAATGAGGCAGACATGCTACTTGGTACATGGGACGTGACACTCGATGAAGCCGGCAATCTGACGCTCCCTATTCCGCTACGCCCGCTGCTCTTCCCCGGCGTCGTGGTTACCCGTGGGTTCGAGCGCTGTCTGCATCTGTGCCCGGAACCATTCTGGCGCGGGCTGGCCCGACGGGTGAGTAGTCTCTCGCTGAGTGGTGCCGACGAACGCTGGCTGCGCCGGTTGCTGTTTGCCGATGCCCACGTGCTGGCGATTGATGAACAGGCAACTATCACCCTCAGCGAGTCGTTGCGCCGCTACGCTACGCTGGAACGACACGCGGTGTTGGTCGGTATGGATCAGTATCTGGAGCTGTGGAGTCCTGAACGCTGGCAGGAGTGTCAGGCAACCCTGCTGGCTAACGCAGGCCGCTGGTCTCGTCGTGACTGGACGGTGGTCGGTCTGGCAGAAGGTGGTATTTCTTTGTGATCGTATTTACTACAGTACATAGTAGAAAGGCGAACCGATGAGAATGCAGCTCTGATCCGCCCGCTCCAGGGCCGAGGCTGAAGGCCGGGTGACCATATTTAGACGGCGCTTTCTGGTGATCGTATTTACTACAGTACATAGTAGAGAGGAGGACCAATGAGAATGTAGCTCTGATCCGCCCACTCCAGGGTTGAGGCTAAAGGCCGGGTGACCATATTTAGACGGCGCTTTCTGTGTGGTTATGTTTACTACAGTACATAGTAGAAAGGAGGACCGATGACAATCTAGTCTGATCCGCCCCAGGGCCAGGACTGAAGCTCGGGTTACCACGTCAGGCGGCGCTTTCCGGTGATGTTTGTCTACGATACTTGCACAGGAGGGAGGATTTTCAATGATGACCCGCTCGCATCCCAATACTCTTCATTCATCATTGCACCGACCAACGGCCAGCGCGGCAATCGCCCGGCAACGGTTACGTCAGACGTTACAACGTGATCGCCTGGCTATCGCCGAGCGGCAACCTGACCAGCAACTACTCAGCAGGTTACTCGAGGCCGAGGTGCCGCACTCGTCGAGTGAACGTTAGAGGATGTCTTTCTGATGGTGTAAGAGGGCTTGTAGGAGTACTGAGCATTATGTGCCGTGCTTTCGCCAGGCGATAGTTTGTATTATTCCGCAATAGTTGTGTTGCCTGCGAAGGGCACTGCTTGCGCGGTTCGATCAGGTCGGTTCTACCCTACAGCTCTCGTTTACCCTGCAACCAATACCGGCAAACGCTATGCGATCAACATACCAGCCCGTCCTGCTGTCTATCGATTTCAGTTCGTACCAACGTGGTTTCTTCGTGCGTTGGGAGTCTAACGAAGTGATTGATATTACGCAGAGCCAGATGCCGATGCCGATTGCCGAAGCCGATGTGCCGCTGGTTTTGCGCGCACTCGATGTCTTGCAAGACCCGGCATATCCCCACCCCTGGACAGCCGCCCAGGAGACGGCATTTATGTTTAGTCAGGCAGAGCAGGATCGGCTCCGTGAACTCAATTTTTGGGATGAAGATAATCGGGCACCGGTTGATTTGCCACGACGGGTCGGGCGACGGCTCTTTCGCGCACTCACGCACGATAAGCGTGGTGCCGAGGCGTTGAAGATTGTGCGAGCCTACGCCCTGGCTGTTGATCGACCGCTCCTGATTTCTTGCCACTTTCACGCTCACGCACCAGCCGATGTCGCACTGGCTGCGTTGCCCTGGGAATTGCTCTGGGCTGATGAACCAACGCCACTGTTGACGGAGCGTCGCCTGGCGGCGACGATTGAACGACGGTTGAAGCATACCGGTCCTCCACCTGCACCAACCCCAGGGCGTGGTGCGCTGCGGATTCTCGCGCTCTCACCACAGGCCGGTATTCCGATGGAACTCCGCCAAATCGAGCGGAGTGCGCGTATGCACGCCCTGCAACCTCTGCTCGAACGGAATCTGGCCGAGGTTCGCGAGCTGAGTCCCGTTTCCCGCCGGGAGCTGGAACGTGTCGTCCGCGAATGGTCTCCTGATGTCATTCACTACTACGGCCACGGTCGCTATGAGCAGGGGAGCGGGGCACTGCTGCTTGACCACGAACGTGGTGGCGAGGAATGGACGCCACCAGATGCGCTTGCGGCTGCATTTGGCGGTGTGCAGATGGTTGTGCTCCACGCCTGTCAGGGCGCTATGGCAACCCCAGGCGCAACCCTGCTCAGTAGCGTCGCACCGGCACTGAGTATGGCCGGCGTGCCGGTGGTGATTGGGATGCAGTTTACGATTCGGGCCGACGCCGCTACCCGCATCGCCAGTATTGTGTACGCCGGTCTGGCCCAGGGACGGAGTGTTCAGGAAGCGTTGGCAGCTGCCCGCATTGCCCTGTATGTCGGTGAAACCGATCAGGTGTCGTGGTTTGTGCCGGCCCTCTATGTGCGTAGTCGCAGCCACGGTCCAATCTACCTGCGCCCACCCACCGACCAGCCACCGGTTCTTACGCTTGGCCCATCGTTATCATCGCAGCCTCGCCATCCACATATCCGGCGTTTACGCATTCAAGAGGAATGGGCACGTCAGCGTTTGCAAGCAGATCGGCAGTAAGGGAATCTGCCGGCGCTGTTGAACATATATCAGGTGAGTCATGTATCAGATTGAATGGCTAGGAATGACGCGCAACAATTTCAAGCCCGGCACCCCTGATCGCATCCGTATGGTGGTGTTACACGCCACCGCCGGCACCTATCCCGGTGATCTGAAGTGGCTGCGTCAGGGTGGTGCGCCAGGCCGTGAAGTGTCTGTGCATTACTACATCAATAAACGTGGACACATTGTGCAACTGGTTGCCGATCACGATATTGCCTGGCACGCCGGTGTCAGTCGTTGGGAGGTGGACGGACGTACCGTCTACGGCTGTAACGATGTGTCGATTGGGATTGAGTTAGAGAACCGGAACGATGGTCGCGATCCGTATCCGCCGGAACAGTATGCGGCGGCACGCTGGTTAACCCGCGAGCTGGTGCAGAAGTATCAGATTCCGCCAAACCAGGTTGTCCGCCACCTTGACATTGCCCCCGGTCGGAAGACCGATCCGGCTGGCTTCCCCTGGCAACGCTTTGTCAGTGAGGTGTTTGCCGATCTTCCCGGCGCCCCGACGATGCCGCCGACCGAGCAGATGCGCCAACGGATGCTCGATGTCGCCTATCGCGCCGCCGGGAGTGGCCTGCCCGCGAGCTGGCCCTTCGCTACCACAGCACGTACCCTTCATCTGGGGATGCCGGTGGCCTCGTTAATCGCCCGTCCACCGGCATCACGTGCGGCATCATCACCGAATGATCGGGAACGAGTGTTGTCACTTCCCGATGGCACCCGCTATCTGGTGGAGGTCTACGCTCGTGATGCGCTCTTTGCAACCGTTGGCCCGGATGACACGCTGCGCCCCGATGAGCCAATTCAGCGATTACGTGATGTTCCCGCCAGCCCGCAACGTCTGGCGCTCCTCGACGCTATCTTCCGGGCTGCCGACCCGATCAACGGGTTTCAACCGGGCTGGGCATTCCATCAGTATTTTCTCGACCATGAGGCTGAACTTGGCATGCCAATCAGTCACAACCACCGCCTCGCTCTGGCACCGGGATGGCATGTCGCCTGCCAGCACTTCGCCCTCGACAGCCTCTGCTCGCCGGTTGGTCAGTGGCAGGTAATCTACCGTCTGAGTGATATTCGACGTGCTGCGGCAGGCCAGATGATTCTTCCCGGTCTGAGTCGTGAGCGAGCCAGGCAACTGGCGAATCTCCTGCTTGATGATCTCTTTGCCCTGCGTACCGGTCGGCGGTATCAGGCTGAGGCGGCGCTCGTGCGGTACGCGCTTGACGAAGATCTGGGCGCACCGCTTGGCCCACCCGAAACAGATGTCGTTGATGGCATCCCCATCGCGTTGATGCCGTTTGCCCTCGATGTGGTGGCCTGTCGCCTGCCGGCACCGGACTGGCCACTCGACCGGCCACTGCCACCGGGCAATCCGTTCGGTCGTCTCACCGCATTGCTCAGCTCACACCGTCAGGGCGTATCCGGTGTTATCCGATTATCACGGATGCACAATCCGCGTTCGCTCCCGGTGATGCAGGCAACCCCGTTGGTGGGATCACCCCGACCTGATCGCCCGTTCATCGATGTCAGTCTCTTTGCCGGTGACGGTGAGGTACGTCGGCGAGCGATTGATACCATTGTCGTTATCCCAACGCCAGGACCGGCGAGCCTGGCACTGACGCAGGCGCATACGGCTGCGCGCTGGCACTACTACATCGATCATACCGGCACCGTCTTTCGGTTGCGGCACGAACGCTATGTTGCGCGGGCTGCCCGTGGTATCGGCCTGCCTGCCGAACAGCTCGATCAACGGGCACTGGTCATTGCTGTTGAGGGTGAACTTGACCACGCCCCGCCGACACTTCGTAAAGCAGCAAAGGCGCTCATTCAGTTACTCTGCCGACATTTTCAGATTAGCAGCAACCGGATACACGTAGGCGAAATGACCATGCATTTGTAGGCGGCAATCGGTTCGCTGCCACCTATCACAACATCACAGGAATCATATGCAGTCAACAGCTTCTTCGTTTCACGCCCGCGCCCCGATCAACATCAAGCTGATTGGGCTGGGCGGATGTGGTGGGAATCTGGTCAGTACGCTGAAGCTCCAGAACGATCAGGTGGATCTGGTCGTTGCCAATACCGATTTGCAAGACCTGGCAGGGCGTACCACTATTCCAACCCGTATCTTGCTCGGCCCACAGCAGACCGCCGGAAAGGGAGCGGGTGGGCGGCCTGATGTCGGGGCAGCCGCAACTGTCGAGAGCGAGCCAATGCTGGCGAAGGCATTGAGTGGCGCCGATCTGGTTGTGATTGTCGCCGGTATGGGTGGTGGTACCGGTACCGGTGCCGCGCCGGTGGTCGCCCGGCTTGCCCGTCAGCTCGGAGCATTGACCCTGGCCTTTGTTACGATGCCGTTTCAGGTCGAAAAGGGACAGCGGAGCCGGATTGCCGAACAGGGACTTGCCAGTGTGAGCAAAGAGGCTGATGCTGTGGTTGTGGTTTCCAATCAAAAGATTTTGAATTTTGTCGATCCGCGGACAACCCTATCGGTTGCGCTGACGTACAGCAATACGATTTTAGCTGCTGCAATCAGCGGTGTGATCGATCAGCTCTCCCTCCCCTCACTGATGCAGCTCGATTTTTCCCACGTGCGGCAGACCCTCAGTCAGGCCGGACAAACGATGCTTGGGATTGGCAGTGCAACAGGAAGTGATGCTGCCCAGCGTGCGATGCAGCTCGCGCTGAAATGTGATTTGCTCGAAGGAAATTTACAAAAAGCCCGCCGTGTCTTCGCTTCAATCATCGGTGGCAGTAACCTGGGTCTGATCGATGTCCATCAGGCGATTGAGCAGATCCATCGTGTGGTTGCCAATGAGATCGATCTGGTCATCGGTGTTGCTACCTCACCACTGGCGTCGCACCGGGATCGCGTGCGGGTAACGCTCATTGCCAGCGAGGTGGCTTCCTTCCGTCAGTCGCTCTCCTCTGGGCAGGCCAACCCAAAAGCATCTGTCACGCATACGATCTCCAGTAACGATCTACCACCCTTTTTGAAATTGCACCGACGAGGTTGTTTATGATTCTGCATCTCTGCCCAAATGATCCCCTGGTCTCCCTGGTACACGACCTGTTCGGAGCCAATGCCGTGCGGGTGCCTGATGCGCGCATTCGCCCATTGTCGGTCGTTATTCATCGGGATAATCGGAGCGTGTTTCGTGGTTCGTTGTTGCCGCTCCTTACCGACTCCAGTCCATTGAGCGTGCAGCCTGCGGTATCACAATTGATCGATATCAGCGGTCGGCGTTCGCGCCGGATCAGCCTCGACCTCGGCTTGCATATTCTGCGGGGGTTTCTGTACGGCTTCGGCATACCAGCCGCCAGTCTGGCGACTTCGATCCAGGGTGCAGCGACAGTTTCGTTCTCATTTCCCACTGCCATGCGTGTAGCCTACGATGTGAACGCACTGGGCTGGGCATTGGCCGGTCGTGCTATTGATCGCTCGAATCCGGCAGCGGCAGTACTGTTCGAGCAGACACCCTACGAGCTGCTCTTGATCGACTCGGTACTCACCAGTCGTCATATCACCATCACCCTGAGCGGTAGCAAAGGCCAGCGCCTCAATGTCGATATTGATGCGCTACGGCAGATGCTCAACGATCTCGGTGGACAGGTTGGTGTCAGTGGTGATTCCGAACTTGAAGTAACGCTAGCCAGCCCCCATGACTTGACCTTCGCCTTTTCGTGCGTCCGCCTCTTTTTCGACGACGAGGGCTTTATTACTGCCATCCCCCCCGATCTCAATCGGCGGGTGTTGGGAAGTGCCGGCGGACTTACAGTACGGTATACGCCTGACCGGGTGCTCCTCAGTGCCCAGCCTGGCTTATTGGTATGGGATCGCCTGCCAACAATCTCGCCGGAACAGCCTCATTCCGCCCGTCGCTAGCGTCCGTCAGGTGTGGGCACGATCAAAAGCAGAGCGATTCAGGCGGCAACGCGCATGCGCTTCCTGCTGTCAGCGGTTATGACGAGCACCGAACATTCAGGCCATACTGACGACGCGAAAATGCCCGCAGGGAATCAGGGTCGCATACCAAATCTTGCCCCATCCGGTGCATCACGGCCCGGCATCAGATATGGGGCGGGTTTAGAACCCGCCCCTTCCATGTCGGTTCTCATCGCCATGCGAGGGATGCGACGGATGAGGAGGTATCGAAAGGGTATGTCGTGGATCACGTGCCACGCAGTAGATTAGATGTGATATAACACCACGCGACGTTGTGATGAAGACATAGCCTCTATAGTAAGCGACGCGGGCATGGTGGTCAGCCACCATTGTCCCGCGTCGGCTGTCGCACACCCGCGCTCTTCTGACACAGGTGTCATTTCCAGTTTCAAACAGGTATCTGTTACCATCACGAATGCGGTGCCCGATTCCGGGCCGTCCGAATCCAGTCACGCGGTTTGATGCCGAGTAGCAGCCGGATGTAGAGCCACAGCTTCCAGATTACAAAGAGCGGGGTGAAGAGTAACGAGCGGTAAACCGGCCACGGTGCCTTCACCAGGATCAGCCCACTGAGAATGTACACAACCTGACCAAGCAACACAAAACCGGCCAGCGCGAGTGCTGCCGGGTCACCCAGGACGAGGGCGATCAGCAAGAGCAATACACTGGCTCCGGTAACCACCGAAAAGGGTGGAATCAGTTGCTCGATGGCAGCATCGATCAGCAAAAAGCTTCGTCGGCGCAACCCTTCACGCAGCAGTTGCGGCACATAATGGCGCACCATCTCCATCCGTCCGCGCTCCCAGCGCTCATTTTGGGTTTGGGCAGACTTCAGACTATCGGGCATCTCGGCCCATACCACGGTATCGGGCGCAAACATGGCGCGCTCACCCGCCAGAATCAGCCGCATGTGGTACTCAATATCTTCCGTCAGCGAGGCTGTCCAGCGCTGCTGCCGTAGAATGTCGGCGGCAAAGACCATCCCATTGCCCTTCAGGCCGGTCGAGCCACCAAGCACCATGCGGCCCAGAGGGCGGAGGTAGTGCAGGACAATCAAGGCCACCGCACGGATTCCGGCACTCCATGCGCCTTCGGGTTGACGTACCGCATAGTAAGCCTGGATAACTCGTTCACCCTGCGCCAGCCGGGCATCCATCACCCGTAGAAAATTGGTCGAGACCACCGTGTCGGCATCGAGAATGACGACCGCATCGTGCGGTTCCTGGCGCAACCAGATTTGCTGCAACAACCATTCCAAAGCGTACCCCTTGCCACGCAGCGTCTGATCGAATCGTTCGTGGACGATGGCTCCATGCGCGGCAGCAACTGCGGCAGTCTGATCCGAACAGTTATCGGCAACGACGTGTACAGTGTAGAGTTCACGCGGATAGTCGAGTTGTTGCAGATTAGTCAGCAGATCGGGCAACAGGCGCTCTTCATTGTGCGCCGGTATCATGATCACAAAGCGCGTGGTGGGATGCGGACGAAGCGTCGTTGTGCGCCGGGCGAAAAAGGCTGCTCCGGTGAGCAGCAGAAGATAAGCCACCATCCCTGCCAGCACAATCCCGCTGACCCAGAAGATCACCGTCAACAAGCCCCACATCAACGACATCATAGTCGCTCCTTATGCTTACCCGACAGCGGCTCAACACCGACTTCGGTCAGCGTATCGTAGAGAAAATCGGTCAGACGCACGGCATAATGATCGAGGTTCATCTCCTCTTCAACCCGCCGGCGCCCGGCGCGGCCCATACGGGCTGCCTTTTCCGGTTCGGCAAGGAGATGTTCAATCGCTTTCCGCAAGGCATCCGGATCGCGTGGTGGTACGTACAGACCGGTTTCCCCCTCAACGACAACATCGGTCTGGCCGGGTGTTGCCGTACAGATAACGGCCCGCTCCATCGCCATTGCTTCCAGAATAGCCGTTACTCCGGCCTGAAACTCTACCGGTTCGAGCGGCATCACCAGAAATCGGCTATCGCTGTAGAGCTGGCGTAATTCGTATTGACTGAACTTCTGGACACGCACATTGGGTGGAATCGGCTGGTTCCGGGTGGTATCTCTCTGTTTTGACCACGGGCTGGCAGCAGCCACGACCACGTCTGCATCGAGACCATCAACAGCACGCAGGAGAGTCGGGTAATCACGCCTTTCCAGCCCAACTGCGCAAATCTGTGGGCGTGGGGTCTGGCGCGGCGGTGCGTGACGGGGATGAAAAAACCGGTCGTCAACCATAAATGGGGTAAACGGCACTCGTTTAACGGGTAAGCCCCACCGTTGGGTGATAAATCGCTGCTGCCACGTTGAATAGACCATAAAACGGTCAATGTGAGTATGGACAGCAAAACGATCAAGAAAGATCATCTTCTTCGGCACCGACAACACGTGGACAATCATCAGATGGCGGGGCCGCCGGTTGGGCGTAAAATATTTGAGCAGGGCTGCCAGCGGTAAACCAACCTGTTCGCCGTCGGTGACAATCGCCTGATAGCGATGACGACGGGTAAAACAGGCCCAGGCCAGCAGCAGATTCGGCCCTCCCAGGCGCTCAAACAGACGACCGACCGGCCCGCTGGTCTCGCGTGCAATCCGATAATCAATCAAATCGGCGCCGAAGTGACGGGCCAGTTCAAGATAATCGGCGCGCGGGCGCCGACCGGCAGCAATCTGCTGTTCAAGATCAGATGGAATAATGCCTGAAACGGTAAGCAAAACCTGATTCACGCCGGAATCCTCTCTTGCATACGGGCCAGATCGACCTCACCCTTGATCAAATCCAACAGTCGCCCGGCATTATGGCGGGCATCATACATACGTGACACGTGGATCGTTGCCCGCGCGCCGAACCGCAATCGCTCGTCGGGACGGGTGATCAGGCGACGCAGGGCCTCGGTGAGCGCGTTCAGATCGCCAGCCGGGATCAATAAGCCGGTCTCACCATCACGGACAATTTCGGGAATAGCTGCGACACGGGTCGTCACCGCCGGCAAACCGGCTGCCGCCGCTTCCGAAAGCACCATTGGCAGGCAATCGCCGAACGTTGGCAACGCAAAAATATCGGCCTGGTGGTAGAGCGCCTTCAGTGGGGCGCTGTTCGGTTGCATTCCATGGTAAACAAACACCCCTGGCTCGGCTGGCACGTGGTCTTTGGTCACCAGATGCAGTTCAACACCGAGCGGGCGCAGTGCCCGGAAGGCTTCGATCAGCAACAATCCCCCTTTGCGTTCGAGATTGGCTCCCACAAACAGGATCTTTACCGGCCCCTCGTGACGGGTACGCGGGGCAGGACGTTGCCATTCATGCACATTCACGCCGGGCGGGATGACGGTAATCTTATCTGCCGGCACACCGTAGCCCTCGATCAGACCATCTTTCGCCCACTGGCTCCAGGTGACCAGATGGCGGGCCAGTTGAAAGCAGCGTCGGTTGAGCTGCCATTTAATCCGTTCCAGCCATGGCGGGCCTGGATCATGCTGGTAGTATGGGCCGAGCTGATCGTACTGTAACGGTGTGGCATCGAGCGAGACGATGCCGGGGTAGCGCTGCAACCAATCGGCAGCGAGCACAGCCGGTACCTGCGTATGAAAAAAGAGCGCATCAAGGGTGGTATGTCTGGTCAGTCGGCGCAATGAGCGGCGCGCCCGCAAACCGGCACGTACCGTCCAGTTGCTTTTGTAGAGCGGTATACGCGCTGCCAGACCATGGGTCTCAAACGGAATGAGTGCCCAATGCGGTCGGACATCAGGATCATTGCTGATATTCGCCTGCAAGTTTTTGGCGTGAGTCACATGCCCCAGGGCCTGTTCGAGCACAAAGCCGATGTTGTAGAGCGCTGAACCGTTCATAGCGTTTCCTGATCCGAATCTTCAGATTGTTCCTGCGCAGCGCAAAGGAAACCGCGATCTACGTTGAGTATAACGAAGAGGTATAACCTTAGTGTTAATGAAATGGGTGATACGCTTGCAATGTTGTCATATCAATCTGGGAAAAATACACTTATGAGGCTAGCAGATTGTTGAGACAGGCTGCGGAGTCTGGTCGGGTAGGTGAAGGCTGTATCTTTGCATACACAACGGTTTGTTGGCAGATCACGATGGCAATATTTACCCATTTGTTATGACAACCCAGGTTACTGTGAGCAGGCTACGGAGACTAGCTGCCAGGGTGAACAGTACGACGTTGCACGCAACACTGGATGGCGTAACTGCACGAACGATGTGGGTAGCAGCCAGTTCCCATCGACGTGCTACGTCACGCCTAAAGGTGGTAACTCGAATTGTACCCATCCTCTGTGTCCTCTGTGCCTCTGTGGTGATATAAGGTAGCAACCTGGGTTATGATACAACTGACATCGCGCTTCCTGATCAACAGAGGAACCGGCATGCTTCTTCGTCTCGTGACCGTTATTTTGCTAACCGGAATGATGGTGGCCTGTTCAGCACCACCGGCCCCAACGCCCACCCCCGTTCCGCCGGCCCCAACGCCGATCCTGCTTGAACAGGATGTAACCTTTGCCGAATTCGGGTTGCGTTTACGCCTGCCGGCAGGCTGGCAGAGTCGGTTAGAAGCCAACACGCTGCGGATTGCCGCGACGGCAACCGCCCTCGATGCAACGGTGATTGACGCCCCGCTGTTGTTGATCGACACCACAACAGTCCCGGCGTTTACGGCGCAATATGGCACGGCCAATCCCGAAACCGTCTTCGAGCTGGCCAGCAGTGCAATCCAATCGTCTGGGTATACGATTGCACCGACACAACCAATCCGCCTGGGCAACGCTCAGGGATTGCAGGCCGATGTCAGTGGTACCAGTGGCCGCGGACGCCTGCTGGTGCTGGTTGATGACACTCGCATCGTGCGGATTCTGGCCCAGGCCGCCGGCGATCAGTGGGAGCGCGAAGCAGCAACTATCGATCAGATATTCGCAAGTATTGAACTCTTGCCGCTGGCTATCCCGACGCCAACCCCACTCGCCCTGGCCGCCCAGCCGCAGATCGTCCGTACAGGGCCACCCGGCTTCGTGTTACGGCTCGGTGGCCGCAGCGGCCCGGCGAATAGCCGCTTTATCGCGGCCCGTGGCCTGGCCGCAGCGCCCGATGGCACGATTTACCTTGCCGAAAGTGGGCGCGGTGTGTGGGTCTTCGCACCTGACGGCACGCTACGCACCACTTTCGGCGCCGATGATCTGCTCGACGCCTACGATGTCGCCCTTAGCCCAAACGGCGATCTCTACGTCGCCGATTACGGGCGCAATGCTATCGTGCGCTTCAGCGCGACAGGCGATCTGATCGGGCGTTGGGGTGGACATGGCGATGCGCCCGACCAGTTTGGGCTATCGGCACCGCAACGCATTGCGGTTGGGAGTGATGGTAGCGTCTATGCAATCGACACCCGACCTGGCCCCGATGGACTGGCCGTCAGCAGTATTGTACGTTTCAGTGCTGATGGTCGATTGATTGAACGGATCACGCTTCCGGCTGATCTGGCGCCCGCCGATCTGGTGGTTGATCAAAGCGGTGTGCTGTACCTGGCAGAGAGTTTTGCCGGCGCGATTGTCAAACTGGCTCCCGATGGCAGTGTGCTGGCGCGCTTTGGCGACCCGGCTGATCCAACCCTGCTGGCGGGGCCGGTTCTCGACCTTGATCGTGCCGGCTATCTCTACCTTGCCACCTATGCCGGTACCATTCTCCGGCTGGCTCCCGATGGCACAATTGTGGCCCGTGGCGGGGCACCGGCTACACCCGGCAGCATTCCCAACCCCGGCGAGATCAGTCTGCCCAACGGGATCGTTGCTGCACCGGGTGGCGTGGTCTGGATCAGCGATAACAGTGGCGAATACAGCGCGATCTCAGCCTTCCGCTTGCAGACCGACGAGGCAGCCATGGCAACCGCGCTGGCCCTGGCACCGACAGCAGCCGCCCCAACCGGTGACATCATCCGGCAGTGGGCAAGCGCAGCCACTGCCAGCAGCTTCTACGCACCTGACTATGATCCAGCCGGTGCCGTTGGCCCGCCTGATGTCACGGAATGTCAGGACAGCCCCAATGCCTGGGCACCGGCAACTCCCGGCAGTCGTGAGACGTTGACGGTCACGTTCGCCGATCCGGTCTTTGCTACCGGCCTGATCATTCACCAGAATCACCAACCCGGCTACATCACGCTAGTCGAAGTGATTGATGAACAGGGGACAGCGCGCGTCGTCTACCGGGCCGATCCGGCACCGGCCCCCGAATGCCCATTTATTCAGAGTATCACCTTTGAACAAACCCTGACCCGAATTGTCAGTGCGCGTATCACCATCGATCAGCGTGATGGAAGCTGGAGCGAGATCGACGCTGTCGCCCTGCTGGGTGTGCCATAAATCAAATATCGAGACCGATGTCGAGCGCACGCACCGAATGGGTCAGCGCGCCAACCGAGATATAATCAACACCGGTTTCGGCAATCGCGCGCACGGTCTGCAACGTCACGCCACCACTGGCTTCCGTTTTGGCGCGCCCAGCAACAGCCTGTACTGCCAGCCGCAACTGATCAGGCGGCATGTTATCGAGCAAGATCAGATCGGCCCCGGCTTCGGCAGCAACGATTGCTGCCGCCACACTCTCGACTTCAACTTCAAGCCGCACCATTGGCCCAAGCTGCCGGCGCACGTGCCTGATCGCCCCGGCCAGATCGATCCCCTGGGCAGCCAGGATCGCCAGATGGTTGTCTTTCAACATCACCCCATCGTACAGGCCAAACCGATGATTGTAGCCACCACCTACCCGTACAGCGTATTTCTCCAGGGCACGCAGCCCAGGCGTTGTCTTCCGGGTATCGAGAATCTTCGCCTGCGTGCCGGCTATTGCGGCAACGTACTGCGCAGTCAGCGTGGCAATCCCGCTCAGCCGCTGCAACAGATTGAGCGCCACCCGTTCACCGGTGAGAATACTACGCGCCGAACCGGTAATCGTTGCCAGGGTCGTACCAGCAGAAACAGCCGCCCCTTCAGCCACATGGCATTGCACGGCGACGCCAGGATCAAGCTGGCGAAAAACGGCAATCACGACCGGCAGCCCGGCTACCACACCGGCCTCACGCACCACAACCTGCGCGGAACTCTGCACTGTCGCCGGAATAGCGGTCAAGGTGGTCAGATCGCCACCACCAACATCTTCGGCCAGCGCCTGCGCGACCACGGCGTCAACGATATGACGGGGAAGTTCCATTATGACATCCTTTACTACAACCCGATCCTCCGACGGTATTGTATCCGATGATAGTCATCGCGCCGTGTGATTAGCGGCGCATTATGTAATCCAAGGTACTACCTTACGTCACTACAGCGGTGCGGGTCGTTGAGCGCGACGGGGGGAGGGGTGGAACACGGATGGACGCGGGTTAGGCGGATGAACACGGATAGATCATCACCCAAGGTGCTACCTTATATTAGCACAGAGAGACGGAGGATGGGCATACCAGACGTGCGTGACGTAGTGCGTCTACGGAACTGGCTGCTACCCAAACGATTCGTACAGTTTAGTTACGCTGCACGATGTTGTGCGCAGCGTCGTGCTGTTCATCATAGCAGGTAGTCTTTCGTGGCCTGCTCACAGCGTAGGTGGCAACCTGGATTATGTATGTAACATCGCCCGGCACGGCCCCCCTTTTGCCCGACCAGCATTATATTCTTGACCAATATCCACACTTCAGAAATGGTAGTATCATAGAAAGTATCAATCGCCAACCAGCAGAAAGCCTATGCGTAATACCAGAGCAATGTCGCAGCGAACTCGTTGGCCAACTGTCGGAGTGATTGCCGGCTGGCAATTCTACGGCACAGCATTGACCATGAGCTACCTCAGCCCGATCTATCTCGGCATCCGACAGGCAGCCCAAGACCTGCAATGTAATCTGCTCTTAGCGTGCGGCATGGGGCCATCGCTCCAGCTCAACGATCCCTCGCAACCCGCATGGTTCACCATCGCTGATGGTACCAATTTTGTACCGGTTGGGCCATGGAACACCCACGGTCTGATTATCATCAACCCTTTGCAGCGCCCAGAGCGGTCGCAGATGGTGCAGGCCATTCGCGATGCCGGCCATCCGGTGATCTTCGTCGGTTCCGGCGAGCCGGGGCCGACCATTGTTGCCAACAATGCAGGTGGGATTTACCTCGCTCTTCAGCACCTGATCGAACACGGCCATCGTCAGATTGCTTTTATTGCCGGTAGTGAACACGACCTGGAAGGTGATACCGGTGACCGACTGCGGGCATTTCACAGCAGCATGGCCCGGTTCGGGTTAGAGGTTGATGAACGCCTGATCGCCTTTGGGCGTCACGTGTTCACCGGCGGTTACACTGCAATGCGCCAACTGCTGGCTACAGGCGTACCATTCACAGCAGTACTGGCAAGCAATGATGAATCGGCGTTGGGAGCCATTTCGGCGTTACAGGAAGCAGGGTACCGGGTGCCGGACGATATTGCCATCATCGGCTTTGATGACCGCCCAGAAGGCTTGCTGGCAGAACCGGCGCTCACCTCGGTACAGATTCCCCTGTTCAAGATGGGGTATCAGGCACTGAAGCTCATGGTTCATCACTTGCGCGAACGAGTACCCCTGCCGGAACTGGTACAGGTGCCGACTCGTTTGATCATCCGTGAGTCGTGCGGTTGTAGCCAGAATGCGGTGCTGGCCGATGCCCTGGAGATGACATCCCTGCATCCCGACATCTCAGACACGACTGATCTGCGCGATGCGGTGATTCGCTCAATGGGAGATCTGCTCAGTCAGAAATCGCGTGGCTTCACACCCGAAGAGATTGATCAGCTTTGCCGGCGTCTGCTCACAGCGTTTCTTGAGAGTGTGCAGGCGGCCAGCCCTGACCAGTTCCGTACCGTACTCGCTCAGATGCTCAAGCAGGTGACATCGGTCGGTGATGATGCGCACGAGTGGCAGATTGCCATCTCGTACATTCGTGATGTCTTGCCGCGCCTGCTTGATCCGGCGTTCCACCCTGCCGCGCTGAACCTCCTCGATGAGGCTCGTATGACCATCAGTGCAGCGATGCGAGTTCAGCACTGGCATTACCGCCACACCCAACACCAGACCAACAACCGGATCGGTCGCCTCACCGCCCGTTTGCTGAATGCGCTGGCTGAAAGTGACATCTACGACATTCTGGCCCAACATCTGCCCGAATTAAACCTGCCGCTACTCTGGATTGGCTATTTTGAAGCTGATCGCGACGATCCGGTAGCCTGGTGTCGCTTACGAGCGGTGACGATGCCCCAGCAACCGGTTATTCGGATCCGTAGTCGCTCGTTTCCGCCCTCCCAATGGCTGACAGCGGGCCAGCCATTTCAGCTCAGCCTGATTCCGCTGACCGGGATCGATAGTGAGGCCGGTTTTGTCACCTTCGACTGCTCACGCCTCGATCTCTACGGCACCATTGTGCAGCAGATCAGTGCCGCACTGAATGCCGCCCGCCTCTACCGGGCGGCAACTGAAGGGCGCCGCCTGTCCGAAGAGGCAAATCAACTCAAGAGTCGCTTCCTGTCGATGGTGAGTCACGAATTGCAAACACCGCTCAACCTGATTGTTGGCATGAGCGATCTGCTGTTGCGCGAGAGTGCCGAGGGGACGCAACATTTACCGCTACAGGTACGGCACGACCTCAAGCGTATCTACGACAATGCCCGCCATCTTAGCCGGCTGATCGGTGATGTGCTCGATCTGACCAGTAGTGATGCCGGACAGTTGCGTTTGGTGTGCGATGTTGTTGATCTGGGACAGGTGATGCGTGCGGTGGCTGATATTGGACAGCAAATGGCAGCCGACAAGCACCTCATCTGGCACGACGCCATTCCCGCCGAAGGGCCGTGGGTTTGGGGAGATCGCACTCGCTTGCAGCAGATCGCCTTAAATCTGGTCGTCAATGCGATAAAATTCACGAATCGCGGCAGTGTCAGTCTGACAGTGACTACCGAAGCCGATGCAGTGACGGTCACCGTGCGCGATACCGGGATCGGCTTATCACCGGAAGAACAGGCGCGCATTTTTGGTGAATTCCAGCGCACAGAGCGCAGCATTGAACGCGGTTACAGCGGCATCGGCCTGGGGCTGGCGATCTGCAAACGGCTGGTTGCGTTGCACGGCGGCACTATCGGCGTACACTCAAGTGGCGTTGAAGGTGAGGGATCGGCCTTTTTCTTTCGCCTGCCCACGATTGCTGCCCCTACAGTCAAACAACGCCGTAAATCGCAACCGGTTACCACCCGATCACGTGTGCTGCTACTCTCAACCGGTACCGACGAGCGGCTTCAGCATCATTTAGAGAAACGTGGTTTTGCCGTCACCTCACTCCCGATAGATGATAGTGCAGCCTGGGTGAGTGAACTCTTAAACAAAAGCTATAGCGCTGTAGTGCTGAACGCGGTGCAAGGCGATCAGGCATGGTGGCAGGCAATTCGGGTGCTCAAGGCGAATTCGGCGACTCGTGATCTGCCATTGTTGTGTTGTGCGATGACCGAACAACACGGTACAGTGCTTGAGTTTAACTACCTGACCAAGCCGGTTGAACTGGCCGATCTGGCCCGCGTCCTCGATCAATACTGGCTCAAGAGTGATCCTGTATCGGCAGGCCATACCATTCTGGTGGTCGATGATGACCCCGACACGCTTGAACTCCACGCCCGGATCATTCAATCATACAGCGCCGGTCATCGGGTACTACGCGCTCGTTCGGGCCGTGAAGCGCTCACCATCCTTCAACAGCAGCCGGTTGATCTGGTATTGCTGGATTTAATGATGCCGGAAATGAATGGCTTTACCCTGCTGCAAATGATGCGCGAGGATCAACGATTACGCGAAATCCCGGTCATTGTGATTACCGGTCGGATGCTGAGTGAAGAAGATATGGCACTCCTGAACCAGGGCGTCACAACTATCCTCAGCAAAGGCATTTTCAGCGCCGATGAAACTCTCGCCCATTTGCAGGCCGCGCTTGAGCGCCGACGCCGGCTGAGCGATCAGGCGCAGATGCTGGTACGAAAGGCAATGGCGTATATCCATAGCCATTATACCCATCCACTGACCCGGCAAGATATTGCCCATTATGTTGGCATGAGTGAAGACTACCTGACCCACTGTTTTCGGCAGGAACTCGGCACCACCCCGGTAGAGTATCTCAACCGGTATCGGGTCTTGCAGGCCCGCCACCTGCTTGCCGAGAGCGACAAGAGTATCACCAATATCGCCCTGGAAGTAGGCTTTTCGAGTAGTAGCTATTTCAGTCGTGTCTTCCGCAAGGAGGTTGGGCAATCGCCGGAAGAGTATCGGCGCTTGAAACAGAGTAGCGTGCGCTGATACCGGTTTCCTGTTGGGTAGCGGATGGATGTCTGTCCGTTATTGCGCCGACATCACCGCAGCGTGGCATACCATTCGGTATACAGCTCTTGAAAACTCTTGCCATAGATGCCGCGGTAGTTGGCCGAACCGGGCGCTCGCCCGCGACCATTAGCGTACAGTTCGTTAAACTTATCCCAGCCATAGGTGCGGGCCAGATACTCAACGAAGCCGGCCCACATCTCGTAGGCGGCCATCGAATTGGCACTGTTTGCAAACACCGCCAGATTGCCCCGGTACCCGGCATTGTACAGTTCACGGGCACGGGCCTGAAAAGACGGCGCATCGTAGAGACTGAGCCAGTATTCACCCGATATCCAGGTTGCCAGCCCTTCAAGCAACACCAGATCGGCCTGGGCCTGGGCTTCGCGACCGTAGGCTTCGGCCTGCAACGCATGGGCCAGTTCGTGGGTCAGAATCACCAGCGCCTGGTAGGTGTCTTCATTGGGACGGTAGAAGATACGGATATTGGTGCGGTCGTAGGTATACGCGATCCCGCGTGTATCGCTGGTGGGTGCCAGCGCCGGATTATAAAACCCCACCGAGACCCGTTCTGTCAGCTCAACATCGAACCGCCGTTGCAAATAGCCCAGGGCATATTCAGCTTTCACTGCCAGATCGCGCACCTGGTCGGCGCTAAAGGTGCCGCGACCAACATAAAAATCGAGGCGGCGTCCGGCGTAGACGAACTCCCCCGGCAACACCGGGCCACGACCGGGGAGAAAGCTGGTTGGGGCAACCTTCGCCTCATACGACTCGATAAACTCGCGGCGGGCCAGGGTTGGCGTGAGCGTTGGTGATGGCAGTGGTGAGGGGGTTGCGGTTGCAGTGGGCGGGATAGTTGCCGTTTCGAGCGGTGATAGTTCAGCAACCTTCAGACTCGGCGGCGGCGGTACCGGTGGAGTGGCAGCCATCAATCCCACCAATAGAAACATTGCCAGCACGGGCAACAACGCAAGCAAAGCGCGTTTCGGATAGTTCACGCTATCTCTCCCTGAATGGTGCAACGGGGCACCAGGTTTGGTTGCTAACAGTCATGGGTAGCTTATACCACCCCAGGCCGGAAACTGTCAAGTACCGGCGATACGTTCAGAACCTTCGCAGGACACTGTAACCTGTACCTGCGGGTAATACATGATGATCGCTGTTTATGTGGAGTTCAAGGTGGGATAACGTGAGTCCGGGTGATAAAAACTCACGTTGCCACGTCTGCTGTGAGCAGGCCCTGACGACTGACCGTCAGGATGAACAGCCCGACGTTGCCCTCAGCACCGTATCGCGCAACTGCACGCCTGCTGTGGGGCGCAGCCAGTCCCTATGGACGTGCTCCGTCACGCCTCACGGTAATAACCCGGCTTATACCTATCCGCTATGTCCGCCGTGTCTCTGTGGTAAAAATACCGCGATCCGCGCCTGCGGCGCGGGCAGGGGGATGCTGCGCCCCCCTGCACCCCCAGCACCGGCAGCGCAGCCCGCAGGCCATACAAAATACTTTACAATGTCAAAAAGACAAGAAGTCAAAAAGACATTAAGACGAAGGAAAGGAGAATAGACGGGCAAGACGCACACCCCAATTGACGAGGCCGGTCGGGATAGCGGTCGCGGCGGGAATGTCAACGGGCGTTGACACGACCGTCGTACCAAGAGCCGCCGCGCAGCACGTATGTTCTAATAGTACGTTTGTTCCCTGTGTAAAGACTTTCTGCGCTCACCACCTCACCTGAGAATGGATAACGCACCAGCGGTGTGCTGCACCACTCAAAGACGTTGCCGGCCAGCTCCTCGGCTCCGCAGGCCGCCGCACCGTGGGGGAAGATGCCCACCACCGAGGTGCCGCCGATCTTGCTCTCGGATGTATTGGCCGGAATGCCAGGGTGAAGCTCATCCCAATCGCCCCAGGGGTACTCGCGCCGTCCGGCGCGCGTGTTGCCACCCGGCAGGACCGGCGGGTAGGCTGCGGCCCGCTCCCATTCGGCCTCGGTGGGCAGACGCACCTCCTCGCCTGCCGTCAGCACACCGATCTCGTGCAGCCATTCGTTGACCCACCAGGCGAAGGCGGTGGCGGCGTACCAGGTGATGCCAACCACCGGGTGGTTGCCCTCGCCGGCCCGGTAACGTGCGCCTGGCCAGAAGTGCGGGCGAAAATCCTCCGGCTTTTGCTTATGCATCTCCATCAACTGCAAGAGCTTCCGCGCCGCGGCAACGGCCTCAGGCGTGCCGCGCCCGGCCAGCGCCTCGATAAACAGCAGGTACTGGCGGTTGGTCACCGGGAAGCGGGCCAGGGCGTAGGGCCGGCGGATGGTGTAGTCGAACTGCGGCTTTTCGTCGAGCCATCCATTGTCATCACCCATACTGAACGTACCCGGCTCGATGCGGGTCGCCCAGTAATCGGCCTTCGTCAGGTCGAGGCCGGGGCGGTCGCTATCGGCATCGAGCCGGTCGAGCGTGGTCGCGGCGCGGTTGCGCAGCACCGGATCGGGGTGGGCGACCCTCCGCCAGTCATCGGTGAGCGCAGCGAGGGCGCGGAGGCGGGTGGTGGTCTCATCACGCAGGGTGGTCAGCTCCTCGACCACCCCGATATCGACAAACACGGCGGCAGCAAGCAGTAGGTTTTCAGGATCGTGCATATCGAGCAGCCCGCGCAGAAGCCGCTCCGTCTTGGCGATCTGCTGACCATTGCTCCAGGAGCCGGCAGCCAGCAGCAGGGTCTCGCGCCAGCGCGGATCGCCACTACGATCCAGGAGAAATGCCACACTATCCGGTGCCCCGGCACGGTTGTCGAGGCTGTCGAGCGCCCGCGCCGCCAGGTACTCCTGAAACGTGTAGTGCGAGAAGGAGTACATGTCATCGCGGCGCTGGATGATGCCGCTGTCTACGGCAAGGCGGTGGAGCAGATCGCGCACCCGCTCATCGGCAGCCTCGCGGTCGATCTTCAGTCGTTCGACATAGAGTGGACTGAGCCATTCCTGCGCCTGACTGAGCGTCACCTCGCGTACCTGCTGCGCCTGTTGCTGCATCGAGAGGGCAAGCGCCTCCAGACGGCGTTGCTCGGTTGCCAGTTGCGCAATGCTCATCACCAGCGTGTCGTTGGCAACATTCTGCTTACGCCAGAGGTCGAGGAGCAGCTCGATCAGCTTCTCGTACAGCTTCGCACGCTGGTCGGGCAGCTTCACGTTATTGAACTGGAGCAGCGCCATCACCGTCAGCAGGAGCGGGTTCGTCGCCATTTCTAAGAGGCGATCATTACGCTCGATGGCACTCCAGAGCCGGGCGGCCTGATCTGCGGCAGCGTCCTGGCGACGGCGCCCGATCTCTGCCAGGCGCGCATAAACGGCAGCGAACCACTTGTGGATCAGCGCTTGAGCCTCCCGCTCATTCAGCGGACTGAGGTGCCGTTCAAGGAAATCGGAGAGGTAGACTCGCCCGCCATAGCCTGCGGTTCGACTTGCAACGACATAGCGCAACTTCGCATACCGGTGTGCGAGATTGTCGATCACCTGCGCGAGATACGCGCGGCGCTGATCATCGCCCGCCTCATCCAGCCCATCGAGTAGGAGCAGAACACCCCCGTCGTTCTTCTTGATCAGTGACGAAAGCATGCGTTCCGGCATCTCACAATACTTCGCCATCTCGCGATCCAGCCAGTTGAGGAAGAGGTCGGGCGGCGCACCGGCATAGTTTTGCCGCTCTTGCGGCGACAGTTCTTGCAGATCTGGTGGAATGGTTGCGGCAAAGAGCGTCAGCCGAACATAGATTGGCAGTGGCGTCTGCCGGAGATGGAGGCGCAGACCGGTATCGGCGTCTGCCAGCAGTGAGGCATCACCCTTAAGATACGCCTCAGCAAGGCGGAGTGCGGCATAGCGCAAGGTCGTTGTTTTACCGCTTCCCGCATCGCCGAGCAGCAACAAGCGCGTTGTGGTCACAGGTGGCGGAGGCGCATCATCGGTTGGCGTGCCGCGATTCACCTGTTGTCGCCGCCGGTCGCTCGAAGACGCCCGACGTGCCGCCAGCAGATCCGGATCGCTCAGCAGCTCAAACACATAGCCACTGCTGTTCTCCGTGTCGGACAACACTCTCTCTAACATCTGCCGATCTTCACCACGCATACGCCTGCGGTAGGACTCAATCGCATCGCGCTCGACGACCCGCAGCGGCACGTGAACAGCTTCAAGCCTGAGTTGCACCTGCTCGGTGGCAATACCGAGCGGCTGCGTGGAGCCGTATTCTGCCTGGAGCCATTCAAGATAGTTTGCGATGCCGGTCGGCAACGCCGCCCGGAATTGTCTCTCTCGCCGCTTGGCTTCGATATCCTTCTTATCCTCTTCGCGCTGCACTTCATCCTCAATGTCAATCCGCTGGCCACCCATCCTCCGATCAACCCAGCGGAAGAAACGCTCGCGCCAGGGCTTGACAGCGGCGGCGACAGCGGCGATGAACAGGGCGAGCACAAACAGCCCGGCGATCAGCAGCGGCGGACGCTGGGCGATCAGGGTAACGAGGGTTTCAACCGGCTTCTCGCCACTGATGATCCGGTCAATGGCCTCCGGCACAGTGAGCGTCGGCTCAGGCGTGGGCGGCGTAGCGGTGGACGTGGATAGCACAGCAGTGGACGTAGGCAACACCACCGTTGATGTCGGCAGCGCCACGGTCGGCACCGCAGTGACAGGCGGCGGTGTCGTCGTCGGCGCGGGCTGCTGCGCCACAACCGGGTTGAGTGCGCCGAACAACAGTACAACCGGTAGAGCACAGGCGAAGAGTATGCCGGCAGGATGTCCTCTCATACGCATGAATGTTTATTGGTGTGTTGAGTCGGAGGCGAGCAATACGTCCATGATAAATGATAATCGAGCGCGTGTTGCATGGCAATTGTAACCATGGTTTGGCATCGGGGGGCGGCGGGAGACGTCATGCCGAACCGTGGAGCAGGGTGCGCGAACGTGTGTTATAGCTGTGCTATCGTGCGCCTGTTGCCTGCGTGCCCCTGATGATGAGGATGGCTGAACTCAGACCGGCAGCCTGCCCCACAGCATGCTGGTGGTGGTGCGCAGGGGTGGATTCGGCAGGGGCGGTTCTGTAGGGGCGGGTTCTCAACCCGCACCTACGGACGGTGCCTGTGCCGTTCACCCTACCATCCACGGGAGGCGGTGAATGAGGGACATCACCCGATCACGCCAGGAGTGATCACAGACCCGGCGAACGGCATTTCCGCTGCACCCGCCGGAGTGGATACGGTTTTCCGGTGAAGTTACCCGTGGCGCAGGGTTTGGAGTGCGGTAGCATGGCTGCCGCGCCAGCCGTGCTTGCGATCCGGTGCGGATTGCAACGGACTCCCGTGCCGGTACATAACCCTGCTGACGGGGATGGCTGAACGCAGGCCGGCAGCCTGCCCCACAGTGTGCTGGTGGTGGTGTGTAGAGGCGGGTTCCGTAGGGGCGGATCTGTAGGGGCGGGTTTAGAACCCGCCCCCCTACCCTGTACCCGTTCACCCTACCATACAATGAATGCGGTGAACGAGAGACGAGAATGTCTGAATCGTATGTCGTGCATTGGGTGTGTTCAGATATGACCTCATCCCTCTACTCTCCCCTCTCCCGCGTTGCGTTAGGCCGGGCTGCAAGCGCTCCCCGTGGCGCATGCTTTCCGTGGCGCATGCTTTCCGTGGCGCAGGCTTCCAGCCTGCGTGCAGGCATCCTCGCCACCGCCGTCAGGTGCTGGCCGTGGCCGCTGGTGCGCAGGCACGAACCTGGTATGACCAGACATTTACGCACAGGTAGCGCATTCATGTCGGACCGACTCGATGATCGAAACGATCACATCCAGCTTCTCCGTGACCAGCATGGGGAACGGTGTGCCAAGCGCCGGATCGTGTGTACGGCTGGCGCGGCAGCATGGCTGCCGCACTCCAAACCACGCGACACGCACATGATGCGTGCGTAAGGCAACCCATTCAGCACGTGATACCACGGCTGGAGCGGCGCGCTGCCATCGGGCCAGTCGCCCACAACAGCACCCGTAACGATCATACCCGCTGATACGCACGTGGTTAATACCAGGTATGGGGAATGCATAGCGGGGGCGGGAGCGGGGAGGGCAGACGTGTGATCCAGGGCTTCCTGATAGGGTAGACGTTGTATTCGTTCATCTATCCTGGCCGTCCGTGAATGCCGCCAGGGATGGGAGCTTGCGCCTGGCTCCTCCCTCCAGCACTGGTACCGGCACCATGCGCGCCGGAGGCGCGCGCTCCCAGCTCCCGGCTGGGGAGCACACCCGTCATCACTCCCCCGACCCGCTCCCACACGTGAGCTATGTAATATCCGAGTTATGGGTGATGCATAGCCTAACGGGAGCGGGGCTGGGGAGTGAGGTGAGGGAGTGCGTGCTGCGCAGGTAGTGGATGGGGCGAATGTTTACGATCCCAGGAGGTATACCGGCGCTTGCGCGTCCTGGTGATTATCGGTCGAGGCGACGCTTACGTCACCCCGACCAGACCATTGTTTTCCGGCTGTTGAGGATGTCAGCTATGTGCTGTAGGCGAATTAGAAAAACAGCTTCGCAAACCGCAAAATACCCTGACTCCAGGGCACCCGGTGCGAGACGCCAGTTTGCTGACCAAACTGGTTAGCGTGCTCGACGTACCACTGGAAGTTGCGCACCAGCGCCTCTTTGTTGGAATACTTCGGCGTGAAGCCCAGGACGCGCTCGGCTTTTTCCACCGATACGAAGGAGTCTTCGGTGACTGTGCCATACGCCCATTTATACACCGGCGACAGCTTCAGTTTCTCTAAAATCGCCAGTGCCCACACCATCGGTGCTGCCGGGAAGGTGATGATCTTCTTGCCATGACCGGCGGCATCGAGTACGGCTTGAAAATCTTCTTTGATCGTGCCGAACTCTTTGGCACCGATGTTGAAGGTGTCGTTGACCCGATCACGGTCAAGTTCCAGACAGCGTACAATCGCTTCACAAAGGTCTTCAACATCGAGGAGCTGGTAGCGATTCTTGCCGTTCCCCGGTAGTGGGAAGTTGCGCCCATCCATTGCCCAGTCGTACAGCATTGCGAAGATGCCCAGCCGCTCTGGGCCGACGAACGACTTGGGGCGGAGAATTGGCACGCACATACCGGCACGCCGGAATTCGAGGCACAGTTCTTCGGCTTTCACTTTCGCCTCGCCGTAGGGGCCAACGCCGCTCAGGGGATCGGTTTCCAGCAGCGGGTGATGGTCGGGAATGCCATACACGGCGGTTGATGAGATGTGGACAACGCGCTCAACCCCGTGATCGCGAGCCGATTCGAGGACGTTGCGTGTGCCATCAATATCGGTTGAGAAGATGTCTGCCGGCGAGTACAGCGGCAGAGCTGCTGCGGTATGAACGACGAAGCGCACATCCTTCATCGCCCGATCAACGGCAGCCCGGTCACGAATGTCACCCGTGTGCTCTTCAATCTGGTTGCGTTCGGGGTAATCAAAGGGGGCAATATCAAGTGAGCGCACGAGATACCCTCGCGCCAACAGGTAGCGCGTCAGGTTAATGCCCAGAAAACCGGCTCCGCCAGTAATTAAGACACGATCAGCCATAGGTTACCAGTCCTACTATTCGCTTTGTTGTAATAAGGCCCTGATCAGGGCACCACGTGCGATTATACCCGACAGTCGACCATCGTGATCAACGACCGGTAAGCGCTCGGCGTTATGGTCAAGCAACTGCTGTGCCGCTGTGCCGAGGCTGGCATCAAGCGCGACGGTAGATGGAGGTGGCTCGACCAGGGTGTCTATCGTTTGGCGAGCGCCGGGCAATGCCGTCGCCGGCGTTGGTTGCGCACGTTGAATTGCTGCCAGTAGTACATTCCGTTCGTCGCCCTGTAAATGATTGAGGACACCGGTCAGTCGTAAGGTGCCGACCAGACGACCGGCCTCATCAACGACGAACAAGAGTTGACCGGGTGCCGTGATCAGCAATGCCAACGCGGTTGCCAGTGATTGGCCGAGCGCAATCCGGGCAGTGGCGGCCTGCATGACCATACGAACCTGCACACCTTCTGAAGTCTGGACGGCAGTGAGTGTTCGGGCTGCGGCCTGTAAGACCTCGCGCTGACCAAAGATACCGGTCAGGCGGCCCTGATCATCAACAACTGGTATCTCGGTATAGCCCCATTCGATCATCATGGTGAGCGCCTGGGGGATCGGTGTTGTCGGCGCAATGCCACACACCTCGCGGTTGACAATCTCGCCTACGCTTCGCCCCTTCAACGCTGCCACCAGCGCAGTGCCTTCCGCCGGTCCCAGTACTCTGAGCAATTCTGGGGCCAGGCGCAACCCTGCCCGCCACGCCAGTTCACGGGTCGAGATAACACCGATCACCGTGTTGTTGTCAATAACAGGCAGTACCTCTGCCCGGGCCGTCACAAAGTGCTCTAGGGCCTCAATAAGCGAGGCATTATGCGCAATAGTTCTGGAGGGCACCTGCATCAGATCGGATACCATCTGTTCGGCCCCGAATGGCCCGCCCGGACGTAATGCGCCCTGAACAACCTCGACCGATTCAACGGTGATGAGTGCCGAGGGTGCAAGTTCACCAATCAGCGGGAGCAGGCGTTTGATACGGGCAGAATGATCAACCCACTCAATCACTACCGGCTGGCGGTCGGCAAGGGGAGGTACCTGCCGTCGTGGCCCAAAGCCGGTTAGGGCTGCAATTACCGTCGCACCGGTTGCCCCACTCTGGCGCAATTCGGCTAACACCACCTGGTAAAGCGGACGATCTCCGCTCCGATCCTCGCCGTTCAAGTAGATTCGCACCCGTTGTACTGCTGGCTCCGCCATATTATTCTCCTTAACCGGATTGATATGTGGATTGTTTGGAACGATCTTGCCTCATCTGAACCCGGCAATAACAACTTCTATTGTCGCTCACAAGACTACGAGCGTACATGGTACAAAGGTCACTCTTGACAAAATGAGTTTTTGATGAGAATCATAATGTCATATAGTTGTTTCGCAATAGTTATGTTCATTGGAGGCAGGTATGAGTCGGGAATTAACCCTCATCGGTGTGTCCGGTTCGCGAACCGGGCAACAGATCGTGGTCAACCGACGCAGTATGGTGATCGGGAGTGCCCGTCAATGCGACATTGTGCTGCATGACCGGCAAGTCCTCGAACGCCATGCCGAGATTGTGCAGGCGTTAGAGCGCTGGTTTGTCGCGCCACTCGACGGCAGTGCCCTGGTTGCGCTCAACGGTCAGCGGATTAGCTCGCGTCAACGTTTGCAGAATGGCGATCTACTCTCAATCGGTAGTGCAACTTTTAAGGTGGCCGACCGCTAGAGCGGTTGAACGGTTCGTGACCTGCCCCCTCAACAACGAGGGGGCAGGTTTTTTGCATCCTAGAAACCAACATCGATAATGGTTCGTCCAGTGCGATCCTGGAAAAAACCAACGCCATCCTGTATCAGACCGACGTAGAATCCCATCCGTGTTTCACGTTGTAAGATACGCACCCGGCCAATAATCTCGGCCTCTTCGCCTGGGTACAGGAAGTCTTCGACAAACGGTTTTGCCCACTCTTCGGGCGGACGGGGTGAAATAGCCCACCGGTATGGGTAGCGTTTGGGACCACCACCGCTGTTGGCGTCCCAATCCATGCCCACTCGCCAGAAGCCACCGGCTTGCGCAGCGTAGATGCCGTCTTCAACCGAAGAGAAGACTTCATCGGTCGTGTATTCGTAGCCGCTCGGTGGCCCGTAGGTGCGGATGGGCACGGTGCCGGTGTTTCGTACCCGGATGGTGACCGTAATGACCTCGCCCAGCATGACGCGCTGGGGGGCAATCATCGAGTAGACGATCCGTGCTTCGGGTTGACCAACGTCGGCAAGGGTGATTTGCCCCTGACGCTGTACCACATTGCCGAAGCCATCTTCTGCCCGTACTGTGTAGGTGTAAACGCCGGCTTCGAGGAGCGAACCGTTGGGGCGTTTGCCATTCCAGACATGACGCTGCTCGTATGGCCCCTCTTCTTCGCGGGTGACGACCGGAATGATCTCGCCGTTCGGTGCCTGTACCTCAATATTGACGGTGGCGCTGACCGGTAGTCGATAGGTAAATTCGGCGACATCATCTATGGCATCAGCATTGGGTGAAATAACCGGCGGCCAGACCATCAGATTTTCGATTTCGGGTGGGGCAATCACATTGCCTTCGATGCTCAATGGCAGACGGCGTTCATCGCTGTCATTGCCATCAGCCGCACGGGCAGCTACAACCAGCGTGTATTGTCCAGGTGGTAGTAGTCGGCGTAGTACCTGCGGATCGTCGGTTGGAACACTGCCATCAAAGCGCAGGATGTATGGATCGTTTGCGGCTGCTCGTGGCTGTGCCCGGCGCAGGTCATACCGTTGTCCATTAGCATCGAGGATGTAGATATCAACCAGGGCGGATCGCCCAATCTCATAGCTAATCGCTAAGGGGGTATCGCGACCCGGATTGTACCGTTCGGCGGTTGCGCTGACTTCCCCCAGAATGGGTGCTGCTGTGCAGCCACTCAAGCCACCGATCACAAACCAGAACAGCACAATACCAATCATTGCGGTCAGAGGGCGTACTGTACGCCACACACGATCATGCATAGTGATCTCCCGTTTTACGCACCCTCACCGTATCCCAGATTCGCTCTGTTCAGCATGGGGTATCCGATTTCAGGGTAAGGGTGTCAGGTGTGAAGATTGCATCGACGTATATTAATCGGCAACCGGCGGTCTGGCCGGTGCCATTTGACGTTGGAGAGCATAGCCGCCGATCAACGATGGCACAATCGCGATTGCAGCAAGCAACGCGGCAACGCGCATTGCTATATCGTAGCCGCCGGCCAGAATCGGTGGCGGTGCCGCAGTGATGGGAGTCACCGGGCCGCCGTTCAACGCAAAGATCTGCGATGCCCATATCGCACCGGCCAGAGCAATGCCACCGGTTTGGCCGACAGTGCGGACGACCGCCAGTAAACCACTCGCCACCCCCAATGCCTCTGGCGGGGCGTTGCCTAACACTGTACTGTTATTCGGGCTTTGGAACAAACCTACTCCAAATCCCAGTAATATCAGAAAACTCAACATTTGCAGCGGTGGTGTGACCGGTGTGGTCGTACTCAGGCCCAGCAAGGCACATCCGGTCACCAGCAATCCGACGATAGTCAACACTCGCGGCCCAAACCGGTCTGAAAGCCGTCCGCTGATCGGCGAGGTGAGCGAGAGGGCAATGGGGAGCGCCATGAGCATCAAGCCGGTGCGCTGGAGATCAAACTGGTATACCAGTTGAAAGAAGAGTGGCGTCAGCAGCAGGTTGAAGGAAATACCAAGAAAGAGGATCAGCGCGGCCAGCAGATTGAGCGAGAAGGCCAGTCGGCGGAACATGCGCAATTGCAGCATTGGCTGCGGATGACGCCATTCCCACCAGACAAACAGTATTCCACCGATCAGCGAGGCTGCAAAGAGGCCGATCACGCGACTATCACCCCATCCCCACAATGGCCCTTCGGTCAGCCCCAGCAGGAGGCAAAACAGGGTGACAGCCATCAATACCGCTCCGATCAGATCAAACCGCTGACCGGGGCGCGTCGTGTGGTCGGGTGCGATTGAGCGGATGGTGAGCCACCAGCCCAGCACACCAATCGGCAAGTTGACGAAGAAGATCGCTTCCCAGCCGACGTACTGCAACAGCACGCCACCCAGGGCCGGCCCGATTAGAATACCGGCGGCGACGAAGGAGCCAATCGCTCCCAGCGCCATGCCACGTTCACGGGCAGGGAAGGCAGTTACCAGCAATGCCGGGCCGACGGCTTGAATCATTGCGGCCCCAATTCCCTGTAGCACCCGAAAGCCGATCAGGGCTGCAATCGACGGCGCGGTGGCGCAGAGCAACGAAGCGATGGTAAAGAGGGCAAAGCCGATCAGATACATCCGGCGTTTGCCATACATATCTCCCAGACGACCCATGATCAAGAGTGTGCAGACCAGGGTCAGTAAGTAGCCCAAGACCACCCATTCGACAACATTCAGATTGCTGGCAAACGCCTGTACCAGGGTGTTCAGAGCAATATTGACAATCGAGCCATCAATGGTCGAAACCAGCACACCGGTGCCGACCGCCGCTAATGCCCACCATTTGCGCCCTTCGTTCACACGCCACCTCGTCGTCGTATCATTGTTACCGGGTGCATTCTACCGCACAATGGCAGGAATGACGATACGTTTCGCCTTTAGTGTTGTGCCCGGCTGGATGATGCCCGTGCTTGTTTTGCAATGGGTATACAGTAAACCTTGCTGTGCCTCAGGATGGCTGCCGTGAACGCCAGCTTCGCTCTCCCTCCATACCGGCAACCGTGCGTGGTAGTGGCGTTCGTTGGCGGGATGGGTAACCGCACGCCAGGATTTGCCATCAGTGACCATACCCGGCGGCGCGTCTTTCCAGGTAGAGCATCGCGTCTACGGCTTTCGTCATCGGTTCAGTGCTCGCTGTACGGCGGCGGCAACGTCGAGTAGACCGGCACCAACACCGTTGCCGACCCCACACCGATCACCATCACTGTGGGTGTAAGGTCTGGCCGTCTCGCGCAGGATTTGTTCCGTGGTCTCAATATCGCCGATCAGGGCAGGGTTGGCCGACCAGATCAGGGCTACAGCGCCGGCAACGTGCGGTCCTGCCATCGATGTGCCATCGGCATAGGCATAGCTCTGTTCGGGAAAGGCCGAGAGGATGTTGGTTCCCGGCGCGACCAGATCGGGTTTGGGGCGTAAACTGCCATCGCTGGTGACCGGCCCGACGCTGCTGAACGGTGCAAGCTGGCCTGCGCTATTGACAGCACCGACCGTCATCACGTCATCGTAGATAGCGAGTGGCGCATTCAGTGAGCTACACGACGGGCCATCATTGCCGGCGCTGGCAACCACAAAGACTCCAGCCGCTCGCAATGCCTGTACTGCCGGTTGTAAGGAAGTCGGTGTACACCCTTCAAAGTCCGTCGGGCAGCCCCACGAATTGTTCAAGATGTGCGCCCCTCGCGTCGGGTCACCGTCACGGAAGGGATCGCCAGCGGGTGGGTACGGAGCGAAGAGGAATTGCATGCAGTCGAGATAACGCGGAGCGTTGCCGAGGTTGCGCGCCAGATTCACGCACCCGATCCAGGTTGCTTCGGGTGCGACACCAACCCGATTGCCGAGGATCGTTGCCAGGGTATGGGTGCCGTGACCACTGGCATCGTAAGGTTCTGGCGCATTGGTCCAGGGATCGAGCCAGTGGTAGACGTGATCGATACCATTGGGTGTCTGACCAGCATACGAATCACGTAATTCGGGGTGTGCGCCATCAACTCCCGAATCGGCCTGACCGATCACAATCCCTGCGCCGCGAATGCCAAGTGCCCAGACCTCCGGTGCGCCGATAGCGACCAGATTCCACGGTGTTTCATCTGGTGGCGGTTCATTCCCAACAGACGTTGACAATCCGACCGGCAATGGCCGCAGATGCGGTGCAGGCATCACCTCGGCTACCTCCGGCAATTGTTGCAGCCAGAACCGCACAGGAAGATCGGCCTCGACTTCGAGCGCATTGACGAGGTAGTAGGGCGTATAGCGTACTCCTATCCGGTCGAGTGTCGCCCGCAGATCGGCCTGGGTGGTCAATGCATGGTTCGTCAGTCGTTGATAGACGGCCATTCGTCGTTGATCGTAATCGGGGATAGTTGCCAGATCGCCCAGCACCGCCTGATCGCGCAACACCACAAACCAGCGGTCACCCTGTGGTGTTGCCCGACCACCACCGATGATCAGTGCTAGCCCGAAAACCGCAATCACGCCAGCTCCAACCGCGTGGATGCGAGGATTGCGAACGAACTGCACGAGGAGAATCGCGATCAGGGCCAGGAGCGCCTGTCCGATTGCTGCCAGTACCGCGAGGTGAAAGCCTTCGGGAAAGCTGCTGAAGAGCAAGAGGGTGATCAGGGTGTCGGAGTCGGTGAGGGCCAGTGGTACCCCAAAGAAGAACATCCCGAAGAGGATGGTCATTGGGACGACCGTAGCAACTGCTGTGTGCCGGCCAAGGCTCAGGAGCAGCCAGCCACCAACCGGTGCGCTAAACAGGAAGAGTAGTGCGGTGCTGTTCACACCGAGTGCACGGCTGAGTATCAGGAGTAGCACACTCAGGCCGACCCCCTCAATCAGCCGGATAGTGATCGAGACAGATGGTTGTTGCCAGCTCTGCGGTGGTCGCCAGGCCAGCAGGCATCCGCCAACCCAGCCAACCAGCCCACCGGTCAGTAGCGCCAGACCGGTATCCAGCCACGAACCGGGGGTGCCAATAGCGAGCCAGGGCAGGCTCAGCAGCAGACCGCTGCTGAAGACAGCGGGCCACCAACGCCATTGCCAGGGAGAGCAACGGGTAAGGCGGGTAATGATGAGGGCGTAGCCGAGGCATATCCCCGCCTGGATCACCATCTGTAACTGACTCTCGGCAGAGGGTAGGAGACTGGTTAAGACCAGGATTGCCGGGAGGGGCAATCCGGCCAGCCAGCGCACAGCCGTATGCCGTAGGGTACCGCTGGTTAAGCCGAACCAGATGCCGGCCATCGCCGCACCGATAGCCAGACTGATCCAGACAATGATGATACGACCACCACTATCGACGCCAAATAGCCCTACGCCTATTTCGACCAGGCGCAAAAATCCATTGATGCCCAGCCCAAGGGTAACTACCGCAATCAGAAGGCATCCGGTAGCCCAGGATG
>FWWM01000619.1_pt1 | contig 87166 bp, 74 predicted proteins | sample 2228351 | NCBI WGS metagenome assembly FWWM01 (sample SAMEA103939774, study PRJEB20133) | metagenome | reverse complement strand
ATCTTTGTAGAGTTTCAGCAGGGGCAATCTCTATGGTTTCCATCGTTAGGGTTAAAAATCTTGTCCATGCCATGGATATTCTTAAGGAAGAGAAGGGTTTTACCATTGTTGGTCTTGATGCCCATGGGGATTTTTCCATTTATGAGTGTTCTATGGGACATCCCTTTGCTTTCGTAATTGGAAATGAACATAGGGGTATGAGAAGGCTTGTTAAGGAAAGATGTAGTCATATTGTATCCATTCCAAGGGTTGGCCTCATGGAGTCTCTTAATGCTGCGGTTTCTGCCGCTATAGCTTTCTCAGAGTTTAGAAGGCGAAATCCTACCTAAGAGGTGTTCTTTCTCCAAAGATGGCAGTGCCAATTCTTACCATAGTAGCACCTTCCTCTATGGCTATTTCGAAATCGTGGCTCATGCCCATGGAAAGCTCTGTAAGAAGTTCGGGGTTTTTGGCAGTGTTTCTGAGTCTATCAAGAAGCTCACGGGTTTTTCTAAAATAAGGCCTTGTAAACTCGGGATCTTCAAAATAAGGGGGTATCACCATAAGACCCCTTACCTGTATGCCTTCGTAAAGAGAAATCTCCTGATAGAGTCTTTCTAGTTCCTCCGGCGTTACACCGCTTTTAGTTTTTTCATAACCTATGTTAACCTGGATAAGAACAGGAAAGGGTTGACTTCTGTTTTTAACAAGTTTGTCAAGCTTTTTAGCAAGTTCAATTCTATCTACTGTATGAATCCAATCAAAGATTTCTAAGGCAGCCTTTGCCTTGTTAGTTTGGAGGTGACCTATCATGTGCCACGTGACATTTTCCTTTATAAGCTCTTTTTTTGCTTTTGCCTCTTGAACGTAGTTTTCGCCTATGTTTGAAAGACCTTCCTTTATGGCTTCCTTCACTATTTCGGCAGTCACAGTTTTACTGACTCCAATAAGAGTTACCGAAGAAGGGGTTTTTCCAGCTTTTGAAAGAGCCCTTTGAATTTTTGCTTGGATATCCTGAAGGTTTTTTCTTATATTTTCTTTCATGGGTTTTACCTCATTGGCGGTTTGGAATTATCGAATGAAGAAATTAGGGGAGAAGGGATGATTAATCAATACAAAAAAGTAGAGGAAGCAAAGGAGTATATTTTAAAGAAAATAAAAGTTTCGCCTGATAAAGCCATCATTCTTGGCACTGGTCTTGGCACCATAGGAGAATCCATAGAAAAGGAGCATGTTATAGCCTATAAAGATATTCCCCATTTTCCTGTTTCAACCGTTCAAAGCCATCACGGGCTTTTCGTTGTGGGTAAACTAAATAATGTTGATGTAATTCTCCTTCAAGGGCGCTTTCATCTTTATGAAGGCTATAGTCCTGAAGAAATTGCCTTTCCTATAAGGGTTTTGAAAAGTATTGGTGTAAGTAAGCTTATTATTTCGAACGCTGCGGGTGGTTTAAATCCTTTGTTTAAGCCTGGAGACATTATGCTTATTGTTGACCATATAAACCTTACAGGAAGAAATCCCCTTATTGGGCCTAATCTAGAATACTGGGGACCTCGTTTTCCAGATATGACGGAGCCTTATAGCAATAGATTGAGAAGTATTGCCCTTTCTGCTTCTTTAGAGAAAAGAATACCCCTTAGGGAAGGAGTCTATGTTGGGGTGCTTGGACCTAGTATGGAGACAGCAGCAGAAACCAGGATGCTAAGGCTCATAGGAGCTGATGCTGTTGGGATGTCTACCATTATGGAGGTAATTACTGCAGTTCATATGGGGATGGAGGTGCTTGCTTTCTCTATCATTACCAATGTAAATCGGCCTGACTGTTACGAACCTGTGCCCATAGATAATGTAATTTCTGTGGCAAATCAAACCGCACCAAAGCTTTTTGAACTCCTTTCTGTAATTCTTGAGAGGATGTAGGGGGTAAAAGTGAAGCTTATAACTGGTGGAACCGTTGTAACAATGAACGAAAAAGAAGAGATTTGGTCTCCCGGGTTTGTAGCAATTGAAGGAAACAAAATTGTAGGGGTAGGTCCCATAAAGGATCTTCCTAAATTTTCTGAGAAAGCTTCAGAGATCCTGGATGCCAGAAACTCCGTTGTTATGCCAGGTCTTGTGAATGCCCATACCCATGCACCTATGACCCTTTTTAGAGGTCTTGCTGATGATCTTCCTTTGAGGAAATGGCTCGAGAAGCATATTTTCCCTGTAGAAAGCAAACTTACTGAGGATATGATTTATTGGGGGACTCTTCTTGCTTGTTCAGAAATGCTTCTTTCTGGAACAACCACCTTCTGCGATATGTATCTTTTTGAGCACAAAGTTGCCGAGGCTACCGACAAAGCTGGCATGAGAGCAGTCCTTGGAGAGGTGCTTTACGATTTTCCCTCTCCCCATTATGGACCTTTAGAAAGGGGATATGAATTTACAGAAAGTTTTATAAAAGAGTGGAAAGGTCATCCTAGGATAAGAATTTCTGTTGATCCTCATGCGGTTTATACGTGTTCTCCCGAGCTTTTGAAGAAAAGTTACGAAATAGCAGAAAAATACGATGTTCTCTGGGTAATTCACCTTTCTGAAACAGAAGACGAAGTTCAAGAAAGCCTAAGGCGCTATAAAAAGACTCCTGTAGAACATCTTGAAGCTATTGGTGTTCTTAGTGAAAGAGTAGTTGCTGTCCATTGCGTTGTTCTTAATCCCGAAGACATAGAAAGGCTTTCAAAAAAGGGCGTAACTGTTGTTCATAACCCGGAAAGCAATCTAAAGCTTGCCTCTGGGATAGCTCCTGTTGTTGAGCTTGTAAAAAGAGGGGTTTCCCTTTGCCTTGGAACAGATGGATGTGCTAGTAACAACAATCTTGATATGTTCCAAGAAATGGATACCTGCGCTAAGATTCACAAAGGACTTTTGCTTGATCCAACAGTTTTGCCTGCCAAAGAAGTGCTTAAGATGGCAACGGTTGAAGGTGCAAAAAGACTATGGTCTGGAGAAAAACTTGGGGTAATTGAAGAGGGAGCCCTTGCTGACGTAATTGTTCTTGACTTTCAAAAACCTCATCTTATTCCATGCTACGATCCAATAAGCCATATTGTCTATTCTGCTTCAGGAAGCGATATAAAGGATGTAATGGTAGATGGAAGATGGGTTGTAAAGGACAGAAAGATCCAAACTATAGACCTTGAAGAGGTGATTTTTCATGTCAAAAGATTTGCTGAAGAGATCGGAAGGTTTAGAAGAAGCTGATCTTTTGCTTACCGATATAAATTATATCGTAACTTGTGATAGCCAGGATAGGATAATAAAAAAAGGTGCCGTTGCTATAAAAGATGGGAAATTTGCGGAGATTGGGGAGTCTGGAACTGTAAAATCCCGTTATCATGCCAGGAAGATTTTAAGTTTAGAAAATCATATTCTCATGCCAGGTCTTATAAACTGTCATGTCCATGCTCCTATGAGTATCTTTAGGGGACTTTCTGATGATCTTTCTCTTGATAAGTGGCTTTTTGAAGTCATTTTCCCTGCTGAGGCAAAGTATGTAAATAGGGATAGTGTTTATTTGGGAAGTCTTCTTTCTATAAGCGAAATGGTGCTTGGGGGAACTACCTGTTTTTGCGATGGATATTTTTTTGAGGAAGAAGTTGCAAGGGCAGGCCAGGAAGTTGGCATAAGATGCGTGGCAGGTCAAGGGATCCTTGATTTTTCAACGCCTGATGTCAAAGATCCAGGAAAGAAGTTCGAAAGAATAGAAGAATTTTTAAAAAATCTTTCAAGATATGACTCTAACTTGATAAAGCCCTCAGTGTTTTGCCATTCTCCTTATACTTGCTCTCAAGAAACCCTTGTAAGGGCAAAAGAAATCTCTAAAGCAAATGATTTGATTTTTCAGATCCATCTTGAAGAAACTAAGGTAGAACATTTTGATATTATTAGAAAATACGGAAAAAGCCCAACAAGGATGTTATATGATCTTAATGTTTTAGACGAAAAAAGTCTTTGTATTCATGGCGTCTGGATAGAAGGGGAGGATGTAACCTTATTGAGAGAAAGCGGTGCAGGGGTTGTCCATTGTATTGAGAGTAACCTCAAACTTGGTTCTGGCATTGCACCTTTGGTCTCATGGCTAGAGAAGGGAATAAGGGTAACCCTTGGAACGGATGGACCTGCAAGCAACAATAACTTAAGCCTTATAGAAGAAATGTCCATGGTTGCTAAGGTTCATAAAGCTATAAAAAAAGATCCCTCCGTTGTTTCTGCTAAAGAGGTTCTAAGGCTTACCACCTTAGGAGCCTCAGAAGCTATTGGCCTTTCTAGTGAGATTGGAAGTATTGAAGTGGGCAAAAGGGCAGACTGTGTTGCCCTTTTTATTGGGGAACCCCATCTTATTCCCCTCTATGATCCGGTTTCTCATATTGTCTACTCTGCAAAGAGTTCGGATGTAAATTTTGTTCTGGTGGATGGAAACTTTGTGGTGGAGGAGAGAAGACTGGTTAGGCTGGAGCTTAGGGATGTCTTGGAAGAAGTAAAAAAATTTGCCTATTCCATAGGTAGGACTATTTGTTAAAGTAGCTTTTAAATTCAAGAGCTAGATCCTTCTCTAAAATCCGATAATTTTTTGTTGTTTAATTAGCAAAGGCTAGTTACAATTTTTGAAACATCAAAAAAGGTAGGTTTATAGATAGATGCCTAAGTGTCTTTTTGAAGTCCTAGGGTTGGGTTGGCTCTTTTTATCCTACGTTATCTCTATGGTTTTGTTTTATGGAGATTCTTTAAATAGATGGACAGATCTTGTAATCTTTTTGATTATAACCTTTTGCTGGCTGGCTTTTTGTAATTTCTACGATCCAAAAAGGGCTCGAAAAAGTTTTGGAGTGCTTTCATTTATTTTATCTGTTCTAGTGTTGTTTGTTATTGCTCTAATTAGGGGTGAAATAGGTCTTTTGAGCCCGATTTTCTTTTGGATTTTGTCATTTGTTGGGCTTCTTACGGTTAATAAATATACATCCTACCCTAGAGATTCCGGAAATTTCTGTGTAGACAAGAGGGTTCTAGTGGTAGGGAGTGGTCAAAGTGGCCTGGCTTTTGTGGAACAGGTTAAAGAAGCGAGACTGTGTAGTATTGTAGGGATAGCTGATAATGAAATAAAGGATGAGAGATTTAAGGCTTACGAATTTCCAGTATTCACCATAGAGGAAATTCCCAATGTGCTTGCTAGGGAAAGGGTTGATGAAGTTTGGGTTTTTCTCCCTGTAAGATCCCACTATGATGATATCCTTCGGGTTATTGAAGCTTGTACCCTTCAGGGTATTCCTGTGATACTTAGAGCTAGTTGGGATGTTGATAAGCTCTTTACTGCAAAGGATGGATATAAAGTATGGCTGGATCAGCTTGGAAGCTTTAGTGTTGTTGAAACAGGTTCTCCCCTTCTTAAAGATCCTTTGAGCATAGTTTTAAAAAGAGTCATTGACATTTTTGTTTCATTGATTGCCCTTGTTTTAACTTCTCCGATTATGCTTCTTTCTATAGTAGCCATTAAGCTTACTTCTAGGGGCCCTGCCTTTTTTAAGCAAAAGCGTGTAGGTCTGGGCAAGAGACTCTTTACCATTTATAAGCTTAGAACTATGTATGAGGATGCGGAAGAGCGGATCAAGGAGCTGGAAAAAGAAAATATTACTAAAGGGGCTGCCTTTAAAATGATAAACGACCCAAGGATTACGCCTGTTGGAAGGATTCTAAGGAAGCTAAGTATAGATGAACTTCCCCAGCTTTTTAATGTCTTGAAGGGCGATATGAGCCTTGTGGGACCTAGGCCTCTTCCTTTGAGAGATTATGAAAGGTTTTACAATGATAGCCACAGAAGAAGGTTTATGGTAAAGCCCGGTATAACGGGGCTCTGGCAAATAAGTGGAAGAAGTAGGATATCCTTCGATGAATGGATGAAGCTTGATCTCTATTACATTGATAATTGGTCTCTTAAGATGGATTTTGTGATACTTTTTAAGACTGTAGGCGTTGTTTTAAAAGGGGTTGGGGCGGTTTAAATATGTATATTTCATACTTTGGCCTTAACAAAAATCCTTTCGAGACAACCCCTGATCCGCACTTTTTCTATAACTCTTCGGATCATAAAGAGGCAATGTCAGCTATCCACTACGGCGTTGAAAATGACAAAGGACTTATAGTAATCTGTGGCGATGTGGGAACGGGGAAAACAACCCTCATAAAAACTTATCTCGAGAATCTTCCCTCTGAGGTGGTACCAATATACATAGACTACCCCTTTTCTTCTATGGATCAACTCACTCTTTATCTGGCAGAAAAGCTAGGAATAGATAGTTCAAAATGTGCAACTTTTATAGGCTTTTTTGAAGCCATAAAAGAAAAGCTTATAAAGATGTCGAAAGAAGGCAAAAAGCTTGTCCTTATTATTGATGAAGCTCAGCATCTTGATACTAAGTCTTTAGAGCACATAAGACTTCTTTCTAACCTTCAGACTTCCGATAAGAAGCTTTTAAATATCATTTTAGTAGGTCAAACAGAACTTCTGGATAAGATAAACAGCCCTGAGCTTAGACAGCTTAGGCAAAGGGTGGTTATCCAGAGATTTCTAAAGCCTTTTAGCCTTGATGACACTAAAAATTACATAACCCATCGCCTTCTCGTGGCAGGATCTTACACTAATTTGTTTGACAAGTCTGCTATTAAGCTGATCTACGGGAAAAGTAAAGGCATACCAAGGCTAATAAATAGACTATGCGATAATGCTCTTCTAGGTGCCTACGTTGCCAGAAAAAATATTGTTAATGCGGGTATTGTTAGAAGGGTTCTTAAAGAAGAATCTTGGAGATCGAAAAAACACAAATTGAGGACTGGATTAGCTATCCTAGGCGTTATTGTTGCTAGTTTGATAGTGGTATTTTCCGTCATTTTTAATAAAGGGAAAGAAGCTAGTAGGGGTAATTACGTGGCGAGTTCTGATATGTTAAAAGCTGGTATGTCTTTTAAAGTAGAAGAAAATCCTTTTGAAGAAATGTTGCCCCTTGAGGAAAAGGAAAATGGTAGCCCTTCTGAGGATATTGATTTTTCTTTGGAAATTGAGAAAGAGATGGCCAAGGATATTCAAGTTAGTTTGAAAAATATTGGTCAAGGGGAAGTGCTTCACAAGATTCTTTTGGGAGCTTACGGGAAAAGCAATGACACCCTTATTGATATTGTCCAGCAATTTAATCCCTCTATAAAGGATGTTAACTTAATTTACCCTGGCGATGTAATCAAACTTCCAAAGATATTCCCAGAGCATCTTATAGTGCAAAATAAAGATGGAAAATATCTCATCCATTACTACTCTTCCTTTCAATCCGCTTCTTCTTACAGGAAGCTTCAGGAGATAAGCAAATTTAATCAGCCTGTTTTTGTTTTACCTGTTGAAAAATCTGGTAAGGTTGTATATCGTGTTTATGTTGGACCTTTTTCTAGTAGCAATGAAGCTAAAGCTTTCCTATTGAAGCTTCCTCGGGATCACCTTCCTTTCTAGATTGGGTCTTTTGGTTTTTAGAGTTTAACCTAAAGTTTGGTTAGGGGTAACAATGGTAGATCAAAAAGTTAAAGCATTGAGTGTAGGGGTATTGCTGGTAATCCTTTTTTATGGATGCGCTTCTTCAAAAGTTAAAAATCCTACGCTTTTAAATACTAACACTTATGACAGGGAAGAACTTGCAAAGCAGATTTCCCAAGAAGTTTACGAAGGTTTTCAATTTTACAGGATTGCTCCAGGAGATGTTTTGGAGGTCATTTATCATGCTACTGCTGATAAAGAGGTGGAGGATTATCGGCTAAAGGTGGATGACAAAATTGAGGTTGAAATTGCCTTTCATCCAGACATGAATAGGGTTCATGTTATAAGACCCGATGGAAGAATAACACTACCTCTTAAAGGAGAAATAGTAGCTGTTGGGAAAACTCCTTCAGAGCTTGCCAAGGAAATAGCAAAGGTTTATTCGGACATTTTCAAAAACCCCGTTGTAAATGTAAGGGTTCAAGAGTATGCCTCAAAGGTATGGGAGCTTAGAACAGCCTTACAAACTACAGAAAGGGGCCAAGCTAAAAAGATTACAGTAGCTCCCGATGGATATGTATATCTTCCCTATGTTGGAGGCGTTAAGGCTGCTGGAAAAACTGTAGAGGAACTCAAAAAAGATGTTGATGCTACTTATAAATCCAAGTTCGGAACAATTACAGTTTCGGTGCTCCTTGATGAGGTTAAAGGTAACAAGATCTTTGTGTTTGGCGAGGTTAACAGACCAGGTGTTTTCCCTGTTTCTTATCCTATAACGGTTTCTCAAGCAGTTACAATGGCTGGAGGAGTTAAGCGAAGCGGTGATCTGGGTGAGGTAAGAGTATTATACTGGGATGAAAAGCTTAAGCCCCAGGTTAAAAGGGTAAATTTAAAAAGATTTCTTGAAACTGGCCAGGGAGAATATGAATTTGTAATCCCAAGAAACGGGGTTCTTTATGTTCCTAAAACCACTGTTGCTAAAATTGGTGAATTTGTAGAGGACTATATCAAAAATATCTTTATGTTTAACGGGGTAAGCCTTGGTTTTGCATATGAAATCAAGGGAACAACTGGTGATTAGTTAAGAAAGAAAGGGTCTTTTAATGAAGAATAAGGTGGAAAATAGGTTAACTTTGCGAGAAATAGTAAATATTCCCTTCAAATATAAAAAGCTTATTGGGGGCGTCTTTCTTGTTTCACTTGCTATGTCAATTATTTACTGTGTTTTGGCAGACCCTATCTATAACGCCGAAGCTAAGTTTGTTGTAAGGCTTGGTAAGGAAAGGCTTACGCCTATTTCTGTGATGCCTCAAACCTACTATAACGTTTTACTCCAGGAAAGAAGCGAAAATGTTCAGGATGAAGTTGAGATTCTTAAGAGTCCTCATTTAGTTTACCAAATCTTGCCTCATGTAAAAAGTAAGCTTGATGAGATAGAATTCCAGGAGTCAAAAACTTTTAAAGGGATTCTTAATAAGCCCTTTAAAATGGTTCAGAATAGTTTCCAGAAACTATTAGTTTGGTCTGGGATAATTAGGGAGAAGTCTTTTGAAGATAAACTCTTTATAAAGATAAGGTCAGCTATTAAGGTTTCTTTCCAGGAAGATTCGAATGTGGTAAAGCTTGGCTTTCGCTGGAATGACCCTGAATTTGCTGCCTATGTCCTTAATCTTTACACTAACGCCTATATTAGACAAAGAAACTCTATGGGTTCTGGTGGTCAATCCTTTGAATTTTATGAGTCTCAGATAAGAGATCACGAAGTAAAGTTAAAGGAAATTGAAGATAAAATCTTGGACTTTCAAAAAAGACATGTCATTGCTGAAACTTCCAAGCAAAAAGAGATTCTTCTTTCAGAACAGGAAAGAATCTTAGCAAAGCTTCAGGATATATCTCTTAGACTTTCTGAACTGGAAGTAAAAAAGGCTGAGATTTTAAGACTTTTAAAGTCTAGTAATGATTGGATTGAAACTCCCAATGTGGGAGTTCCCTTTACGGATCTTACGAGCCTTGATAGAAAATACTTTGAGCTTAAGAATCAACTTGATGGACTTCTTTTAATATTTACGCCTAAAGCCAAAGAAGTTATTCATGTTAAAGAGCAGATAAAGGAGCTAAGAAAACAGAAGGCTGACAGCCTTATAAATGTGCTCTCTATTGAGATGTCCAATCTTAGAGATCAGAAAGCCAAGTTAGAGGCTGAATTAGAAAAGAACAAAGAAAAACTTAATGCTCTAGTCCAAAAGGAGCTTGAGTATGCCCAGCTTCAGCGAGAAAAAAAGGTTATAGAAGATAATTACCTGCTTTACAAGAAAAAGGCTGAGGAGATGAGAATTGCCAGGGATATTGGGAGCTGGAACGTTGCAAGTGTGGAGCTTGTAGCTCCTGCAATACCACCTGTTGATCCCTATTGGCCTAAGAAAAAGCTTATAATCTTGGTAACAGCTTTTGTGTCGCTAGCCTTTGGGCTTATAGTAGCTTTTATAAAAGATATTGCAAGCCCCACCTTTGAAAGGGCTAATGATTTTGCAAAAATAGGCATAGACCACATTGTTACCATTCCAGAAATAGACACCTTAAGAAGGACTTAAAAAATGGGAATCTTTTCAGAGGTAATGGAAAAATCAGGCAAGGTGAAGGAGCTTAAGTTTAAAGAACAACCCTTTTATCATATTTCTAACATTAAACAGCACCTTCTTGGATCTCTTTTAAACGTAATAAGTCTTCAAGATAGGCCTGTTAATCTGATAGGAATTGTTTCAAGTAGTGCTGGAGAGGGCTGTTCTACCATAACTCGCCTCTGTGGATATAGTTTTTGTTACGAGGAGAACGCTTCAACTTTAGTGGTAGATGCTAACACTTTGTCGCCTTCTCTTCACCTTGTAGAGAAAATACCACAAATGCCAGGATTTAGTGACCTTGTGTTAAAAAACATCTCCCTTGAAGAGGTCGTTGTAAGAAAGAATGAGATTCCTGTTGGTTTTATTACTTCTGGGACCCCAGTAGATAACCTTTCTAGGTTATACAGCCATCCAAAGGTCGATGAGGTTTTACAGAACATAAGAAAGGTTTTTAAATACGCCTTCTTTGATCTTCCTCCTATAAACAGCGAACCCGAATCTATCCTTATTGCCAAAAAACTAGATGGTGTTGTCTTCGTTGTAAGAGCCCACTCGACTAGATTTAAGTCTGCCGAGATAGCTATAGGTAAACTTAAAACTGCCAAAGTTTCCATCCTTGGTGGTATCTTAAACGGAAAAAAGTTTTTTATTCCAAGGTTTATCTATGAAAGGCTTTAGTGAGAGAATCCCTGAGGTAGCCATACTACTGGCTCTAGGGGTTTTATCCTCTATAACTGCTATAATAACAGCCTACCTTCCTGTTAAGTTTGCTACTTTGATCCCTTTAGCTTTGGCGTTGGCTTTATGGATGGTTGTGGTGGATTCTTCTTTAAGAATCATTTCTCTTTGCTTTCTGATGGCTTTTTTTAATCCCGTTAACTTAGATATAAACTTTTTTCTCCATAAGCATGTTGGAGGTGCCTCCAGTATTTCTATTTCTATGGCCTGGTTGTCTGCTTTGGGGCTTTTACTGCTTAGTGTGGCAAGGAAGAAAAAGATAATCTTTGGAAAGGAGCTTGTTCCTATTTTTCTTTATATGCTTTGCGGAGCCTTAAGCCTCATAAATGCGGACTATCCTGAATTTGTTTTTCTTGAGATAGTAAGGCTTATAATGCTTTCTTTGGTTGTGGTGGCTATAGTAAACATCTCAGAAAGGGATATTCTGGATAAATTTTTGGTGTTTATTGCTGTGGCTGTAGTTTTTCAAGCTATTCTTGCCATTTTACAATTTTCCCTAAAGAATTTTCCATCTGTAGAGATTATAGGCATAAAGACCTTGAAGGATGTCTTTCCTGGCCAAAAAGTTCATAGAGCTATGGGCACCCTTGGCCATCCTAATTTTCTTGGTTATTACCTCGAGATGACTATTCCCTTGGTATTTGGAGCTTTCCTTACCTCCAGAGTGCCCTTTCTAAAGATTTTCTTGGGCTTTGTTTTTGCTTTGGGAACTATTGCTTTAATCTTTAGTAAGTCCCGAGGAGCCTGGATTGGATATCCCATTAGCATAGTAGGAACTCTTTTACTTATCTATGGAAGGGATCTTTTGAAAAAGGGCATATTTGTTAAAGCCTTAGTTGTTTCCTTTACCTTTTTCTCTCTAATTGTGGCCTTCTCACCTACCATAAAAGATAGGCTTGTTGGAAAGGATTACAGGGCTATCTATGTAAGAAGTCCTCTTAACAAGGCATCCCTTTCCATTATGGCTCAATTTCCCGTTGTTGGTGTTGGCATGAACAACTTTTCTGAAGTTTTCAAAAAGTATGACACCACAGGCCATTCAAAGATATTTAGAGGCTTTAAACATGTAGTTCACAATATGTATCTTCTCGTTGCAACAGAAACGGGTATATTGGGACTTTTGGCTTTTCTTAGCATCTTTTTAGTGCCTTTTTATCACGTCATAAGGTCTTTTGCCATTACAGAAGATCATGTTCTTAGAGCTCCTGTTGCTGGAGCTCTAATGGGACTCTTTGCCCATCTTATTCATGGCCTTGTCGATCCTGGTTTTATAGTAAGTTCAAGTGGGTCTTTTACGGTCTTTTTGTTGATAGGGCTTATTGGAGCCTATTATAGATTTATTGTCTCTTCGGTTGGGAATTCCCGGTAATGAATGTTTGTCCCTTAAGCGTGATAATAGTTAGTTGGAACACTAGGGATATTACGAAAAATTGCCTCGATAGCCTCTTTTCTCAGCCAACCTCTGTGTCTTTCGATGTTTATGTTGTAGACAATGCCTCATCTGATGGCTCTCCCGATATGGTAGAAGAGAACTTTCCTCAGGTAACCCTTATAAAGAACCAAGAAAATGTTGGTTTTGCAAGGGCTAACAATCAGGTTCTTAAAGAGATCAAAACGCCTTATGCACTTCTTCTTAACTCTGATACCATTATCCCACCTAGGGATATATTTACTCCATGGATAGGCTTTATGAATTACCACAAAGATGTTGGTCTAAGTGGTTGTAGGCTCAATTTTCCCGATGGCTCCCATCAGGTAGGAGATGCTGGCTACAGTCCTTCTTTGAAGACCATTATAAGCCATAGCTTCTTCCTGACAAGGCTTTTTGGGATGAAGGGGCTTTTTGTAGTTTCTCCTCCAAGGGATGGCTTCCTCGATGTTGATTGGGTAAGTGGTGCTTCCATGATGGTAAGAATGAAGGCTTTGGAAAGTGTAGGGCCTATGGATGAATCGGTTTTTATGTTTGCAGAGGATATCGAATGGGGCGTTCGGTTTAAAAGGTGCGGTTGGAGAGTTTGCTATCTTCCATTTATTTCCATAGTCCATCTTCAAGGGGCAAGTAGTAAAAAACAGATAAAACCTTCAGAGTTTTCCCTTCTTTGGCTTAGGAATATAAAGAAGGTTTATCTTCATTTAAACAAGAGTGCAAAACCCTGGGAATTTGATTTGTTTATGACTATTGGCTTTCTTTTAAGAAGCCAGATTTATGGCTGGATTGGACTAACAAAGGCTTCCCAGTGGCACATAGAAAAGGCAAAGAGAATGTTACACTACTTTAAAGGTCTAATTTAAGGAAAGTAAGATGTCTAAAAAAGTACTTTATCTCCACGTAAGTTCAGAGCTATACGGAAGTGATCTTATTGTTTTTCAGCTAGTTACAAACCTTGACAGAAGTCGTTATGAACCCATTGTGGTGCTCCCTTCTGAGGGTTCCCTCGGTGAAAAGTTAAAAAAGGAGTCGATTCCAGTAAAAATAATGCCTCTTGCTGTGCTTAGAAGAAGACTTTTTAATCCCCAGGGCATTCTGAAATTTTCCATTACCCTTATTGAGTCTATTTATCGGCTTACCAGGCTGATTAGGGATAACAAAATTGATATTGTCCATACCAATACTTCTGCCACCTGGAGCGGAGGTATTTCCGCTAAACTTTGTGGCGTTCCCCACCTATTTTCGGTTATGGAAATTGTTGGAGAGCCAAAAATTGTTTCTCTTGCCATGGCCTGGATGACAACCCTTTTTTCCGATAGAGCTATTACCGTTTCGGAAGCGGTAGCTAACCATTTTAAAAAGCTTTGTCCTTTAAGGACGAAGATCTATCAACCTTTATTCCCCCCTGTTGACCTAAAAAGGTTCGTTTTTGATCAAGAGGCAAGGGTTTTTATTAGAAAATCCTTAGGAATAGATGATCAAACTGTTGTTGTTGGCATGGCTGGAAGGCTTAACCACTGGAAGGGGCAGGATGTGTTCATAAGAGCCTGTAAAAAAGCTCTGGAACTTGTTGAAAATCGAAAGAAGCTTCATTTTTTTGTCCTTGGCGGTCCCGTTCCTGAAAAGGAGGAGTTTGAAAGAGAACTTCACAGGGACATAGAAGAGTTTGGTCTTTCTTCCGTCGTTACAGCACCAGGCTTTAAGGAGAATATTTCTCAGTGGATGTCAGCAATGGACATTTTTGTTCTTCCGTCAAAGCTTCCTGAGCCTAGTTCAACAGGAGTTGTGTCAGCCATGGCTATAGGACTTCCTGTTGTTGGGACAAATATAGGGGGAACGCCAGAGACCGTTGTTGATGGCAAAACGGGCTTTTTGGTTCCGCCCAATGATCCAAAGACTTTGGCAGAGAAAATAGCGATCCTGTCACTTGAGGATGATTTAAGAACCACTATGGGTAAGAACGCCTCAGAAAGGGCGAAAAAGCTTTATTCGATAGAACACTATGTAAAGGAAATTATGAAGGTGTATGATGAACTTGTGTGATTTGACGGTTATAATACCTACCTATAATAGAGTAGAGATTCTAAAGGATTGCCTTCATGCTTTGGAGGAGCAATCCCTTCCTAAGTTAAAATTTGAGGTCATCGTAGGAGATGATGGCTCGAAGGATAATACTTTAGAGGTGCTGGAGAAGGTCTCTTCTTCTGTTTCCTATTCTCTAAGATGGTTTTCTCAAAGAAACGCTGGACCTAGTGCTGTAAGAAACAAAGCTATAAAGATGGCTCTTTCTCCTGTGGTGGTCTTTTTTAACGATGATACCATTGCCACCCCTCGACTTCTTGAAGCTCATTATGAGCTTCATAAGAGTTACCCTCAGCAACATATTGCTTTCCTGGGTAAAGTAACAATAGATCCGTCACTTCCCTATTCGCCCTTTGCAAAACTTCATCTTGATTCGAGCTTTGCCGTTTGGGATAGCCATGTTGGCTCTAATGGCAAAGTGCTTTTGGATTGGCGAGTCTTTTATACCTGTAACCTTTCTCTTAAAAAACGTTTTCTTGAAAAGCATGGTCTTTTTGATGAAGACATTCCCTACGGAGAAGATGTTGAACTTGGAGCCAGACTTGATAGATATGGCCTTAGGATTTTCTATAGCCCTAGAGCCCTTGGCTATCATAGACATTTTCTTACAGAGTCGGAGTATTTAAACATAGCAAGGAAGGAGGGTCTTGGGCTTGCTACATGGTTTTTAAAAAGGCCTTCCGATGCAAAATACCTTAAAGCTTTATCTTTTCCGTTTTTCCTTTCAAAGGCGAAGCGGTTCAAATATGAACTTGGAAATGTCCTCTTTGACAGAAAGCTTCGCCCCTTTTGGTTAAAAGTTGCTAGAAGAGTCTTGGACAAATATGAACCCCTTGGGCTTGAGATATACAAAAAACTATATCAAGCGATAAAGAGAGAAACTATTTACGAATTTTTAAGAAGCAGAGGAAATTAAATGTTAGCCATAGATGGTGGAAAGCCTGTAAGAGTTAAGGATAGATTTTTAGTATTTGGTGCTCCCTGTATTGAAAAAGAAGAAATAGAAGAAATTGTTGATTCCATGAAAAGACGATGGATAGGAACAGGTCCTAAGGTTGCTAGGTTTGAAAGCCTTTTTGCGGAATATAAAGGGGTTTCCCATGCAATAGCGGTTAGCTCCTGCACAGCTGCCCTTCATCTTGCAATTTTAGCCTGCGGTATAAGACCAGGCGATGAAATCATCACCACTCCCATGACCTTTTGTGCAACTATAAATTCTATAATCCATGCGGGAGCTGTTCCTGTGCTTGCTGATTGCGACAGAAATACCATGAATATAGATCCGAGCGAGATTGAAAAGAAGATCTCTTCTAAAACCAAGGCTATAATGGTTGTTCATATGGCTGGGAGACCCTGTGATATGGATGCCATAATGGATATAGCAAGGCGTTATGACCTGATTGTCATAGAAGACTGTGCTCACGCTATAGAGGCAGAATATCATGAAAAACCTACTGGAACCTTTGGTCAAGTTGGGTGTTTTAGTTTTTACGTTACCAAAAATATAACCACCGCTGAAGGTGGTATGGTTGTAACTAATAGTGATTACATAGCAGACAGAGTTAAAATAACAGCCCTCCACGGTATGACCAAGGACGCCTGGCGAAGATTTTCAGACGAAGGATATCGTCACTACGAAGTAATCCATCTTGGCTTTAAGTATAACATGACCGATCTTCAAGCAAGTATAGGGCTCCATCAATTAAAAAAAATAGATAAATACTGGGAAAGGCGAAGAAAAATATGGGAGATATATAACAACCATTTTTACGATCTTCCTGTGTTTATCCCTCCAAATCCTGAACCTAACACCAGACACTCTTACCATCTTTATACGCCCCTTATTGACATTGATAGGTTTGGCAAATCAAGGAATTGGGTTCTTAATGCTTTAACCCACGAAAATATAGGGGTTGGTGTTCATTATGTGCCTGTTCATTATCATCCCTTTTACAGAAAGACCTTTGGTTGGAAGAAGGGAGATTTTCCCAATGCAGAATGGATTGGAGAAAGAACCATTTCTCTTCCTCTTTCTCCATGCCTTGAGGACGAAGATGTCCACGACGTAATTTTGGCTTTTAGAAAGGTTATGGGAGCCTAACCATGAAGATTGCAATGATTTCAATTCCTTACCATTCAACTCCCCCTAAAGGTTATGGTGGTATAGAAAAGGTAGTTTATGAGCTTACAGAGGAATTAATAAGGCAAGGTCATGAAGTTGTGCTTTTTGGGGCTCCTCGAAGCTATTGTTCGGGAAAAACAATAGAAATTTCTTACTACGACCCTGAAAAAGCTCCAAGTGGCGTAACTAAAGGCAGGGAATGGCTTTCGGAAGAACCTTTATATGAAGCTATTAAATCTTACCTGGAAGAAAACCCTGTTGATGTAATTCATGACTGGTCCTTTGAAAATCTTTATGTAATACGCCACCTTGCCAAATTTCCTTTTGTTATATCTTCCTGTATCCCACCTACCAGAGGCTACAGAAGGCCAAACCTAGTAGCGGCAAGCAAAGCCCATGCAAAGCTTTTGAAAACTCCAAGGTATGTTCACTATGGGCTGAACCTTGAAAAATACCATTATTCCCTTGATAAATTTGAATCTATTATCCACATAGCAAAGATTGCTCCCTATAAAGGACAACACCTTGCTGTTTTTGCCTCTTTGATTGCGAAAAGGAAGATAAGGTTTGCGGGAAATGTAGAAGATGAAAAATATTTTAAACTTGTTAAAATGCTTCCAGGGTTTAACTATATTGGTGAAATATATGGGGTTAACAACCACTTAAAGCATGCCAAAGCCCTTGTTCAAACCCCTAGATGGTTTGAAGTATTTCCGCTGGTTGTTCTTGAAGCTTTCGCTTCAGCAACTCCTGTTATAGCTCTAAGTAGAGGGGGTCTATCAGAACAAGTAAAAAATGGTGTAAATGGCTTTCTTTGTAATAACCTTTTCGATCTTGCCAAAGCCATGAAATCGATAGAACAGATTGATCCAAAAGCCTGTAGAGCCTATGCGGAAGAACATTTTTCAGTAAAGCTTATGGCAGAAAGGTATGTTGAGATATATGAATCCGCTATAAAGGGCGAAAAATGGTAGGATTTTCAATGAGCTTCTTGAATAGCTGTTCGTATTGGGTGGTTATTCTTTCCCAAGAATAGATTTTTGTGACTCTTCTGAAGGCTTTTTCTCTTAATTCTTCCACAAGTTGAAGGTTTTCACTTAACATTTCTATCTTTTCTGAAAGGGATTCTACAGGGCGTTCCTTTTCAAAGTATATTCCAGCATCCTTTACAACCATTTCTTGGGCTGGATTATTGGAGACCACCACGCAATTTCCAAAGGCCATCTGGTCTAATAAAACTGGTCTTGTGCCATCAATTGTTGAAGGAAGAACAAAAAACCTACAATGACAGCTTATTTGCCTGTAATCTTCTTTCCATAAAAAACCTGTTCTTACTATTCTTGGATCATCCTTACAGAGGTTCTGTATGTATCTTTTATAATCATCCTCATAGGGAGCGTCTCCAACGATGGCTAATTTCAGATTGGTCTTTGCCCTTTTAAAGGCTTCTATCAATATATGGGCTTTATTTTCCGGCGTAAGCCTGCTTACAAAAAGGATATAACCTTCGGGGGATAAGTTAAATCGTTTTAAAGCCTCAGTGTTCCTTTCTTTACTTCTATGCCATGGATTTGCGCCATAAGGAATATAAACAGTTCTGGCACCAAAGGTTTCTTTATATCTTTTCCAGATAGCCCTTGAGTCAGCTATAACAACGTTGGCACTTCTGGGGGCAAGTTTTTCTGAAAATCTTATGAAGGTTTTTGCAAAACCCTTCCATTTATCTCTTTCTGCATCGGAACCGTCAACATTAAGCACTACAGTTTTCCCAAAACCTTTTACCATTAAAGCAACGGGACTATTTCCAACGATAGAATAATAGTAAATATCGTAGTTTTCCTTCAGGGCATGAAGGGTAGAAAGGAAGGTATGACTTATGGTATCTAAGTGTTTTGTTTTTACCGATGGAAGTTTAACAAGCCTTACTCCTTCATAGTAATCTCCCTCATATCTTATCCAGGTAGTTCTATTATAGACGGTTACATCGTGACCTCTTTTTACAAGTCTTTTGGAAAGTTCCTCATAAAAGGTTTCAAAACCGCTGTAAGAGGCTGGAATGCCTCTACTTCCAATTAAAGCTATTTTCATATCTTCCTTCCTTGCCTCCACCCCGAAGGGATGAAGGCTTAAAAAACTTTACTTCACAAGGATTGCTTAGCTTGCAACCGCTTTGCTAACGGACATCTCAGTTTTGTAAGTCTTGGATTCCGAAGCTTTACTCAATTACATATTTTGAAGCATCTCTTTTACTTGTTGCCTTATCACTTTCTTGTCTAGTTTACCAACACTGGTTTTAGGAATTAAATCTACGAATATAATCTTATCAGGAACCCCCCATTTGGAGATAATGCCCTTCTCAACATGATCCATATAGAATTTTTTGAGTTCTTCCTCTGTTACTTTGCCAACGTATTCTGGCTTTAAAACTGCCATGACAACAGGTCTTTCGCCCCATTTTTCGTGAGGAACACCTACAGCTGCTGCCTCGCTTACAGCGGGATGCTTGAGAATTATATTTTCGAGATCGAGGGAGGAGATCCATTCACCACCTGTCTTTATAACATCTTTTATTCTGTCGGTTATTTTCAAATAGCCCGCTTCATCAATGTAACCTACATCGCCCGTATGGAGCCAACCATCTTTCCAGAGCTCTTCGCTTTTTTGAGGATCTTTGAGGTAACCCTGGGTAAGCCATGGAGCCCTAACAACAATTTCTCCCGTTGACTTACCATCATTGGGAAGAGGCTTACCTTCTGGATCAACAATTTGAAGGTTCACTAAAGGAATGGTCATTCCAGTTTTTGATCTTACCTTTACCTGTTCATCAATTCCCCAGTTTACCATGTGAGGTTGTAAGAAAGAGAGGGTTAAAATGGGGCAGGTTTCAGACATACCATAGCCTGTTATAATATCAATTCCTCTTTCCATAGCAGCTTTGCAGAGAGCTTCCGGAAGGGCTGATCCTCCAATTATGACCTTCCATCTAGAAAGGTCTATGTTTTTAGAATCGGGATGGGTAAGTAACATGTGGAGTATTGTTGGGACGCAATGGCTAAAGGTTACTTTTTCTCTATCGATGAGCTTAAGAAGCATTGCAGGCTCGTATCTTCCGGGATATACCTGCTTACAGCCCATCATGGTTGCTAAATAGGGAATTCCCCAGGCATGGACATGAAACATTGGAGTGATTGGCATATAAACATCAGATCTTGAAAAGGAGTTTCCGTTGGGTTTCATTATGTTGTGGGCTGCTGCAGCCAGAGTATGGAGAACGAGCTGGCGATGGCTAAAATAGACTCCCTTGGGAAGACCTGTTGTGCCGGTCGTGTAAAAAAGAGTTGCCATAGCATTTTCGGAAAAGTCTTCAAAGTTATAATCAGGGGATGATTCTTCAAGAAGCTTTTCATACTCTCCGGCAAATTCAATGGAAGAACTAACAGGTTGTGGAACATCTTGAAGAAGGATAATCTTTTTTACTGTTTGGAACTGGTCTTTCAGCTTTTCTACGAGTGGCAAAAAGTCTGAGTGGACAAGTAAAACATCGTCTTCTGCGTGGTTTATAGTGTAAAGGATTTGCTCAGGAGAAAGTCTTATGTTGATTGTATGAAGAACAGCGCCCATCATCGGAATTGCAAAGAAGCATTCGAGGTATCTATGGGAATCCCAATCCATTACACCTACAACAGAGCCAGGTTTTACACCAACTTTTGAAAGGGCATTAGCTAACCTCCCAATACGCTCGAAGAATTCGCTGTAGCTAAACCTTTTAATATCTCTGTAAACAATTTCCATTTCTTTGGTAATTCTTCTTGGCATGTTTAGGAGATGCTTGATAATAAGCGGAAAATCGTAGGCTGAGGCTGTTTTTGCGATGAGCCTTACGGGCATAAGTCCCCTCCGTTGTAATTTTTATGTTAAAGAACAAACCTTTGGGGAAGCTTTGAAGAAGCAAAAGAAAAGGATGTTAAAGCAACGAGACTAAGCTGTAGAATTTACCCCCTCCCATCCATCAATAGGATAACCTACAAAATTATTACAATTAGGTCAAGGAATATGTTTCTGTTATTTTTTTAAATGCCCCAACTATTGGATCGAAGTCTTTTTCTAAAATGGTTCTTGCATCGAGTATTACATTGTCTTCTTCTATTCTTACTATGATGGGTGGTTCAAAATCTTTTAGGAATTTTTCTAGTGCTAGGGGTGATATCTTGGGGGAGGTTACAGATACTACGAAAGTGGGGATATCAATTTCTGGCAAAGAACCACCCCCCGCTCTGGCCTTAGATGGTAAAACCTTAATGTCAAAAAGCTTTTCTTTATCTAATTGACCTATTAGATTTGCCAGTCTTTTTGCCCGGTTTTCTACTTCTTCAACAGGCGTTGAAAGCATCCTTAAAGTTGGTATCCTCTGGAAGGCTATCCTTTCATCGTAATAAAGCTTAAGGGTTGCCTCTAGGGAGGCTAGGGTAAGCTTGTCCACTCGAAGAGCCCTTGTAAGAGGGTTTTTCTTAAGTTTTTCTATAATCTCTTTTTTGCCTAAAATTATTCCCGCCTGAGGACCTCCAAGGAGTTTGTCTCCGCTAAAGGTTAATACATCCATTCCCGCTTTAAGCTCTTCATGAACTGTTGGCTCTCCTGGTATTCCGATTTTAGAAAGATCCACTAAACATCCACTTCCCATGTCTTCTATGGCAAGAAGGTTGTTTCTGTGGGCAATTTCCACCAGTTCCCTTGAAGAAACTTCATTGGTAAAACCTACAATACGATAATTGCTTTTATGAACCTTCATAAGAGCTACAGTATTTTCAGTGATGCTATTTTCGTAATCCCTTGGGTGAGTTCTATTGGTACAGCCAACCTCTTTAAGGATTGCCCCACTAAGAGCCATAACCTCTGGCATCCTGAAAGAACCCCCTATTTCTACCAGTTCACCACGGGAAATAATGACCTCTTTTCCCTTAGCAAGGGTGCTAAGAACCAGTAAGACCGCAGAGGCATTGTTGTTTACCACTAAAGCACCTTCAGCACCAGTAAGATCTGTAAGGATTTTTTCTGTGTGAACATATCTTGATCCTCTTCTTCCCTTTTCAAGGTCATATTCCAGGTTGCTGTAGGAGGAAGCAATTAGAGCCATCATTTCTATGGCTTCTTCAGGAAGAATTGATCTTCCAAGGTTTGTGTGAACTATAACGCCTGTAGCATTCACAACAGGCTTTAGGATTGGCCTGGTTTTAAGTTCTATTTTTTCCCTTATTTCCTCAATAAGTATAGATTCATCTAAAGAGATGGTTCTTCCTTCTTTAAGAGCACTTCTTTTCTGATCCAGGATATTTCTTATTGCCCAAACTACAATGTTTCTTGAATGCTTTTTAATAAGCTCCTTTACAGGATCTTTCTTTAATATAGCACTAACGCTTGGAAGATTCCTTAAACCCTTTTCTTTCATGGTTTACCTTTTCAAGTATTTCGGTGTGCATTATATTTCTTTGTTGCAAACTCCATAAAGTTATCTTGGAATTACCTTTATCTGTCAAGAGTTGGAGGTTAAATGTTAAGGAATCAGACTGGAAATAACGCCCAAGTTGTCCTTGAAGCTATACTCAAGGGGTGCGGTAATCTTTTATTGAATCGAATTCCTAGAACAGCCCTTGCCTACCTGTCCGCTTATCTATTCAAAAGGCTTGAAAAAAGCTCTTTAGTCATAGTTGTTTCCGACGATAAAGAGGGGAGTAAGCTTTGTCATGAGCTTGGTTTTTTCCTTGGAGACAGAAGCCTTAGAAAGCAAACTAGCCATGAAAATCCTTTTTCTGATCTTTTGTTTTCTTTTCCTTCCAGGATTATCAAAAAGGGTTACTTGGAAGGTAAAGTTTCGAATAAGTCCTTAAGGATGAAGTTTCTTAACCGTCTACTTCGGGGTAAAACACCTTTTATAGCGGTGGTTTCCGGAAAATCTCTAATGGAGAAGGTTCCACCAAAGGATGTGGTGGAAAGAAGCCTTCTGAGTTTAAGGGTTGGCGAAAAGCTACCCGAGGATTTTAGAAAGATACTTGTTTCCTGGGGATATGTAGAGGCTAAACTTGTTGAGATAGTTGGAGATTTTGGTGTAAGGGGAGATATTATTGATTGCTACATTCCTCTTTATGATTGGCCTGTTAGGATAGAGTTGTGGGGAAATCAGATAGAGTCCATAAGATTTTTCAATCCAGCTACTCAAAAGTCTTTCTACAGGCTTTCTGAGATTTTTGTAATCCCTGCCAAGGAAATTGTTCTGGACGATGAGGCGGAAAAAACTGCAAAGCACTTCCTAATTGAAAGCCTTCAGAAAGGGATGATTGATTCCTTTGAGATGAACAAATGGATGAAGGCAATTGAAAGTAGAACTCTTTTCGATGACGATAAGATGGTGGGTATTTTCTATGAAGAGCCAGCCCTTTTCCAGGATTATGTGCCAAGGGATGCTTTGTGGGTCTGGCTTGGGTTTGATGAAATTGTTGATGAAATGAAAGTTTTCTTGGAAACTGCTTCCCAGCAGGAGTCCGGGTGGATTCAACCGGTAGAAAAGTGGCTTGAGGAGCCTACAAAGATCTTAGAAAGAATAAAAAGGGTCAGGAATATATGGTGCACCAGTTTTGCTTCGCTCCTAACGGCACCTTATTACTGTCAGGAACTTTCTGATGATGGGAACACTATAAAAAAGTTGAACCTTAATGTTGAAAGTCTAACCGACTTCTGTGAAAACTTTAGAAGGCTTAGACACAATAAAAACTCTTTTCCCCTTGAACCATTGGCGAAGGAGCTTTCCAGGTGGAACAGTGAGGGCATTAAAACTGTCATAGTTTGCGGACAACCTCACCGGTCTGTGAGACTTGGAGAGATTTTGAGAGGTTATGGCCTATCCGTAAAGGTTATTACGGATCCTTTCAGTGATAAATTTGAAGGAAATGTATTTGTCTATACAGGTGATTTGGAGTCGAGTTTTATCTGGCCTGATGAGGCTATAGCATTTCTTAGCGAAAGAGAGCTTTTTGGAAGTTTTCCTGTAAAGTATTCCAAAAGAAGTCTTAAAGGACTTTCTTTTACATCCTTTCAGGATCTTAAGGAAGGTGATTATGTAGTTCATGTAGATCATGGAATAGGTATTTACAGGGGGTTGGTTCATCTTAAGGTTGAAAATTACGAAAGTGACTTCATCGTTATAGAGTATCAGGATGAAGATCGTCTTTATGTGCCCGTAGATAAACTTCAGCGGGTTCAGAAATATATTGGGACAGAAGAGACCGCTCCAAGGATAGATAAGCTTGGAGGAAAGAAGTGGGAGATTCTTAAGAGGAAAGCAAAAGAATCTGCCGAGAGAGTGGCAGGAGAGCTTCTTAGAATTTATGCCCTAAGACAGCTTAAGGAAGGTTATAGCTTTTCTCCTCCCGATCAGCTTTACAGGGAATTTGAGGCAACCTTTCCCTTCGATGAGACCCCCGATCAAATAAAGGCCATAGAAGATGTTTTGAAGGACATGATGTCTTCAAAGCCGATGGATAGATTGATATGTGGTGATGTTGGCTTTGGCAAGACTGAGGTTGCTTTAAGAGCTGCTTTTAAGGCGGTTGCGGATCATAAACAGGTTGCTGTTTTAGTTCCCACAACGGTTCTGGCGGAGCAACATTACAGAACCTTCTCTGAAAGGTTTTCAAATTTTCCCTTTAAGGTTGAAATGTTAAGTAGATTCAGAAGCCCCTCCCAGCAAAAAAGAATTCTTGAAGAGCTAAAGGAAGGCAAAATAGATGTTATCATAGGAACCCACAGACTCCTTCAAGAAGATGTTCAATTTCACAATCTTGGGCTTCTTATAATAGACGAAGAGCATAAGTTTGGTGTGAAACATAAGGAGAAACTCAAGCAATTTAAGGTTTCTGTGGATGTTTTAACGCTATCCGCTACCCCTATTCCAAGAACTCTTCACATGGCTCTTTCCGGCATAAGAGATATGACCGTAATAGAGACACCCCCGGAGGATAGAAAGCCTATTGAGACCTTCGTTATTAATTTTGATGAAACTGTCATTAAGTCCGCTATATTACTGGAGTTAGAGAGAGGAGGGCAGGTTTTTTTCGTTCACAATTATGTTCACAATATTGAGGATGTGGCTAATAAAGTGAGAGAGATGGTGCCCGATGCAAGGGTTGCAATAGCCCATGGTCAGATGAAAGAAAAGGATTTAGAAGAGGTAATGCTTTCTTTCTTTCGTGGAGAGATAGATGTTTTAGTATGCACAACTATAATTGAATCTGGCCTTGATATCCCTAAAGCAAATACCATCATTATAAACAATGCCCATAAATTTGGTCTTGCCCAGATTCATCAGCTCAGGGGAAGGGTAGGTAGATCTGGTGAGCAGGCTTACGCTTATCTTATCGTTCCAGACAGCGAACTCATTTCAGATGATGCTAAAAGGCGTCTTAGGACTCTCGTTGATTACAGCAATCTTGGTAGCGGTTTCAAAATAGCCCTTAGTGATTTGCAAATAAGGGGAGGAGGTGCCATTCTAGGAGCCGAACAGTCTGGCCATATAGAAGCGGTAGGTTATGAACTTTATCTGGAGATGGTTCAGGAAATGATTAAAAAATTAAAGCACGAAGCCCTTGAAGAAGATGATTACGATCCTGAGATAAAGGTTTCTGTCAGTGCCTACATACCTGAAAACTATATCCCCGATGCTACTCAAAGACTTCTTGCTTACAAAAGGCTTGCTTCCGCAAGGGATGAAGAGGAGATAAATGAGATAATGAAAGAATGGAGAGATATGTATGGCTCCTTGCCAGATGAATCAAAGATCCTGGTTATTTTGGCAAAGATTAGGATAGCCATGAAAAAACTCGGGGTGGTTAGGATTGAGGAGATAAATACTGATGGAATTTCGGGTTTTAAACTAATTTTTAGGAAGGGAGAAGATAGCTTGAAATGTAAGAAAAAATTTTCTGAAAATCGCATAGAGTTTTTGACTTCTGAGCACAACCGTGATGTAATAGTGATGTCCAGAACCGGTGGAACTATCCAGAGGCTTTTGCTACTTCGAAAATATTTGGGACTGGCTTATGGCTCTTAACCCCTAAAATATAGCTTATCAGGGGAGCAAATAAAAGATGGTAAGAAATTTTTTCTCATGCTTTATCATCTTGCTAGGACTCACCCTAGTTTATTGCCACCAGGGATTTTCCAGTAGTGCAGGCGTGACAAAAGAGGTAGATAGGATTGTAGCGGTTGTAAACGATGAAATTATCCTTTACAGTGAGCTCAGAAAGAAGGTTGATAAGTTAAAAAGTAGGTTGAAGGGCTCTTTTTCAGAGGGCTTGCTGGAAAAACAGGTTCTTGAACAGATGATTCAGGAAAAGCTCGTAGAGCAGGAAATGAAGAGATTGAGAATTGTTGTTAATGAGCAAAAGGTCAATGCATTTATAGAGAGTATAAAAAATGAGCAAAATCTTACCGATGAGCAGTTTATGCGTAAATTACAGCAGGAAGGTATTAGCTTAGATGAGTTTAAAGAGGATATAAAAAAGGAGATAGTAAGAGCTACGCTTATAGAAAAGGTTTTTCAGTCTAAAACAGTTATAACCGATGCTGACGTCGAGCGGTATATTAGTAGTCATCCAGAACGGGTTATAACGAAAGTTAAGCTTTCTGCAATATACCTTCCCCAGGATGAAAAATCTATATCTGCAGAGGAAATTCTTAAAAAGATAAAGGCAGGTGCTGATTTTAGTGAGCTAGCAAGGAAATATTCCAAAGGATTAAATGCTCAGGAAGGTGGCAATCTGGGATGGATAAACATCGATGAACTGGCTGAGGACTTGAAAAGGGTGGTAGCTTCTATGTCCCCTGGAGATGTTTCTTCTCCTATTTATACTGGTAAGGGAAATCTTATTATTAAGCTTGAAGATAAGGTATCAGAGAGGATTCAGCTTTCCATAACAAATCCAAAAGACAAAGAAAAGGTTAGAAGATTTTTGTTTCAGCAAGAGGTAGATAGAAAGTTTCGTGAGTGGATGGGTGAACTTATGAAAAAGGCTTACATTAGAATTTCTTTGTAGGTTTATAGGATGGAAACAGTAAATTTAACTTCAGCGCAAGATATTGGTAATTACCTTGAAAGTGTGAGGACATCCCTGGGTATAAGCCAGGAAGAGATAGCCTATCAAACTAAAATTTCTTTATACTTTATAAGGGCTATTGAAAAGGGCGAGTGGGAAAAAATTGGCCATAGGTTTTTTATTGTAAGTTTTATAAAATCTTATTGTGAGACGGTTGGTATTCCCTGGAATAATCTTTCATCCAGGGTGATAGAAATAGCCAAAAGTCTTGATAAAGGCGAAAGTTGTTATAAAAGGCTTCTTGCCCAAAAACCACCCCTTTTTAAGGGTAACAAAAACTTTTTTTTTTACTCTTTTGTTATGTTTATGTGTGTAGTTATGACTGTAGGTGGAATTTATATTGCCAATCGAGATAATCAACTAAAAAGCTCGGAAAGAAAGGTCATGGAGGAAGATTCAGGACTTCCAATAGGCCTCTTAAATAAATTTCAGGAATTTCAGCCGGTTCAACCTATTAACCCTGATTCAAATCCTCAGAATGTAAAAGAAGCTATGGCCAAGACAACTAAAGAAGCTATTGAAGCGGGTGTATTTACAAATGGCCATAGGCTTTTTTTGGAAGCCACTAAGGATACATGGGTGAAGGTGTGGGTAGATGACAAAAAGCCTGTAAGTAAGCTTATGGCTCATGGTGACAGAATGGAGTTTGAAGTTAAGCAAAAGGTTACCGTTATTATTGGTAATCCAGCGGGGATAAAGATTGGATGGGATAATGAAATCTTCGAACATCATGGTAAAAAGGGCAAAATCCTTAAAATTACTCTTCCAGTGGATATTTCCAAACTCCGCAAAAATTAAGCATGTATGCAAGTGATTTAGGTGTTGATGCTATTATAATTGGAACGAAAGATTCTAAGGAAGCTGACAAGGTTGTTTATTTCTTGGGCGAAGATAATATTTTAAGAACTGGCATTGCAAAAAGTGCCAGTCGAAGTTTTAGAAGGTTCATAAATTCCCTTCAGCCTTTTAGCTTTGTAAGGATATACTATACAAAAAAATCATCCTTTGTCCTTCTAAGGGAGTCAAACCTTAAGGAGAGTTTCCAATTCGTAAGAGAAGACCCACTCCTTGTTGGCTTTGGATATCTTGTGTGTGAAGTTATCCAAAAACTTATTCGTGAAAACGATATCCACGAAGGACTCTTTACAATTACTCTAAATGCCCTTTATCAGCTTAACTCAAAAAACACCAATCCTTTGTTAATTTTGGCTATATTTATCTTTAAAATCATGACAATTGCAGGATATTCTCCATCCTTTGAAATTTGCGACCTTTGCAAAAGAAGGCTGGATAAGAGATGGGTATGGCAATTAAATCCTCAAAGATGCGTTTGTGCAGTCCATCATTTAACTGGCACTATGAAATGGGAGTGGGACGAGGAAATTCTTTCTTTTTTGAGAACTTTAAGAATAGCAAAGCCTGACGAAATATGGCATTTGGGTGTTTCAGATAAAAAGCTAAAAAGCCTTTTTAGAAATTTGTGCTTATGGATTGAAAAGGTTACGGAGGAAGAATTAAAAAGTTATAGATGGCTTGAAAAGATGGAATCTTCAAAGGGTAAAAGTGGTAGAGTGGATTGGTTCTATAGTCTTAAGTAAGTCTGTTCTAGCCCTTGTGGGAGCTTTCTTTGGAGGGATTCTGGCTAGTTTTACACCCTGTGTCTACCCCCTTTTGCCAGTGACGATATCGTTTATGGGAAGCCAGGCTGGAAATTCTAGAAAAAAGGTTTTAGCCCTTTCTCTTTTCTATGTCATGGGTTTTTCCTTTTCCTATACTTTCTTGGGTATTGTGGCTGGCTTTGCTGGAAAAGCCTTTGGGTTTTGGGCAGGTAATAAATGGCTTTATTTGGTGGTTGGGAATGTCTGTCTCTTAAATTCCTTTGTTATGCTTGAGTTTGTAAACTTTGGAGGAGTTTCCCTTTACCTTTCTACTAAAAGATTTGGCAAGCTAGATATTATAAGCTCCTTTGGGATGGGGATGGCTTCTTCTTTGGTTCTTGGACCCTGCACTACCCCCATCCTTGGGACATTACTCTCCATAGTAGCTGTCCAGGGGGATATCCTATTCGGAGGACTTATGCTTATTAGCTTTTCTATAGGCCTTGCTTTTTGGATAATTCTTTTTGGAGTTTTTGCTAATATGGTCATTCCAAAGGCTGGTCCATGGCTAAGGAGAATTCAACAGTTTTTTGGGCTTTTGATGCTTGCTGTGGCTCAATATTTTTTCGTAAAGGCAGGCATGGTCTGGGACTAAGCTAAAAGGAGGAGTGGTAAATTTGAAGAAGGCTGTAATTTTAGCTTCTTTTGTGCTTTTTACTGCGGTAGTCATTACTACCGCCTGGTTTGTTACCCCAAAGTTTGAAAGAATCGATCTGTCAAAGATGTCCCCCATAAAAGAAGGCTCTTTGGCTCCCGATTTTGAAATAAGCTCTTTAGAGGGGGATAATTTTAAACTTTCCGATTGTCTAGGTAAAAAACTTGTTCTTTTGTTCTTCTGGGCTAGCTGGTGTCCGAGTTGTCTGGAGGCTAAAGAGGAACTGGGAAAACTTAAGGCTACCATTGGCGGGGATAAACTAAAGATTGTTGCTATTAACATTGGTATTGGCGACTCCTACGAAAAAGTAAAAAAAATGCAACAAAAGAATCGCTTTCCTGGGGCTATTTATTATGACAGTGGAGGGAAGGTTAGTAAAAGATATGGCGTTTCAGGTGTTCCCTTCTTTGTTTTGATTAATAAAGGTGGACAGGTTATCTATGCAGGTCATGAAATCCCAAAAGATATTGAAAATGTAGTTTTAAAGGAAGAGGCTGGAACATGAAAGATATAGTTGCTGTCATTATGGCAGGTGGAAGGGGTGAAAGACTTAGACCCCTTACAGAAGATAGATGTAAACCCGCTGTTCCTTTTGGGGGAATTTACCGCCTTATAGATATTCCCCTTAGTAACTGTATAAACTCTGGCATTTACAAAATCCTGGTCTTTCCTCAATACAAGTCTCAGTCCCTTGTTGAGCATCTTGAGGATGGATGGAGCCATCTCTTTTCAAGAGCTTTTGGTCATTACATGAGAATTGTTGCACCCCAGCAAAGGCTTGGCGAAAGATGGTATATGGGAACTGCCGACTCGGTTCGTCAAAATCTTTATATAATCGATAGAGAATGTCCCAAGCATCTTCTAATACTTTCTGGCGATCATGTCTATAAAATGGATTATAGCATCTTCAGATCCTATCATGAGGAGAAGAATGCAGATGTTACGATCAGTCTTATAGAAGTATCTATTGACTCAGCGAGGGAGTTTGGGATAGCCGAAGTAAATGAAAACTTTGAGATTATAGGTTTTGAGGAAAAACCTAAAAATCCTAAACCCATTCCAGGCGATCCAGAACATGCCCTGGCTTCTATGGGGATTTATATCTTTAGATACGAAGTCCTGAAGGAAGTCCTTAATAAATATGAAGAAGAGGACTTTGGAAGGGACATCATTCCTAAATTGATTGGTAAATACAGGGTTTTTGCCTATCCCTACAGAAGGATGAACATAATCAAAGACTACGTTTACAAAGTAGATCCTCTAAGTGGAAGTAGAAAGCTAACCCTTGTAGAAAAAATAAGGGACTCCCATTATTGGCGAGATGTGGGAACCCTTGATGCTTACTGGAATGCAAACATGGATCTTACGGGGGTGGATCCTTTCTTTAATCTTTACGGAATTCTTTGGCCTATAAGAACTTTCTATAAGCCCTTCCCGCCCGCAAAATTTGTTTTTAGCCAAAGAGAACAAACTCCTCAGAGAATAGGCGTAGCTTTTGATTCTCTTGTATCTCCTGGCTGTATAATAAGCGGTGGTATTGTAAGATATTCTGTTTTGTTCTACAATGTTTTTGTTCATAGCTATTCCCAAGTTGATGAATCGGTAATTCTTGATAATGTGGAAATAGGACGCTACTGTAGGATAAAGAAGGCTATTATTGATAAAAACAATAAGATTCCTCCTGGCACAGAAATAGGAATAAATCCCGCTGAAGATAGGAAAAAATTCCATGTAACACCTCGAGGTATTGTAGTAGTGCCAAAGGGTTATTTTAAAGAATAGGGCGCATAAAGACACAACAGGCGCCCTATTTTAAATTAACTACTGAACAACTCTTAGATTTTGAGGTGGTGGAAGAGGTGTTGGATCTGAAGAGGAAAGATATTCTAAAGCACCAATATCAGGAGCATTTTCAATAGAGTTCCCAAGAAAATCTCTTGTCTGACCAAGATTTATGCCTTTATTTATGGCTGGCGATCCTGCTGTGAGTGCTAAATCTTGAGGGTTAGAGGGAGAGCTTCCTGAAAGGGATTTAAAAAGTGGATTTCCATAGATGTCATCTCCGCCACCACCAGCATAGGTATTCCATTTGTTTATGTCTTTCCCTGTTTCACCTGCCCAGTAGTAGAGAAGATCTCCTAGGGAGTGGTAAAGTATATTGTTTCCTATGGAAAGAGGATTAGTGTTTACAGGACTATAAACCGCTATAGGTGGAATGCCCGCTCTGGTAGCGTAGAGGATGTTGTTTGCTACCTTTACATTCTTTACATTGTTAACATTTCCTGGAACATCACTTGCAAGATAAAGTTCCCCTTTAAAGGGATGGCTTTTCCCTGGATCGACCATATTTCCTACAAGGGTATTGTTGTAAATTTCGCTATTTGCGCTGTCATATACACTTATTCCTGCTCCGTCGTTTTCAAAGCAGACATTGTAATACACTTTGTTGTAATTACACCACTGATCCAGCTGGATGCCGTTTCCATCGGGTCCACTGCTTTCCTTGTTTCTGTAACAAAGGTTGTATCTTATGATGTTATAATCTCCCGTGTCTTCTTGAGGACTTGCGGAATATAGGTGGATTCCACTGGTTCCCGAGGTAGCATGACCGTTTTCGAAAACCTCATTTTCTTCTATTATGTAATAACTTGCGTAAATTTCTATACCATGGTGACCATTTCCATAGACCTTGTTTTTAGATATTTTTGTTTCTTTTCCGGAGGCACAATTTACTCTATCTACAGCTATGCCATGGGTTGAATTGTTATAAACATTGTTTTCCTGAATGAGGTTTTCCATACCCGCACCATCGCCAATCCAAATGCCAAGAGCATTTTCATAAACAGAACAGCCAAGAACGGTTATGTGGTTGCTTGATTTGTTTATGATGATTCCTGCATAGGAGCTTTTTGTTACAGAAAGCCCCTGAAGTTTTACATAGGCAGAGTTTGAAATTAATATTGAATTGCCTTCTATAACTGGCGTTTCCCCGCTAGCAGCTCTTATAGTAATTGGGGCTGAAGCGGTTCCTTGAACAGATATATTTAAGGACTCCTTATAGGTTCCTCCCTTTATGATAATCTCATCTCCTGGCTTTATCGAACCCCAGTTAATCTTACTTAACCCGCTTATGTTGTTAGTTCCAGATACAGCAGTTCCTGCGGGATAGACTGTCCATGTTGTTGCTCCTAAATTGGCGGTTCCCATAACTACCATAAAGGCTAGCGCTATAAATATGGCTTTCTTCATGGCTGTTCTCCTTTTTTATTTTAGTCTCAAAGAGGCTGGATCGGAATCAATAAACCACACATTTTGAGCAAAGATGTTAGTTCCAAAAACTAGGATATTTACTAGCTCCTGTCTATGAGTAGTTTCTAAATCTGCCGATTTTTCTTCCTGAAGCATCAAAGAGAAGGATCCGGCCTTTATCCAGGAGGAGTTTACTATAGCACCTCCAATAGCATAGGGTGTGCCGTTAATATTTCCATAATCATTTGGTGCCCATACTGCAACGTAGCCAACGATTTCTGTGCCGTGGCTTGCTTTTATTGCTTCTTCATGGAAAAGAGCTACTTCAAAACCTGTTGGATCAACATTTCTTGCTCTTACAATAACTGGTGTAGCATCTTCTGCGGTTTGAACAGTAAGAAAGACTTTGGGAGTTGATGGAAAGGGCTTGCTAAAGGTTATTCTTGCCCATGTGCCTGTTCCGCTTAAGACGAAGGTTTTGGCTTCCCAAATGCTTCCATCTGATGGTAGATAGCGACCTTCATTCAAGACTAGATAAGAAGCTTTTTCTGTTCCATGGATACCATCAAGATATTTCCATTCCTGAAAGCGTATGTTGAAAGAAGATGACGAAATATTGCTAATTCTTACCACTCCCGGCGAAGAATCTTTATAAGTGGGAGGTCCAACTATTACCACCGGCTTAGTAAAGGAGGTGTTTAAATAAACAGTAGTCTGATTATGGCTGAAGGAGGCTAAGCCTGCGGTTATAATCATACTGTTAGGCGTTAGAGGATCTGTTCCTTTTGCAACTTCTTCTCCATCTCCTATGCCATCACCGTCGGTGTCGTATTTGTAAGGATCTGTTTTGTATGTGCTTGTTTCATCGTTATCAGATAGACCATCACCATCGCTATCGGTTATAGGAATGTTAACTACCAGTTCTGACGAAAAGGAGCTTTCTTTACTCTGGCTATCATAGGAAGTTGCTGCTATGTAGTAGACCTTTCCTTCTGTAAGCCCTGTTAAGGTATAGGAGGTGCTCTTTCCTACGTTGACAAAATTAGTATAGTTTTTACTCGAGGTGCCATAATAAATCTTGTAACCTGCCACTCTTTCATCATTAACAGGATCCCATGCTAGCTTAATCTGGGCGGAGAAGGCCAGAAGTGGCACTAAAAGGAAGAATCCAAGGAAAACTGCTAGTTTCAGGTTTTTCATGATCCACCTCCTGCGGGGGATTTAGCAGGAGGGGCGCTAGCCTTTTTTAAATACCCGGCAGCCCTGCTACCGTATCCCCTGCAATGGGAATTTAGGCCAGAAGCTTTGCGCCCCACCCTTTCAAGTGGTTTGCCTTTATCAGGCAAAGGCTTGTTGAAGCAAAAAATGTGCCACTATTTTGAATTCTAAAAGCTTTGGGTGGATAAGGGTAGCTTCGACGGATCTACCAGGTCTACGGTGGGATCAGGGCTTTAAATAGGTGCTCCTAAGGGGTAATTACAAAACAGTTATCTTGGGTGTAAGTGTAATTACAATTTTTACCTTTGGTAATGGAATATCTATGAATTTTCGCAGTTTTCTAGGTGGCACCAGGATTGCTATAAAAATTTAAGACTGGCTTTGGTGAAGGGTTAACTTCTAAAAGGAATCTATGAGACGATGAAAAGAGTTTATATCAATCTTCCCTATGTAGAGCTTTCCTTTGGGGTGCTTTCTAAGAAAAGCTTTGAGAAGAGTTTTCTGACTCCCTTTGGAGTTATAAACATAGTTGCTACGAAAAAATTTTCTACCAGGAGGGGTGCTTACTACTATGAAATTTCCCTAAGCGAACCTTTATTGAACAGACTTTCTGAGGATTTCAAGAAGTCCCTCAGGGATTTTGTTAAACATCTTGCGGTTTACGAACTTACAGCAACGCTTCCCTCTTATTCAGGAGAGGATTTTGTGATAAAGATATAACTGTTATTTGTAGATATGCCAGGTTGGATGGGTGATGTTATACTTTCTTATTTTGTAGTTGAGAACCCTTGGACTTATGTTAAGTTCTTCTGCTGCCTTTTTCTGAACCCAATTGTGTTTGGCAAGGACTTCTATTATATTTTGTCTTTCTTCTTCAGAAAGTCCTCTTTTCCATTTTGGCATTACCTTGGTCTTAGGTTCATTGGGAATTAAAATATGTTCAGCCCTTATAACAGGATCTTCTTCTAAGATGACAGCCCTTTCTATAACATTTGAAAGTTGCCTTATATTGCCAGGCCAATGGTAGTTTAAGATTTTTTCCATTGCCCTTGGTTCAAAGTCTGAAATGTTCTTTTTTAAGATCTTACTCTTTTCTTTTAGAATCTTATAGGCAAGGGGCTTTAGGCACTCCTTTCTTTCTCTTAGAGGGGGAACGTGAATATGAATTACATTTAGTCTGTAGTAGAGATCTTCTCGAAATTGTCCATTTTTTACCATTTTTACTATGTCTTTATTTGTGGCAGCTATAACTCTTACATCGACCTCAATGGTTGCATTGCTTCCAAGTCTTTCAAACTTTTTTTCCTCTAAGAATCTAAGTAGCTTGGCCTGTAATGAAAGAGGCATTTCTGCAATCTCATCTAAGAAGACGGTGCCTCCTCTGGCCTGCTCTATTCTTCCAATCCTTGTTTTTACAGCTCCGGTAAAAGCACCCTTTTCGTGACCAAAAAGCTCACTTTCTAAAAGCTGTTCCGGGATGTTTGCGCAATTTATTTTAACAAAAGGTTTATCTCGGCGATTACTGTTGAAATGTATAGCTCCTGAAAGAAAACTTTTTCCTGTCCCTGTCTCACCAGTGATAAGAATTGTTGCATCTACCCTGGAAAATTTTTTTAGTTTTGTTATTAGTTCCTTCATCACTGGAGATTCTGCTATTATGTCGTCGAAGTTGTAAACGACATCCTGTTGTCTTCTAAGATAGTCTATTTCGTTTCGGAGATTGTAATAGTTTATCGCATTGTTCACAGAAACAAGAAGCCTTTCGAAATTTACAGGCTTTTCTATAAAATCGTGGGCACCTTCTTTGATAGTTTTTACCACTAGAGAAGTATTTTTAGTCTTTTCATCAGCTGTAATCAAAATAGGCGTTCTTGGATATAGGGATTTAATCTTAACGAAACGTTTAAAGTCCTCTTCATTGTTTAAAGGAAGGATAATGAGATCGAAGTGTTCCTGTTGAAGGGCTTGCCAGATGTGAATGTTTTCTGCAGGAAGATACTTGATCTTATGGTTTTTTAAAATTTTTTGTGACACCTTGGCTATTTCGGGATCTCCAACTACTATCAAGTCCATCTCCACTTCCTAAAAATTAGCTTTCCGTGGACAAGGTTTGGTAAACTTTATCCAACACACCGTTTATAAAAGAGGATGACTCCGTATCACCAAATATCTTCCCAAGTTCTATAGCTTCGTTAATAGAAACCTTGGGGGGTATTTCTTTACAATAGAACATTTCAAAAATGGACATCCTTAAGATATTTCTATCGACCACGGCCATTCTGTAAAGGCGCCAATTATCGGAAGCTTTTTCTATAGTGCTATCAAGTTCCTGTTTGTGTTTGCAAACTCCTCTTACTAGGAATTCCATAAAAGGCCTATCCCACTGGTCAAAGGAGTAGTCTTTTGGAAGAAAACTTTTGTAAAATAATTTGATAGCCTCTTCAGGATCAGCCTGACTGATGTCAATAGCATAAAGTATCTTCAAAGCAATAGCCCTTGCTCCTCTTCGGCCTTTAAGAATCATCTTGCCCTTTTGAGTCATTTCAGCCCAGGTATCTCCACCACCATCGGGAAGTTTTCTTATTACAATTTTCCTAACAAAGCCTCTTAAAAGCGTTTATGTAAAAAGTCCCATTAGCTTACTCTTTTTAGGAGATTTGCCATTTCTATGGCTGCTATAGCGGCATCCCACCCTTTGTTTCCAGCTTTAGTGCCAGCCCTTTCTATAGCCTGTTCAATATTATCTGTGGTTAAAACGCCAAAGGTAACCGGAACTCCTGTTTCCAAAGCAACCAAGGCGATGCCCTTAGAAACCTCTGCTGCTACATACTCAAAATGAGGTGTGCTACCCCTTATAACTGCTCCTAAACATATCACAGCGTTGTATTTTCCTGAACTAGCAAGCTTTTTGGCAAGAAGGGGGATTTCAAAAGCACCAGGCACCTTAAAGATTTCAATATCTTCTTCTCTTGCTCCGCTTCTTATAAGAGCATCTAGGGCTCCTCCAAGAAGGCGTTCACCTATAAAGTCGTTGAATCGACTTACAATAATGGCAAAGCTTAATCCTTCAGCGTTAAGTTTTCCTTCAAATACTTTCATCACTCTTTTTTCCTCTCCTTGTCAATTGCTGCTATGATGTGACCCATTTTGGTGCACTTGGTTTTTAGATATTCAAAATTACATTCGTTCGGAGGAATTTCTAAAGGAACCCTTTCTACAACCTTTAATCCATAACCTTCCAATCCAACAATCTTTCTGGGATTGTTGGTCATAAGTCGCATCTTTCTTACGCCAAGATCTACCAAAATCTGAGCTCCAATGCCATAATCTCTTAGGTCATCTTTAAAACCTAAAGCCCTGTTTGCTTCAACAGTATCATATCCATTTTCTTGAAGCTTATAAGCCTTTATTTTGTTTATAAGACCAATACCTCGTCCTTCGTGATTTCTCATATAAAGGAGGACGCCTTTCCCTTCTCGATCAATCTTCTTAAGGGCTGTTTTAAGCTGTTCTCCACAGTCGCACCTAAGGGAACCAAAGGTGTCCCCTGTAAGACATTCAGAATGAACCCTTACAAGAACCTCGTCTTCAGGTTTAATTTCACCCTTTACCAAGGCTACATGGATGTAATCGTCTATTATGTTGGAGTAGGCGATAATTTTAAATTCTCCTGCAAAGGATGTGGGTAATTTGGCTTCTGCTTCTCGTTTTACCAGCCTTTCATGTTGCATTCTATATTTAATTATGTCCGCAACCGCAACTATTTTAAGACCATGCTCTTCAGCAAAGGCTTCAAGATCTGGCATTCTTGCCATTGTGCCATCATCCTTCATTATTTCACATATGACAGCACCTGGCCTGAGACCTGCAAGTCTGGCAAGATCTACAGAGCCTTCTGTTTGACCTGCCCTTACAAGAACTCCGCCTTCTCGGGCTCTCAGGGGGAAAACATGGCCAGGCGTTACAAGATCTTCCGGTTTTGCATTTTCAGCAATAGCTGTAAGGATTGTGTGGGCTCTGTCATAGGCACTTATCCCTGTTGTTACACCATATCTTGCCTCTATGGAAACAGTAAAGGCGGTTCCAAATCTTGAGGTATTGTTTTGAACCATCATGGGAAGCTTTAATTGATCTACAATCTCTGGGGCAAGGGCAAGACATATGAGCCCCCTTCCATACTTAGCCATAAAGTTTATAGCTTCAGGCGTTACCTTCTCGGCAGCGATGCAAAGATCACCTTCATTTTCCCTGTCTTCGTCATCTACAAGGATTATCATCTTCCCCTGGCGAATATCTTCAATCGCTTCTTGAATTGTAGCAAGTGGCATTTTATGTTCTTCCTCCCGCCTATTAGTTTTAGGTATGCTGGTCTATAACATGGATGTATAGCCAATATCAAGGAAAGCCTTAAAAAAAGCTTTTTTTGTAAATCTCTACCACATGCTTTACGTGAATTTCTAACTTGTTCCTAGATATTATATCTATGAGTTGAATCATGCAAGCGGGGCAAGAAGTGGCAACAATTTGGGCACCAGAATTTTTTATATGTTCTAGTTTTTTCATACCTATCTTTTCTGATATTTCCTGAAATTCTATCGAAAAGGTTCCTCCAAATCCACAGCAAGCGTCAGCATCCTCCATTTCAACATAACAATAATTTGTAGCCTTGGTAAGTATCAATCTTGGTTCCTTCCATATTTTAAGAGATTTTCTTAGATGGCAAGAGTCGTGGTAGGTAAGGATTGGCTTAGGGGAGGGGGTTTTTAAGGGGTGTATCGTTGGAATTTCTTTTGCCAGAAATTCTACGATATCCATGGTTCTAGAGGCTAAATTCGCTATTTCTGGTTGCTCCGGGAACATTAGTGGCCATAGTTTCTTTATGGTGTAAGTGCAGGTTGAGCAGGAGGTTAGAAGAATCTGGAAATCTTCTAAATTAAAAACTTTAACGTTGTGATAGACCTGCCTTTTGAAGGCTTCTATATCTCCTAACGACAAAGAGGGAAATCCACAGCAAAGTTGTTCCTCTGGAATGAAGATATTGAAATTTAACCTTTGCAAGATCTCAACAGTTGATGTTCCAATCTCTGGAAATATTCTTTCTATAAGGCATCCTGTAAAGAAAGCCACTTTAGTGGTTTTTTGAGAAAAGATAAAAAAGGGTTTCGGGGTAAAAGGCTTCCAGGCAAGACCTTTCAGGTGACGCTTTTTTAGTGGGGAGATGTCTAATTTTAAATGGTATGTGTCAAACACTTTCGAAGCTTCTAAGAGAAGCACTTTCTGGAGTTTTTTAAGAATTTCTGCCACCAGATTAAATCTTTTGCGAGAAGTAAAAAGGATTCTTATCAGGAGTTTCTTTACTGTGGAAAGCCTTTCGAAGTCTGAAAGCATGGCTCTAGCTTTTAAAAATATCTCCAGTGATTTTACTTCGCTTGGGCATATTGCCATGCAGGATCCACAAAGAAGACATCTTTTGAGCCTTTTAACCACCCCTTCGGGGTTCTTTAGAACTTTTTTCGTTAATCCTTCTACTAAGGCAATCTTTCCCCTTGCTACATCTATTTCTTTCCTGGTTTCGAGATATAAAGGGCAAACAGACTGACAGAGTCCGCACTTTACACATTGGGAAAGGAGCTTTTCAAGTTCCTTTAAAGTTTTATGCAATCTTTTTACTGTAGCCATATCAAGTCTATAGTAGATTTAATGGTTAAAACTTGCAAGTTTCTGTTTAGGCGTTGACCTTGATGGTACGGGGAAATAGTTAAAATATAATGATATGAAGATGTAAATACCTGCCAAGACTTAGAAAGGAGGGGAAAATGGCTTCCAGAATAAATGGTTTAGCTAGACCACGGAAATACTATATTCAAAACCTAGATAGAGCTTTCCGCTCCTGGCTAATCCCTTACATAAAGGGGCTTTTAAACCCTCACGAGTTTAGACCAGTTCTTGCTTATGTCTATACGGATCTCAACTGCAATATGAAATGCCGTTACTGTTACAGCAGAGGGGATAATGTTCCAGGTATGACCTATGAAACTGCCATGAAAGTGTTAGATTGGCTTGAATCGGTTGGATGCAAGGTTTTAGCTTATATGGGCGGAGAACCATTACTTAGAAAGGATTTTATAATTGACTTAACAAGACGTGCTACCGAAAGGGGCTTTTTTGTCTATCTTCCGACTAATGGTTTGCTAATGAACAAAGAATTTATAGATGAAATAGGAAAGGCTGGAGTTGCGGCTATAAATCTTGCGGTTGATGTGGTAGAACCCAAAGAGGGCTTACCTAAAGCGCTAAGTAGAATATGGGACAATTTTGAATATCTTGTAGAAAAGGAAAAAGATTACGACTATCTTACATTCTTTAACATCAACATCACTCAAAAGAACATAGAAGATGTAAAGAAACTCACGGAGATAGCCCATTCCTATGGCATTGCCACCGATTACCATATAAATGAGCCACCCCTTATTCGGTATGAATCCTTTGAGCATCATGAGGATGGCTGGTGGGTTACTCCTGAAGAGTTCGAACAAATAGATAGACTGGTGGATTGGTTGATTGAAAAGAACAAGTCAGGCTATACTATGGTAAACTCTGTGGCTCATCTAGAGGCAATGAAGTCTTTTATTAGAAACGAGAATAAAGCCTGGGGCTGTAGAGCTGGGGAACTTTCTATGGTTATAAGGCTAGATGGCACTTTTACTCCATGTTTTGAGATGTATGGTAGCACCGAGGATTGGGGAAATATATGGGACGGACCTAGGTTCTCCAAGGAAAGGCTTTCTGAATTAAAAAAGGAATGCTCTAGAAGATGTCTTAGCACCTGTAATTATCATGTCTATCACTATACGAAGACCTTCCTCTACTCGTTGCAATGGGTGTTTAAACATGCCTATTCTCATCTGTTGGGAATCTCTTGAGGTGCTTCTCGATAATCTAAAAGATAAGAAAGGGGATGGGATAAAGTCCTGCCCCGTTGAAAGGGCAAAGGGATTTGCAAAATAAAGGGCTTAATTATTAGACATTGACCTTAATCCTTTTTGGGAGTAATTAAATAAAGTGAAAAGCGGGCTTCGACATCTCGGAACACGGTGAAAATCCGTGGCGGACCCGCCGCTGTGACCCTTTTACCTTCCCTCTAAAAGGGAAGGGGCTTTGAGAAGGATGCCACTGTCCATCTTTAAGGTGGATGGGAAGGCTCTCAAAGACCAGGGAAGCCAGAAGACCTGTCGAAGCCTGGATCGGGATTTCCTGATGGTAAAAGGGCCCGGATCAATCTCGACTTTATAGGGATTGGTCTGGGTTTTTTATTCCACCAAAGAAAGGAGGTGTTCCGGGATGAAAAAGATCATAAGCTATCGAAGAAAGTGCAAATCCCAAAACGGCACCGGTCTTTCTCACTATGTTCTTCTTGTAGCTAAGAAGTAGTCAGACTTTAAAGGGCATCCCTCTTAGGGATGCCCAATTTCTAAGGGAGGTTTTGTAAAATGAAATATGCGAACTCCGGTGATGGACCAACTTTTTCTGTGATTGATATAGGCTTGGATGGCAAAGTGGCGGTTTTGGAAGCTGATACAGGTTTTTGGGCTATCGTTGATAACAGCTCTATTGGGGAAGTTCTTTCGGGAGAGGTAATTGAGAAATTTCTTGAGGAGGAGCAAACCCTTAAAAAAGAAATGGATTTTTTTAGATTCGGTTTAAAGCCTTCCGCAGTATATTTTAATCCCACCGAGAAATGTAACTTCAATTGCCCCTATTGTTATATTCCAGAGTCTATAAGAAAGTATGGGGAAAGCATGGCTTACGATAAGATGGAGGAGGCCATTGAAAAGCTTCTCCATTATTTTCGATCTCATCTTCCAGAGGGTGTAAAGCCTCAGCTCATCTTTCATGGTAGTGAACCGATGATATCGAAGGATGACATTTTTAGAGCTATAGATAAGTTTGAAAAAGACTTTCATTTTGGTATTCAAACCAATGGTTCTCTTTTAGAGGAGAAAGACATTAAGTTTCTTAAAGAAAAAGGTGTTGGGATAGGTCTTTCTCTCGATGCCCATGAAGAAGAAATAGCGGATTCCCTTAGGCATAGCTGGTCTGGCAAGGGATCCTTTAGACACATCTTAAAAGTTATTTCCTTGCTTTCGGATTACCCTGCCTTCAACGTTATAACCACCGTCACTAATGAAAATGTCTCTTTGCTTCCCCAGATGGTAGATTTTTACGGAGATCATGGAGTTAGGATGGTAATGTTTAATCCTGTAAGGTGCACCCAGGAGGGTGGCAAGAAGAGAAAGCCTGACGATGAAGTAATGGCTAGATTTTTCTGTGAAGCCCTCGATAGAACCCAGGAGGTAAGAATAAAGAAGGGTGTAAAGATTACTGTTGTAAATTTTGCAAATGTTCTGGCTGGTATTCTTGGTCCTACTACAAGAAGGCTTATGTGCGATATTTCTCCCTGTGGAGGTGGAAGGTGCTTTTTTGCTGTTTCTGCCAGGGGAGATGTTTTTCCTTGCAGTGAATTTATAGGATTTCCTAAGTTTAGCGGGGGAAATCTTTTTACAGATTCCATTGAGAATATTTTAAAATCAGAACCTTTTTCCGCTGTTACTGGAAGAAAGGTTGAAGATATCGCTCCTTGTAATAGGTGCGCTATAAGACACTTTTGTGGAGCTCCTTGCCCAGCAGAAGTAAATTCTTTAGGTGGAACCCTTTTAGCACCATCTCCTTACTGTAAGTTTTACGAGGAACAGGTAAGATACGGATTTAGGGTCATTGCAAGGGGTGAAGAATTAAACTATCTTTGGGATGGCTGGAGTGAGGAGACAGAAGAAAGCTATAACTTTTACTAGTTTTGCTTTTTGGGGGTGGACTACTATCCACCCTTTGATTTCATAGATCCACGAGGTAAAGTAATTCTTATTGTGTCCTCTCTTGGGGCTACTTTTTCTATATTCACATTTACTGTATGACCCGGGGAAATGTTACTCAATATCCTTTTTGGAATCGCTACCTCAAGCATGTAATCGGGCAAAACAGCATGAAAAATTCTTTCATTTTGGTCGATAATTAAAGCTTCAGCTTCTTTAATGTTTTCCTGCTTCAGATACTTAAGAATCCAGTATCTATTCCATTTCTTCGACATAAAGAAAACCTTTGGAAGAACATTGTTCATTTCCGTGATAATGTCTTCCAAGTCTTCAACAGAGTAGGGATAACTTTCTCCCAGAAAGTATGACCGAAGCTGTCTTTGGAGAACCAAATCCATATATCTTCTAAGCGGAGATGTTAAACTGGTATAGCATCCTACACCAAGACCGCAGTGTCTTTCGGGGTTTGTTGATATTTCTGCTCTTGCAAAGGATCTTCTTTGACGAATTGATCTAAAAAGTTCATTAGCCCATTCAAAGGTCTCTTCTTCCAGTTTTGTTTCTGCTTGGTTTCTGTAAAGGGCTGGTATATTTTTTCCCAGGAAAAATTTTGCTCCCAGAGCATTGGCAGCAATCATTAATTCCGACACTATAACCTGGCTTTCCTCTTCACGGTCATATCTTTTTAAATGGATAACTCCCTTGTCATCTACTAAGGCATAAACCTCTGGCACTTGAACTATTATGGCACCTTTTGACTTTCTTGCCTCCCTAAAGCTACTTGAGATCTTAAAAAGAAGTTTCAGCCTTTGATCCTTTTCAATCCTCTTGGTTGCTTCTTCATAGGTAAGCCTTTCCTTAACCTCTATAAAGGAAGGCACTATTTCTTCTTCTATAACCTTTCCCTCTTCCGTCACAGTGAATAAAAAACTTATAGCTCTCCTTTTTTGATTTGCTACAAGACTACATAGATTTTCAGAGATGTAGGGAGGTATCATGGGTATCTTTTCGTCGGGAAGATATATAGAGGTCATTCTGACTCTAGCTTCTGAATCTACAGGGTCGCCCTTTTGAATGCAGGAGGTTACGTCAGTTATATGGACTCCAATCTTAAAGGTTGCATTATCTATTTGCTCTATCGAGATAGCATCGTCAATATCCTTTGTTTCTTCGCTATCTATAGATATAGTCCACAGATGGGTCATATCCTTTCTGTATCTATCAAGAGGATCTTCCATGTGTTCGAAATCCTTCTGTTGTATATACTTAGTAACTTCTTCTGGAAATTCCCTTGGTATATCAAATTTTCTGATAAAAAGGTTTTCATCTTCCTTCCATACGCCAAGCTTTACAAGAATCTGAAAAGCCAACTGGGGGTCGTAATTAATCTCAGCCCTTTTAAAAAGCTCCTTTATATACCCACAATGTTCAGATTCGTCGCCACGTAGACAAAAGTCTATTAGTTTTTCTATGATTTCTTCAGCTTTTGTGAGATTTTCGGGTATCTCTCCTTTATAGACCTCCTTTAGCCAAAGACTTTCTTCCTGAAGCTTTCTTTCTTTTTCCTCCGCCTTTAAAGCTTGATCTTTTAAAGCTTCTACCTCTTCCCTTGTTCTTGGGTAGAACAGATTATCCCTGTTCTGGAAATAAAATCTATCCCTTATAAGAACTCTTTCTAAGGCTGCCAGATGGTTGAAACTTGCTTCATTAAACAAAAATTCTGCAAGCTCCTTTAGGGAGTAGCCTCCTTCTTCTCCTTCAAGAAGACTCCACAGTTCTTCTAAATCTATATTTTTTGCGATTTCTTCTCTAAGAATACCTATCTCTTTTAGCTTCGAAAGTAGATTATCCCTATTTTCCTGATGATTCAGAACAGGACCTTTTGTCTTAAGGATTCTTCCCATGGATAGGTTAAGTTCTTTGTTATTTTCGGAGAGCACAAACACTCTATTGTCTTTCGTCCCAAGAACGAGACCTACAGAAATTTCTTTGTTTTGAAAAAATTCTACCACTGTCCCTAAAGGGAGATCAGCTCTTTCGCTCATCAAATTTCAACCCCTTGTTACTTTCTATTTTCTGCAAAGTAGCGCTGTATTCCTCTTGCAATTCCCTTAGCCAGTGCTTTTTTAAACTCAGCTTCCTTTATTAGTTTAAAATCTTCTTCATTTGTTATAAATCCTGCCTCTAAGAGAATACCAGGCATATTTATTCCAAAAAGCACATAAAAAGGAGCACTTTTTACACCAAGATCTTTCACAGTTTTGCCATTCTTTTCAATTATACTGATTATTTGGGAATGGATAGCTCTAGCAAGTCTTGCCGATTCAGCTATACAGCTTACCTTTAAAAGGTCTTCTAAAATCACCTCAACCTCACTCATTTTCTCGTTAAATATAGCATTTTCTATAGCCGCTACCCTTGAAGATTCCTTATCGCTCGAGACGTTTAAAAAATAAGTCTCAAATCCTCTTACAGAAGGATCTTGATGGGCATTAAAGTGAAGGGATATGAAAAAATCCGCCTTACTCTGGTTGGCAATTTTTACTCTATCCTTAAGAGAAAGGTATCTGTCACTTGTTCTGGTTAAGAGGACAGTGTATCCCATTTCTTCTAAAAATTTTTTAAGTTCTACAGCAAGTTCAAGGGTTAAATCTTTTTCATAGGAATTATTTAAGCCTGTTGCTCCCTTATCGTTTCCACCATGTCCTGGATCTATCACAATGGTTTTGATTCCCTGGCTTGATGCTTTCCTTGAGGCTTCGCCGGAAAACCAATAACTGTCGTTAAAAACACGGTTTTTGTTTGCCCGATCTTTAGAAGAAATGGTTTTAGAAACTCCATTAGAGGGGGATACTTCAAGAATTATCTGAAAAGGATTAGAATTTTCATAAGCCCTTTTGTAAGAAAAGGATGGCTTCAAGATTAAGGTTATAGTCAAAGGGCTTCCTTTGGTATAGTTTTTCTTTACCGTTACTTCCTTTATGAAGGTTGATCTTTCAAGATTTTTTAATTCCAACCTAGGGTTTAAAACACAGTTTTCTAATTTAAGGTCGATCCTTGTTAAGTTATTAGTCTTATTTGATGAGATATTGTAAGTCAATTTTGCATTTGGGCTTATAATGATTTTTCCATCAGGGCTGTAGGCAATCCCTTTTATGTAATAGATCCTTCTTGAAATAGCTTGAGTCTCTTCTGTTTCTTTACCGGCTTTGTTGTTCAATGCTAGAGATGCTATTTTGAGAGATTCTTTCTTAAGGACTTGGCCTTTTAAGCCTGCAGGAAAAAACATTATTGCCACAAGTAATACCACCAGCCCCTTCACTTTCCCGCTCCTTTTAGTCTTTGCTGGATGGAATAAAGAATCTGGAGAGCTGTAAGAGGAGTTGTTCTATCGAGATCCAGCGCAAGAATTTCCTCTTTTAGCCATTCCTCTAATTGGTCTTCCTTAAGAAAAGAAAGAGATAGTTGAAAGCCCCTTTTTGGTTTTTTATGGGGTTTTAAAGAATATTCAATCTCTTTAAGCTCTTCATGGTGATGATTTTCGAGTTTTTCAAGTATTGCCTTTGCCCGTTCAATTACTTTGGGTGGCAAGCCTGCAAGCTTTGCCACATGAATGCCATAACTTTTGCTGGCTTTTTCTGGTATCAATCGATAAGTGAAGATTATTTGATCCTTCCATTCCCTTACTGCAACGCTAAAATTTTTTACTCTTGGAAGCTCCTTTGATAGCTCCGTTAGCTCGTGGTAGTGGGTTGCACAAAGGGTTTTTACTCCTTTAAGTTGAATATCATGAAGGTATTCTATAACTGCCCAGGCTATACTCATACCATCGTAAGTGCTTGTTCCTCTTCCAATTTCGTCAAGGATTACGAGGCTTTCCGGGGTTACCTGATTAAGTATATAAGCTGTTTCCTGCATTTCTACCATAAAGGTTGAGCGTCCTCTGGTAAGATCATCGGAGGTTCCTATTCTGGTAAAGATTCTATCAACAACGGTAAGTATAGCAGACCTTGCAGGGACAAAGCTTCCTATTTGACAAAGAAGCACTATTAAGGCTACCTGCCTGAGGATGGTAGATTTTCCAGCCATGTTTGGACCAGTTATTATAAGGATTTGCTGGTCTTCCATGTTAAGCTCAATATCATTGGGAACAAAAGCGCCCGGAGGAAGATATTTTTCCAAAACCGGATGTCTTCCCCCCTTTATGATAATTTTACCGTCCTCTGTAACGAGAGGTTTTGTGTAGTTTTCTGATAGGGCTAGGTCACTAAGAGATACTATAGAGTCGAGTTTACCTATAAGAAGAGCCATCTTTTGGAGTCTTTTTTTATGTGAAAGAATCTGGGACTTTAGCTTATCAAACCACTCCTTTTCTAATTCCTGTCTTTTAGTATCCGCCTCAAGTATTTTTATTTCAAACTCTTTTAGTTCTTCCGTTATGAATCTTTCGGCATTAACAAGGGTTTGTTTTCTGTGATAATTGGAAGGAGCCTGCTTGGCCTGGGACTTAGAGATTTCTATGAAATAGCCAAAAACCTTATTATAGCGAACCTTAAGAGAGGTAAGTCCTGTTCTTTCCCTTTCCTGTTGTTCGTATTTTAGAAGCCACTCCTTCGAATTCTTACTCAGTGCTCTATATTCATCCAGGATAGGGTCAACACCTTCCTTTATAATTGAGCTACTGATCCAGTTTGCTGTGGGATTGTCAACAAGAATAGAGTCTATAAGTTCAAAGATGTCCTGGAGCCCATCCCAGGATAGAGCTATTTCGGAAAGAAACTCACTTTTACAATCCTTTATGAGATTTTGGATGGATGGAAGAGGCTTTAGGGAGTTCTTTAGGGCGTTTATATCCTTTGGTGTTGCAATGTCAGTCTGGATCCTACTTACTATCCTTTCAATGTCTCCTATTTTTTCAAGAAAAGAGGCTATTTCATAAAGGAGAATGGGATTTTTTGATAGTTCCTCTATAGCTTCCTGGCGTTTTACTATCTCTTCTTTTTTTATAAGGGGAAATCTTAGCCATTGATTTAGCATCCTACCGCCCATGGCGGTTCTTGTTCTATCAACAACCTCAGTAAGGGAGCCCTTTTTGCTTCGAAAGCTTTGGGAGTAGAATATTTCAAGGTTTTTAATAGTATTTTCGTCTAGCCTCATAAAATCCGATTTACGGTAAGGAACTGGAGGTCTTAGGTGTTCTAAGGAGACATAATTTTCTTCGGCATATCTCAAAAGAGCGCCTGCAGAACCAATACCACTTGAAAAATCCCTGAGTCCAAAACCATCAAGAGAATACACAGAAAAAAGGCTACAAAGTTTTTCCGAAGCCATGGCTTTATCAAAGTATTCGAGAGGAAGAAACTGAAGGGTAACTTCAAAATTTTGCTTTATCTTAGTATAGATTGACTCCCTTTCAGTTTCAGGAACAAGAAGTTCCTTTGGCTCAATTCTATGGAGTTCTTCCAGTGTTTCTTCTAATGTGTCAAGTTCGGTAATCTTAAATTCACCTGTTGATATATCGAAGTAAGCTATACCCCACTTGCGATCAAAGGAAATAGCTAAGATATAGTTAGGACTTTTTGCAGAAAGGCTTTGATCCTCTAAAACAAGCCCTGGAGTTATTATTCTTGTTACAGCCCTTTTTACTAAGCCTTTTGCAGTTTTTGGGTCTTCTATTTGTTCACAGATAGCCACCTTATAGCCTGCGGATATGAGCTTAGGAATGTAATTTTCCACAGCATGATAGGGAACTCCACACATTGGGATTGCCTTTTCGTCATTCTTGTTACGAGAAGTAAGGGCTATGTTTAAAATTTTAGAGGCTACAAGGGCATCTTCTCCAAAAAGTTCGTAGAAGTCCCCCATACGGTAAAGGAGCAAGGCATCGGGATGCTTGGATTTAATCTCAAAATATTGTTTCATCATCGGAGTAAGAGAATCTGCATCGGCCAGGGAATCTAGTAAGAGGTTTTCCTGAACCATTTTCTAAACTTCCGAAAGAATTTGCTGTTTCATATTTTCAAGCTTGGAGGCATAACTTTTCCTAAAATTTTTAAAAGAAGGAGTTTCTTCAGGGATGATTTCTATAGCATCCCCCGTAATAGGTCTATCACTAAGGCGATTTAGTATGCCTTCGGTGATTTCCTTTTTAAGGGCAGATACCTTCTTAAGGTAACTTGAAAGAAGCTCTTCCATCTCTACTAGATAACCGAATACTTTGTCTTTACTTCCCAGAACATCTCTAATTAGGTGTAAAAGCTTTATGGGAAGCTCTAATGAGAGCCTTTCCATAAGGCTTGTTATAAGTTTTTTTCTTATTTCTTGAGAGTGACCCTGAGGGATTTTTTGAAAGGCTGATTTGAAAAATTCCAGGAATTCCTTTTCAGAGACTTTTCCATCAATATATTTTTGAACATAACCTGGTATTTTTTCTGTAATCTCCATAACCTTTTGTTGCTCTCTTTCTTCACTACTTGCTATGAGATGCTTCGTCCGCTCCATTACAAGTTCTATAGTGCTTTTTATTTCTGCCATAGACTGCCCTCCCAGGTTCGTTTTTTAAATATTTTTTTATCCCAATTTGAGATTTTTGGAAAAGTTTTAATTTTCTGTATAATAGTTAGCACTGGGTAATTCTTGCCTTTTTGCATCGGTTGGAGGTGAGGGTGGGCTCTATCCTAGTGCTTGAGGACTTATATAAACGGTATGGAGAAGGCGATTGGATATTTGAAAATGTCAATCTGGAGGTTGAGCCCGGTGAGTTTGTGTTTCTTCTAGGTTCCAGCGGTTCAGGGAAAACTACCTTTATGAGAATCGTTTCAGGGCAGGAAAATTTTAATAGCGGAAGGATCTTCGTAAATGGTATTGACCTTAGAAGGCTTTACAAGGATGGGATATATCAGTGGAGAAGGCAGATCGGTATTGTTTTTCAGGATTTTAGATTACTAATGGACTTAAGTGTTCAGGAAAATATAGCTCTCCCCTTGATTCTTACAGGTTTTAAAAGTAGTGAAGTCAAGGTAAGGGTAAAAGCTGTTCTTAAGTTAATCGAAATGGAGCACAAGAAGGATGTTAAATGCCGTTTGCTTTCAGGGGGTGAGAAACAGTTGGTTGCCATAGGAAGGGCTATTATCCATAGTCCCATCCTGATTCTTGCTGATGAGCCTACGGGAAATCTTGATGATGTTCACGCCAAAAGAGTGCTTAGGCTTTTTTCCGCCTTTCATAAAAGAGGTCAGACTCTTATAGTTGCTACCCATGACAAACGTCTTCCCCTGTGGGTTGATGATGTTCGGACGGTGATGATCAAGAATAGAAGGTTTGTAAATGTTGTGCCCCTTTACAGGGGTAAGGCAGAGGCATGAAAGACTTGAAATTTTTTATTGTTTCCAAGGCCTTTAGGGATCTTTTAAAGGAATCTTTGGTGTTTATGACGACAGTAATTGCCATTTCTGTGGCTTCCATTGGTTTTGTTATGGGGCTAGGAAGTGGAAAATTTTTTTCCTGCTTTGTTCCTTCTTGGGCAAAGAAAGCTTCTGCTATGGTTTCCTGGAAACAGGATGTTTCAGAAAATGACCGAAAAAGAGTTATCAAGACTTTAAAGGATTCTCCTTGGTTTGAGAAGATACTAGAAGTTCCTGGAGAAGAAGTAATAAAGGAGATGGAAAGTATTGCCAGAATCTTTGGAACAAATCTTTCGGGGATTGATGTCTCTTTGGTGCCTGGCTATTTGGAACTAACCTTCAACAATAGGTGTCTTAACCAATACGATGAATGTAATAAGTTTCTAACCCTTCTTTCTAAAGATCCTGCGGTTGATCGCTTTTATTCAGGGCTTAACTGGGCTCTTGAGGTTTACAAGTGGTATGAAACCCTCAGGAAATACATTCTTAGCCTTGGGTTGTTCTTTCTTTTGATAATGGTTGTGTTGATTTTTCTTCTTACAAGGCTTTCCTTCTTTAGGAGGCTTAAGGAGATATATCTTTGGGATCTCCTTGGAGCCTCTCCGCTGGTGCAGCGTCTTTACTGCTATGTTCAGGCATCTTTGTTGGTGATAACAAGCTTTCCTCTTTCGGCTTTTTTAATTTACATCCTTAGAAGACAATGGAGATATTTTGAAACTACTTTAGGAATTTCCTGCTGGCCTAGTGGTATGGAGCTGTCCTTTTATTTTTTTATTGGCGTTGTTTTTATTGTTTTAGTTATCTTTGGCACCGTTGAATGGGCTTTTAGAAGAAGCTGGAAGTCTTCCCTTGGAGGAGACTGGACATGGACAGATTAAGGTTTGTCCTGGCATTTTTTATTTTTACTGTTTTTGTCATGTCAGCCAATGCTGAAAAAATTGACCAACTTTCTAAGGTGGTAAGTGAGACAGAAAGTAAAAAGTTAGAAATTGCCAAGCGTTTGAAAGACAATAAAAAAGCCTATGACGAGCTTTCAAAAGAACTTGCTAAAGAAAGACAGAATATGACCAAGAATGTTTTGACCCTTTACCGTCTTATGGTATTAAAAAGACTGCTGGAGGCTCAGAATCTTGTGGCAAACAAAGCGTTTTGGAATGCCGAGTTACTTATTTCCTCTTCTATTCAGGAAAGCCTTAGGAGACAGTTTGCTTACAGCCACCAGATGGAAGCCCTTTCCAGATTGGATGCTGTTCTTGAAAGGAATCTTAAAGAGCTTTTGGGTGCTGAAGGAGAGTTTAGGAAAAACCTGAGAAAGCTTTTAGAGAAAAGCCAGTCCAGGCTTTCAAGAGAGTCCATTAAAGCCCAGGAACTTCCATTGCCGGAATTTTTGGATTCCGAAAGCTCAAGCTCAACAGGCGATTCCAAAGAAACCTACAAAAATTTACCATTGCCGGTGGATGGTAAAATTGAGTCTTCCGTTAGACTAAGAAAAGAGATTTCCGACCTTCCCATAGTGTATAGTAAAGGTGTCTTTATCAAGGCGAAAGAAGGGGAAAAGGTGAGGGCAGTTGCGGATGGTAAGGTTTCCTTTGCGGGATGGTTTAGGGAGTTCGGAAGAACTGTGATTATAGATCACGGTAACCACTACTTTAGCGTTGTTACCTATCTTGGAAGTATTAGGGTTAGCCAGGGAGATGTGGTGAGAAAAGGTGATGTTATAGGAGATGTTGGAAAGTTTGAACTTCTTGACGAAAGTGGAATATATTTTGAGTGGAGACATAAGGGTAAACCTGTGGACATAAGGGAGTGGTTTGCCCTGAAAAACTATTAGAGGAAGGGAGCATAGGAAAACCATGGACAAAAAGAAATTTTTACTTCTAATCCCTATCGTAGTGATGGGACTTATTGGAGTTTTCCAGGGTATTGAGGGTTATTGTTCAGCTCAGCAAAAGATAAACGATGAAATGATCAAGCAGTTGAAGCTCTTTAGCGAGATTTTGAATCTCATTGAGGAACAATATGTTGAGAAAGTTGACAGCTCTAAAGTTATGTATGGTGCTATAAAGGGCATGTTGCAGTCCCTTGATCCCCACTCAACTTTTATGAATCCTGACGAGTATAGGGAGCTTCAAGTTGAAACAAGGGGAAGTTTTGGAGGTATTGGAATAGAAATTACTATAAAGGACGGTCTTCTTACGGTAGTATCTCCCATTGAGGGCACCCCTGCCCATAAGGCAGGCATCAAGGCAAACGACCATATTATCAAGATAGATGGCGAATCTACTAAGGACATGTCCCTTACTGAAGCTGTTAAAAGGTTAAGAGGTCCTGAGGGAACAAAGGTAAAATTAACAATCTTTAGAGAAGGTGAGCCAAAACCTATAGAGGTAGAGCTTGTAAGGGCTATTATTAAGATTCAAAGCGTCAAAAGCAGAATCCTAGAACCGGGTTTTGGATATTTAAGAATTGCAAGCTTTCAGAGTGATACTTCGGAAGAAGTTAGAAAAACCCTTGATAATCTTGAAAAAACCAATGGAGGCTCCCTTAAGGGTCTAATTATTGATTTAAGAAATAACCCTGGAGGGCTTCTAGATCAGGCTGTCCAAGTAAGCGATGAGTTCATAGATGAGGGGGTTATTGTATACACCAAGGGAAGAAAAGAAGATCAGCAGATGAAGTTTGAAGCCCACAAAAACCCAAAGCCCCGCAAGTATCCCATCATAGTTCTCGTAAATGGTGGTAGTGCTAGCGCTTCTGAAATTGTTGCTGGAGCCCTACAGGATCATAAGGTTGCTCTGATCCTTGGAGAACCAACCTTCGGAAAAGGCTCTGTTCAAACCGTTATACCCCTTGAAGATGGATCCGCTGTAAGACTTACCACAGCTCTTTATTATACTCCCTCTGGTCGTTCTATTCAGGCAAAGGGTATAGAGCCAGACATTTATGTTCCAAAAGAAGAAAAGGTTTCTTCCAAGGAATCTTCTGAAAAGAGAAGCCAGTTAACAATAAGAGAAAAGGATCTTCCAGGTCATAAAGAATTAGAAACAGAAGAAGATAAGAAACAACCCGACGGTAAGACCAGAAAAGATACGAAGATAGATGATGAAGTTAAAAAGCTCCTTGAGGAGGACAATCAGCTTCAAAGAGCCCTTGACCTACTAAAGGGACTTACTATTCTTGCAAAGACTCCAAAAGATTAAGGAGAAGCTCCAATTGGCAAAATTTCTTAGAAATTCCTATCGGGGAGGCAAAGAGATCAGAAAGAATCGAAGTAAAAGGCTAGGGAGAGGACCTCTTTTTGGCCTATGGGTTTTCGTTGCCTTTTTATTCGTAGCCATTTTGATGCTAGCCAAAGAGATTCACCGTCCTAACTCCTATGACACTCCCAAAAATCAGATGGAAAGTAAAAGCCAGGATGGATACATTCGCCGTCCCCTCCCAAAGCCTTCTATAAAAGACAAGTCTTCCCCTTTTAATGTTCCCTCTCACCCTAAGGATGAAGAAAAGATTCTTAACCCCTCTTCTATCTCTTCTTCCACAAGATATGTAAGCATTATTATCGATGACATGGGTAGAAGTGTTGAAATTGCCAAGAAGTTTGTAAATCTTCCCTATCCCTTAGCCTTTGCTGTGCTTCCTTATGAACCTGAAACAAAGGAAGTGGTAAAGCTTATAAAAAATAGTGGAAAAACGCTTTTACTTCACATGCCTATGGAACCACACGGTTATCCTGAGAAAGACCCAGGAGAGGGAGCGCTTCTTCTTACCCAGAGTCGTGAAACCCAGCGAAAATTGTTTTTAGAAGCTTTAGAAAGGGTTCCTGGCGCTGTTGGTGTAAACAACCATATGGGTTCTAGGTTCACTGAAGATAGAGAAGCTATGGAATTTTTCCTTTCCCTTCTTAAAGAAAAGGGACTTTTTTTTGTTGATAGCGCTACAACCAATAAAACAGTTGCCTGTGACGTTGCTAAATCTATCGGGGTTAAGTGCTTTAGAAGAGATGTCTTTATAGATCATGAACCTAATCTTGATTTTGTAAATGCCCAAATAGAACATATTATTAACATGGCGGATCAAAAGTCATTTATTTTGGCAATTGGCCATCCCCATAGAGTAACCTTTGAAGTGCTAACCAGTAAACTTAGGTTAATGAGGGACAAAAATATTGAGCTTGTATCTATTAAATAATGCTGTTCTCCTTAGCCCTTTTGTTAGATACCAACTCATAAAAAGTCTTGTGAAAAAAGAGCTCACAGGGCGTTATACTGGCTCCTTTCTTGGCTTTCTATGGGCAATTTTAAATCCCCTTTCCTTTGTGATTATTTACTATTTTGTTTGTTCAATGGTATTTAAACTAAAAATAGAGGGTAGAGATTATAACTTTTTCGAGTTCCTGATTTGTGGCCTTTGGTCGTGGATTGCTTTTAGTGAAAGTGTTAATAGAAGTTGTGTAACGGTAGTGGAACAGGCTTATCTTGTAAAGAAGGTCTTTTTCCCTTCAGAAGTGCTTGTGCCTGTTGTTGTGGTTTCTAGCATGGTTCAGCAAACTGCCGGTTTTGGTGTTTTTCTTTTGTATCTTGTTATTTTTAAATTTAATGTTTTGATTTCCTATTGGTGGCATCTTTTGTTTATCCCTTTTCCTTTTTTACTCCAGATGCTTTTTTCTATGGGCATAGGTTGGATAGTAAGCTGTGTGAATGTATTTTGGAGGGATCTTTCCCATATTGTGGGACTTTTCTTAAACATTTGGTTTTATGCAACCCCTGTAATTTATCCCTATGATCTTTTGCCAGATTTTTTAAAAAAACTTACCCTCTTTAATCCAGCCTTTGGAATGGTAAGCTTTTATAGATGGATTTTCCTAAATGAAGGCCATTTTTTAAGTCCCGCTATAATATTTTATTGTGTTTTTGCAGGAGCCCTTTACTTACTGGGCTCCTTTCTCTTTGGAAAACTTAAAGAGGACTTTTCCTCATTTCTTTAAGGAACACCTACCTGGCTCTACCTGTAATAATTGATCTCATGGAACATCTCTATTGCTTCCTTCGGCACAAATACATCTGTTCTATTGTAAACAGTAACACCTTTCATTGTAATGGTTATGTCGCCGAATTTTATTATGTTTTTGTTTATGGGAAGTTCCATCCTGATGTTTTCCTTTGTTTTAACTACTAGCGCGAAATTATTAGGACTAACCTCCTCAAGTTGTGCCGAGACTTCTTTTGGAAAGGCATCTTTTACGTTCACCAAAAGTTTTTGGGTAGCTTCTTCAAGGTTAAGACCGAGAAGATTTTCAATGTATTTTGCTATGTCTGTATTTTCAACAACCCCGCTTAACCTTTCTACTCCTTCTGGCACATAGACGCCTAAAATCACATCTTCGCCAGTATGGCCATGGGTTGTCCAACCAATATAAGCCCTTTTACTGATCATTGGACCTATAACATAGTTTAATGTGCCAGCTTTGGCTTCCTTTATGGCTATTAGCTCTTCCTCAGTTAGGTCTGTAATGCCATAGTAGGTAGCCATGACTTCTCTGATGTTTGTCCTCGCTGAGTCAAGCTTTTTTTCAACACCTTCACCGGTAAGTTTGGCCTTTTTTAAGGGATTTATAATGTCTTCTAAAGTTAATTTATCGTAGTTGTCGTTACTTGCAAGGTTTCCGATGGTTATGCCCCCGGTTCCATGATCTGGTGCAACTATTACAACGGTTTGTTTATTTATTTTTGCAAAATCAAGGGAAACTTTAACTGCCCTGTCGAAGGCAAGGATATCACTTATAAGCCCTATAGGATCATTAGCGTGGGCTGCCCAATCTATTTTACTTCCTTCAACCATTAGAAAAAAACCTTTATCGTTTTTTGAAAGAACTTCAATGGCTGCCTCGGTCATCTCTGCAAGACTTGGCTCTTTCGAAGGATCCCTGTCAAAATCATAGGCAAGATCTTTTGAGGCAAAGGCTCCCCAGATTTTCTTCGCTCTTTTTGCCGCTTTTGATAAATCTTGGGGTGTTGTGACATACTCATAGCCTAGTTTCTTAATTTCACTTACAAGATCTTCTCTGTCCTTTCTTGCTTCTGCTGTAAGGAATTTCGCCCCACCCCCCAAAACTACGTCTATATTTTGGTAAACCTGCTGTTCCAAAATATCGTCATAATTTTTCCTATCGGGATAATGGGCGGAAAAGCCTGCGGGAGTTGCATGGGGTATTTCGCAGGTTGCAACAAGTCCGGTGGAAAGTCCTTTTAGTTTTGCTGCCTCTAAAACGGTGGCAACAGGTCTTTTTGCATCCTTTTTATCCATTGGCTGAAGACCTGGCATGGTAACTTCATCAGGTAGAACTCCTATATAGCCTGTGTGGGATTTATAACCTGTTGCGAAAGCAGTGGCGGCAGGGGCGGAATCTGCGATAGGAGCATCTGCTGAATAGGTTCTTATAAGCCCTGAGATAATTTCATCCATTGCGAGGGGATGACCTCCTTGATACCATCTAGCAAGGGTTATCCCATCAAGAGTCATACCGTCCGGGATTAGCAAGATTACGTTTTTTACTTGAGCTCCCTGAGAAGTTCCCAGAGAAAGAAAAAGTAGCAAAAGTAATACTAAGATAAGCCTGATTCTTTTAACCATCATAATCTTTCCTCCTTCCTGCTTTTGTTATCAAGACGCTTCAGGTTTTAGCAATTAAATGTTGCAACTATGGAAATTATCTTGACAAGGAAGTGATTTTTTCGTGATAAATATATGCTGGTAAAATCTAGAAGTATTTGGAAGTAGGATTTCAATGTTTTCTAGTAGGCACACCTATTATTACCGCTATTACTATTATAGCTCCACATATAGGGGAGGGGCTTTGGGTGTGCCTTAGATAGACTTAAAGCCGGAAAGCTAAAAGCCGTGGGCATACCTAAAAGCCCACGGCTTTTTTATTTTATCCCTATGTGAAAGGAGGTCAAACAATGATTATTGTGATGAAACCAGATCACACGCCAGAAGACATTCAAAGAATTGTAAGGAGGTTGGAAGATCTTGGCTTGAAGGCACACATTTCCCGAGGGGAACATAGAACAATAGTAGGTGCTATAGGTGATGAGAGTGTTCTTAGAGAGGTGCCCCTTGAGTCCATGCCAGGTGTTGAAAAGGTAATGCCAATTCTTAAGCCTTATAAGCTCGTAAGTAGAGAGTTCAAGCAGGAAGACACCATAATCAAAGTGAATGGATACACTATTGGAGGAAGGAAGATTCAAGTTATTGCAGGTCCCTGTGCTGTTGAAAGCAGGGAGATGCTTGAAGAGGTTGCAAGAGCTCTTCGGCCACTAGGAGTTAATTTTTTAAGAGGTGGAGCTTTTAAACCCAGAACATCGCCCTATTCCTTTCAAGGTTTAGGGAAACAGGCTCTTGAATACCTTGCCAGGGTTAGGGAAGAAACTGGTATGATGATTGTTACAGAGCTCATGGATCCAAGGGATACGGTGCTAGTTTGTAAGTATGCCGATATTATTCAAATAGGAACCAGAAACATGCAAAACTTCAAGCTTCTTACAGAGGTTGGGAATATAGACAAACCTGTTCTTCTAAAGCGAGGCATGAGTTCAACCATAAAAGAGCTTCTTATGTCGGCGGAATACATTGTCAGCCAGGGAAATGAAAAGGTGATTCTTTGCGAAAGAGGCATAAGAACTTTTGAGACAGAAACTCGAAATACCCTTGATCTGAGTGCTGTGCCTTTGTTAAAGCAACTCACTCATCTTCCAGTTATAGTTGATCCAAGTCATGGCGTTGGAAGGGTTGATCTGGTTCCTGCTATGGCCAAAGCAGCTATTGCTGCAGGTGCCGATGGGCTTCTAATTGAGGTTCACCCAAGACCGGAAGAAGCTTTAAGCGATGGTCCTCAATCCCTTAGACCTCATGAATTTGCAAAGCTTATGGAAGAGCTTAGAAGGATAGCCCAAGTGGTGGATAGAGAACTGTAAGAAGGAGTTTTTATGTCTTCCTGGAAGTGGTTTCCTGGGGCTAGGGTTGGGATTGTAGGCGGAAAAGGTGAAATGGGAAGCCTTTTTAGAAAATTCTTTCTTAAGAAAGGCTATATTGTTGAAGTCTCAGATTTAGATACGGAGCTTACCACTAGGTCACTTATTGAAAATTCTGATATAGTGTTGTTTGCTGTGCCTCTTCACCTTACTGTAGAGATTATAGAAGAAAATGTTGGATACTTAAGGAAAGATCAGCTTCTTATGGATTTAAGCAGTCTTAAGGTTGAACCGATTAAAGCTATGCTTAAAAGTGAAGCTTCTGTTGTTGGACTTCATCCTATGTTTGGAGGAAGTATTTCTTCTTTCAAGGGGCAAACTTTGATAGCCTGTCCCGTGAGAGTTGATCCATTGGAGTGGATGGCTTTGAGGAGGGACTTTGAAGAGGAAGGAATGGTTGTAAAGGAATGTTCCCCAGAAAAGCATGATGACCTTATGGCAATCATTCAGGTGCTATTTCATCTTACCACCATGATTAAAGGAAGGGTTCTTCGGGAACTTGGGGTTGATATACAAGAAACCCTTGAGTATACAAGCCCAGTTTACAGGCTGGAGATAAGCCTTCTTGGAAGGATGTTTGCTCAAAATGGCTGGCTTTATGGAGCTATTTCTCAACTTAATCCTAGAACGCCCGAGCTTATAAGGACTATTAAGAAAATCCTTAATGAATACGAAGGCTGGATAAGTAGAAAAGATTTAGAGTCCTTTGTAAGAGATTTTAATCTAAGTTCAAGCCATCTTGGTGATTTTTGCAAAAGAGCCTACGAAGAGAGTTCAAAGTTACTTGATCTTAGCTCTGCTATAAAAATATAGCTTTTGGTCAGGTCTGGTGAATAGCCAGGCCTGATTTTTTATTTTTTCAATTTTTCCATACATTCTTTTATGCATGCTTTACAGGCTTTTTGATTCATTTCACCCTTATCGCAAAATTTTTCAAAAGCCTCAAAAAGATCCTGTCCTGCCCTAGGACATTGCTTTAGGAACTCTAAGAATTTGATAAGTCTTTGAATGGCTTGGGGTTGGATAGCATGTTCTATTTTACATGCGTTGATTTCAGCTTCTTCCTCGTTTAGCTTAAGTACTTGATAAAAGAATTCCTTTAAGGTTTTATGTCTTGTGATTACTTCTTCTGCAATTTTTTGGCCTTCTGGCGTCAAGGTTACATAACTGTAGGGTGTATAATTTATAAGGCCTTTACTTGAAAGAACCTTTAGAGCCCCTGTTACAGAAGCTTTTTGGACATGAAGTTGATCTGCAATATCTTTCACCCGAGCAACCCTTGATTTCTTTTCAAGGGAATAGATTACCTCAAGGTAGTCCTCCAAACTTGCTGAGACTTTTGTAGGTTCCATCCTGGTCCTATTGTCCTCCTTTAACACTGTTAAATAAGCCTACCTTTTTGTAGTTAACTAGTCAAGATTTTAGAGAAAAAACTTTTTTGTTGCGTTATGTGATTTTTCATGTTAGCTAAAACGATATATAAAAAAGTAAAAAAAGGAGAAAAAAGATGAAAGGAAGAACTCAAGGGAACCTGATTCTTCTTTTCACCTTGATTCTAGTGTTTTTTACCAATTATTTCGTTTTTGCTAGTGTAGAATCTGGTGAAAGGAAACAACATTTTTTAGATGTTTCTCTTGGGGTTTTGAAGCCCCTGTCAACTGAAAGCCCTTTTGGTGAATTTTCATCTTTTTCTTTGGAGATTGATCATCCTTTGGTAGATAGGTATGTTAATTTTTTCTCCAGTGAAAGTAAGTTAATTGACTTTCGTAGGAGGTTGGAAAGACTTGAGAAGTATGAGGACATGATAAAAAATATCTTCAGAGGTGCTGGCATTCCTGAAGAGCTTATTTATGTGAGTCTTGTGGAAAGTGGTGGGAATCCAAAAGCTAGAGGCGGTAAGGGAAGTCCTGCTGGGCTTTGGCAACTCCTTCCATCTACTGCAAGGTCTTTAGGACTTACGGTAAACAGTAAGATTGATGAAAGATTGGATCCTTTTAAATCTACCTTTGCGGTGGCTCGTTTTTTTAGGGATCTTTACGAAAAGTTTCACTCTTGGCCCCTTGTTCTTGCTGCTTATAATATGGGTGAAGGTGCTTTAATGGGGAAGATTGAGAAATATAATTCGAAAGATTTTTTTGATCTTGCCAGAAAACAGGCCATACCTAAAACCACTAAAAATTACGTTTCTAAGGTCTATGCTGCTATTAGGGTTGGTAGAAAGGTTAAACAGGAGCAGGAGATAGTAGATTATTTCAAGACTAGAAGCACTTGGAGTGTGATTGTTCCGGAAGATATTTCCCTGGATAGTTTGGCTGAGATTATTGGTGTAAGTCCCGAAGCACTTGTTAGGCTAAATCCCTCTGTTCCTTCAAAGGAAGCGGTGCTTAAAAAGGGATCTCTTGTTAATATTCCTTTGGAAGCGAAAGAACGTTTTTTAAATGTTTGGCGTTATTATATGGGAGCAATTTATTAAATGAGCGTAAGACAGCTGGCAGTAGAACTTTACAAGGCAGTTAAAAAAGTGGAAGAGCTTGAGAGGAAATTAAAAGAGACTTCTTCTGAAGAACGTTTGATGTTAGAAAAAGAACTAGAAATAGCCAGGATGGAAAGAGATAGGCTTAGAGATATGCTGGAAAAGGCTAAAAGAGGGTAATTTTATGGATCCCGAGGAAAAAGAAAGTATTTGTGTTTGTTGGGCTAGGGAAGGGCGTGTTTTTACTCCTAAAGAAGAAGAGATTCTTAAGAAGATAAGAGAATTGAAAAAGGAATACGACCACCTTAAAGGTTTTCTTAATAGTGCTAAGGAAGAAGAAAGAAAAGACCTTGAAAAAAGACTTAGTGAGCTAAGGGAACTTCGTGAAAAATTGGAAGTTGAAAGAATCCTTGCAGCCAAGGAGCGGATGAAGCTTCTTGGTCACGAATAGAATGTGATTTTGTTACAATTTGTGAAAATCATCATTTTTTTGCTTGACTCTTTTAAGATAATGTTGTAGTGAATTTGAAAAAAAATGCACAATTGATTTTGTGATGGATTTAATCCCCACACCTTAATTGGTGGGGGTTAATGATGGAAATGGTGAGTTTGGTGTTAACTCTTTAGGAGGTGGAGAGATGCCCAGTTATGTGATTCTAGAAAAGTGTGACGGTTGCAAGGGGCAGGACAAGACTGCATGCATGTATATCTGCCCCAATGACTTGATGGTGCTCGACAAAGAGCGTATGAAGGCTTACAATCGTGAGCCTGAGCTTTGCTGGGAATGCTACAACTGTGTCAAGATTTGTCCTCAACAGGCAGTTGATATAAGAAGCTATGCTGACTTTGTGCCCCTTGGAGCATCGGTTGTTCCTCTTAGAGGCTCTCAGGACATTATGTGGACTATCAAGTTCAGAAATGGTGAAATTAAAAGATTTAAATTCCCCATCAGGACAACTCCTGAGGGACAGGCAAAGCCTTGGCCTGATGAATGGCCAACAGTAACAGATGACATTAAGAGCCCGCTTCTTTGCACGGAGCCTGGCTCTACATTGGCTCCTGAATTGCCAACATTGAAGAAGTAGAAACTTTGGATGAACACCCTAAGGAGGTGAAGATATGCAACCTTTTGAAACCGTAGTAGTCGATACTGATCTTTTGATTCTGGGTGGCGGTATGTCTGCCTGTGGAGCTGCTTTTGAGGCAGCCTACTGGGCAAAAAAACATGGTTTAAAAGTTACCCTAGTTGATAAGGCTGCTGTTGACCGTTCTGGTGCAGTAGCAATGGGTCTTTCCGCTATCAACGAATATATTGGTTATGGTAAAGGTCAGAATACCCCTGAGGACTATGTCCGCTATGTCCGCCAGGACCTTATGGGTATATCCCGTGAAGACCTTGTTTATGATATAGCTCGCCACGTTGACTCCTCTGTCCATCTCTTCGAGAAATGGGGACTTCCTATTTGGAAAGATGAAAAGGGTGAGTATGTTCATGAAGGTCGCTGGCAGATAATGATCAACGGCGAATCCTACAAGGTAATCGTTGCAGAAGCTGCCAAGAATGCTATGGCTACTCTTGGCGACAAGGGTCAGATTATTGAGCGTGTTTTTATTGTTGAGCCCCTTGTAAACGGAAATACCTGTGTTGGTGCTGTTGGTTTCAGCGTCCGTGAACCAAAGTTCTACGTATTCAAGGCAAAGGCAACCATAGTTTGTATGGGTGGCGCTGTTCATGTATTCCGTCCAAGATCTGTTGGTGAAGGTCTTGGTCGTGCATGGTATCCACCTTGGAACTGCGGCTCTTCCGCATATTTCACCATCAGGGCTGGTGCTGAGATGACCTGCCAGGAAGTAAGGTTCATCCCAGTAAGATTCAAGGATGGTTATGGTCCTGTTGGTGCTTGGTTCCTCCTTTTCAAAGCTCGTGCAACCAATGCTTTTGGTGGCGAATACATGGTTGAAAGAGCAAATGAGCTTCCCAAGTGGGCACCTTATGGAACCGGTAAGCCCATTCCAGCCAACCTCCGTAACTGGCTAGGTATGGAAGATATTATGGCTGGTAAGGGCCCAATCTACATGAGAACAGAGGAAGCTATTGCAAATCTTGCTGCTGCCTACAAAGATGATCCCAAAGCTTTCAAGAAGAAAATGAAAGAACTTGAGTCTGAAGCTTGGGAAGACTTCCTTGACATGACTATTACCCAGTCCTTCCTCTGGGCTGCTACAAATGTAAAGCCCGAAGAAAAACCCTCTGAAATCGCCGCTGCTGAGCCTTACTTCATCGGTTCCCACTCTGGTGCTTCTGGAGCATGGGTATGCGGTCCTGAAGATCTTATGCCCGAAGAATACAAGGCTATGTGGAAAGATCTTGGCCTTTACAACCGTATGTCCACCATCAGGGGTCTCTTCTGTGCTGGTGACGCTTCTGGTGCATCAAGCCATAAGTTCTCTTCTGGCTCCCATGCAGAAGGTCGTATCGCTGCTAAGGGCGCTATTGCTTACATCCTTGATAACAACAAGGCTCCAGAAGTCGATATGGCCAAGGTTGAAGAGCTTAAGAAGAGAATTCTTAAGCCTCTTGAAATATTCGAACAATACAGCGGTCTTTCCAGCGATCCCGAAATTAACCCCAACTACATCATGCCCAAGATGTTCATGTTCAGACTCCAGAAGATTATGGATGAATATGCAGGCGGCGTAACCGCTCAGTTCACCACCAATAAGCCAATGCTTGAAAGAGCTCTTGAACTCCTTACCTTCCTCAAAGAAGACTCTGAAAAGCTTGCAGCAAGAGATCTCCATGAGCTTATGAGAGCTTGGGAAAATATCCATCGTATGTGGGTCGCTGAAAGCCATGTCCGTCATGTCCTCTTCAGAGAAGAATCCAGATGGCCTGGCTACTACTTCAGAGCTGACTATCCCGATATGGATGAGCAGAACTGGAGAGTTTTTGTAAACTCCGTATGGAATCCTGCAACAGGCGAGTGGACACTTAAGAAAGTTCCCGTAATCAATCTGCCAGTCTAAGGCTGTTTGATATATAAGGTGCTAATCTCACCCCCGAAGCCCAAGGCTTCGGGGTTTTTTTTTGATAGAAGGGATTTACTTAAGAAAACCTTCTGTGTTATGGAAAGAAGCAACTTTAATAATGGTATGGAGGACTGTTTATGAATAGTAGGAGCATTCTCGTTGTAGGTGGAGGCATAAGTGGTTTAAGTGCCGCCATAGAAACTGCAGAAACGGGATGTCAGGTTTATATTGTGGAAAAAGAGCCCTACCTGGGTGGACGAGTCGCAAGAATGAATAAATATTTTCCAAAGCTCTGTCCCCCTAATTGTGGCCTCGAAATTAACTTTAAACGTATAAAGAATAATCCCCTGGTTCGATTCTTTACCATGGCAGAAGTTACTAAGATTTCAGGCTCTCCAGGAAATTTCGATGTTACTATCAGGTTAAATCCTCGATTTATAAATGAAAAATGCACCGCCTGCGGGAAGTGTGAAGAGGCGGTTTCTACTATGATTCCCAATCCCTTTAATTACGGAATTGATAAAATAAAGGCTGTTTATTTGCCTCATGATTTTGCCTTTCCTTTACGGTATGTTATGGCTTCAGAAATTGTTGGAACGGAAGAAGCTCAAAAAGCAAAGGCTTCCTGTCCTTACGACGCTATAGACCTAGACATGAAAGTTCAGGAATTTGACCTTAAAGTGGGCGCTATTATTTGGGCTACCGGATGGAAACCTTACAACGCTGAAAAAATCTTATATTACGGCTTCGGTAAAAACCCAGATGTCATAACCAATGTAATGATGGAAAGATATGCCTCGCCTGATGGTCCAACAAAGGGGCAAATTGTTAGGCCTTCCGATGGAAAGCCTGTTGAAAAGGTTGCTTTTATCCAGTGTGCTGGTTCGAGAGATGAAAATCATCTTCCCTATTGTTCTGGAGTTTGTTGTTTGGCTTCTCTTAAGCAGGCAACCTATGTGCTAGAAAGTAATCCCGATGCTAAAGTTTTTATTTACTACATCGACATAAGAGCTTTGGGGCGTTATGAAGATTTCTGTATTAAGGTTCAAAATGATCCAAGGGTAACCCTGATCAAGGGAAAGGCTGGAGAGATAAGGCGTCTTGATTCTGGAAAAACTATGGTTCAGGCTGAAAATCAAATAACCGGTGAAATCATGAAGGAAGAGTTTGATTTGGTGGTGCTTGCAACAGGGATGGTTCCATCTACCTTTGATGAAAGGATTCCCTTTGAGGCTACCTATGATGAAAACGGTTTTGTAGTAGAAGATGGAGGCATAATACCTGCTGGCTGTGTAAAGGAGCCACTGGATGTTGCCTCTTCCGTTCAGGATGCAACCGCCGCTGCACTCAAAGCTCTTCAAATATTAAGGAGGTAGTTTTATGGATAAAAAGATAGGCGTATATATCTGTTCAGGCTGTGGTATAGGAGAAGCCCTTGATATAGAAGGGTTAATGACACTGGCCAACGATGAATTTAAGGTTAGTCTTTGTAGATCCCATGAATGCCTTTGTAGTAGCGAAGGTCTTTCAGTTATAAAAAACGATATATCCACCGAAGGGATTAACACTATTGTTATAGCTGCCTGTTCTCCAAGGGTGATGTATGATGTTTTTGATTTCGGATCGGATAAAGTTCTTGAAAGAGTAAACCTAAGAGAACAGGTAGTTTGGTGTCATCCTCCAAAGGATGAAGATACTCAAATGATGGCTGAAGATCAGCTAAGGATGGGTATTGTCAAGGCACAGGAAATGGAACCTCCTGATCCTTTCTCTGCTGAAAACATGAGCAAAAGAATTCTTGTGGTTGGTGGTGGCCTTACTGGTATGACTGCTGCTAAAGAAGCTGCGAAGGCTGGCTATGAAGTGGTGCTTGTAGAAAGAGAGGAAACTTTGGGAGGTTATCTTAAAAATCTATACAAACTTCCCCCATCTCACCCTCCTTATGAAACCTTGGAAGAGAATCCCCTTGAAAGTCTTTCAAAGGAGGTCTTGGAAAATGGTCTTATAAAGGTTTATACAGGATCCCAGATTAGTAGCATCTCGGGAGGTCCATGCCTTTTTGATGTCAAGATTAGCAAAAACGGTTCTGAAAGCCTTGAAAGAGTTGGTGCAATAATCCTTGCAACGGGTGCTGTGTCTTATGATGCCTCAAAGCTTGATTTTCTTGGCTATGGGAAATTCCCCGATGTAGTTACTCTTTCCCAGGTTGAAGAGATGTTTAAGTCTGGGAAAGTCCTTCGTCCATCCAATGGTCAGCCTGTCTCTAGCGTAGCTTTTATACTTTGTGCAGGCTCTAGAAATCCAGACCATCTTCCTTATTGCTCTTCCTCTTGTTGTGTGGAATCTCTTAAGCAGGCACTTTATTTTAAAGAGGCAAACCCTGATGTAACAGTATATATATTCTACAAAGATATGCGGGCTATTGGTAGTTACGAACTATTTTATAAAAAGCTCCAGAAGGAAGGTATTTTCTTCGTAAGAGGAGAAGTAACCTCTGTTGATGATGACGGTTCTGGCGGTCTTGTGGTTTCAGCAGAAGATGTTTTAACAGGTGCTCCTATTATGTCAGAAAGTGTTGATTTGGTGGTGCTTGCAACAGGTATGGTTCCTACCACAGCCTTTGGTCAGCCCTATAGAGCTCCTCAGCCCTCTCAAAGTGGTGAAGAGGTAGAAATTCCCGCTGATACCATTCTGGTATCCAATATTTTGAACCTTCAGTATCGCCAGGGTCCTGAGGTTCCCGCTTTAAAGTATGGTTTTCCTGACTCTCACTTCATATGCTTCCCCTATGAATCCAGAAGAACAGGCATTTATCCTGCCGGTTCAGTAAGGGCTCCCATGGATTACAAGAAAGCGGTAAAAGATGCTACCGGTGCTGTTCTTAAGGCTATCCAGTGCGTTGAACTTACTTCTCAAGGTAAGGCTGTCCATCCTAGGGCAGGTGACATGAGCTATCCCCAGTTTTTCATGCAAAGATGCACTCAGTGTAAGCGTTGCACTGAAGAATGTCCTTTTGGCGCTATCAATGAAGATGAAAAGGCCAACCCTCTTCCAAATCCAACAAGGTGTCGCCGATGTGGTGTCTGCATGGGAGCCTGTCCTGAAAGGATTATATCCTTTAAGAATTATTCTGTTGGCATGATTGGCAATATGATAAAAAGCATCAATGTTCCCGATGAATACGAAGAAAAGCCCAGGATTCTTGTTCTTGCCTGTGAAAACGATGCCTATCCAGCTATTGATATGGCCGGTATCAAACACTTACAGTATAATGCCTGGGTAAGGATTATTCCTCTAAGATGCCTTGGTTCTATGAATATTGTCTGGATTGCCGATGCTCTTTCCAAAGGGATAGATGGAATAATTTTGCTTGGATGTAAGCATGGAGAAGATTATCAGTGCCATTTTATAAAGGGTAGTGAGCTTGCTAGCATAAGAATGTCTAAGATAAAGGAGACCCTTGATAGGCTAGCTCTTGAATCTGATAGAGTCAGGGTTGAAGAGGTATCTATAGCCGATTATCACCGATTGCCTCAAATACTTGATAGCTTTGCCGAGAGACTGGCAGAACTTGGTCCTAATCCTTATAAAGGCTTTTAAAGGCGTTGTTGCGAGCGAAGCAATCAAGGTAAGGAGATATAGCCATGGAACCTAAATATGTATCCAGAGAAATGCGTGATTATGTTATTGAAATGGGAGCAGAGACCATTACATGGTGTATGCAATGTGGACTCTGCACATCCCTTTGCCCGTGGAGGCTTGTGCCTGGAGAGACCAGCGAAAAATTCAGTATCCGCAAAATGTTAAGGCTTGGCCAAATGGGAATGGAAGGCTTTGAAGATGAAGTTATCCTGTTTGCCTGTTCTACCTGTGGAATGTGCCAGATGAACTGTCCGAGGGGGGTTAAGATAATTGATAATGTTAGAGCCATGAGAACGAGCATTGTAAGTGGTGGTATGGCTCCTGCTAATTTAAGACCAATTCTGGGAAGTGCCCATGCTAATGGGAATCCCTGGGCAGGTCCAAGGGAGAAGAGAACTGACTGGCAAAAGGATCTTGATGTTCCCAAGTTTCAACCTGATACAGAGTATTTTCTTTTTGTTTGTTGCCACTCTTGCTATGATCCAAGAAGCACCAAGATAGCTAGAAGTATTGTAAATCTTTTGAAGGCAGCAGGGATTAGCTTTGGGGTAATTGGAGAAGAGGAGTCCTGCTGTGGAGAAAGTATGAGGAAGCTTGGAGATGAAGAGCTTTTCCAAAAACTTGCCCAATCAAACATTGAGCTTTTTAACAGTAAGGGTGTAAAAAAGATTATTACCACCTCTCCCCATTGTTACTGGACTTTTACTCAAGAGTATCCCTCTCTTGGAGGTGAATGGGAGGTTATCCATTACAGTCAGCTTCTTGCAAAACTTTTGGAGGAGGGCAAGTTAAAGCTTTCCAAGGAAGTTTCCAAGAAGAAGATTGCCTATCATGACCCTTGCTATCTTGGAAGGCATAGCGGTATTTATGATGCTCCTAGGGAACTTCTCAAGGCTGTCCCTGGTGCTAGTGTTATAGAGCTTGAGCGAAACAGAGAGCTTAGCCTTTGTTGTGCAGGAGGTGGAGGAAGGATTTGGGCAGAAGTTCCAATGGGAGAGCGCTTTGGAGAGCTTCGCATTCTCGATGCTGTTGAAAAGGGCGCTGAGATGCTTACCACAGCCTGTCCTTACTGTATGAACATGCTCATGGATGCATGCAAAAGCCTGAATAAGCAGGATGTCTTAGAAATTACGGAGCTTTCCGAAGTTTTGGCAGAATCTATCTAAAGCTTTTAAAGCGGGCTTTTATGCCCGCTTTTTGGAGGATTGAAGTGGTTTACATAAGTTTTAGCGATTTGAAGGAAAGATGTGAAAATTTTTTTCTTGTTTTGTGGGAAAATAATGAACTTGTTTTTGAACCAAGATGTTTTTGTGGAGAAATCCTGGAAGAAGGATTTTTCTGTCCATCCTGTAAGGCCTTTCGCGAGATAAGATGCTTTGTTTGTGAAAAGCCTGAGCTTTTTTCGGTAGTGCAAAAATTTACTAGGGGAAGCCCAGATTTTAAAGATTTTAAGGTCTATCTTCTAGAAAAATAGGGGGAGAATGACTTTTTATGAGAGAAAGCTATGTGGTTCTTAGGGATGAAAGCCTTATAAATTTTGACTGTCACGAGAACCTTCCCTGTTTTACCCAGTGCTGTAAAGATGTAAATATATATCTTACTCCCTACGATGTTCTAAGGATGAGGCGTGCTCTTGGAATGAGCTCCTCAGAGTTTCTTTCCAAATACACCCAATCTTTTCTTGCTAAAGTAACTAATGTTCCGGTTGTTCAGCTTCTTATGAATCCCGATACTCTCTATTGTCTTTTTGTTACGCCTGAAGGGTGTAAGATTTACAATGATCGTCCCTGGGCTTGCAGAATGTATCCTTTGGACATAGATGTTAAGAATCCAGGCTGTTATAAGGTCATAACTTCTTCAGAAAAATGCTTTGGACTGAAAGAGCCCAAGAAGTGGTCGGTAAAAGAATGGTTAGAGTTTCAGGAAGTTTACATTTATACGGAGATGGAAAATCTTTACCAGTCAATTATGCCCCCTGAATTTTCTCCTGGGGGTAAAATGAATCCCGGCCTTGGAAAGCTTCTTTTCCTTGCTTACGATTTGGACATTTTCCTGGAGATGTTAAAAGACAAAACTTTTAGAAGGCTCCATGATATTGACGAAGAAACTTATGGAAAGGCTTTAGAGGATGATGAAGAGCTTTTAAAGCTTGCCTTTTTTTATATAAGATCTCAGATTAGAGAGCTTTATGCCTTTATGTAAAGGGATTCTGGGATGTATTCTAATGAGCTATCCACCCTAAAAGATAATCTAAGACAAATAAGGACTGACGAAACCTTCAGGTTTTCTTGCCATCCTTGGGTTTCCTGTTTTGGCGAATGTTGTAGAAAACTTCGCCTTATGTTGACGCCTTACGATATCCTAAGGTTAAGGAAAAGGTTGGGTTTGTCTTCTGGTGAATTCATTGAAAAGTTTACAACTATGGAATTAAAGCCCCCAACTTATGCACCACTTCTTTTCTTAAAAATGAAGGAAGGAAGCGATGGGGAATGTCCTTTTTTATCCTCTTCTGGTTGTTCCGTTTATCAGGATAGACCCTCTGCTTGTAGAGTTTATCCAGTTGCAAGAGCGGTAAGATATCATGGCGTTCATGAGGTTTTAATGGAATCCTTTTTTCTTATAAAGGAAGACCATTGTAAGGGCTTTGAGGAGGCAAAGAATGAGTGGGACATTAAGGGGTGGCTTTCTGATCAAGGGCTTTTGGAATATCAAAGGATAAACGATAGGTGGACTAAGATTTTAATGCATCCAAGCCTCAAGGGGGGACTTTCTGAACCTCAACAGCAAATCTTTTACGTAGCCTCTTATGATATGGACAAAATGAAGCGTCTTATTTCATCGCCAAAGTTTATGGATACTTCTAATAAATCGAAAGCGGAGATTGCTGTTTTGATGGAAGATGAATTTTTACTTCTTGATTTCAGCCTTACATGGCTTGAGACTTTATTTTTCAGGAAAGTCTAAAGATGATTGGATCAGAGGTTGTCATAGTAGGGGCAGGCATTATAGGTCTTACGGTAGCAAGGGAGCTTCTAAAAAGAGGCGTTGATAGAATAGTAATAGTAGAAAAAGAGAAAGACATTGGATGCCATGCTTCGGGAAGAAACAGTGGAGTTCTCCATGCTGGCGTCTATTACACCCCTGATAGTTTTAAAGCAAAGTCTTGTCTTAGTGGAAACAGGCTTCTTAAAGAATATTGCCTAGAAAAAGGGCTTCCTTTGAAAGAGACAGGTAAAGTAATAGTTACTAAAAGACCAGAAGATATTTCACATCTTTTTGAGCTTTACAAAAGGGCTATCGCAAACGGGGCAACCGTTAGCTTGATTGATGAAAAGGAATTAAGTGAGATTGAACCCTCTGCAAGAACTTACGGGAAAGCCCTTTTTGTAAGGGAAACAGCTTCGGTAGATCCAAAGGCGATTCTTACTTCCCTGAAAAAGGATCTGGAAAGTTCTGGTAAGGTGCTTTTTATGATTGGTTCTTCTTTCGTAGGTATTAAAGGGTCGAGGGTTTGCCTTACTTCTAAAGAAGCTTTGGAATTTGATATTTTTATAAATGCTTCCGGTGCTTATTCTGATAGGGTTGCCCATACTTTTGGTCTTGCTAAAAACTATAGGATACTTCCCTTTAAGGGTATTTATTGGAAACTTAGAAAAGATATAGCTCTTACAGCTTCTATAAGGGGTCACATATATCCTGTGCCGGATTTAAGATATCCTTTTTTGGGTATTCATTTTTCCAAGAACGTTTATGGCGAGGTCTATGTTGGACCTACGGCCATACCTGCCTTTGGAAGAGAACATTACGGGATAATAAAGGGTATTGATGGAGAAGCACCTTTAATCCTAGCAAGAAATGGGCTTTTTTTCCTTTCAAACAATTCATTTAGGAAAATGGCTTTCAGAGAGTTTTTTAAATACGTCAAAAAATTCTTTTTTAGGGATGCCTCGAAGCTTGTTAAGGAACTAAGAATGGAGGATCTTGTTCCCTCTTCGAAGGTTGGTGTAAGACCCCAGCTTGTAGATTTGAAAACAAAGAAGCTTGAGATGGATTTTGTAGTTCTTAAGGATGGTTCTTCTATCCATGTGCTGAATCCTATTTCTCCAGCCTTTACAGCTTCTATGGACATTGCAAGAAAACTGGCTGACATGCTTTAACCATGCCCAAAAGAGGAAAAAGCCTTTATAGGTGTAGGCTTTGCGGTTACGAGTCGCCCAAATGGCTGGGGAAATGCCCGGAATGTGGTACATGGGATAGTTTTGACGAAGAAATTGAATTGGATCGTCCTGTTGTTAGTAAAGCTTCTGAAATAAAATGGCTTAGTGATATTTCCCTTACGCCGGAAACCAGGATAAATACAAGTATTGGTGAGTGGGATAGAGTGCTTGGGGGAGGGCTTGTCCCTGGTTCGGTAGTATTACTTGCTGGAGATCCAGGGATGGGAAAATCTACCTTGCTTCTTCAGGTACTGGCATCCCTTAGCGAGACTTACAGAGTTCTTTATGTATCTGGAGAAGAAAGTGGTCGCCAAATAAGGCTTAGGGCGGAAAGGCTTGGTCTTTCGGAAAAACCTATCATGCTTCTTACAGAAACCTCTCTTGAAGTAGTCCTTGATGCGGTTTCTTCCAAAGAAGGGAATGAAAAGATTGATGTATTGGCTATTGACTCGATACAAACAATGGCTTCTTCTTTGCTTGATTCTACACCTGGCACTATAAATCAGATTCGTTATTGCGCAGATAGACTGCTTCATCTTGCTAAGTTCTTCAATGTAACCGTTATCATGGTTGGCCATGTTACCAAGGAAGGTATTATAGCGGGACCAAAAGCTTTAGAGCATCTTGTTGATGTGGTGCTCTATCTGGAGGGAGATAAGACTCATGCCTTTAGGCTTTTGAGGTCTGTAAAAAATCGTTATGGCTCTACTAATGAAGTTGGCGTCTTTGAAATGAAGGAAGAAGGTCTAAAGGAGCTTCCTAATCCTTCCCAGATATTTTTGGCAGAACGACCCGTTGAAGCCTCTGGTTCTGTTGTGGCAGCAACGGTGGAAGGCACAAGGCCACTTCTTGTGGAGATTCAAGCTCTTGTAACCTATAGTAGCCTTTCTCTTCCAAGAAGAACCACTATAGGCTTTGACAGCGGGAGGGCTTCTCTTTTGATGGCTGTTTTAGAAAAGAAACTTCAGCTTTCTCTCGCCCAACAGGATCTTTTTCTTAATGTTGCTGGTGGGATGAAGATTGTAGAGCCAGCTGCTGATTTAGCTGTTGCTGTTGCGATTATAAGTAGTAGTCTTGACGCTCCCGTTTCTCCGGATTTGGTTGTATGGGGGGAGGTTGGACTTACAGGGGAGATAAGGGGAGTTGGGCACAATTTGATAAGACTTAATGAAGCAAGAAGGCTGGGATTTACTAGGATACTTCTTCCCTATACCACATCGGAACAACTAAAAAAGGAACCCCTTGCAAAGGGGTTGGAGCTAATAGGGGTTAGGAATCTAAAGGAAGCTCTGAAGAAAGTGTTTTCTTAATAATGCTTAGAAAGCTCGTTAGGCTATTTTTGAAGAGCCTTTCTTATATTTTTTGAATACGGCTTGGTGATAATGCCGACCTCCGTGATGATTCCTGATATATATCTATTAGGGGTAACATCAAAGGCCAGATAAAGGGCTTTAGTATCCTTGGGGGCAATTAGATTTTTGTTTATTTGAATGATCTCTTTTGATGGTCTTTCTTCTATAGGTATCTTGTCTCCTTTTGGAGTTTTTGGATCTATTGTAGATCTGGGAGCTGCCACATAAAAGGGAATATTATGATGTTTTGCAAGGACTGCCAGAGAGTAGGTGCCTATTTTATTGGCGGTATCACCATTTGCAGCGATTCTATCCGCTCCAACGATTACAAGGTCTATTTTCTTAAGCTGCATTAAAAAACCTGCAGTGCTGTCAGTTATAAGAGTCACAGGAATGCCTTCCTTCATGAGCTCATAAAGTGTTAACCTGCTTCCTTGAAAGTATGGTCTTGTTTCACAGGCGAAAACCTCTATCGTTTTGTCCTGTTCCCAGACTGCCCTTATTACGCCAAGGGCTGTGCCGTAACCCCCTGTGGCAAGAGCTCCAGCATTACAATGGGTAAGTATCCTAGCCTTTTTAGGAACAACTGTTTTACCCCATCTGCCTATTGCTTTGTTAATGGCTATGTCTTCTTCTATTAGGGCTTCAGCTTTTTCTCTTAACTTTCTTACGATGGCTGGGACTTCTTCGTTGGAGTTCTCAATAGCTACCGATCTCATAACTTCAACCGCCCATTCGAGGTTATAACCTGTTGGGCGGGCTTTTTTAACCCTGTCACAGAGGGCATTTAGTTTCTTTAGAAAGGCATTTATATCTTTTTCTTCTGCAAGTTCCATAGCTCCAAGAGCTACTGCTGCCGCTCCCGTAAGTCCCACCGCAGGTGCTCCTCTTACGGTCATGTTCTTTATAGCATCGATAGCTTGCTTCGGGTTCACACAGCGAATAAATTTTTCCTCCTGAGGCAGTGTTTTCTGATCCAGAATAACAAAAACATTCCCTTCCCAGAAAATAGGTCTAATTGCATTCTGATTCATAGGAACCTCAATCTTCTTTATTTTTTAGGGATTCAAGTTTCTTGATTAAAACATCGTTGGCAAGTTTTGGATTGGCTTTCCCCTGGGTTTTTTTCATAATTTGACCAACAAAAAATCCTATAAGCTTTGTTTCTCCTTTAAGGTATCTTTCAACCTCTTTGGGATTTGCTTCAAGCACCTCTGTGACAATACCTTCTATAAGGTCTTCACTGGCTACCTGTTTAAGTCCTCGCTCGTTAACAATAGTGGAGGCTTTTTTACCGGTCTGATACATTTCTTCAAAGACGGTTTTTGCTATTTTCCCGCTTATTGTTCCATCTTCTATAAGGGCTAAGAGTTCGGCAAGATTTTCTGGAGGAACGGGACAGCTCGAAACTGAATCACCTGTTCTATTGATTTCTCTAAGAAGCTCAGAAAGAATCCAGTTACTTACAATCTTGGGGTTGTTGAAGATGGAAACAGTTGCTTCAAAATAGTCAGCAAGGGGCTTACTGGATACTAGAATTTCTATATCCTTTTCGGGAAGACCATATTGAGCCTTAAATCTTTTACTTTTTTCGTGGGGAAGTTCTGGAAGGCTTTTTCTTATTCTTTCAATCCATGCTTTGTCAATAACGACTGGCACAAGATCAGGGTCGGGGAAATAACGGTAATCATGAGCTTCCTCTTTGGTTCGCATGCCAACCGTTACTCCTCTTGAGGCATCCCAGAGTCGGGTTTCTTGAACAATTGGTTCGCCCTTTTCCAGTAGAGCTTTCTGACGCCTTATTTCAAACTCAAGGGCTCGCTGGACATTTTTGAAGGAGTTCATATTTTTTATCTCAATCTTTGTGCCGAGCTCTTTACTGCCTGTTGGTCTTATGGAAACATTGGCATCGCATCTAAAACTTCCTTCTTCCATGTTGCCATCACATATCTCAAGATACACAAGGATATCTCTTAAGTTTTTGAGATAAATGACAGCTTCCTCTGGCGTCCTTATATCAGGCTCGCTTACTATTTCTAAAAGGGGAACACCCGCACGGTTAAAGTCTATATAGCTTATTGGCTGATTTTCATCGTGGATGAGTTTTCCTGCATCTTCTTCCATATGGATACGCTTTATTCTTATGCGCCTGCTCCCATTTGAAGTTTCTATCTCTATCCATCCATTTTCTGCAAGGGGCATTTCATACTGGGAAATCTGGTAACCCTTTGGAAGATCAGGATAAAAGTAGTTCTTCCTGGCAAATCTACTTACGGGAGCTATAGAACAATTTGTTGCAAGGGCAAGTTTTATAGCAAAATCTACCATTTTTTTATTGAGCACAGGAAGGACACCCGGCATCCCGAGGCATACAGGGCATACATTGGTATTTGGCTCTGCTCCAAACTTGGCAGAGCATCCACAAAAAGCTTTGGTTTCCGTAAGAAGCTGGGCATGAACTTCAAGTCCTATTACTGCTTCGTATTCTACCATTTTAAAACCCCCTAAGAAGGTGAAAAACACCATTTTTAATATCATGATTTATTGCCAAAATACTAGAACTTTTATGCCTGCTCAAGAACACTGTTAAAAGGCTTTGCTAGATATTTTTGATGATCTCTGATAGGATGCAAAAGTAAAGATGGTTGCTATTGCAAGGGTGTCCGTAAGTGGCAACAAAGTCTCTGTTCCTGGCAATAGCAAAGGGGTTACAATAGAGCCCTTAGAAGCTGGAGCGGGTAAGTATGAAAAATGTTCAACCATTAGCTTCCATAATAATTCCCGTCTTTAACAAAGTAAATCTCACTAAAAGGTGTGTAGAGTCAGTTTTTAAATGGAAATACAACTATTCTTTTGAAATTATCATTGTAGATGATAGCTCTACAGACAGCACTCCCTATTATCTTTCCTATCTTAGTAAAAAGTTTAGCAATGTAAAAATCTTGACCAATGAGAAAAATTCAGGTTTTGCTGTAAGCTGTAATAGAGGTGCCTCGGTAGCTAAAGGGAAATATATTGTTTTCTTAAACAATGACACTGTGGCTCTTTCAGGTTGGCTTGATGCCCTTATAGATATGACAGAAGCTGATGATGCAGTAGCTATTGTTGGTTCTAAACTTCTTTACCCAAATGGCACAATTCAGCATGCAGGGGTGGTTTTTCATAATATTCCTTTTCCTATTTATCCCAAACATGTCGGTGCAGGTATGCCCAGTAATCTGGAAAACAAGGTGAAGGAGTATAAATGTGTTACTGCTGCCTGTATGCTTGTTAGAAAAAAAGTGTTTCATGATATTGGAGGTTTTGACGAAAAATTTATAAATGGTTATGAGGATGTGGATTTCTGTTTAAGAGTAAGGCAACAAGGCTATAGAGTTGTTTATAATCCCTTGAGCATTCTTTACCATCTTGAGAGTGCTACCCCTGGCAGATATAATAAAGCCATAGAAAACATAGCTTATTTTCACAGGAAATGGGCAGGTAAAATAGAATATGACTTTGCTTTAAAGCCAAAGGTTTCCATAATAATTGTTAACTTCAATGCCTGGGACGACTTAAAAGAAACTATTCAATCCATCTTTGACAATGAACTATATGATGCCTTTCAGATAATCATTGTGGATAACAATTCTATCACCAATAGGGCAAAAGAGCTCGAAATTTTTTGTAAGCAAAGGGGTCTTTGGTTTTTAGATATCTCCTCCAGAGAGGCTAGCCTTGATGGTTCAAATCTTTTTAAGAAAGAGGTAATTTTTAAGAGACTTTCAGAGAATAAAGGTTTTGCAGGGGCTGTAAATGAGGCACTCAGGTATTCTTTGGATTGGGGTTCTGATTATGTGTGGTTACTTAATCCTGATACTTTGATTGACCATCTTGCACTCTACTATCTAATTTCCTTTGCCGAGTTTTATCCAAAGGATATAGCTATTGTTGGATCGAGGCTTCATTGTTACCCTGATAAAGAGAAAGTCCAATTTGATGGGTATTCAATTTACTATAACGGCATTCCCGAAGACAAAATTGGTAAAAAAATGATTCTTAACACAGATTTTGTTTCCGGTGCGAGTATGCTCATAAGGGGAGATTTTTTAAGAAGGTATGGTCTTCTTAGGGAGGACTATTTTCTTTACTTTGAGGATAATGAAATCTGCTATAGAGCTAGAAGAAATGGCTTTGATGTAATTTATCATCCCTTGTCGGTTGTTTATCATAAGGGAGGTGCTTCAATAGGGGGTTATTTAGAAACTCCAACCAGCATTTATTATTCGATAAGAAATGCTTTATTCTTTTCTAAGGAATTTGGTTCAAAAAGTCTAAGGGAAGCTTTAGATTTCGCTGAAAATACTTTTTTATCAATTCTACAGGCGAAAGATTCTAAAAAGCTTCAGGCTTTCACAGAAGCCATAAGGGGTTTTTTGGTTGGATTAAAGGGTAAAAAAACCGAGATATCTTCCATTTTTAAGCCTTCCTGGGTAGATGAAACCATTTGGCAAAGATTTCTTACAATTGAGAGTAAGCTATTAAAAGATCCAACACCTTTTCTTGGCACAACCTATTTTAGCCTGGTGAGGCTCATAATAGGCAGGGGTTTTTCTAAGTTTTCTTGACAGGCCATAATTAACTTTCTAGATTAACCATCGGGCTTTGGGAAGGCCGGAGGGTCATTTCTTAGAGAGGCTTGAAATGTCTGAAATAAAAAGGCTTAAAAGAATAAGAAATATCGGCATAATTGCCCATATAGATGCTGGAAAAACTACTGTGAGCGAAAGAATTCTTTATTATACCGGTAAATCTCATAAGATGGGCGAAGTTCATGATGGAACTGCTGTTATGGACTGGATGGATCAGGAACAGGAGCGAGGCATTACAATTACTTCTGCAGTCACCACCTGCTATTGGCGAGATCATGAGATACACCTTGTTGACACTCCTGGTCACGTAGATTTTACTATAGAGGTAGAAAGATCTCTTAGGGTGCTCGATGGAGCTATTGCAGTATTTTGTGCCGTTGGAGGGGTGGAGCCCCAATCTGAAACGGTCTGGCATCAGGCGGATAAATACAAAGTTCCAAAAATAGCCTTCGTGAACAAAATGGATAGAGTAGGAGCAAATTTTTATGAAGTTATCGAGCAAATGAAAGAGAAGCTCAAAGTTAATCCTATTCCTATCCAGATTCCTGTTGGAGTTGAGTCTGATTTTAGGGGAGTGATAGATCTTATTAAGATGCGTCAAATCATATGGCACGAAGAAACCCTCGGTGCAAAATATGAATATCTAGATATTGAACCCGGTATGGTTGTTCCTGCTAAAGAAGCAAGAGAACTTATGATATCCCAAATTGCAGAGTTCGATGAAAAGATTATGGAAAAATACATTGAAGGTGAAGAAATTGAACCTGATCTGATTATATCAACCCTTAGAAGGCTTACTATAGAACTTAAGGCTGTTCCTGTTTTGTGTGGTTCTGCCCTTAGAAACAAGGGAATTCAGCCTCTTCTTGATGCAGTGGTGGATTTCTTGCCGTCTCCTCTTGATATTCCTCCTGTTGTTGGTTTTAACCCTGAAACGGGTGCAAAGGAGGAAAGATATCCTAGCAGTAAAGAGCCTCTTTCTGCCCTTGCTTTTAAAATCTTTGTGGATGAAGGAAGAAAGCTGACCTATGTGCGGATCTATTCGGGCTATATGGAAGTAGGAAGCGAAGTCTATAATTCAACGAAGAAGACCAAAGAAAAACTTTCTAGAATATTTTCAATGCACGCAAATAGAAAGGAAAGGAGAGATAGAGCAGAGGCAGGAGACATTGTAGCCCTTATGGGCATGAAAAGTGCTACTACAGGAGATACCTTTTGTGATCCCTCAAGGCCTATTCTTTTGGAACCAATAGATATTTACGAACCCGTCATTTCTATGGCTGTGGAACCTAAGACCAAGCAGGATCAAGATAAACTCATAGAGACCCTTAGTAAGATATCGGAAGAAGATCCAACTTTCAGGTTTTATGAAGATCCTGAAACAGGTCAAATCATAATAAAGGGCATGGGAGAGCTTCACCTTGATGTTCTGATTACAAGGCTTGAAAGGGAATATAACCTTCATGTAAGAACTGGTAAGCCTCAGGTTGTTTACAGAGAAACCATCCAGAGCGAGTCGGAAGGAGAGGGCATTTTTGATCGAGATATTGGCGGTGTTAGGCATTTTGCCTCTGTCCATGTCCATTTGAAACCCCGTTCCAGAGGCAAGGGGAATATTGTCTCTATTGACTTACCGCCTGAAGGGGTGCCTTCTCATCTTGTTCCCCATATCCAGCAGGGAATAGAAGATGGTCTTACTGGCGGTGTGATAATGGGATATCCAGTGACAGATGTAGAAGTGGAGGTAATTAATGTCAAGATCGATCTTCAAAAACCAAGTGAACTTGCCTGTAGGGTTGCTGCTACTATGGCTTTTAAAGAAGCCTTCACGAAGGCTTCACCTATCCTTCTTGAACCTTACATGAATGTTGAAATTACCACTCCTGAAGAGTTTCTTGGTGATATCATAGGAGATATCAATGCCAGGAAGGGTCGCATAGAAAGTATAACTTCTAGAAGAGCTGTTCAGGTGATCTCCTGTGTTGTGCCTCTTTCTAAGATGTTTGGCTATGCCACCTCTTTGAGATCTCTTACCCAAGGAAGGGCAACCTTTACAATGCAGTTCTCCCATTACGATGTAGCATAAAGGAAGGAATGAGGCCATGAAAGAACTTTTGTCCAAAAAGGGTGGTAGATTTTTCCTACTTGGTAATGAAGCTATCGTAAGGGGTGCTTTGGAAAGTGGCGTTTGGTTTGTATCTGCCTATCCTGGAACCCCTTCTTCTGAGATTATTGATAGATTTTACGATATTAAAGAAGAGGTAGGAATAAGGGTAGAATATGCGGTTAATGAAAAGGTTTCAGTAGAAACTGCTGCTTCTTTCGCTGTTTCTGGGTTGAGAAGCCTCTGTTCAATGAAACATGTAGGTCTTAATGTGGCTGCTGATGCTTTTATGACCTTAGCTTATGTTGGGGTTAATGCGGGTATGGTCATAGTTACAGCTGATGATCCCTCCCTTCACTCTAGCCAGAATGAACAAGACAATAGGTTTTACGCCAGGATGGCTCTTGTTCCCATGCTTGAACCATCTACTCCTGAAGAAGCTTACAAAATGGTAAAAAAAGCCTTTGAGATATCCGAAAAGTATAAAACACCATGTCTTTTGAGAACCACTACAAGGGTAAACCATTCAAGGGGTGTGGTGGTAACGGAGGATCTTCCTGATTTTGGAAGAAGTCAGGGTTCTTTTAAGAAAGATCCCTTTAGATATGTTGTTGTTCCAATGGTTGGAAGGAGGTTAAGGCTAAGTCTTCTTGAAAGGCTTGAAGGGCTAAAGGAAGAAGCCAATGGTTCAGAATTTAATAGAATTGAAGGAGAGGGCTCCTTAGGAATAATAACTAGCGGAGTTTCTTATCTCTATGTAAAGGATGCCCTAAAGGAGCTTAATCTTCAGGATAAAGTAAAAATTTTAAAACTCTCTATGACCTTCCCTTTTCCTGAGAAAGTTGTGGGAAGTTTTTTAAAGTCTCTCGATAAAGTCCTTATTGTAGAGGAGTTGGAGCCCTATTTGGAAGAGATGACAAGAATTACTGCCCAGTCTGTAGGTTGGAGAGGCACTATTGAAGGTAAAAAATTTGTGCCAAGAAATTTTGAACTGAACGTAGCTTTGGTAAAAAAAGCTATTGCTGAATTTCTTGGTATAAAGGACGCTTTCTTCCCTGAACCAGTTTTGATAGATACCGGTTTTGATCTTCCCCCAAGGCCTCCAAATCTTTGTCCTGGATGTCCCCATCGGGCTACCTACTATAGCCTTAAGAAGGTTTTTGGACAAGAGGCTATCTATCCTACCGATATAGGTTGCTATACTCTAGGCTTTCTACCACCCCTTAGTGTGGGAGACTTTCTAATCTGTATGGGCTCAAGCGTTTCAACGGCTGGTGGGTTTAGTGTAGCCCAGGAAAAACCCGTAGTTGGTGTTGTAGGAGACTCAACCTTCTTTCATGCTGGTATTCCAGGGCTTATAAATTCTGTTTTTAATGGTCATAGGTTTTTGCTTGTTATCCTTGATAACGCTACCACAGCCATGACAGGCCATCAACCCCATCCAGGCGTTTCCATGACAAAGGAAGGAGTTTGTGAGCCAAAGGTTAGGCTTGAGGATGTAGTGAGAAGTTGTGGTGTCAAGGAAGTAGAGATTGTTAATCCTCTCAATATACGAAAAACTATCGATAGGTTAACTTACATTAAAGAAAGATCCTCTGAAGAGCCTGGGGTTTATGTGGTAATTTCAAGAAGCCCTTGCCCCCTTCTTGAAAGAAGAGCTCTTAAGAAGAAGCAAAAGCTGTATTTTGAAATAGATAGTTCTTCTTGTGACGGTTGCAGGAAATGTCTTGATGAGCTAGCCTGTCCTGCCTTCTTTAAGGAAGGAGAGGTTGTTAAAATAGATAAACTTCTTTGCATAGGATGTGCTGTTTGTGCTCAGATATGCGATGCTATAAAACCTAAAAGGATAGCTTAGGAAGGAGTTAGTGGTGTGAGAAAAGACAGTCTTTGCATATTTTTTACGGGAGTTGGAGGTCAGGGCATACTTTTGGCTACCAGGATTATAGGTGAAGCGGCACTGATGGCTGGAATTCCTGTTATTGTCAGTGAAGTTCATGGTATGGCTCAAAGGGGAGGTGTTGTAGAATCGGCGGTGGTTTTGGGCAATCGTATAAGTCCTGTTCTTGCAGAGGGGGAATCAGATATTTTAGTGTCCTTTGAGCCTCTTGAAACTTTAAGGGCTATCAGTAAATGTAATAAGGAAAGTATTGTAATTACAAATACCGCCCCTATTCCGCCTTTTACGGTTAATCAGGGAAATTTTAGTTATCCTTTTTTGGATAGTATGTTTTCGCTCGTTAAGAGCAAGATATCAAAATTCTATGCTGTTGATGCTTTAGATCTTGCCTTGGAGGCTGGGTCTAGTCAGGCGGTGAACGTGGTTATTGTTGGGTTTTTGTCGGGTTTACTGGAGAATGAAAGCTTTGATGTTTGGCCTTCCACTGAACATATTAAGAAGGCTATGGGAAAAGTGGTTCCTGAAAAACTTATGGAGATTAATGAAAAGGCTTTTAGATTAGGTCATAATAAAGCTGGCACCTATATTGCTATAAAGTAGTAACAAAAACTTAAATTTGACGAATACAAAGAATAAGGTTATAAAGTTAAAACTCGAAAGACAAGAAAGGGGCTTTAGGCAATCAGCTCATGAGGAGCTGGGAATGAAAAGCGGTCATGAAGAGATCCTTGAAAGGGTGTGCAAGGAAGTTATTGAGATTATCTTTATGTGTCTTGACCATGCGAAAAAGGGAACTGTCTATCTTATAGGGCCTCCTCCTGAGCTTAGAGCTGTTAGAATCACATCGGGGGAAAGAGTTCCTGGGACTGATGAGATAAGATGGGGGCTTCCTGAAAAATCTGATTATAACTATCCTGGTAAAACATGGCTTCAGTATCGTGATGAACCTGGAAAACCCCTTGAGGCTATGGGTTGGTGTGTGGAACGCCAGAAAAGTTGGACTGCCGATAATCCTTTTGAAGATGCTAGGAGTGTAAAGAAACAGCTTCTTGGTGAGCCCGAAGATTTTCATCATATGGAACCCGTTCTTCTCAAGAAGAGTGAAATATATGGGAGAAAGCTTTCTATTGAAGATTATCCTACTACCTGGGATGGTAAGCCAATATGGCAAGATACGGAGTATGCAGTAGTTGCTGTTATAAAAATTCATTTTTTGCCCAATACCTTAAAAAGAGGCGATAAATCCACAAAGCTCATTAAAAAGCTTTCTAAGAGGCTTGGTTCTGATTTGCTTTCTCTCCATTTAAGGGATTATTTTTATGAAGCAAGGCGAAAGCTTGACCAAATGAGAATTGAAAGCTGTAATATTCTTGCCCATGATTTAAGAAATCCCATTATGAAGTTAGGATTTGTATCTTCCGCAATTAATACAGAGATAGCTTTCTTAAGAGAGCAATGGGAAAATTATATACTTAAAAATGTTCCCGCCCTTCCATCGAAAGATGAATTGATTTCAGAACTTAATAATCTTTTGGAATCTTTTAAATCTTATTTGCTATATGATATTTCTTTTTCCATGGTGGAACACCTTCTAGAACTTCAAAAGGAAATGAAAGACACCTATTCCCTTCCCCATAAAAAGATAGACCGCATGGAAAACCAGGTAATTCCCTTATGGAGAGAGCTTCTTGATAATCTCGAAGCTAAAGGTGTTATCGATAGCTCTACAAGGGAGCATGTTTTTGAAAAACTTGATTTAATCAAAAGGTCTTTTACCTACGGGATAGATGAAGAAATTATCAAAAAGGTTAATCACATACCGGATCGTTTAAAGAGAAAATGGATAAAAGTAGCTTATAGTGAGTTTACGCCGGATAGGATTGATATTTTGAATGAAATTTTAGAGTTGGTAAGAGATTTACCTACCGAGATTCCCTATGGTCATCATATCAGTAAGAACATTTTCTATCTAAAAACTATCCTTGAAGTTACCCACGAGCTAGAAAGGCGAGTCAGTATGATTATAAATGCCCTTAAGAATACTGGGCATTCCCACTGTTGGTTTGCGGATGTTGAAACAAAAGAATGCTCCCAGTAAATTTTTACTGTTGACAAACTCTCTGATTATTGTTTTATCTATAGTACTTGGCCAAAGAAAAGGGCCCATAGCTCAGTTGGCAGAGCCACCGGCTCATAACCGGAAGGTCCCTGGTTCGAATCCAGGTGGGCCCACCATCTATTCTTTGAATTTGGAGGTATAGTTTTAATTAATGATTGTTGAAAGTAACATACCGGGTAATATTAAAAAACCAAAAAGGGGGTATTCCTCAGGAATACCCCCTTTTTATTTGGCAAGTCTTTATGACAGTAAAGGACATTATAGATTGGCTTGATAGAATTGCTCCTTTCAAATACGCAGAAAAGTGGGATAGTGTTGGTCTTCAGGTTGGGGATTATGATGCTACAGTTAGGGCTATAATGGTATGCCTTGAGGTAACCTCCTATTCCCTTAGAAAAGCTGTAGAAAGGGATTGTAACTGCATGATTGTCCATCATCCTGTTTGGATCGATGGATTTAGAGCTCTTACAAAGAATACTTATCCTGGAAAACTTATTTTCGAACTCATAAAGAAAGATATCAACGTAATAGTTTGCCATACCAATCTGGATGCTTCTGTAAATGGTCCAACAGCTTGTATTGCTAAGGCTTTAGCCCTTAGAAATGTGAAATCCATTGGAGAAAACAGTCTTTTTGCTAAGGAAGAGCTTTACGGGGGGTTGGCTGTACAGGGAGAACTTGAACAATCAACCACAGTTTCTGATTTAGTTTCGGAACTTTCGGAGAAACTACTCTTAAAAGGTTCTATTCAAGTTGTTGGAGATTTTGAAAAGGAAGTAAAAAAGGTTGCTATATGTGCTGGAAGTTGTGCTTCCCTTTTAAAGGATATTCTCCTAGAAGAAGTGGATTGTTTTATAACCGGTGAATTAAGATATCATGATGCAAGATTGGCAGAAGAGGAAGGTCTTGTTGTGCTTTCCTTAGGTCATTTTATGTCCGAAAAGTTTGTAATGGACTTCATTGCTGGTAAACTTAAAGAATGGATTTTTTCTCTTGGTGAGCCATTGGAAGTTTTTACTATTCCCGAAGAAAGGGATGTTTTCAAAACTTTAGGGGGAGGGTTTGAGTTTGATAGAACAGCTTAAATATTTGGTTCAACTTCAGACTTTGGAAAATACAAAAAAGTGTCTGATTGCAGAATACAACGAAATACCTCGCAAAAAAGCCAAGCTAGAAAAGGATTTTCAAGAGTTTGAAAACACCTATCTGATGAAAAAAACCGAACTTGAACACCTTAAAAAACAACATAGAGACTTGGAAAGACAGATAAGCATTCTGGAAGATAGATTAAAAAAATCTCGTCAAAAAGAAAGCGAAGTAAAAACCAATAAAGAATATAAAGCTATTCTTAAAGAGCAGGAAGATATAAAGCTAGAAATTGCTCAAAAAGAGGACAGTCTCCTTGAGTGTATGGAAAAGATAGATCATTTACAAAAGGAGCTAGCAGTTCTTGAAAGAGAACTTACTCTCAAGAAACAGGCTCTTAAAAGTGATATAGAAAAGCTAGATAAGGAAGCTGAGCTAATCAAAAACAAAATTGAAAAGCTTGAGTCTTTGAAAGATGAAATAAAGGGTAAACTTAGCGACCAGCTAAGGAAGAAATGTGAGTTTTTGATGCTAAAACAGGATGGTATTGCTGTGGCACCTGTTGACAAAGGGATTTGTCAGGTTTGCCATGTAAGTTTACCGCCTCAAAAATTTATAGAACTTCAAAAAGACAAAGAACTTATGAATTGTCCCCATTGTCATAGGTTTATCTATTGGCCTCAACATGAAAAATACATGATAGCTGAAAAAGAGATTTTATCTTCTCTGGAGTAAGCTAGTGAGTGTCTTTTGAAGCTTCAAGTAGATCAAAGCACTCTTTGCATAAAATTTCACCGTCCAGCTTGATTGCCTCTTCTGGTTGGATTTCCAATCCGCAAGAAAGGCAGATTAATTTTTCTTGTTCTTCCTGATTCATCTGTTTTGTGCCTCCAATTTTTATAAGCTCTTCTTGACATTTCTTCACTTTTCCTGTAATAGCTTCCTTACTTGCGGGGCGTGGCGCAGCCTGGTTAGCGCACTAGCATGGGGAGCTAGGGGTCGGCGGTTCAAATCCGCCCGTCCCGACCATCTATTTCAGCATACCTGGTATCCACGTTGTAATAGGTGGAAAATAGGTTACCAATAGTAGATTGGCAATAAGGGCAATAAGAAAAGGAATTACTGTCTTTATTGTTGGTTCAAGCCGGCATTGAGAAATACTGCAGGCCACAATCAAGCATATTCCTAAAGGTGGAGTAAGCATCCCTATTGCAAGGTTTAAGACTACGATGGCTCCAAGTTGGACAATATCTATGTTAAGCTGGGGAAAGATTTTCATTATTATGGGCACAAAAAGTATCAAGGATGCAGTGGTTTCCACAAAGGTTCCTGCTATAAGAAGAGAAATGTTTATTATGAGAAGAAGCAAAAAAGGATCCTTTGTTATTTGAAAAAGCTTTTCTGCGATGATAGATGGAATATCTTCTATCGCCATAACCCAGCTAAATAGTGATGCTGTAGAGATTATAAAAAGCACAACACTTGCAGTAATGCCTCCCTTTATAAAAAGCTCTGGAAGATCTTTAAGATTTATCTCCCTATGGATGAACAATCCCACCAGTAAGGCATAAAGAGTTGCTGCAGCTGCTGCTTCCGTAGCGGTAAAGACTCCTCCAAGAATCCCGCCAAGGATTATAAAAGGTGTTGCAAGAGCCCACTTAGCATTCCAGAAAGATTTGGCTAGTTTTTTGAAAGAAAAGGGCGTTCTTTCCGAAAATCCCTTTTTCCAGGAGATTATCAATGAAATTGTTATAAAACTTAGCCCTATTAGAAGACCGGGTATTATTCCTGCTGCAAAAAGCTTGCTTATGGATGCTCCCGTAAGGAATCCAAAGATTATCATTGGTATGCTAGGTGGAATAATAATTCCAAGAGAACCGCTCGATGCAATAACAGCGTTAGCTAAAGGAGGACTATAGCCTCTTTTAATCATTGCAGGAATCATTATGCTTCCTACAGCTGCTGTATCAGCTGCTGCAGAACCTGAAATACCCGCAAAAAGCATAGCGGATACTATGGCAACACTGGCAAGTCCCCCGGGAAGCCATCCTACCAAAGCCTCTGCAAACTCTATAATACGTTTTGAGATTCCTCCCGCTTCCATTATGAAACCAGCATACATAAACAGAGGAACCGCCATGAGAGGAAAGGAATCAACACCAGCATAAAGCCTCTGGATTGCAATCAAAGTAGAAATTTCGGGATGAAAGATAAAGACAATAAAGGAAGCAATCCCTATTGCAATAGCAATGGGCACATTGATCAGGAAAAGAAAAGCTAAGACTACAAGAAGAGCCAAAGCTACCATTTTCTTTAAATCCGAAATTTTTCGTTTTAGGGCTTCCTTGAGTCTTTACTTAAACACATAAATGGACGTTTATCAAGAACTTGAAGGATAAAACAAATTTTGATAATATTAGTTGCTAACAAAAATTAAGAGAAGAAACTGAACTGAGCAATATATTGGATAAGCTCTTGTAATGATCTTGATCTACTCTTTGGTCTGATTTCTTTTCCCCGTTTTGTTGGCAAAAGTAAAGGTAGATATTGCTTAATATGCAAACTAACATTTCAACTCCTAAAATAGTGTTTAAACCTGAAGAGGGATTAATTGAGTTAGCAGGAGAATCCTATCCTGAAAATCCCTTTGAATTTTACAATCCTGTCATCAAATGGATTAAAGATTATCTTAAGAACAACCAAATATTAACTATCAACATAAAAATTACTTACATGAATATGGGTAGTGTAAAATGCATTTTTGATATATTTGATATACTTGAAGAGGCTAGCCAAAATGGCAAGGAGGTAAAGTTAAACTGGTTTTACGAAAGGGGAAATATTAGGTCACTAGAACTAGC
>FWWM01001058.1_pt1 | contig 87200 bp, 87 predicted proteins | sample 2228351 | NCBI WGS metagenome assembly FWWM01 (sample SAMEA103939774, study PRJEB20133) | metagenome | reverse complement strand
CATGCAGCAGGCGGACATGAAGCAGGCGGACATGAAGCAGGCGGACATGAAGCAGGCGGACATGAAGCAGGCGGACATGAAGCAGGCGGACATGAAGTCCGCCTCTACTGTCCCTTGCCAGATCACTCTACCCCCCATATAATCGTTCCTGACGTTTTGTGTGCTCTCTCCGCTTTTTGTTGATCGTCGGTTACCCTCTGAGCCGCCATGAACTTCAATCTTGCACAACTGGAAACCCGTATTCGTGAACTGGTCGAGTTTCAGATGTCCGGCCTTTTGACTGGCCAGCCGATGGAGCAACAAATGATACGCCGTCTGGCCGAACTTCTGCACCGCCAGGCGGCCGAAGCGGCCACTGCCGCCAATGTGTATACGCTGTTGATCCATCCTGATGAAGCCGCTCGCTGGGAGATCCCTGGCCTGCTGGATCGGTTGCGCAACGTGATTCGCGTCATTGCGAACGAAATCGGGATCACCTTTTCCTCCCCCCCTTTACTCTCTATTTCGACTGACACCACCATCTCGCCTGGGGACATCCAGATTATCGTTTCTTACCACCCTGAGCCGGTGAGCGATACCCATGCCATGCCCGCCTCGCCGGCCCAGGGCCAGGAGGAACCGGCCATCCCCGAGAACGCCTTTCTGGTGATTGAAGGCCGCCGCGTCTTCCCTCTCACCGCTCCGGTGATCAACATCGGTCGCCGCCTGGAGAATCACCTGGTGATTGACGATCCGCGGGTCTCTCGTCAACATGCCCAACTGCGAGCCATTCGCGGCCGCTATGTGATCTTCGATCTGAATTCCACCGGCGGTACCTTCGTCAACGGTCAACGGGTGAACCAGAGCATCCTCTACCCTGGCGATGTGATCTCCCTGGCCGGCGTCACCCTGATCTACGGCCAGGACACCTCAATCCCGCGTACCGATCTCCGGGACACCGGCCCGATCTCTTCCGAAGGCCAGGATCGCACGACTGCGGTCTTCCGCCGTCCTTCTGACCTCTCATCTCCTTCATGAGTGCCATTCTCGTATTGATCCTGCGCCTGGCGTTGGCCATCAGCCTGTACGCTTTTCTGGGATGGGCTTTGCTTCTCCTGTGGAAAGACCTCCAACAACGCGGCATCGCCCTGATCACCCGCCGCGCGCCTCCTCTGGAAATCACGATTCACCACCCCAACGGCGGCACGACGCGCCGCACTTTCTATCAACGCGAACTCCTGATCGGTCGTGATCCGGCCTGTGATCTGCCCCTGCCCGACGAAACGGTTTCAGCGCGCCATGCCCGCATCAGTTATCACCACGGGCAATGGTGGTTAGACGATCTGGGCTCTACGAACGGCACCCGCCTCAATCGCCTGCCCCTGGAGACCTCTACCGTGCTCACCAGTGGTGATGAAATCGAATGCGGACGCATAGCCCTGATCGTGAGCATCGGTGTGCCCACCGACCTATCCCCTACGGTTCGCCTCTCTCATTCATCGTGACCTCAGATACTCTCTCCCGCCGCCTTCTCTGGACTTCGGCGATTTTCCTGGCCCTGTTTTCCCTGATCCTGAGCCTCTCTCCCATCGTGCGAGAACGAACCTGGGAGACCTCCTCCCTGCGCTGGGATCACTGGACAGGCTTCGCCCTCTGGCTGATCTTCCATCTTTTGGCACAGCGGGTTAGCCGTCGTCTGCTCCCCGAGCCCGATCCCTACCTGCTCGCCAGCGCCTTCTTCCTGAGCGGGTGGGGCCTGCTCACCATATGGCGCCTCGAGCCGGCCTTCGGCTTCCGTCAAACCCTCTGGCTGGGAATCGCCACATTCGCCTTGCTGATCCTTCTGCGCTTTCCCCGTGACCTGCTCGTTTTACAACGATATAAATACCTGATTCTCCTGAGTGGCCTGTTCCTCACCGCCCTGACGTTGATCCTGGGCACCAACCCCTCCGGTGCCGGTCCACGCCTGTGGATCAGTGGGGCCAACCTGTACTTCCAGCCCTCTGAACCGCTCAAACTGTTGCTGGTCATCTACCTGGCTGCCTACTTTGCCGGCCGCCTGCCTGTAGAAACCTTTGACATCCGTCGTGCGCGTGGGTGGCGTGAGGTTCTCTCCATTCCCCTGCTCATTCCCACCGCTCTGATGACCGGCCTCTCCCTACTCATCCTGCTCATTCAACGCGACCTGGGCACGGCTTCCCTCTTTCTGCTCCTGTACACCCTGATCCTCTTTCTGGCGACTGGCAGGCGCCGGGTGCTGATCGCCACCGCCCTGGGGCTGCTTCTAGCTACCTTGATCGGATACTTCTTCGTCGAAGTCATCCAGACACGCCTGCAGGTCTGGCTCAACCCGTGGGACGATCCCAGTGGACGCTCTTACCAGATCATCCAATCCTTGCTAGCCGTAGCCAATGGGGGCGTTTTTGGACGGGGACCAGGGCTGGGCGCGCCCCGGCTGGTGCCGGTGGCGATCTCCGACTTTATCTTTGTGGCCATCGTCGAAGAAACCGGCCTGACCGGCGCCATCGGTCTGTTGACTCTGATCGGCCTGCTGCTGGCCCGAGGCATGCGTGCCGCCCTGATGGCTCCCGACCGTTTCCGGCGCTTGCTGGCCGGCGGACTCACCGCCTACCTGGGCTTGCAAAGCCTACTGATCCTGGGCGGCAACCTGCGCCTGCTGCCTCTGACCGGCGTCACCCTGCCCTTTATCTCCTATGGGGGTTCCTCCCTCTTCACGTCCTTTCTGGCTCTAGGCCTGCTCCTGCGCATCGGCAGCGACCCAGAAGAAGAGCCTGCGCCCCTGGCCAATCCTCAGCCCTACGCTCTGCTGGCCGGTCTATTCTATCTGGGCCTGCTCACCGTGGCCCTGGGCATCGGCTGGTGGACGCTGGTCCGTGGCCCAGCCTTACTGACCCGCACCGACAACCCCCGTCGCGCCATCGCCGATCGCTACGTTCGCCGCGGCGCACTCCTGGATCGCAACCATCAACCGATCACCCTGAGCGAAAAACAAGGCAAAGAATACACCCGCCTGTACCTTTACCCCGATCTCGCCCCCATCACCGGCTACACCCATCCACGCTATGGCCAGGCCGGCCTGGAGGCCAGCCTGGATCCCTACCTGCGGGGTCTGCAGGGCAACCCGACTCGCCTGATCTGGTGGCATCACCTGCTCTACGGCACCCCTCCGCCCGGTCTGGACGTGCGCCTGAGCCTGAACCTTTCCCTGCAGCGAACCGCCGATCGGCTTTTAGGAGCCCATGCCGGAGCGGTGGTCCTGCTCAACGCGCAAAACGGCGAAATCCTGGTCATGGCTTCTCATCCGACCTATGATCCGAACATACTGGACGAGACAGCCCCGCGCCTCCAGAGCGATCCGCGTGCCCCCTTGCTGAATCGCGCCACCCAGGGCAGGTACCCGCCCGGTTCCTTCCTGGACCCGCTCGTGCGTGCCCATGTCGGAGCGGAATCCACCCCCTCAATCGCTCAGCGTACCGCCTTCTTCGAGCAACTCGGTCTCTACCAGGCGCCGAACCTGCCTCTGCCGGTGGCCACCCCCTCCTCGGGTGACGTCTTGCGGGTGAGCCCGCTGCAAATAGCCCTGGCCTACGCCTCTCTGAGCAACCAGGGAACTCGCCCACCGTCGCGCATCGTCCTGGCTGTCAACACGCCAGAGCAGGGCTGGGTCATCGTACCAGCACGGGACGAACCCATTCAGAGCCTGGCGCCTGACCGAGCCCAACAGGCGGCTGAAGCACTGCGAGTGCCCGAGCGCCCCTTCTGGCAGGTGACCTCCCTGGTGCAGGAAAACAACCGTTCATTTACGTGGCTGGCCATAGGCACCTTGCCCAACTGGCAAAGCGTGCCGTTGACGCTGGTTCTCCTGCTGGAGGAAAAGAACCTACCCCTGGCAACCTATATTGGCGAAAACCTTTTCCAAGAAGCCCTCACACCTCCCTAGCCGGCAACCCAACGCAAACCTGGAATCCGCCGCAATAGGGCAACCAGCCCCCAGGAAACCCCGAAAACCACCACAGCGCTCAACAGAATAAACAACCAGGCCGGACTCTGCGTGGAAGAAACCCCATAGCGCCTGACCAGATTCCACACCCACACATGCACCAGATAAATCCCAAAACTACAGGGCGCAATACGTTCGATCCAGCGGATCACCCCTGGCCAGCGGTGAATAACAGCATGGCTTAATTCCCGCAACCATATAAAGCAGGAAAGGGAAAGAACCACCATATTCAAACTGAGAAGATTCTGAAGGAAACGAACGCCTTTAGGGGCATGATAGGCAAAATAGGTGATCCCATAGATCGTACCCGATAAGGCCAGCAAATACACCACTCCCGCTATGACGCTGCCCATCCGAGAAATAGAAAGGCGACCCAGCAGGTAACCAAGCACAAAATAGCCGATGTATCGTGAGAGAAAACCCAAATCTGCCTCGAACCCATAAGGGGTGAAAAAACCCACCCAACGCAGGAGCGGCCCTGAAATAAACCACAATCCGGTAAAATACCAGAGCACTGTCTCTCGCCGGCCATCTACCATGCGACGAAACAGCGGAACCAACAAATAAATACCCAACAATTCATATACAAACCAGAGATGATACTCCGCAGGCCCTTGGATCAGAGATAAAAGAATTTCTTTGATCGCCCCTATGGGATGGTAACCGGCATATCCTGCCCGTTTCCAGAACAGATAAAAGATGGACCAGAAAACGAAAGGGACAACCACCCGTTGGAACCGTCGTCGAAAAAACGATCCCATTCCATCGTCAACTGGCAGAAGAAAAAAGCCACTCAACATAAACAACATTGGCACCGAAGCCCGGGCGATCACATTCAAACTATGGCCAGATAGCCAATCACTGAAGTCTCTCCCGGCAGTGCTCTGGATCACCGGCGCTGAGGTATGAACGGCCACCACCAGAAAAATGCTCAGCGTACGCATCAAATCAGCCCAGGCCAGGCGATGACCAGTATTCTCAGATCGGGTCGTCACAGTCACCTCCAAAATCATCCAAGTCTCTTCTGGGGCCAACTTCTCGGACGCAGACAAGGAATCGCTAACAGCAGCATACCTGACTCGTTCAGGTCAAAAAAGAGGCGAAGAAGCCAAATAAAAGATGGTGTCTGATTATACTCAGGAATGCCAGAGAACGATCCCGTTTCTTCTTCAAACATTGCTCAACCGCCAGTCTTATGCTATAGTTACTGCTATCAATCCCAAGAGGAGCGATCACATGGCCATTTCTCTGATCTATCCAGTTAATGGGCCGATCACCCAAAAATTTGGTGAAAATCCACAATACTATTCTAGATGGGGTTTTCCGGGCCACAACGGCATTGATTTCGGTATTCCGAACGGCACACCAGTCGTAGCGGCGGCAGATGGGACAGTGGATAAAATCGCCTTTGAAAACGGCGGCTATGGAAATTACGTTCGCCTGAAGCATCTCTTCGATAACGCAGTGTATTACACCTATTATGCCCATCTGATGCATGCCGTGGTCGCTGCCGGGCAATCGGTGAAGGCCGGCTCTGTGATCGCTTACAGTGATAACACTGGCGCCAGCACAGGCCCGCACCTGCACTTTGGTCTGCGCTCATCGAATGAAAGCGGCCCTTACAAAGGATATATGGATCCTCTGCCCTATTTGCCAGCCCAACCCGCCCCACCGCCTCCGGAGAACTACCCCGGCTCTATCCCCCTGGAAGGCTTCCAGTTCGAGGTGATTGTGCAGGAGTTGAACGTTCGCAATGGACCTGGCATCAACTTTAGCATTGTGGACAGGTTGAAACGCGGCACCGTGATCGTTCCGCGGCGACTTCACTCGCAGAGCGCCTGGGTGGAAATCGCTGATGGGAAATGGTGTGCCATTACCTTCAATGGATCGGCCTTCGTCAAACTCGTGAAGTAACCCCCGACCAGAACGGCCAGGTCGTCCAGGTCTGCACCGCCGGCCATCGGTCGGCCTGACCAGACAAGCAGGTACCGCCGACCCTCGGTCGATGACCGGGTATAGCCTGGTGATACGATTGATGGAAACGTCCTGAAGCGGTAACCCGTGTGCGTGCAAAAGTTGTCAAGTGGTGAAGAAAGGCATCCGCAAATTACGCAGATTGCGCAGATTTTTTTGGACGTTGCTGCATTTGGCGATGAAAGCGGTGGGTTTTCCCGGCAAGATTTGAGTGCACACGGCAACCAGGGCTTTTCAAAGTTCTAATCTTTGGGTCTTTCTTACAGTTGCTGTGACTCTCAGTAACATAAAATTGTACCGCCGACCATAGGTCGGCACACTGCCAGGCAAAGCCTGGCGGTACAAAAAGAAATGAAACATTAAATCTTTGAAAAGCCCTGACGGTAACCATCAGCAATTGCACTTCCGTAGAATGTCCTTTATAATCAAAACACGCCCTCGGGGACGTGCTGGAATTGGCAGACAGGCATGACTTAGGATCATGTGCCGAAAGGCGTGAGGGTTCAACTCCCTCCGTCCCCATTTTCTTAGCCCCCTCCTGGTCTCAGAGAGGGGAGACTAATGGGTGTAAGGAAAGAGTCAACCTTGAACATCGAAAAGACCATTCGCAACGATCATCAAGCCGAGTTGGTTGTGGAAGTCGAGGCCGAACGATGGGAATCGGCCAGGCGACGCGCTGCCCGCAAACTGGCCGAACGCGGCCACATCCCTGGCTTTCGCCCTGGTAAAGCCCCCTATGATGTGGTGCGCCGCTACTATGGCGATCAGGCTATCTTCGAACAGGCTATTGATCTGCTCATGGAGGAGATCTACCTCGAAGCCCTTAGACAGGCAGATATCGAGCCAGTAGCACCGGCTTCTCTGGAAAAAATTGAAAGTCTCGATCCACCCAAATTCGTGTTCCTGGTCCCCCTGGCTCCCGTGGTCGAACTGGGCGATTATCTATCGGTACGCGTGCCCTATGAGTGGACCCCTCCCGACGAAACCCATGTCAATCGGGCGCTGGAGAAGATGCGCTATGAGTATGGAACGACCGAGAAGGTGGATCGCCCGGCACAAGAGGGTGACTATGTGCTGGTCTCCATTCGAGCACGCAAAGAAGGCGACCCGGAAGGAACTCTCTTCGAGGCCCTGTCCTACGAAAATCTCTCTTACCTGATCGCATCCGAGGAGAAAGAAGAGGATGAGGAATGGCCATTCCCTGGATTTTCCCGCCATCTGATTGGCGTCCGCGCCGGAGAAACGATTACTTTCTCCCACTCTTATCCCGAAGATGCTAAAAGCGAAAGTTTGCGCGGTGTAACTGTAACGTTCGAGGTAACCGTCCAGGACGTCCGTGCCCTGACTCTGCCCGAACTGAACGATGACTTCGCTCGCATGGTTGCAGATGGCATCGAAAACCTGGAGGATTTGAAGGCCGCCTTGCGCGATTCCCTGAGTTCGCATTCACAGGAACAGTACGACAGTGAATATTCCTGGAAAGTGATTGATAAAATTTGCGAAGGCGCTACTATCAAATATCCGCCTCAGATGCTGGAAGAAGAGATGAAATACACGCTGCATGCGCTCAAGAATGTAGTTGCCGATCAGGGATTGGACTGGAAGGCTTACCTCAGACTGCAAAACATGACCGAGGAGCAACTTATCGAGGCAACGGTGCGACCACTTGCCATTCAACGATTGAAGCATAGACTGGTGATCGAGGAAATTATCCGCCATCACAATCTCACACCAGATACTGCCAGCATGGAGCGTGCGTGGTACCAAACGCTCAACCAGGCGTTGGCCAGTGGCTTAATCGATTCCAAAACCATGGTGCTGAACAAAAGGGTGAGTCGAGAGATAGCCAATTTCATGGCGCATGAAGCTTTTCATCGCGCAGAGATGCACCGCGCGTATGAAATGATCAAAGCCATCGGCTCAGGCAAGTGGAAGCCAGACGATGAGGCGGCCGCCTCCACGTCAGCAGGATCACCCGATGACTCTCCAGCCCAGGAGAATGAGGGGGCTACCCTCTCTGCCTCGGTGGAGTCCGCAACGGGTGAGACTCAGCCTGGAGATGTGGAATCACCCGCCGGGGTGGAGTCAGAACCGCTGAAGGAGACGTTCGAGACGCCTCCCCCGCCCGTGGCGAGCGCGGAAACGCCCGGAGCAGAGGCTTCCTCTCCGTCTTCCCCAGAATCTACACAAAGTTAACCAAAATCCAACGCCTTGCAGGTAGGATGGACATAATGGAGGTCCTATGGTTCCTGAATTGAAAAACGTTATCCCCATGGTCATTGAGCAATCCGCTCGTGGCGAACGCGCCTATGACATTTATTCGTTGCTGCTGAAGGAGCGGATTATCTTCCTGGGCACGCCGATTGATGATCAAGTGGCCAATTTGATCGTGGCTCAGTTGCTGTATCTCAATCATGAGGATCCGGAGAAAGAGATCCGCATGTATATCAATTCGCCCGGTGGGTTGATCTATGCCGGAATGGCCATTTACGATACGATGCGGATTATTTCGAACCCGATCAGTACCACCGCCGTCGGAGTGACTGCCTCATTTGGGACGGTGTTGCTGGCTGCCGGCACGAAAGGCCGCCGCTATGCTCTGCCCCATGCTACCATTCATATGCATCAACCCCTGGGCGGAGCACAGGGTCAGGCCACCGATATTGCCATCGCCGCCAAGCAGATCATGCGCCAGAAGGAGATTTTGAATCAGATTCTCTCCCATCACACCGGTCAGCCGCTGGAGGTGATCGAACGCGATACGGACCGGGATTTCTATCTGGATGCTCACGAAGCAGTGAAGTATGGGATCGTGGATCAGGTGCTGGAAGTGACGAAGAAGGATTGATCTCCAGCCATCAGAGACGACAGGCGAGGGAAACCCTCGCCTGTCTGCTTTCTGTCTATCGATGGGTGGCAAGACGTCCAGCAACGAATCAACGAATGCGCGCCACCCCCATTCGCTTATTCGCTCCCCCTCATTCGTTGATGGGCAGCGCCCCAAAACACCCATCAACGAGTTTTGAACAATGATTCAACAAATGCGCGCCACCCCTCGACTATCCCTCACCGTTGCGTAAACCGCCCAGATAGATTATCCTTACTGTGATGTCCTCCTCCCATGCCGAAACTCCCATCACCATTCTGCTGATTGAAGACGATGAGAACATCGCCGAACCGCTCATCTTTGGTCTGGAGAGCGAAGGCTATCGGGTGCTCCATGTCCCTACGGGCAAACAGGGAGTCATGCTGGCTCGCAACGAAGCACCACAGGTTATTCTGCTGGATGTGATGTTGCCCGATATGGATGGCTTTGCCGTCTGTCGCCTGTTGCGTCGTGAGTCTGCTGTTCCCATTCTCATGCTCACTGCGCGCGGACAGGAGATGGATCGGGTGATGGGTCTGGAGGTAGGAGCAGATGACTACATCATCAAGCCGTTCAGTTTTCGCGAATTGCTGGCCCGGATACGGGCGATCTTGCGCCGTCGTGAACTGGATCGGAAAGAGGCTCCGCTCGCAACGGATCGACTGGTGATTGGAGAGATCGTCCTGGATCGTACCGCAAGACGGGTCTGGCGATCCAATCAACCGGTCGAACTGAGTTACCGTGAATTTGAACTTTTACGCCTGTTAATGGAAAACGCTGGACGCGCCCTCTCCCGTCAGGAACTGATGGAGCGGATCTGGGGCCCGGACTGGATCGGCGACCCCCGTACCCTGGATGTGCACATCCGCTGGTTGCGTGAGAAAATCGAAGACCACCCCTCGGAGCCCCGTTACATTCAAACGATCCGTGGCTATGGCTATCGGTTTGACCTTCCCTCTTCCTTCTAGCCTGCAAAACCGTTTGATCCTGACCCATCTGGTTCTGATGATTATCAGCCTGAGCAGTTTGATCGTCTGGATCGGTCAACGCCTGCATCGGGCGATCATCGAGCAGGCTGAACATAACCTGGAAATTGAAGCCTTTCTGATTGCCAACGCTCTCCAGGAGCCCATGCATGAATGGGCGGAAGAAGAAACCACTCTCCCCCAGGCCTCTATTCGCTCCTACGCTCAAAACATCACCGGGCGCGTCACGATTACCGACGCCCACCTGTACGTGCTTTTCAGTTCCGATCCCCGCGTCCCCATCCATATTGAAGAAAATCATGCGGAGTTTCTAGCAGCCCGCTCAGGAAGCGAACAGCACGATATTCGCCTGGATGAGTGGAGTGGCGAGGAACGCCTGTTTGTGGCCGCACCCATTCTCGGCGAAGAACAGGAACTCCTGGGCTTTGTTCAACTCTCTGTGCCCATGGCGCCGATCTACAGCCAGATTCGCCAGACCTGGCTAAACCTGTTCACGATTGGAGCGATGATCCTGGGTGGTACTGTACTGGCAGGTTTGTGGCTGGCTCATCAAATTTCACGGCCCGTAGAGCATCTGACCCAAATGGCTGAAGAAATCGCCCAGGGAAATCTGGAACAACGGGTTACTCCCGCCGGGCCAGAGGAGATTCAACGCCTGGGCCGGGCCTTCAACCGCATGGCGGATCGAATTCAAGAAATGCTGGCCCGGCAGCAAGCCTTTGTAGCCAACGCGGCCCACGAATTGCGTTCACCCCTGACCAGTTTCCGCCTACGCCTGGAAATGCTTCAAACTCATGCGCGACATCACAGGGAGTTAACCGAACGTTACCTGCACGAAATGGAGAAGGAACTGGACCATCTGCAAACCCTGGTAGATCACCTGCTGGCCCTGACTACTCTCGATAGTGGTCAGCCTCCTGAACGTGCTCAGCTGGACCTGGCTCCCCTCCTGTATGAACTGGCCGAGGCGATGATGCCTCTGATTCAACAGGCAGGTCTGACGTTGTCCCTTGAAGTCCCACACCATTTACCTCCCGTTCTGGCCAATGCGGAGCAAATGCGTATCGTTTTCCGTAATCTGCTGGATAACGCCATCAAATACACGCCCCAAGGTGGAAAGATCCTCCTGTATGCAGATACCCTGGCCGCCCGGGCAACATCTCTGCCTGCCTCCCCGCCCCTGCAGACCGTTTCCTTCTTTTCCCGGCAACCCAACCCTGCTCCGAAAAACCCGACCTCGCTCGAAGTTCGCATCCAGGTAGCAGATAACGGGATCGGGATTTCTCCGGAAGACTTACTGCGCATCTTTGATCGCTTCTATCGGGCCGATCACACCCGCTCCCGGCGTCGAAGTGGAGCCGGGCTGGGATTATCGCTGGTACAATCCATTGTCCAGGCCCATGCCGGCCGCGTGGAAGTGAGCAGTCTGCCGGGGAAAGGAAGTACCTTCACTGTATACCTTCCAGTAGCCAGTATCCCTTGAACTCAATTCTCTATCCTGGCAGCCGTAGCGCCAGCCCCAGGTGGCGGTATGAACCGACCCCCACCCGCTGGTGAATCGCCTGGAATCCCTGTTCCAAACCTCTTCTTTTCACCTATAATTGACCACAGATGACTCAGTAAGATATGCCCGCCAACAGGCTGTGGCTGGTTTAACCCCATCTTCGTAACCCAACGAATACAGGAGAGACTCCATGCGACGCATATTTGGTTTTCTGATCGGCTTGCTGGTCGGTGGACTGGTAGGAGCCACCATTGCCCTGCTGCTGGCTCCTGAATCCGGTGAACAACTGCGCCAGGAAATTCGCCAGCGCGGGATCGCGTTTGCGGCAGAGGTGCGTCAGGCCGCGGAGGCGCGCCGGGCAGAGTTGCAGAAACGCCTGGAAGAACTGCGCGCTCCACGCGGGTAAGCGCTTAGCCACGCACTGCCTGATAAAACGCCTCGGCGCGTTTCATCGAACGCCGATAGTCGGCCCGTTCCATGACCAGGCGTATATTCCGGTCGGCGGCGCGCTGGCGCAGGTCGCGTTCACGAAGGGCGCGAACGATGGCCCTGGCCAGTGCCTGCGCATCCCCCGCATCAACCAGCAGGCCATTTTCACCATCACGGATCCACTCGCGAATCGACTCCAGATCGCCAGCCACTGGGAAACACCCGCAGGCCATCCCTTCCAGCAGAGTATTGGGCGTGCCGTCGTGAATGGCTGGCGAGACCAGCACCTGCGCCTGACGGTATAGAGCAGCCATCTCAGCATGGGGCCGCACAGGCAATAATTCCACCACATCCGCAATCCTCAGGCGGTTAACCCACTGCAGGGCTTCGGGTTGACCGGCCATAGCGGCACACAAAAAGCGCGCCGTCGGCACTTCCTTCTGGACCAGCGGAATCGCACGAAAAAACGTATCGTTCCGCACATAGGCCCGAAACCCGCGTGGATTCAACACCACCGGCTGCTCCACCGGCTGCGCAGGAGGAAAGAAGATCTCGGTGCGAATCCCTCCATTCCCTGGGGCGACCAGCGTGGGCTTGTCTGGATCCAGGCCCCACTGACGTGCCAGACGAATGTCGCGCTCACAATCGGCATGTAACCCATCGGCTATCCGCATTGTCCAGCGGGTGTGATGACGCATCCACGGCGTGGACGGAGCATGCAGGGTAAAATCATTGCCCCACACCGAGACGATCAACGGCACCTCTAAGCCGGCATTGGCAGCCAGCATTCCCTCGTAGGGAATGCGCATAGCGTGCACCAGGTCTGGCTTCACCTGCTCCGCCCACTGCCGCAGACGCCGGGCTTCGTGAGGCAAAAACAACGGCCCCAACCAGTGACGGATCGTTTGCCGCAGGCGAATGAAGCGCGCATCCCGCTCTCTGGCTGGGAAACGGTCTGCTCCACCTGCCCGCGGATAGCCGCTCAACGCGGCCGGGATCACTGCCATCCCGGCCAGACCCGGCAGGGGATCGCAGGCAAACGTCGAAGCCAGGAACACCTCATCCCCTCGTTCAATCCAGTAGCGTATCCAGTTGCGTGAAGTGGGCGAGCGTCCATCCGCTACGAAAAGCAATCGCATCGGCATAATTGTAGTATATTTATGGACGTGAGCAAACCCAAAGTCTTGATCGTCGAAGACAACTTCGATAACCTGGAACTGGTGCGCTTTCTGCTGGAGCGTTCCGGCTACCAGGTGCTATCGGCGATCAACGGCAGGGAAGGGGTGGAAATCGCCCAACGCGAACAGCCCGATCTGATCATCATGGATCTTTCCCTGCCTGAAATGGACGGCTGGGAAGCCACATCACGCCTCAAAGCCGATCAGGCGACCCGTCACATTCCCATCCTGGCTCTCACCGCCCACACCCTGCCTCGAGATCGCAAACGGGCTCTGGATGCGGGATGCGATGGTTATCTTTCCAAGCCGATTCGCATTGCGGCTTTTGAGCGACAGGTAGCGTTCCTGGTGAACCGCGCCAGAAACTCCCCTCCAACCTGATTCAGCCCTCCCTGGGCTCTCATTCATTGGCTTTCTGAAGAGGTAGACCTCCATGAAACAAATCTGTGTGATTGGCGTCGGATATGTTGGTCTGGTCACAGGGGCCTGTTTTGCCGACCTGGGCAACCGGGTGGTGGCCCTGGACATCAACGAACAACGCATCGAGAATCTCAAGAAAGGCATCATGCCCATCTACGAACCCGGCCTGGAGGAGATGGTGAAACGCAACGTCAAGGCCGGTCGGCTCTTCTTCACCACCTCGTACTCAGAAGCCCTGCAGGGATGTGAATTCGCCTTCATCGCAGTAGGAACCCCTTCAGGGGTCAACGGGGAGGCGGATCTGCAGTACGTCGCTGCCGCGGCTCGTTCCATCGCCCAGAACATGACGGCCCCCCTGATCATCATCAACAAATCCACGGTTCCTATCGGGACCGGGGACTGGGTAGCCGACATCGTGCGGAGTGCCCAGCCCCAACCGATCCCCTTCTCGGTGGTCTCCTGCCCGGAATTTCTGCGGGAGGGAAGCGCCATCAGTGACTTCATGAATCCCCATCGCATCGTGATCGGATCGCTCGATCAAGAGGCGGCCCACAAAGTGGCTGAACTGCACCTGCCTCTGCGCGCGCCGATCGTCATCACCGATCTGCGCACAGCCGAAATGATTAAATACGCCAGCAATGCCTTCCTGGCCACCAAAATCTCCTTCATCAACGAGATCGCCGATATTTGTGAAGCCTTTGGAGCCGATGTGAAAGAGGTGGCTGCCGGCATGGGGTATGACGTGCGCATTGGCAAGCACTTCCTGGATGCTGGCCTGGGATGGGGAGGCTCCTGTTTTCCCAAAGACGTGCGTGCTCTGGCCTACATGGCGAAAGAGAAAGCCCTGGAGACGCCCATTCTGGACGCGGCCATGAAAGTTAACTACGAACGACGCAAAGCCGCAGTGCAACGTACCAGCGAGCTCCTGGGTGGTTCGGTCCAGGGCAAGATCATCGGTCTGCTTGGCCTGGCCTTCAAACCCAACACTGACGACATGCGTGATGCGCCTTCGATTGACATCGCCCATGCCCTGCTCGAAGGTGGCGCCCGGGTGCGGGCTTATGATCCCGCCGCTATGGATGTGGCCCGTCCGCTCCTGCCGGTAGTAGAATTCGTTAACGATCCCTATAGCCTGGCGGAGGGTTGCGATGCTCTGATCGTGGTCACGGAGTGGAATGAGTTCAAACAACTTGACCTGGAGAGAATCAAAAGCCTGATGCGCACCCCGGTTATCTTCGATGGGCGCAACATTTATGATCCCGTCTACATGCAACAACTGGGCTTCCGTTATCGTTCCATTGGTCGTGGGGTGAATCATTCCGGATGAACCATCCCCCTATCTGTGACTATACCGGTTCAGATTACCAGACCACCTTCTGGGAGCAGAGCAACCGGGCCTATGAGGACGCGGCTGAGGCCATTGCCCTGCGTCACCTGCTACCTGAAGGGGGAAACCTGCTCCTGGAGATCGGGGCCGGTGCCGGCCGTAATACGCCGCGCTACACTGGCTTTGAGCGCATCGTCCTGCTCGATTACTCTCACACCCAACTGGAACAGGCCCAGGCCCGTCTGGGACGATCGGAACGCTACGTCTACGTGGCTGCTGATGCCTATCGCCTGCCTTTTGCCGATGGGGTGTTCGATGCGGCCACCATGATCCGCACCCTGCACCACATGGCCGATGCGCAGCGCGCCTTGAACGAGGCCGGGCGTGTGTTACAAGCGGGAGGGATATTCATTCTGGAGTTTGCGAACAAGCGCAACCTGAAAGCCATCCTGCGCTGGCTGGCACGTCGCCAGGACTGGAACCCCTTCTCCCCGGAGCCGGTGGAGTTTGCTCCGCTGAACTTCGATTTTCACCCCCGGGCTGTCTTCGCCTGGCTGGAAGAGGCAGGCTTCCTGATCGAGGCCCGGCGCACCGTCTCTCATTTTCGATTGGACCTGCTCAAGCGTCTGGTGCCGTTTCGCTGGCTGGCGGCACTGGATGGATTGATCCAGCCCACAGGCGAATGGTGGCAACTCACCCCCTCGGTATTCGTCCGGGCTCGACGGAAAGAAGAAAGCCAGATGTCTCGGCCAGGAGTCACGCCTGCCGATCTGGTCTTCCGCTGCCCGGCCTGCGGATGCACCTCTCTGGGGCTTCATGAGGCTGGCGTTGACTGTCCCACCTGCGGGCGTCGCTATGCATACCGCAATGGCATCTACGATTTCCGCGTGGAGCACGCTGTTTCGGTGCCTGCCCGAGGAGCAACTGCTACAGGTACATAGTGAGACTTGTGCAATACATTCTTCCCCTGGCGCAGACTGGCCGGGAGAGCGATTTTCCTGCTCCCAACGAAAAACAGCCGTGCCCTGGCAGAACTGTCACCTGCCAGGGCACATCTTTGAACGCTCGATGAAGTATCTCTATCCTTGAGATCGGGTTGTGTGTGAGTGGTCATACCGACCAAAGGTCGGCGGTACAGCATGCCGACCAAAGGTCGGCGCCCGGCCACAACCAGCCAGGAAAGAGACTAGTTCTTTTTGTAGGTGCTGAATTTGAACGGCACATACAGCGGGCAGAAGCCCACCAGGGAGGTCAGAACGAAGACCACCGCCAGCACCAGCAAGATGATCCCCAGAACCCCACTGACAACCTTGCCAAAGTAGAGGGCGGCGAAGATCACCGCTACAACTACACGCACAATCCGATCCATATCAGACATATTCCGAGTCATCGCTGCTCTCCTTTGCGAATGAGATGGTTTGTTGGGTTATATATCTTATACCCCCTCTTTGTCCATTTGTCTGTGACAAAGTCACAAATTTTCGCCCGCCGGGGCAGATTGTTGCCCATCCATACTGGCATTCGCCGATATGGGCTAATGCTCCATCCCATCACACAAGGGTTCGTCGTTGGAGCGCTTCTACATCCAGCACGTGGATTTCGCCTCGTCCCAAACGCACCAGGCCGGCCTGGGCAAAATCTTCGAGCAGGCGACTGATCACTTCGCGAGAACTACCCAATTCTGCCGCGATCTCCTGATGGGTCAGGCGGATCGGGTTTTGCCCTCGGGCGCGCCCATGTAGAAAGGCCGCCAGGCGCGTGTCCATGCGGCGAAATGCCACTTCGCTGATGATTTCCATCAAGGTCGCCAGGCGTTGGGAGAGCAGATCAAACACGAACTCGTGCCAGAGATCATATTCCCGTACCCAGCGGCGAAAGACTTCAGAAGGAATGATCACCGCTTCGGCATCCTGCTCGACTGTAGCGATAGCCGGAAACGTCTTCTGGCTGAGAATGGCATTTGCGGAGAGGATACAGGATTGCCCCACCCCGAACCGATACAGGGTGATCTGGCGCCCGGTCTCACCGATTTTGTAGACCCGCACCACCCCTGACAGGATCAGGGCAATACCATTCACCTGATCGCCTTCCACGAAAATATCCTGCCCGGCAGGGATGCGCATAAACAGAGCGGCCTGTTGAATCTCCCGCAAGAGGGCAGAATCCGCCCGCTGTAGCCAGGGTAGAGAGCGAATCAGGCGAGTCATCTGGGAAGCATCCAGCATGACTGATCCTCGCTTAGCGGATCAGATCGGAGAGGGAAACGCCCGCTTCGTCAATCAAACTGCGCAACGGCCCGTAGAAGGTGTCGTCTACCGGCTGCAGGCCGTCAATCTGGAACGCCTGGCGAAGTGCCGTCAACCCTTCTTCGGTGCGGGCCATGACGAGGAAAGCCGTCGTCAGGTTGAGGCGCAGGTCATCCGGCAGGATGGCGGCATAGGCAATGCCATCGAAGGGGATGATCGGATCGCTCCTCCAGACCACCGCCACGCGCTGATTCACATCGGGCAGTTCGGTGGCCAGGGACAGGCGATCATCCGCCAGGGTTGCGCCGAACTGGCAAAGGGTGCCTGCTGTATCCTGATAGAGCGCCTTGATGACGGTTGCATGCCCCTGAACAAACGCTCCCTCTTTGGGGTGAACACCATGATGATGCAACAATCCCAGCGGAACAATGTAACCGCTTAGCGTGTAGGGATCGGGCCAGCAGGGGCGAGCACCCTCGAATTGAGCCAGCGCAACCGAGGCTTCGGCCAGGTTGTTGCCGGTGAGCGGATCGAAATAGAGGGTGAACTGACGATCCTGCACCCGTTCGCGATTGACCAGGAACTGGCTGGCGCTGCGATCGCGGCCGAGGACGATGGCCGTCAGGGCTATATCGGCCTGGCCTTGTTGATGGGCCAGCAAGTAGGCGGCCGGCGATACCCAGGCCAGATGCAGGCTGCCCGCCGTCAGTCCGTTCACGGTGTCGCGAGAAGAGAGGGGCACATAGGGCAAGATGGTGTAGCCGGTGAGGTGCGAGAGGTGGGTGATCACCTGAAGGACTTCCTCCGAGACCACGCCATCGTTCGAGGGAGGCAGAGCAAAGAGGAGGGGATGTTCGGGCTGGCCGAGAGGAAGGTCCACCGTGGGGGTGGAAAACGCCGGGGAAACGGCAGGCAGGCCGGGGGTCCGGGTAGAAGCGGGCGAGGGAGGGGAAGGAAGAGAGGGTGCAGGAGAAGAGGTCTGGGTGGGGGAGATCGGTAACGTCGTGCAGGAGTTCAGCAGGATCAGAAAGAGAGTCCAGAGGAGAAGGAGACGCCGCATCAGGGCTGATTATATCCAGAAGAAAAGCACAGGGCGAGTCTGACTCGCCCTGTTTCGGGTCAGGTCGCCGGTGGACGACGTTTTTTGTAGGCTCTCCACAGGGCACGAATGCCCAGCCAGAGCGGCAGAAGAAGCACCAGGCCAATGGTGAGAAGTTTGGGCAGGAAGTTGAGCACCAGCCAGATCAGGAAGTCCACGAACCCCTGCCAGAAGTTGATCAGGTTCTGAATGGCGTCGCGCACGGTGCCCTGGGGCTTCCAGCGACCGATCTGGATGGGTTGAATGGACTCTTCGGCAATCAGGCGGACGGAAATGGACGAGAGCGCGGCGGCTTCACGATAGTATTTCATCTGGCCTTTGATGCTCTCGATCTGTCCACGAATGGCCGTTAGCTGGTTGAAGACGTTGAGCACATCCTCCGTGGTTTCGGCCTTTTTCATGATTTCCATCAGTTGTTGTTCGGTAGCCTCCAGGTTGCGCAGTTGCGACTCCAGGTCTACATATTGGGCCGTGACATCCTGACCGGTGACATTTTCGTTGCGCACTTCCACTGCGCTGGCTTTGATGGTTTCTAGGGCTTCGTTCAAGCGATCGGCCGGGACGCGAATGGCGATTGTGCCTTCCAGGACGGGTTTTCCATCTTGAAGATAGGTCTGATAGAGGCTGGAGGAGACGACGTAGCCTCCCATGGTCTCAGCCATGCGACTGATCTCGGCGATGGAGGCTTTGGGATCGGGGACCACTACAGTCAGGTCGGCGTTTTTGATCACCAGGCGTTCTATCGAAGCGCCGGAGGCGGCCAGGTCCACCCCGCTTTTGGTCGGCCCTATCACCCTGGCCTCACCATACGCCAGGGACTTTTCAGGATACGCAGGCACGGCCGTCTCCATGAGCATTTGGGGCTGGCCAGCGGAGGGGGCTTCGACCAGGCTGGGGGGTGTAGCGGAGGGGCTGGGTGCACAGGCGGCCAGCCATATGGCGGCGACAATCAGGAAAGACAGTTTGCGAACCATTTTCTCTTCTCCTTTCTGAGTTCTATGAGAGGGACGCTGGCCAAGGAGAGAATGTTCCCATGGAGGCCGGTGGTTTCAGCCAACCGAATGGCGGGGCGATCAGCCAGGGGGGAGAAGAGACAGGTCTATGCGAAGATGATCTGGTCGTTGTCCATGCTGGTAATGCAGACCAGGGACTCGATGGGAACGCCCAACGGTTCCAGGGCTTTGCGACCGCCCTCGAAGAGTTTTTCGATCAGGGCGCCGATCCCGACCACGCGCGAGCCGGCCGCCTCGGCCAGGCGCACCAATCCCAGGATGGTGGCGCCGGTGGCAAGAAAGTCGTCAATGATCAGCACTCGTTCGCCGTTGGCCAGATATTCGGGAGAGACGATCAGTTCCACCATGCGTCCTTTGGTATGCGAGGGCGCCAGGGTGAGATAGACCTGATCGGGCATGGTGATGGGTTTGTGTTTGCGGGCGTAGACCACCGGCAGGCCAAGATGCAGGGCCGTGGTCAGGGCAGGAGCAATGCCAGAGATTTCGGCGGTCAAGACTTTGGTAGCGCCCAGAGGGGCGAAGCGACGGGCAAATTCCCGTCCACAGGCATCCATCAGCAGCGGGTCCACCTGATGGTTGATGAACCCATCTACTTTGAGAATGCCGTTGCCCAGATTTTTGCCCTCACGCAGGATGCGTTCGCGCAATTCTTTCATGGTGTCCTCCTCGACAAGGGAACGTTTGATTTGATCGACCAGGAATTCTGACTAAAATTGTATCTCAGAAATCCCGGAGTGACGGACTTTGGGTCCGCCGGTGAAACGTCCGCCCGCCCGGGCGTCCTCAGAAAAGAAATCCTATGGAACACGACGTTTTCATCTCATTGGGCACCAACCTGGGTGACCGTCTGCTGAATTTGCGCACCGCTATCTCCCTCCTGGCCTCCGACGGTTGTCAATGGGTAGCCCTGTCTAACATCTACGAGACTCCGCCGTGGGGTTATCTGAATCAACCGGCATTTCTCAACATGGTTGGCTGGGCCCATACTCTGCTCTCTCCGCAGGCGTTGCTCGAGAAACTGAAAGAGACGGAAGTCTCTATGGGGCGCACTCCTACCTTTCGCTGGGGTCCCCGTCTGATCGATCTGGATATTCTGTTTTACGATGACCTGATCCTAGATACTCCTCCCCTGCTCATTCCCCACCCACGCCTGCATGAACGGGGCTTTGTGCTGATCCCTTTGCTGGACATCGCTCCTCATTGGGTACACCCGCTTCTCAAGCGCACAGTAGCCGAACTGGCCGCTCAGGTGGACACCCATGGCATTGCGTTGATCCCTGAACGATTGACCTGGAAAGATGGACGATGGACGATGGACGATGGACGATAGACGATGGACGATAGACGATGGACGATGGACGATGGACGATGGACGATGGACGATGATCATCCCTGGTTTGTTCTCCCTATCCTCCTGATCCTGGCCTATAATAGAGACGGGAAAGCGCGGATGGACCGCTTTCCAAAATCTCATCCCTTTGTGGAGCGCTCCATGTCCAGGACCGATTGGATTTCTCAAGAACTGGAGGCCCTGCACCAGCAAGGGCTATACAACCACATTCGTACCATTGGTTCCCCGCAAGGGGCGTGGTTGATCGTGGATGGCCGACGGGTGTTGAATTTCTGCTCTAACAACTACCTGGGTCTGGCCAATCATCCTGCTCTGGTGGAGGCGGCCAGACGCGCGATGGAGGAGATGGGCGTTGGGCCAGCCGCCGTCCGCTCCATTGCCGGCACGACCACCCTACACGTGGAACTGGAACGGCGCCTGGCGGCCTTCAAAGGCGTGGAAGCGGCCCTCACCTTTCAGTCTGGTTTTAATGCCAATCTGGCCACTATCCCGGCTCTGGTCGGTAAGGAAGATGTGATCTTCTCCGACCGGCTGAATCACGCCTCGATCATTGACGGGTGTCGTCTTTCTGGGGCCAAAATCGTGACCTATGAGCACAACGACGTCCAATCCCTGGAAGAGCATATTCGGACCAACCTGGGTCAATATCGCCGCGGCCTGATCGTGACCGACGGTGTGTTCAGCATGGATGGCGATATTGCTCCTCTGCCGGAGATATACGAAGTGGCCCAAAAATACGACCTGTTGCTGATGGTAGACGATGCCCACGGTGAAGGGGTGCTTGGCCGCGGCGGACGTGGTATTGTGGATCATTTCGGCCTGCACGGCAAAGTGGATATCGAGGTAGGCACGCTCTCCAAGGCGTTCGGCGTGGTAGGGGGAGTAGTGGCCGGCAAATCGTTGATCGTCGAATGGCTACGGCAGCGAGGCCGTCCTTTCCTGTTCTCTTCCGCCATGACCATTCCTGATGTGGCCGCCTGCCTGGCCGCACTGGACCTGCTCGAACGTTCCACAGAACTGGTGGATCGTCTATGGGAAAATGCTCGTTACTTCAAAGCCGAAATGAAACGCCTGGGGTTTGATATTGGGGTGAGCGAAACCCCGATTACGCCGGTGATGCTGGGCGAAGCCCCTCTGGCGCAGGAATTCAGCCGCCAACTGTTTGAAGCCGGCGTGTTCGCTATGGCAATCGGTTACCCTACCGTGCCGCGCGGCAAGGCCCGAATCCGGGTGATGCTCTCCGCCACGCACACACGGGACGATCTCGATCGAGGTTTAGAGGCCTTCCAGAGCGTGGGACGCGTTCTGGGCGTGATCTCCTGATCCGCTCCGGCGATCCCTTGAGGGTAATCCTGGGCCTCCCTGCCCGCCCCACTGGGAAGGCTTCCTACAGGCCATCCCCTTAAATTGCGAGAGCCAGGGACGCCGACCCTGGCTCTCTTAAAGGAGGAGAAGAGAAATCACCTTGCCCCTATATTAGCACAAGGGCAAAAGATTTTCTTGACGGAAACCCTACGCATCCTCTACGATTATCCGACAATCTCTGTCTTCATAGGAGTATCTTCATGGCTGCCCCCCTGGCTATCGAGACACATCAACTCGGCCGCATATACAAGATTCGCGGTAACCGCAAAGAGAAGGCCCTGCGCAAAGAATTGGTCGCTCTGGAAAACGTGAATCTGGAAGTGTATCCGGGAGAATTGTTTGGGTTGCTCGGCCCCAACGGCGCAGGTAAAACCACGCTGATCAAAATCCTCACCACCCTTCTATCGCCGACTTCAGGCCGGGCACGCGTTGCCGGCTTTGATGTGGTGACCGAGGCAAACAAAATTCGCCCGTTGATCAACATGGTCTCCGGCGGCGAGGCCTCCGGCTATGGCCTGTTGACCGTGCGCGAGAACCTGTGGATGTTCGCTCAGTTCTACGGCATCCCTTCGCGCGAAGCCAATCGGCGGATCGAACGCCTGATAGAGATGGTGGGGATGTCGGATCGCCTGCACACCAAATCGTCTGACCTCTCAACCGGTCTGCGCCAGAAGATGAACATCGTACGCGGCTTTCTGACGGACCCGCGCGTGCTCTTCCTCGATGAGCCTACCCTCGGCCTGGACGTGGGCGCCTCGCGCGACATCCGCCGCTTCATTCGGGACTGGTTGAAGGAGGACCCCAATCGAACTATTCTGCTCACCACCCATTACATGGTCGAAGCCGAGGAGCTGTGCGATCGCGTGGCGATCATCAATCGCGGGCGGGTTCTGGCCTGCGATACCCCGGCGGCGCTCAAACAGCGCCTGCAAAGGGAGGCTCACTTTGAAATCGAAGCCGGCTCGCTCAACGGGATCAGCGCAACCATGGTCGAAAGCCTGCCTGCCGTGCGCAAGGCCGTTTTGAGTGGACACAACGGCACAGCACGCCTGAAGTTAACACTGACCGAAGAGGCCGCCCTGGCCAATGTGATCAACCTGCTCACTCAGAAAGGGGTGAAAATCTTGCGCCTGACCAAGCAGGAACCCACGTTGGAGGACGTTTTCATTGATCTGGTCGGCCGCAGCATGGCCGAAGAAGAGGAGGATCAGCATGTTGAAGCCTGACGGCGCGTTCTCTCCCTCTACAGTGCAGAAAGATAGCGGCTGGCGATTATTCCTGCGCAGCGTGTTCGCCCGGGCGTATCCGCGCCTGATCGGTCAGCAACGAGAACCATCCTGGTTTCTTTTTGAGGTGATCCTGCCGGTCAGCACTACTATCGCTTATGTGCTGGTCTACAAAGCGTTGCGCGCCCCGCAGGAATACATCGGTTTTGTGGTGATGGGTGGCGCTATGACCGCCTTCTGGATGAACATGTTGTGGAGCATGGCCAGTCAATTGTATTGGGAAAAGGAATCCGGCAACCTGGCGCTGTATATCATCGCCCCTACCCCCAAAATGGCCCTTCTCCTCGGCATGGCTCTGGGAGGCATGGTCGCCACCTCGCTGCGGGCATTGCTGGCGATCGGGATCGGGTCGTTGCTGTTTCATGTCACCTATCAGGTGGCCGACTTTCTGCAACTGTTTGCTGTCTTTTTGCTGACCATGGTGGCCCTATACGGTATGGGAATGATGCTGGCCTCTGCCTTTCTGCTCTTCGGGCGCGAAGCGTGGAATCTGGTGAATCTGGCTCAGGAACCGATCTTCCTGGTCTCGGGCTTTTACTTTCCGATCAAATCGCTCCCCTTCTGGGTAGGGATCCTGGCTTCGATTCTTCCACTCACCCTGGGCATGGATGCCATGCGGCAACTGGTCTTTCCCTCCGCATTCCCCTTTGGTTTCCTGGACGTGACCACCGAAATTCTGGTGCTGAGCGCCCTGGCCGTGGTTTTTCTGGTCTCAGCCAAATGGCTGTTGGATTACGTCGAGCGGTTAGCCGTTCGAGAAGGGCGACTGACTGAAAGTCGCCGCTGAGGCGGTGGGGAGGTCTGGCATGAATCGCAGGATGTTATGGCGTTCGTTTCATCTGGCAACCTGGCTGGGCTGGCAGATCGAGTCAAACTGGACGGATCCGTTCCTGTTCGCTATCTATTCGATCATCAAGCCGATCTCTGGCGCGGCTATCCTGGTGGTGATGTATGGGGTGATCACCCAGGGTCGGTTTTCCGATCCGATGTTCCCTTACATTTACCTGGGAAATGCCTTCTACATGTATGTAGGTTCGGTGATGACCGGGGTCTCCTGGGCGGTGATTGACGATCGGGAGCACTATCGCACGCTCAAGTATATCTACGTTGCCCCGATTCACATTCCTCTGTACCTGCTGGGGCGCGGGGTGGCGCGTTTTCTGACCGCCTCGATTGCAGTGATCATTACCCTCATGGCTGGCGTGCTCTTCTTGAAAGTCCCGCTCGACCTGACAACCATCCGCTGGGACCTGTTTCTGCCCACCCTGTTGTTTGGCGTGTTCATGCTGGCCATGATGGGATTGTTGCTGGCCGGCCTGACGCTGATCACGGCCCGGCATGAATTCATCATTGGCGAGGTCACCGCCAGCGCGCTGTATATTTTCAGCGGTGCAATCTTTCCCCTGGAGGTATTGCCGGGCTGGCTGCGTCCAATTGGCTTTTTGATGCCCACCACCTACTGGCTGGAATTGCTTCGCCGCGCTCTGGTGAGCGATGTAGCCCAGGCCTTCCCGACCCTGGCTACCTGGAGTGACTCGCAACTCATGGCCATGCTGATCGGATTGGGATTGCTGTTTGCCACCCTGGGCGCCTTGACCTTTCGATACTGCGACCGACTGGCCCGGGAACGAGGCCTGATTGACTACACCACCAACTACTGAATTCAGGCGCGCCCACGGCCGGGACAGGGGAGAGAGCGAATTGCCCTCCGCTCTATGGCCAGCGACACAGGGACCATGCCCGGCAGAGTGTTCGCCCGTTCTGATCGACACTATCCCAGTCCCGCGTGGGCAGAGGGGTCTCTCCAAAGGCCAACAAGCATCGCCGCCCCGGGGTGGGTTGCTGTACCACCAACCTGGGGCCGGCAGGGCCAGACATAGCCCGACGGTACGATTTACAGACCCACTTCGAAACGCCTGGTCTGCCAGACCCGGCCTGACGATATAGAGAAGCGAGTCAGTTTCGTATTAACGAGACCGGCTGAGCGTGCTTTATGTGGAAGAGATCAAAATCTCGTGCCACCACCGTGTTGGGAAAGATGGCCTGCGCTTCTGCCAGCACATCCTTCTCGCGATAGCGGCGGGAGATGTGAGTCAGGATCAATTGTTTAACGCCTGCCTCCACAGCCAGTTCGGCGGCCATGCGCGCCGTTAGATGGGAGAACTGGCGCGCCATCTCGGCCTCTGGCTGGAGATAGGTGGCTTCAATCACCAGAGCATCAGCGTTGCGGCAGACCTCCACCAGGTCATCGGTGCGGCCAGCGTCTCCAACGATGACCAGTTTCGTGCCGCGTTGGGGGGGGCCCAGTACATCGTCAGGGGTGATGCGCCTTCCATCGGCAAGAGTGATCGTCTCACCGGCGACCAGGCGACCACGTTCCGGGCCAAAGGGCACGCCCAGAGCGTCAGCCTTTTCTGCCAGGAAGGGCCGACGCGCCTTTTCTGCAAAGATATAGCCCAGGCAATCCGGTCCGCGATGCGTTACCGGGAAGGCGGTCACCGTGAAATCTTCGGCAGAAAAGAACGTTCCCGGGCCGATCTCGATCAATCGCAGCGGCATGGGAGGTGTGTTACCCCGCAACACCACCCCATAGAGTAGATCGTGAATCCGCTCCAGGGTCTGGCGGCCGGCATAAATCTCCAATTCATCAATTGCTTCCCAGCGCAAGAAAGTAGAAAGCAGCCCTCCCAAGCCGAGGATATGATCCAGATGGCCATGGGTGACCAGGATGCGCGTCAATCGCTTGAAGCCGATGCCAGCCTGCAGGATTTGACGCTGTGTCCCTTCGCCACAATCTACCAGAAAACGATATTCATTGTGGCTCACGATCTGGGCCGAAAGACCGCGTCGTACAGAGGGTGCAGAGGCTGAAGTGCCAAGAAAGAGCAGCTCGAACAAGGTCCGTCCTTGAGTTCACTGCCAACCCCATGGGGTTCGCAGCAGGAATATATGGGTTTGACCCATTGTACCTTAAGAAAATCAGACCATTTGTGCTATAATGTTTTTATCATTCTGCTTTACCTGTATCCTGGATTCTACTCCCTATGCCTGCTTCGCGTGGAAAACCCTCCCGATCTCGCAAAGATTCGCCCCGCCGACCCAACGCGACGCCATCCCAGGCATCCCCTCTGGTTTCCGTCTCGACCTGGTGGCAACGTCTATCCCCCGAACGCAAACTAGATGTGGTTGGCCTAGTGCTGGCTGGCAGCGGTATGCTCTTGTTGTTGGGGTTGCTGGCCGTGCAGCGCAGTCCCCTGATCGGAGGGGTGATCCGCCTGCTCTCCCAACTTTTCGGGTGGGGCATCTATATCCTCCCCTTCACGCTGTTGATCTTTGGGTTGTGGCTGGTGTTTCGCCGTATTGAAACCCTGCCCGCTCTCACGCTGGAACGGGTCATCGGTAGCCTGTTTTTCTTTCTCTGGTTGCTGGTTGCCTTCCATGCTGTCTTTCCCCTGGACGAGTCCTGGCTGGCCGCATCTTACGGACGGGGCGGCGGATGGATCGGTAGCGTGCTCCAGCGCCTGCTCTGGAATCTGCTGGGTGGCGCCGGTGCTGTCGTCGCTCTGCTGGCCTGGCTTTTCATCGCTTCAATGTTGACTTTTGACTTTTCGGTGAGCGATCTGATGGCTTTTTTGCGACCGCAATGGGCGCGGCTGAGAGAGGTTCTGGCTTCTCAGGCGAGAAAACTGCTCCACCAACCCACCGATCGCGCCCGGGAGGCGATCCAGGCCAATGGCTTCCGGCCGATCACTCCATCTCTGCCAGAGAGGGTCACGGCGCGTCCACCTGCAACGATCGTCCCGCAAGTCAGTTCTTCGGGCGGTGAAGCGCCGATCGCCTGGCAATTGCCCTCCGTGGCCGCCATTCTCGATCCGGGTGTGACTCCCTCGGTGAACGAAGATTTCATCCAGAAGCGGGCACGCCTGATCGAGGAGACTCTGGCTTCCCTGGGCGCGCCTGCCCAGGTGGTATCTATCCGTCGTGGGCCTACCATCACTCAGTTCGGTGTAGAACCGTTGTTTATCGAGACGCGTAACGGCCGCATTCGAGTACGGGTCAGCCGTATCGCTGCTCTGGCCGACGACCTGGCGCTGGCCCTGGCGGCGCCGCGCATTCGCATTCAGGCCCCTGTACCTGGCCATAGTTACGTGGGGATTGAAGTTCCCAACGAAGAGATGACTCTGGTCTCCCTGCGCGACATTCTGGAGAGCGAAGTCTTCCAGCGCAATCGCACACCGCTGCGGTTTGCTCTGGGTCGCGATGTGGCTGGTCATCCCGTGGTGGCCGATTTGACTGCCATGCCTCACCTGCTGATCGCCGGCACCACCGGCTCGGGTAAATCCGTCTGCGTCAATGCCATCCTGACCACGCTGCTGCTCCACAATACCCCCGACGATCTGCGCCTGTTGCTGGTAGACCCAAAACGGGTAGAGTTAACCGGCTACAACGGCATTCCTCATCTCCTGGCGCCGGTCGTGGTGGAGATGGAGCGCGTGGTGGGCGCCTTGCAATGGATCTGGCGTGAAATGGATCGCCGCTATCGCGAATTCGCTCGGGTGGGAGCCCGCAACATTGTGGACTATAACCACCGTGCCCCCGCTCTGGGGCTGAAGAAGTTCCCCTATCAGGTGGTGGTGATTGACGAATTGGCCGATCTGATGATGGTCGCCCCCGAAGAAACGGAACGGACCATTACCCGTATTGCCCAACTGGCGCGAGCGACCGGCATACACCTGATCCTGGCCACTCAGCGCCCCTCAGTAGACGTGGTCACCGGCCTGATCAAGGCCAACTTCCCGGCCCGCATTGCGTTTGCCGTCGCTTCTGGCGTAGATAGTCGGGTGATCCTCGATCAACCCGGCGCAGAACGTCTGCTCGGCCGTGGGGATATGCTCTACCAGGCCCCCGATGCCGCTTCGCCTGTGCGCCTGCAGGGGGTGTTCGTTTCTGACCAGGAGATTCAGCGTCTGGTAGATTTCTGGCGTGCTCAGGTCACCGGGACGCCCTACCTGACCACTTCGGGACCGGTTGAGGCGTCTTCACTGGAGGGCGTTCCCCTCAAACAGATTCCGCTCTTTGCCGATCTGGTTGCAGAAACCGACGAAGATCCGTTGCTGAACGAGGCGATTGCTCTTGTGCGAAAGGAGGGCAAAGCCTCGGTATCCATGCTTCAACGCAAGTTACGCATCGGGTATACCCGCGCTTCCCGCATCATAGATCGCCTGGAGGAAAAAGGGATCGTCGGCCCAGCGGAGGGCACCTCTCAGGTCCGGCGTGTGCTGGGAACAGGTGACAGCGCTTCCTCCGCCACCGCTTCTCCTGATCGCAAAGACCCTTCGCCACGCAAAGATACCCAAACCTATTCTTCGGAAATGCCGGCTGTTTCACCCAGGGCTGAATCCTCTTCTGGTAAATCCAGTTCAGCGAGTGAAACATCTTCCTGACGAACCCTCGGCTTCCTGCTTCCGAACGCCATCCGGTAGTTGTCAAGCCGGCAATTGAGCACTATAATACATCTACCTCCCGCTCCTCTGGCTACCCCAGGGTCAATCGGCATATCATGTGGTCCCGAAGGGCTGCTGGACCACGCTTCATCTCTCTTGCTCAGGAGGTGCTGCTCTGGATACCCACCGCATCACCCAACCCCTGGATAACGATAGTCACTCCCCACACCGCCAATTACAGCCAGGTGTCACCCTGGCAAACCGCTATCTGATCGAGGAGGTGATTGGCATAGGCGGCATGGGGTCCGTCTATCGTGCTCGTGATCTGCACTTCCCAAATATCACCAAATGGGTGGCCGTCAAGGAGATGCTAAACCTTGCCACAGACCCGGTGATGCGACAGACCATTATTCAAAACTTCGAGCGCGAAGCCAACATCCTGGCTACCCTTCACCATCCTTCCATCCCTCGCATTTATGATTATTTCTCTCAAGGCGACCGCTCGTATCTGGTTCTGGAATTCATCCCCGGTAAAGACCTGGAAGCGATCATCAACGAAACCAAAGGCTTTCTCCCCGAAGAACAGGTTCTGGCATGGGCCATTGAACTGTGCGATGTCTTGCACTACCTGCACACCCATAACCCGCCGATCATCTTTCGCGATATGAAGCCCTCCAACGTGATGATCAACACCAATGGCGATGTGATGCTGATTGATTTTGGCATCGCCAAAACCTTCCAGAGTGGCGTCAAGGGAACCATGATCGGCACCGAGGGATATGCTCCCCCGGAACAATATCGCGGAGAAGCCACCCCCCTGGCCGACATCTACGCCCTGGGAGCGACGCTCCACCACGTCTTGACCCGACGCGACCCCCGCCTGGAACCGCCCTTCTCTTTCGCGGAGCGTCCGATCCGCAAGATCAACCCGGCGGTCTCTCCCGAATTGGAAGCCGTCATTAACACAGCGCTGCAATATAACATGCAAGATCGCTTCCAGAGCGCCGCCGAGATGAAAGAGGCTCTGCTGAACGCCGGCCGCAAAACCGGCCTGCTCAGCCGACTGCCGACGACCAGCCTGCAACCTGCGGCCATCAAACCGATCTGGACGTTTGCCTGTGAAGATGAAATTCGCGGCGCACCAGCCATCTTTCAAGGCGTTATCTTCATTGGATCTTACGATAACAACCTGTATGCTCTCAAGGCGGCTGATGGATCATTGATCTGGAAATATCCTACCGATGGTGGAGTGGTCACCCGGCCGGCCATCTATGAAGGCACCGTATATATCGGGTCAGAAGATAGACGCTTCCATGCGGTGAGCGCGCGCTCGGGTAAAGTGATCTGGACCTATTACACCGACGGCCCGATCCGCTCCTCCCCGCGCCTCGCTGAAGGACACGCCTTCTTCGGGTCAGACGATCACTATCTTTATGCCGTGAATCTGACCACCGGCCGCCATGCCTGGCGCGTGGAGACCAGCGGTGCCATCCGCTCCACGCCGTTCATCGCCCATGAGATGGTCTATATCGGTAACGAAAACGGCGATTTCTACGCCCTGGACTTTCGAGGCACCATCAAATGGCGCTTCTCGGCAAAGCGAGGCATCACCTCGTCACCGCTGGTCGTCGGTCAAACGGTTTACTTCTGCTCGCTCGATGGCACGCTCTACGCCCTGGATGCCCTGCATGGCTGGCTGGTGTGGCGATTCCGCCTGGGCAAAGGGTCTGTGGTCTCACCTGCGGCCACCGAAAACCTCATCATCACTGGCGCAGCAGATGGGTTCATTTACGCAGTGGACATGCAGAGCGCGCGCGAAGTATGGCGTTTCCGCACCGAACACCAGGTCAGTGGTTCGCCAGCCATCTACCGCGATGCAGTCTACTGTGGCTCGGCGGATGGGGTGTTATACTGTCTGGAAGTCCGCACCGGACGCCTGCGCTGGAAATTCCCCACCCAGGGACCGATCACGGGCACCCCCTTGATCTATGATGATGTCGTGTACATCGGTTCTGCCGATCGAAATCTATACGCGCTCTATGCGTAAAAAGGAGTCTCTGTGCTCGAGTTTTTCCGTCGTCTCTTCCAAAAACCCAGGCCCGCAACGGCCGATGTGACCACGGCCCCCCTGACGCCAGAGCAACTGGAGGCGATTACAGGTATCACCGGGCCACAGGTAGACCCTCCTCAACTGATCGCCGCCTGCGGACAATCGGTGGGCAAACAGCGCGATCTGAACGAAGACAGCCTGCTGGCCATCACCGCCACCCTGGCAGGAAACGCCAACCCCTTGCCATTCGGTTTGTATATCGTGGCTGACGGTATGGGTGGGCATCAATTTGGAGAGATCGCCAGCAACGCAGCCATTCGCACCGTGGCCGGAAGCGTGCTGCGCAAGTTTCACCCCTATCTCTTCCATCTCAATCCTGAAATGCCCGATGAGTCCCTGCAAGAGATCATGCAGAACGCGGTGGCCGAGGCTCAGCGAGTGATCCAGCGCGAGGCGCCCGGCAGCGGCACCACCATGACCGCCGCCCTGATCCTGGGCCAACAGGTGACCATCGCCCACGTCGGCGATAGTCGCGCCTATCTTCTCTATCCTGATGGCCGAGCCGAAATCATCACCCGGGATCACTCCCTGGTGAAACGCCTGGAAGAACTTGGTCACCTCACCCCGGCTGAAGTCGAGAAATATCCCCATCGTAACGTCCTCTATCGTGCCCTGGGTCAAGGAGATGTCCTCGAAGCAGACATTTTCACGATCCCCTTCCCAAGAACCGGCTTGCTGATGTTATGCAGCGATGGCCTGTGGGGGGTTGTTCCCGAAGCGGAGATCGTCCGCATCGTCCAGGAATCGCCCACCCTGCAACGCGCCTGCCAGACCCTGGTCTCAGCCGCCAATGCTGCCGGAGGCCCGGATAATATCAGCGTGATTCTCATTCAGTTACTGAGCTGACCTGGTTGGTGTATGGCTTCTGGAGCAGATTACTACGCCATTTTAGGAGTTGCGCGGGATGCCACCCCCGAGGAGATCCGCCAGGCCTACCTTCGGGCGGCTCGCCGCCTGCATCCGGATAAGAACGTTGCGCCTGGTGAAACCGAACTCTTCCTGGAAGTTCAACAGGCCTACGAGGTCCTCTCCAACCCTGAAAGGCGTAAAGCCTATGACGCCACCCTTCCACCGCTTGAAACCGTCACCGCCCCGGTTGTCCACGAGGTGATCTACAGCCGTCCTCAGTTAGTCCGCCTGAACGAACCCCAACTGATCTACGTCTTGCTCAACCTTCGTCCCAGCCAGGAACAGCAGTCGCTGCCTCTTCCCCCGCTCAACATCTGCCTGGTGCTGGACCGCTCCACCTCGATGAAGGGGCCCAAGATGGATTTGCTCAAAGCGGCCATCATCCAGTTCCTGCGCAGTGCTCGTCCTGAGGATATTATCAGCATTGTCACCTTCAGCGATCGGGCCGAAGTAGTCATCCCGGCCACCTATCATCGCGACCGATCACGTCTGGAGGCGGTTATCCGCGATATTCAACCCTCCGGCGCCACCGAGATCTTCCAGGGCCTGCAGGCCGGCCTGCAAGAAGTTCGCCGGGCCTATCACCCTCAACGGATCAACCACATCATCCTGCTCACGGATGGCTACACCTACGGAGATGAACAGAATTGCCTGCAACTGGCCGAAGAAGCCATGCACCAGGGCATCGGCATCAGTGCCATGGGGTTGGGTACAGAGTGGAACGACATCTTTCTCGATCAACTGGCTGGCCGCACCGGCGGAACCAGCCACTATATTGCTCATCCCAAAGACATCCAAAAACACCTGACCGAGAAATTCAATGAACTGACCAACATTCTGTGCGACGAAATCGTCCTGGAGGGTGACACAGGTCAGGACGTGCAGGTGAATTATGCCTTTCGTCTCCAGCCTCAGCCCGGACCGATACCGTTCCATACCACCACGGCCCTGGGCCCCCTGCTGCGCAACGATGGCTTGAGCGTCCTGATCGAATTCCTTATTCACCCTTCGGCCCTGACTTCCTCCTCATTGACCCTGTGGCGTGGACGGATCAACATCTCCATGGCTTCGCCACCGGTTCCACCTGCTCCTATTCCTCTGCGCCTGGAACGTCCCATCGAAGCCGAAGCCTCTCCCGACCCTCCGCCGGCGGTGATCTTGCAGGCTCTATCGCGCCTGACCTTATACCGCCTGCACGAACAGGCTCGTCAGCAGGCCCAGGCAGGTCAATATGAACGAGCCACGCGCTTGCTCAAAAGCCTGGCCCAACATCTGATGCAGCAACACCAGCACGAACTGGCTCACACCGTCTTACTAGAAGCGGAGCATCTCCAGCACAAACACACCTTTTCGCCGACCGGCGAAAAGGAGATCAAATATGGCACCCGTGCCCTGTTGTTACCTCCAGGAGGGAAAATACAGCCATGATCATCTGCCCGAAATGCCACTATTCTAACCCGACTGGCGCGCTCTTTTGTGCCGAATGCGGCGCCCAACTCCAAGCAGAGATTGTAACTCAATCCTTTCGCACCGACCGCATCGCCCCCTTTTCCGACCCCAGTCGAGAGATGCCTGTAGCGACCGCTCTCCCTCAGGAAGCCTGGGCTTCGCTTCACCTGCTCGAAAGTGGCCGCATCCTTCCACTCACCGATCGCAACGAATATACCCTGGGGCGCTATACCGAAGGCCAGCCAATCGTGCCAGATATTGATCTCTCTCCCTACCAGGCCTATGCCGCAGGAGTCTCGCGCCTTCACGCCCTGATCCGGCGCGAGGGAAAGCGCGTGGTCGTGATGGACCTGGGTTCTTCTAACGGAACCTACATCAATGGAAAACGTTTGCCCCCTCGCATAGAACACCTCTTGAACCACGGTGATATTATTGCGCTTGGTAAATTCAAAATTCAAGTCCTACTGAAATAAAATTTAAGGAGCGACCCTATGCCACACCTGGTTCTCCTCCACCTCGTTGGTGAAGAACCCATTGCCGGGGAAGTGGACGAACTCCCCAAGCCTACCGACAACATCATCACCGTCTCCCATCCTCGCCGTCGCGACGGCAAAGACATTCACTACATCGACGCGCGAGCCGTCAAAGTGATCTGGCCCCTGGCCCGGGTCAATTTCATCGAAGTGCTCGGCGAAGAAGAAGGCGAGCAAATCATCAGTTTCGTGAGAGAATAACATGCCTGGCGACTTTGAACGACGAAGAATCCTGGTCGTGGACGACGAAGAGCGCATGGTGCGCTTCATTCGCATGAATCTGGAACAAGACGGCTTCATCGTCGCCGATGCCTTCACCGGCAAGGAAGCCATCAGCAAACTGCGTGACTTCAACCCCGACCTGATCCTCCTGGACGTCATGATGCCCGATATGGACGGGTTTGAAGTGCTCGAAACCCTGCGCGAATTCACCAACGTCCCGGTGATCATGCTGACCGCCAAAGGAGAAGAAAACGACCGGGTGCGCGGCCTGGAACTCGGAGCCGATGACTACATGACCAAACCCTTCAGCCCTCGCGAACTGGTCAGTCGCATCAAAGCCGTCTTGCGCCGCACCGAGGGCGTCACCGGCTCCATGCACGGCCTGATCGAAGTGGACGAACACCTGAAAATTGACTTTGACCGTCGCGAAGTCTGGTTGGATGGCAAACTGGTCAAACTCCGCCCCACAGAATACCGCCTGCTCTACCACCTGGTTCAAAATGCCGGCTGGGTGATCTCCCACGATCAACTCCTGCAAAAAGTATGGGGCTACGAATATCGCGACGAACCCCATTACGTCCGCCTGTACATCAACTACCTGCGTCAGAAACTGGAGAAAGACCCCTCCAACCCGAAATACATCCTCACCGAGCGCGGCGTCGGCTACCGTTTTGTGGACTTCCGGCGGAAATCTCCAGGCAGTGAAAAAAGAGAGCCTCCTGAAACGACGTGAGACCTCCTCGCCGACTTCGATGGATTCGGCCACCCTCCAACGTCTGCTTCAACTCAACCGTCACTTCTACGAACATTTTGCCGCGGACTTTTCCGCCACCCGTCGCCGACTCCAACGCGGCGTGGTGCGCCTGCTCGAACGACTCCACGGCGACGAATCCATCCTGGACCTGGGCTGTGGCAACGGCGAACTGGCTCGGGCCCTGGCCCGACGGGGCCACCGCGGCCCCTATCTCGGCCTGGACTTCAGCCGGCCCCTCCTGACCGAAGCCCATCCCCTCCCCCCATCCGATCACCCCTCCCTGCCCATAGCCTTCCTCGAAGCCGACCTGACGCGCCTGACCCCCGATCAGATTCCCTCCCCGGCCTCGTTCACTGCCGGCTCGCCCCACTCCTCCGCCTGGCAGGTGATCACCTGCTTTGCCACTCTGCATCATATCCCCTCTGCAACGCTGCGACTGAACCTGATGCGCACCCTCCACACCCTGCTGGCCGACGATGGACGCCTGTTCCTCTCCAACTGGCAATTTCTCAACAGCCCTCGCCTACGTCAGCGCATCCAACCCTGGAAACGAATCGGCCTTACGGCTGAAGACGTCGAGCCTGGAGACTATCTGCTCGACTGGCGTCGCGGTGGCCAAGGCCTGCGCTACGTTCATCATTTCGACCCACAGGAACTGGAAGCCCTGGCCCGAGAAGCAGGCTTTCAGATTGTAGAAACCTTCTTCTCCGACGGTGAGGGCGGGCAACTTAGCCTGTATCAAGTCTGGCAAAAAACACATTGAAAAATCCCGCCACACGGGCTAGAATAGGATAAGATGAACGAAGCCTCCCCTGCGCCTGTCCCCTCTCCTCGCTGGAGCACTACCACCAGGCTGGTCGTCTCGCTAACCATCGTGGCCGTCATTGCGGCTCTGGTGATCCGCTTTCGCAACTTTGTCGGCCCGCTGCTGCTGGCTTTTCTGCTTTCCTACCTCCTGTATCCGGCCATCGTCTTGATTCAGCGGCGCCTGAACCTGTCGTGGCGTGCCGCAGTCAACCTGGTCTTCCTGGTCATCCTGATCCTGGGACTGGGCCTGCTCACCATGGGAGGCATCGGGTTGGTCGCCCAAATCCAGAGTTTAATTGCTTTCATCCAAATCAACCTGACCCGCCTGCCAGAACTGGCAAAACAGATGCCCGCATGGGCCGCCAGATGGGGCATTGATTTGACCCAGATTGATCCCAGCCTGATCACCGATCAACTTCTTGCCGCCAGTCAGGGCTTGCTGGATCGCATAGCGGCTTTGTTGGGCAGCCTGGCAGGCAGCGCCGCCCTCTTCCTGGCCTGGACTTTCTTCGTCCTGATCATTTCCTACTTCATCCTGATCGAAAGTGGCGGCCTACGGGCAGGGATCCTTAAACTGGATATCCCCCATTACCACGAGGATATTCGCCGTCTGGGGAACGAATTGGAGCGCATCTGGAACGCCTTTTTACGCGGCCAGATCATTATCTTCCTTCTGACCACGATCATCTACTTCCTGGTGCTGAGCCTGTTGGGAGTGCGCTATGCCACCGGTCTATCGCTGGCTGCTGGCTTTGCACGCTTTGTGCCCTACGTGGGTCCCGCCATTAACTGGACGGCACTGGCCCTGGTTGCCTTCTTTCAAACCTACAAGCCCTTTGGCCTGGAGCCGCTGTATTACATGTTGATCGTGCTGGGGATATGTTTGCTGATCGATCAGGTCTTCGATAACCTCATCCAACCGCGTATCCTGGCCAACGTGCTGCGCGTCCACCCGGCCGCAGTCCTGGTGACGGCCCTGATCGCCGCCGATTTGATGGGTGTCCTAGGCGTGGTCCTGGCCGCACCCATTCTGGCCACCCTCCAACTGTTGCTCACCTACACCTTCCGCAAAATGCTTGACCTTGACCCCTGGCCTGTTCCACCGGAGACCTCTGCTCCGTCTGCACGAGTCGCCTGGGTGCGACAGGTATGGACAAAGTGGCGTTCTCGACGCCCCCCATCTTCCTCTAAAGGAGCCCAACATGAATCCTGAACCCAAAACCGAAACCATTGCCGAGACGGAAAACTTCCTGGCCTGGAAAGCCGAAGAGCCCGACGGCGAAACCACCTATCACCTGGAATTGAACAACGTCACCGTCCACTTTTTTGAAGAAGAATGGCAGGAACTCCTCGACCTAGCCCGCCAACTGCTGAACCCATAGCCCATGAAAGCGGTAGCGGCGATCACCGACGTGCCTGGCATTGAGGTGGGGCAGGCAGAAGATGAGGAAGCCCTCACCGGTTGCACGGTCATCCTGTGTCGCAAGGGCGCCGTCGCTGGCGTGGACGTGCGCGGTGGCGCCCCAGGCACCCGCGAAACCGACCTACTCGATCCGGTCAACCTGGTAGAAAAGGTGCACGCCATCCTGCTCACCGGCGGCTCCGCCTTCGGTCTGGACGCAGCCGCTGGCGTGATGCGTTACCTGGAAGAACAGGGGATTGGCTTCCATACCGGTGTGGCCAGAGTGCCGATTGTCCCAGCCGCCGTGTTGTTCGACCTGAACCTGGGACGGGCCGACCGGCGCCCCGATGCAGAGATGGGCTACCGGGCCGCAGCTTCGGCCTCCACAGCACCGCCTCGCCAGGGCAACGCCGGAGCAGGCATGGGGGCTTCTGTGGGAAAACTCTTCGGCATCCAACAGGCCATGAAGGCAGGCATTGGCACAGCCGCCATCGAAATCGGGGGAGGAGTGATCGTCGGTGCCCTGATGGCTGTCAACGCTTTTGGAGATATTATTGACCCCCAGAGCGGTCAAATCCTGGCTGGGCTGCGTTCCGCAGCCCTGGGCCCGCTCCGCCTGGGCCAGCCCGGTTACTTTGCCGATACCCTGGCCATGATGCGCTCCCGCCTCGGTCGTGCCGTGCTCTCCTTTGCCAGCCGCACCAACACCATTATCGGTGTGGTCGCCGCTAACGTAAACATGACCAAGGCCGAGATCACCCGAGTCGCCCAAATGGCCCACGATGGACTGGCCCGCGTGGTCCGCCCGGCTCACACCTTGCTCGATGGCGATACCATCTTTGCCCTGGCGACCGGCGGAAAAAACGCCGATGTCAGCACAGTGGGCGCCTGGGCGGCTGAGGTCACTGCCTGGGCCATCCTCAATGCCGTTCGTCAGGCCGCTTCTGTCGGTGGATTGCCTGGGTTGCTCGACTCTTCTCCGCGAACGGCTGAGTCTTGACTCTCATTCCTGAAAGCCACAACCCGATTGCGCCCCTGACGTTTGGCCAGGTAGAGCGCCTGATCGGCACGCTCGATCAGCGCCTCCAGATCAGGAACCGTCTCCTCCAGAGCGGCCACACCCACGCTGACCGTCACGCGTACCACGCCACGTTCGTGGGAGAATTCCAGGTGTTCTACTTCCATGCGCAGACGCTCGCCTACAATACGCGCCTGTTCCAAATCCGCTTCCACAATCAACGCGGCAAATTCCTCTCCCCCGTAACGACCGATTGGATCAGCTTCTCGTAACCTCTCGCGGCACAGCGACGCAATGCCTCGCAACACCTCATCGCCGAAGGCATGGCCATAGGCATCGTTGATCTTTTTGAAGTGATCCAGGTCGAACATCATGGCCGCCAGGTTGCGTCCATAGCGTCGGGCGCGATCAAACTCACTGCGCGCCAGTTTCATGAAATGACGGCGGTTGAACAGGCCGGTCAAGTCGTCGGTGATTGCCATTTGTTGCACCATATCGAACAGGCGAGCGTTCTCAATAGCAATGGCCACCTGATCGGCAAAGGCACTGACCAGCTCAATATCCGCCTCGGTGAACTGGAAGGGGTTATGACCATCTATGGCCAGCAATCCAATCAGACGGTTGCGCACCATCAGCGGCACCCCCAACCAGCAGCGAATGCGATCATGGGGCGGCTCACGGAAGAGCGCATAACGGTCTGGCGCATTCTGCACCAGATAGGGGCGGCAGGTTTGCACCACAACTGTGTTTGGATTATCACCCGGCACGGGAAAACGCAAACCGATCACCTGCGAATGGTCTTCCCACCCATCGCCACCAATAATCTCCAGTTCTCCATTGCGTAACAACTGAATAGAGGCGCTATCGTGTGGCAACACAAAGGCCAGTTGTTCCAGAATGCGGGTGATCGTCTCCTGCAAGTTCAGGGTTTCAGCCACAGTCGCCCCGGCGCGGCGCAGAGTTTCGGCTTCCTCGGCGCGGCGCAGCGCGTCTTCCGCTGTGACACTGCGCGCCAGCACCAGCGTCACCAGTTCGGTCGCCTGGCTGGCGACTTCGATCTCCTCTGGGGTAAAACGATGAGTCTGAGAAAACCCGATCAACACTGCGCCCAGCGGTCGGTTATCGGCGATCATCGGCAACGCCAGCACAGAGCGCACCTCATACAACGAAGCAATACGGGGACTGATATATGGGCTGTTCATCACATCCTCAACCACCAGCAGGTGACCGGCCTCCAGCACCGATTGGGTAAGCGTTCGTTCGCCCGGCTGCAGGTTAATCTTTGCCGCCAGAGAGCGATACTGGTTGGTGGGCATTCCATAGGAGGCAAAAGGCAGCGTGCGCTTGCGCCGTTCATCCCACAACGTCAGAAAACAATAATCTGCCCGAAGCAGTCGTCCCAACCCATCCACCAGCACCTGAGCCATGGCTTCTACGTTAAACTGCTGCAGGGCCATGTGGATAATTTGATGCAACAACTCCCGCATCTGCTGGTGTTCCTGCAAATCCCGTTCAGCCTGATGACGCCGAATGGCCGCCCCAAAAAGCGAGGCCGCCGCCATCAACGCCTGCACTTCCACCTCGCTCCACTCTCGCTCCTGGCGACACTCATCGAAACCGATAAATCCCCACAGATCATCGCCTGCAAAAATGGGAACCACCACCAGAGAAAAAATGTCCTGCTCAGCCAGCAACGTCCGGGGCGGATCGGGCAACTCCTGCACCCGGCAGATCACCGCCTGATGATTGAGAAACGCTCTATCCCAGGACTCAAACCCTATTTCACAGTAAGGAAGGTTTTGCAGGGCCGGATTGTGGATCTGGGGTGAAATGCCTGCTGCCACCCACTCATAACGCTGGGTCACCAAAGGGGTTCCATCTTCCGCCAGATGGCGCTCAAAAATATACACCCGGCTGACATCGGCAGCTATCCCCAACTGTTCCAGAACCAGCAGAACACTCTCTTCCCAGTGAGAGGTCAGAAATTGCTCTGCCGCCAGGCGAACTGCCTGCAAGATGGCATCTCGTCGTTTCAGGTTCTGTTCCGCCTTCCAGCGGGCGGTAATATCGTGAAACACCATCAGATTCGCCTGGCTTTGTGCCGGGGAGGACACAGAAAGGGGCAGGGCAGAGAAACGCACCTCAAACACCCGCTCCTGGCCCTGTACTTCCCGCTGATCCACCAACCTGCCTGATGACTGCTCCCCTCGCTGCAAGACCTCAACGTTTGCGCAGATCTCCCCCACAGGCCGGCCGATCGCTTCGCTGGCTGGCTTCCCGCAGATCTGCTCCATGATCGAATTCATAAACAGGATGCGAGAAGTGGAATCCAGCAAGAGCACACCCTCATCCAGGCCATTCAACACCGCCATCGGCAGCGGCAGCCAGAGTTCCAGCAGCCGATAGCGCATCAATGCCCACAGCAACGCCACCCCCGAAGGTAGAAAAAGAAACGGCGTCGGGTCCAATCCCCGCAGGCCGGACAACCAACCCAAAAGATAAGCCAGATTTCCTACCAGAGGGAAGAACGCGGCGATCAAAATTGCCACCGCCTGGGCGCGATAAAAGCGAAAGGTTTGCCATCCGCTCTGCACGAGCAAAACCATTCCGATCCCCAATACTCCATACGAATACAGCGTATGCACCCAAAACATGCTGCGATAGGTGGGATCGAGCAGAGTCAGGCCATTCCAGGGAACAACCTCAACCTGCTTCCAGATCAGTCCGTGAAACTCATTCGTCCAGACCAATCCCAACGTGATGGCCGGCAGCAACCACAACCAGCGCCATCCCCGCCACTGGCGCCAGGCTGAGCGGCCAGTGTACTCCACCACAAACGTTAACCAGAAGATGGGCAACGTCACAATTCCCACATACTGTACTTTCGCCCAAAACACCTTGCTTGCCAGAGCGCTCGTCCTGATCTCCAACCCATACCCCAGACTCCATACTGCCATGGCTCCCATCAACCAGGCAAACGTCTGGGCGGCTGGCTTCCCGCGCAACTGCCAGGCATACAGCGCAAGCAAGATGTAGCTGGCTCCGCTCCACCACAACAGCAACAGGATAAGTCCTGAAGACAACAAAGCAAACTCCAACGAAAGGGTTCTCTTATGTATTCTATGAAACCGAAAGGGGAGTAAACATTACAAGATACGGGCATTTTACAATGGTTTGGAGCACACGGCAAACCATCCCTGGGGTGGGTAAGTCTTCTCGCGCCTGCGGCGTCCCCGCCCCATGATATAATCCCCCTGGATGAACGAAGGAGACCTGCTGAACCGGCGTTACCAGTTGCTGGAACGGATTGGCACGGGTGGCATGGCCGAGGTCTTTCGTGCCCGCGACCTGATGCTCGACCGCATCGTCGCCATCAAACTCCTGCGAGCCGACTACTCCGGCAACCCCGAATTCCAGGAGCGCTTCCGCCAGGAAGCCCGAGCCGCGGCCAACCTCTCCCATCCCAACATCGTCACCGTCCACGATTTCGGCCTGGATGGCGGTCAACTGTTCATCGTCATGGAACACGTTCCGGGCACCGACCTGAAAACCCTATTGCGTCGCCGTGGCCGCTTTCGGGTAGAGGAAGCCATCCCGCTCATCGTTCAGGCCTGCGCCGGCATCGGCTATGCCCATCGGGCGGGCCTGGTGCACTGCGATGTCAAACCCCACAACCTGCTGATCACCCCCGATAAACGCCTCAAAGTCACCGATTTCGGGATTGCCCGAGCCCTGACCACCCTCCACCCCGATCAGCGAGAAGCGGTGGTATGGGGATCGCCTCAATACTTCTCCCCCGAACAGGCCCGCGGCCTCCCACCCACCCCTGCTTCCGACGTCTACTCCCTGGGGATCGTCCTCTACGAAATGCTCAGCGGCACCCTGCCCTTCCAGGCCGCCACCGCCGAAGACCTGGCGCGCCTCCATATCTACGCTCAACCGATCCCGATCAGCGAATACGTGCCCGACATCTCGCCCCTTCTGGAACAGATCATCATGAAAGTCCTCTCCAAAGAACCGTCGGCCCGCTACCGCACCGCCGACCAATTGGGACGGGTGCTGATGCGCTTTGGGATGACGGAGGAAACGCCTTCCCGGGCGACTCCCCTCCCGCGCCTTTCCCCGTCCCCGCCTCCCTCCCCGGCCCCCTCACCCGCTTCCTTTTCGGACCCCCAGCCGGCCGCGGTCACCCCGGAGCCGATCCTCCCCCCTGATCTGGACTGGGTCTCCATCCTCCTGGGCCTTCTGGCCCTGATCGCTGTGGGAGGGCTGATCCCCTTCTGGATGTGGATCTACTACCTCTGGACACGATGACCTGGGCTCTGATCGCCTTCTCCATGCCTGGTAGTTACCCTGTGCTGTGGCTCTTCACTGGCCAGAAGCAAATCAGTCATCGTCTATGTCAGGTCCCTCCTGCCTCACCTTTACCACCCCTGACTCAGAGTCTCTCCGGAACACAAAAAAATCACGGCAGGTTTGCCGCGATTTTTCAAAAAAGCGGTTCCGGGCGTGTCCAACCCATCCTAGACCGTCTTGACCAGAGTGCGAATACATTTGGCGCACAACACCTTGCGCACCTTGCGGCCCTTCTCGATCACCGTCACCTGTTGCAGGTTGGGACGAAACGTCCGGTTGGTGGCGCGCATCGAGAACGAACGGTTGTGCCCGAAAGTAGTCGTCTTACCACAATGCTCGCATTTCATAGCAACCTTCCTTTCCTGAGAACAGCAAACTATGCGCATCCCTGTTGCGCAGGCTCTGTATTGTACCACATTCCGCAACCATCCTCAACGGTTTTGGTTAATACAATAGCAAAGGAACGACTATGACCCAGGAAAGCACTGTCTACGGTAGCATTCACATTTCCCCTAACGCCATCGCCTCGATCGCCTACCACGCCGCACTGGAGTCTTACGGCGTGGTGGGGCTGGCTCCCCGCAACGTGGTCGAAGGACTGGCCCACCGCATTACCCATGAACCCCTGCGCGGCATTGACGTCCGCTTCGATGGAGAGGCGATTGAGATTGATGTCCACATCATTGTGGAATATGGCACGCGTATCGCTTCGGTAGCGCAAAGCGTGGCCAACACCATTCGCTTCCACGTGGAAAAAGCCCTGGGCCTGAAAGTTCGCGCCGTCAACGTTCACGTGGCCGGGCTGCGCGTCAGCAACATTGACTGATTGCAGATTTCGTAGAGAATCCTCCCTTTTGCCCTAAACCGGCGGGTCCAAAATTCCTGCATGACGAGGAGAGTTCATGAGTTTAGGTTCCTCTGACCTTCAAGCCAGGCATCTGCATGACCTGCGCAACAAGCCGCTTGACGGATTGGTATTCAAAGAACTGATCATGGCTGGTCTGACCTGGCTGCGCACCAACCAGCAGACCGTCAACGCCCTGAATGTCTTCCCCGTCCCCGATGGCGATACCGGCACCAACATGACCCTGACCATGCAATCCGCCTGGAACGAGATCGCCGAACTGGGCACACGCCACGTTGGCGAGATGGCTGCAGCCGTAGCCAAAGGTGCGTTGATGGGCGCGCGTGGCAATTCGGGCGTGATCCTCTCCCAATTGTGGCGTGGCTTCTCTCGAGCAGTACATCAGGCTGAAGTTCTGGATGGCCCCACCCTGGTCAAAGGCCTGATCGAGGCCCGCGATACGGCCTATAAGGGCGTGGTCCGCCCGGTGGAAGGCACCATTCTGACTGTCTCCAAAGATATGGCGGCCGCCGCCGAAGAAGCCCTGCGAGAAACGCAAGACATTTGCCAGATTCTGGAACGGGTGGTTGCTGCCGCCGATCGTTCGGTGCAAAATACCCCTAACCTGTTGCCGGTCCTCAAACAGGCCGGCGTGGTGGACTCGGGCGGCAAAGGCCTGTTCTTTATCTTTGAAGGTATGCTCCGCTACGTCAACGGCCAACCACTCGACACGCCTGCGCTCACCGTTCAACCCATCTTAGCCATGAACCTGAAAGAAGCCATGGAAGCCGTGGAAGAAGGCCAGGATTATGAAGTCGTGGTGGACTTCTTCCCCAAAGGCACCCTGGACCTGCAGGCTTTCTACAGCAAACTCGAAAGCATGGGCACCTCCATCCAGGTGGGCGAAGGAGAGGGAATGTATCGCATGCACATCCACGTCCCCCTGGAGAAGCGCTACGAGCCGATTGATTACATCATGACCCTGGGCACGATCACCAAAGTCGCCATGGAAAACCTGCAAGCCCAGATGGAGAACATTCAAAAGGAGAAGCAGGAGGCCATCGAGTGTCCGCCGATAGAACCCGGCCAGATCGCGGTGGTAGCCGTTTCCCCAGGCCGTGGGTTGAGCCGCATCTTCGCTTCGTTGGGTGCGGCAGCCATCGTTTCCGGCGGGCAGACCATGAACCCCTCCACCCAGGAGATACTGGCCGCCTTTGAAAATCTGCCTACCGATAAGGTGATCATCCTGCCCAACAACAAAAACATCATCCTGGCCGCCAATCAGGCCAGCGAAGTGACTGTCAAAAACGTGATCGTCATTCCCAGCAAGACCGTGCCGCAAGGGTTGGCGGCCATGCTGGCCCATGATCCCGATGGTGACCTGGAAACCGTTGCCCAAAAGATGACCAGAGCCATTTCTGCCGTGCAAACCGGCGAGATCACCATTGCCACCCGAATGGTAGAGATTGACGGTGTTCGCGTCGAGGCCGGCCAGATCATCGCCCTGCTGGATGGCAAACTGGTTCTATCTTCCACTTCGCTCGACGAGGCGGTCCTGGGATTGTTGGAAAAAGCCAATGCGGCCGAGCATGAGTTGATCACCTTCTACTTTGGCGAAGACCTGAGTCGTAGTGAAGCCAACCGCATTGCCGACCTGGCCCGGGCTCAATATCCTGCCCAGGAGATCGAAGTGCAGGAAGGCGGCCAACCCCATTATCCGCTGATCATCTCGGTAGAATAAATACCTGCCACCCACCTTTGGTCGGCATGCTGTACCGCCGACCTTTGGTCGGCAGACCAGGAGAATACGACCGACCTGTGGCCGGTCAGAATCTACCGGTAATACCACTGGAAGATGCGGTGGTGCACTCCAAGCAGTACTCTTTTCAACGGCCCCCATTCGATCAGGCGTCGTTTCCAATCACGACGCTCAGGACGACGAGGGGCTTTTAATTCGCCCCGCAGATAGCCCAACGTGTTGGAGAGATTCATCGCCAGGGGCTCACTCACCATCAGTCGCAGCAGGCCGGCTTCATTCATCCGCCGGTCTAACTGGCGCACCTGCCCCATGGGTTTGCTCATGTCAAACGGTAAAAACTGTTGCAGCGTAGACTTGTAGGCGGTAAACTGCCAGTGCGAAGCGCCGGCAAAGGCAGTCACTCCACGATAGATAATGCGCCAGTCGCGCGTCTCGGCATAGACGCGGCGATTCTCCTCCTCGGTCTGCCCCAGGGATAGGTTGAATTCCAGAAACGTTTCCCAGGGGATGAATTGCCCCTCTTCCAATACAGCATGTTGCCGGGCCCATTCCAGGGTGGCCGTCAGAAATTGCGGAGGCGTGCGGAACGGACGCGCGGTCACCATGCCCACGTTTGGGAAAGTTTCCAGAATCTCCACCGAGCGTTGCAACCAGCCTGGCGAGAACAGCACATCGCTATCGGTATAGGCAATGATCTCGCCTGGCGCTCCGCCGAAGATCAGGTTCCAGGCCCCGCCCTTGCCCAGGTTCTTCGCCGAGAGAACCAGATACTGAATCCGCCCAGCCTCCTTCTCCTGAATGAGAAAATCTCGCACCTCCGCACAGGAGCCGTTATCAAACACCATCAGGTCAAAGGGCAGGCCGGCGGCGGTGCGCAGGGAATCCAGACACACCTGCAACACATCCAGCGACTCGGCATAATATCCGCCCAGGAAGGGGATGTAACTCAGCACAGCCACGGTGATCCGCTCTGGGCGGGCCACCTGATCCACAAATTTGGCCGGATTTTGACCTTTACGCATGGAATCCCTTTCTCCAGTGGCGCAGCCAGTTCTTCCAGCGTTTTTGCCAGCGCCGGGGGCGCACCAGGTTTTCCGCCGCCGCTTGCGGGACGAAGAACAACACCTTGCGCAGGAAAACTTCCAGTTGACGCAGCAGGCGCTGACGGGTCCAGCGCGGACGCCGTAGCGTTCCGTGGATCAATTCATGGGTGGAATCCAGGATCGTGTAACGAACATTGGCGGGGCCACCAGCCAGGCGAATGTTTTCCAGCGTATCAGGATGATCGTGATGGGAACGACCACCAGGCAGATGACCGTAATCATGATTCTGATGGATGACCATGGCCGAGGGGGTGATGTCAATCACTGGCCATCTCTGTCGGCGAGCATAGTAGATCATCCAGTTATCCCAACCGGCGCGGCCGATGGCAAAATCAGGCACCTGCTGATAGCAAGAGCGGGGAAACACAAAGAAATCCGAGCCAGCCGGCCGATGTAACTCCCCATGCCGGGCCACATGCTCACGCAACCGTTCAGCCCAACCAGACGAAAACTCCAGGGGGTGGGGAATGTCCACATCCCAGCGCCGGCCTACCAGGACGAATGGCCCCAGGCGCGGCCACACCTGCCGAATAGCCTGGAGAAAATCGGGGAGCAAGATCACATCCGCATTCAGAATGCACAGCAAGTCGCCCTGACCGACCTGGCGCGCCAGATGGATCATGGACGAGACCAGGGGGATCCCCCCAGGGGTACAGGCCACGCCAGCGAGATGACCCACTCCCAGATCGTGAGCGGCTTCGGCTATTCCTTCCTCATCACCCAATAAAAACACTTCCACATCGGGCAACAGCGCCCAGGAACGAATGGCATTTCGCTGAATGGTGATGACATGGGGGCGGGTAAACGGTTTGGGGGCCGAAAATAAAGTCAACAACGGCATAGTTCTACGGACTACGGCGATGGGGTTGAGCGCGCTCGTCCACTTCTTTGAGAGTCTTGTGACGCACAGTGGCGTTGAGCGCCTGCAGTTCAGGTTGGCGATGGACCAGATCGAGCATATCTTTCCAGGAGAAATCGTCACGCCCACCAAAACGGGCATATGCCTGGCGGGCAAAGGTCAAATCTTCCGGGGTATCTACGGTCCAGCGGTAGGTTCCATAATCGGTGGGATGATGGAGTAAGGCCACTCGAAACCCATGCTCAGAGAGGCCCTGTTCCATGTTGAAGGTAAACGGGGTGCAGTGGGAAGGCTGCCCTTGAAGGACGGGCTCCAGGCGAACCCCCTCATACAGATAGGGCATAACGTGCTCGCGCTGATGCGGTTCCCGGGCCTCGTGCCAGGCCCGCTCCAGCGCGGCAAAAGTACATGCTTCCACATCCAGACCAATCGGATAGGTGCGGCGCCACGGCGGAGGCAGGCGGTTGGTGGCAAAATCCAGCGGCCCCCCGTCGCGATGGTGCAGGAGAACCGTCACCACATCGTCAATCAGAGCCGGGTCCAGGAGTGGACAATCGGCAGTGATGCGCACCACCAGCGAGGCCATGTTTTCTCGCGCCGCCTGGTAGTAACGATCCAGCACGTCGTAGAGACTGCCTCGGGAGAAGGGAATGCCATGGGTCTGGCAGTAATCCGCCACGGGGTCGTCGGAGGCGTCCGTAGTTGTGGCGATCAGCACATCGTGAAGGGTGCGCGCCCGAATGGTGCGGTCGTAGACGCGCCGCAACATGGGTTTTCCGGCGATATCGGCCAGAATCTTGCCCGGCAGGCGGGAGGAACTCATCCGCCCCTGGATCAGAGCCACCACGCGAGGGGGCATGAGGTCAGCGCACCTCCGGCGAGGAGGTAGAAGAGGCGGCAGATTGAGCTTCCAGTTCAGCGATGCGGGCCTGCATTTGGGCCAGTTTCCCTTTGTGTTCCTCCAGGGAGGCTTTCAGTTCCTCAATCTGTTTGCGCTGACGCATACTGCTCAGGCCACTTTTGATGCGCCCTGGCAACATGACCAGCACGCCAATCAGAAAGCCCAGCCCGATGCCCAGCAACACAAACAGGGCCAGCGATCCCTCTACCTGAACGCCAAAGAAGTTGGCCGTAACCAGGGCAGGATTCTGAAGGGCAAACACAGCCGCCATAATAGCCAGAAGAAAAGCCACAATCAGAGTAATCACCATATCGCCCTCCATACATAGTAGTGTCTTTTGAGCATAACTTCTGCCCGAGAAAAACAACACCGATGATTTGTGGATAGCACAAAACATCGCCTCTGCGGCAAAAAGGTGGGTCTACCGCCGAGGTCGCAGAGTACGCAGAGGCTGATTGAACTGTGGTTCGTTGGGCAAACAGCCCGGCTGGTCAAAATGTCATCGTGGATCAGGATGACTCTCCCGTAGAAAAATGTCTTTGTTTCAGAGGGGATCAACGCGCAGTCTCCTTTATCTGGTAATTATACCCTCTCAGGAACCACTTCAGATCTGGACATATGGCGGGCGAGACGTCCGCGATCCCAGGCGGCCCTGCAGGCGGATGCGGGCTATTGGTCATTTGCGCATGGCGGCGGAGAGCGCCTGATCCAGAGAGCGGGTTTCAATCACTTCCATGCCGGAGGGATAGGGTTCGGCCTTGCGCAACGCTTTGGGTACGATCGCGACCTGAAATCCCAGTTTCTGGGCTTCGCGCAGACGGGGAACGATCTGGCCCGGCATGCGCAGTTCTCCTGCCAGGCCGATCTCGCCGATCAGCACAGCTTCGGCCCGCACCGGTCGGTCATACCAGGACGAAGCGATGGCGGCAGCCACCGCCAGATCGGCGGCCGGCTCGTCAATGCGAATTCCACCCACTACGTTGACAAAAATGTCTTGTTCGGCCAGCCTGAGTCCCACACGGCGGGTCAGTACAGCCGTGATCAGCAACAGGCGATTGAAGTCCACGCCGTTGGCGGTGCGCCGGGCGTTGCCGAATTGCGTCGGTGAGGTCAGTCCCTGAATTTCCACCAGAATCGGCCGGGTGCCTTCCATAGTGACGGCAATCGCTGACCCGGCCACGTTGATCATACGCTCTGCCAGAAAGACTTCACTCGGATTGGGCACCTCGATCAGGCCGCCTTCGCGCATTTCAAATACGCCAACTTCAGAAGTAGCCCCGAACCGATTCTTCACCGAACGCAGCAGGCGGTAAGCCTGAAACCGATCGCCCTCCAGATAGAGCACCGTGTCTACGATGTGCTCGAGCACGCGCGGGCCGGCAATGGCACCCTCTTTGGTGACATGCCCAACGACGAAGACGGTGATCCCACTCGATTTGGCCAGTTCACGCAATTGCGAAGCGCATTCACGCACTTGAGTCACCGAACCAGCCCCCGACTCCAGTTCAGGGACGTAGGTGGTCTGGATAGAATCAACGATCAACATCTCCGGTCGGAGGTCGCGCACGTGATCCAGGATCACGTTCAAATTGGTCTCGGTGACCAGGAACAGGGTCTCCGGCAGAGAGCGACGGTCCACCAGGCGCGCTGCCCGCATTTTGATTTGTTTCTCTGATTCCTCACCAGAGACGTAAAGCACTTGCCGTCCCGGGAAGGCGATCTCCATCGCCATCTGCAACATCAGAGTAGATTTGCCAATGCCCGGATCCCCGCCGATCAGGATGATCGAGCCTGGAACGATGCCTCCACCCAGAACACGGGCGAACTCGGCCATGGGTAGCGGCAGGCGGTCCTCGGCTTCGCCGGAAAGGTCGCTCAGCCGCTTCGGCACGGAACGTCCACTCAGACTGCGCCCGGTCCCCGGCCGGGCGGAGGCTTCCTCAGGTATTTGTTCTTCGATCATAGAGTTGAACGCGCCACATTGAGGGCAGCGCCCCATGTAAGTGGCCACCACCCGTCCACACTCCTGGCAGACGAAACGGGTATGAGAACGAGGCATAGATCAGGCCTTGCCGCGATGTTGTTCACACGGACACAGGGCACGCAGGTAGTGCCAGTTGTAGATGCCGTAACTGTGTCCATCCTCCCAAATGATGGAAATGGCATAGGAGCCCACGGCTTGAATATCCACCAGGCGGGTGTGGGGCGATTCGGGCAGGTTCATCTCAAACACACTCGCATCCGGCTCATCGCTCATGTACTCATGTCCGCCACGACACGAAGCACAGGGACAACCGGCGCGCAACAGGCTAAAGGGATACACGCTCACATGCCCATCGGCCCAGGTCACAGTCACTTCTCGCCTGGAACGGCTGGCAGTAATCCCAGTAGGACGGATTGACATCATTCACCTCACAGATTTATGGATAGTCTGGTCTCCCCTGAACGTGCTCACGGTGGCTTGGGAATGGGAATAGGGATCAGATAGTCGGCGGCGGCCCAGCCGGCCCGCCTTTCATCGTAAGGGGCCACCAGATACCACCAGATATACCCATCGGCCTGGCGCGGCCCATCGCGCACCTGGAACACTTCGGCTTCTTCGCCCAGGAAGAGCAGTTCCCCTTTCAGGCCAGGTTGGGCACGCAAACGCAAACCGACTCCGCCGGTGCCGTTGATCTGGACATAGCCACCGATCTCGATCAGAGCGGGTAAGGCTGTCTCAGCGTCGGGGGTGGCGGGAAGGGGAGTTGGTGAGGCCAGGGGCGTGGACGTGGGAGCCGGGATCAAAGTCAACGCCGCTGGAACCTGCCCCACAGGCGCAGACTGGCGAGCCATCCAGCCGATCAGAAGAAGCGCACTTGCGATCAGCATGCAGGCAATCAACAGCGAGAGAATCAGAACAGTAGGAGTAAACAGCCGGCGCAGATCGAGCCACATAGGAACGGGGAAATTATATCGTGTTCAGGAACAGGTTCATCCCCTGGGGTGGGACAAGCATCGAAAGAGCACGCGGTCGAACGCTCAGGACAGCCCATTGGGTGGCCGGACGTGGCTCACCATCGGTCTGCACCAGAAAAGGCGAGTCGGCTTCCACCTGCAGACTACGAAAGGGAATCCGTCGCACTTGAGTAGAATGAATGTGTCGCCCTCGCCAGAGATCATAGGCCTGGCGAAAGGCATCGGCCAGAGTATGGCCTTGAAAGAGCCAGAGATCGATCTGGCCATCATCCAGGTAAGCATGAGGGGAGAGCACCGCCAGACCACCCATGTAGTGACGGATGTTGTTGGCTACTGCCAGCAAAAAATGTCCTTCGATCTCCTGACCATCCGCCCACAGGCGCAGGTGGACACCGTTCCACTGGGAGGCTTTCCAGATGGTCGTCATGGCATAGTGGGGCACAGAAAAGAACTTTTCCACCCGAACGCGTGGCTCCACAGCGTGGACGGCCATGGCATCTAACCCCATGCCGGCCCACATCAGGAAGGGATGGTCATTGCACAGGCCTGCATCCACCAGGCGAAGCGGGGCCCGGGCCAGGAGACGGGCGCTACGCCCCAGGGCCCACCAGCGCGTCCAGGAGAAGACCGGCAGACCGAACTCCAGCGCCAGGACATTGGCTGTGCCGGCCGGCAGGATGCCCAGGGCTGTTGAAGAACCCACCAGGCCGGCTGCCACCTGACCGATGGTTCCATCGCCCCCACAGGCAAAGACCGCCGCAACACCCTCTTCAGCCGCCTGGCATGCCAGAGCCGTCGCATGTTCACCACTGCGGGTGGGGAGAATCTCGATGTGCCAGCCGGCCTCCGTCAGCGCGCGAACAGCCAACCACAAAAACGGTCTGACCGGGAATCGTCCGGCAACGGGATTGTAGATCAGCAGGCCCTGTGGCATGGAGGAAAACGCCCCCCTCAGACCTGCTCAAAACGTTCTACGGGCAGGACGAATAACGTGGCACGCTTCTCTCCCGGTTTGCCTTCACCCAAACCCTGACGCAGGACCCGAATGGCCACATCCACATCGGCATCCTCTACCCCGATCAACAGGGTGACCAAGCCTGAACGCAAAAATCCCCCGGTGGAGGCAATGCGCGTGACGCGGAAGTTTTCGTTGGTCAGGGCCTGGGTCACCCGATCGGCCTGGTGATCTTTGACAATGACAACGATCAATTTCATGGTCATAACTCCTCATAGCGTTCCACCGGCAAGAGGAACACACTGGCACCGCCCACCGTGACCGGCACCGGCGTGGGAAGAGGCAGGGGAGAACCCTCCATCGGGAAAGTCAGGTATTCCACCCGCTGCCGACAGACCTGCCGGAGCGCCTGCACGGCCGGCACTTCTTTCTCTTCAGGAAGACCGATCAGCAGGGTGGCGTTCCGTTGTCCAAGAAACCCTCCTGTGCTGGTCAGGACGGTTACCCGCGCTCCCGTGTCGGTCAGGGCGCGGACAGCGGCATCCAGGTCCTGGTCCTGCACAACAGCCAGCAGTAAATGACGGATGAGGTCGCTCATGGCTTTTGCCTTTCTGCGGGAGAATATCGTTTCGGGCAACCCCTTCTATGCCAGGCAAGAAGGATGTGGCCCTGCACAGCAAATTTCACTCCAGTGGGAAGTATACCATTTGATGATTTCAGGAGTCTGCTGAGTCCACTGCAAAAACGAACCACAGAGCATACCGAGAGCACGGAGTTTGCATAATAACCTCAGTTCGGGATAAGACATTCTGACCGCAGAGCACACAGAGAACGCAGAGAGAAAGACAAAAGAACTCTGCGATCTCAGCGATCTCAGCGATCTCTGCGGTAAAACACGGCGAGTAACGCTTATCCCGAATTCACGTTAATTTACTTTGCCTACTCTGCGATCTGGGTGGTAGAGCAAACCTTTTTGCAGTAGAGTCTTTGCTATAATCGCAGGCATCCTGGCATTTTCGGAGTTGTTCATGCTGTCACTCTCTTCGCTTTGGCTGGCTGGATTGGCCGCCGTGGCCGCCGGGGCTGTCAACGCTCTGGCCGGCGGCGGCACGCTGATCACGTTTCCTGCGTTGATCGCTTTGGGGGTATCTCCCATCAGCGCCAATGTCACCAACACCGTGGCTTTGTTGCCGGGCTATCTGGGAGGAACGCTGGCCCAGAAAGCCGATCTGGTCGGTCAGAACCGACGCCTGGTCACCCTGCTCCCGGCAGGGATCGTCGGTGGAGTGCTCGGCGGGTGGTTGCTCTTCCAGAGCGGGGAAAAACTTTTCTCGGCCCTGATCCCTTACCTGATCTTGCTGGCCTCCCTGCTCCTGGCCGCTCAAGACCCGGTCCGGGCGTGGTTGACGCGGCGGGTCGGGCAACCCCGCCAGGGGTCCAGGAAAGGAAGCGAGGGCTGGTCGTGGGTACCGGTTGGGCTGGCGTCTGTATATGGGGGGTATTTCGGCGCCGGGTTGAGTGTGATCGTCCTGGCCGCCCTGGCAGTGACTCTGGAAGATACCCTGACCCGACTCAATGCCCTGAAGCAGGCGATTGCTTTTACAGTGAACGTGGCCGCGGCGCTGTTTTTTGTTCTCTCCGGCCGGGTGATCTGGCCGCTGGCAATGGTTATGGCCATCGGCGCACTGCTGGGGGGAATCCTGGGCGGCAAGTTTGCCGGCCGGGTCCCTCCGGCGACGCTGCGCTGGACGGTGGTCACGATCGGGATCATCCTCTCCATTGTCTATTTCTTGCGATAACCCCAGGATACTATCCAGCAAAGCCTGCAGGAGGAACGATGACTCTGGACGAAGCCATTCAAAACGTTTCGACGATCATTCGCAGTGTTTGTGCCAGTGCCGAGATTCGGGTGGTCAAAGTCTCTGAGGAGGAGGCCCGCCTGACCGTGCTGGCACCGGGCGGAGACGTGACCGCCATCAAGGATGCCGTCTTTCAACCTGTGCTCGATTTGCTGAAGGAGAACCTGGACTTGCAGGTGCTGGTCTACGATAAGGATGCGCCACCGCCGAAAGGAGAGTAGCGTTTTCAGGGGAATATAAGACAATTCTACAAAATCTACATTGACTGGTTGGTGCGTTTCCATCACAATTTGCCCCGAAAATCTCTAAAATCTACATAGGGGCAAAGGATGTTTCTTAAACGTGTTCAACTTGGCCTGATCCACACCGCTGTGGCGATGACACTGGTGCCGATCAACAGCACCCTGAACCGGGTGATGATCTATGAACTGGGGCTTTCTCGAACCCTGGTGACGGTACTGGCGATTGCTCCCTATTTGCTGGCCCCGCTTCAGATGTGGATCGGTTCGTTTTCTGATCGTCATCCGATCCTGGGGTATCGTCGCACACCGTTCATTGTGCTCGGCCTGATCTTGTGTGCCCTGGGGGTGACGATCTCCCCTCGGATCGCTGTGTTGCTCCACCAGGATTTCAGTCTGGGATTGCTGGTGGCTGTGCTGGCCTTTGGAGCCTGGGGAATGGGCTACAATTTTTCGGCGGTTTCTTATCTCTCCCTGGCTTCGGAGCTCTCTGGCGAGCAGGGACGCAGTCGCACCCTGGCGGTGATGTTTACCATGATGATCCTGGGAATTATCGGGACGGGCATCGCCCTGAGCCGCCTGGTACCGACGTATGTGCCCGAGGCCCTCGAACGGGGCTTTGCCATCGTCGCCGCTTCAGCCCTGACCCTGGGCCTGATCGGCCTGATCCGGCTGGAACCCCGCTCGGAGCAGATCGTCGCCCCGGCGACAGGCCCTAGACGCTATCGGGTGCGCGAGATGACGGCTGTCATCACAGCCAATCCGGTGGCGCGGGTGTTCTTTGGGTACCTGTGGCTGTTGCTGGCCGCCCTGCTCGGCCAGGATGTGTTGCTGGAGCCCTTCGGTGCCCAGGCCTTCGGGATGGACCTGGAGCAGACCTCGCGCTTCGTCTCCATCAGCGGCACGTTTACCCTGCTGGCTTTTGCTCTGGCCGGCGCCCTGGAGGGATGGGTAGCCAAACGCACCCTGGCTCAAACCGGTAACCTGACCGCCCTGGCAGGGTTTGTGACCATTCTGGGCAGCGGCCTTCTGGGACAGGCAGGGATGTTCTATCTGGGCCTGGTTTTGCTCGGTCTTGGGATCGGTCTCTCCACAATATCTAACCTGTCGCTGATGTTTGATCTGACCGTGCCGGAACAGGTTGGCCTGTATATCGGCGCCTGGGGATTCTCCAATGGCCTGTCGCGGTTGACTGGTCTGTTCCTGGCCGGCGTGGTGGCTGATCTGGGCGCCTCCTGGACGGGATCGGCGCTGACCGGTTACCTGATCGTGTTTGGGATCGAAGCCGCCATGATCCTGACGGCCGCCCTGTTGCTCTTGCGAATTGACGTGGGCACCTTCCGTCAGCGCGCTTCAGAATTGAGCCTGGCTGAGAAAGCCGCCTTGGCTTCCGACTAAACTGCTTCAGCAAAGCAGAAGGCTTCCGGGTTGCCTTTCTGGATGGTTGGCCTGCCTCCGCGCTCCAAAGGACCGCATGAATGACCTGATCTCTCTCAAAGAGGCCGCTTTGATCCTGGGAGTCCACCCCAACACCGTGCGGGTGTGGACCAACAAGGGCATTCTCCCCGCGTTTCGCACACCGGGCGGTCACCGCCGTTATCGCCGCAGCGACGTGGAATTGTGGGCGGAACATGCCCGCCGGGGTGGGTTGGAGCCTGAGGCGATGATGCAGTCGGTCGTACGGCGTGTGCGTATGCGGATTGCGGAAGGTCAACTGGAAAGCCAGGGCTGGTATCGTAAACTGGATGCAGAGGCCCGTCTGCATTACCGCCAGAGTGCGCATGCGCTGTTCCAGGGGTTGCTGGGGTTTCTTTCTACCCATGGCGGAAATGCTTCATCAGAGGCACATGCCATCGGTTTTGAATATGCCTCCCGGGCCCGTCGTTATGGCTTGAGTTACGTCGAAGCCGCTCAGGCCTTCCTGTTCTTTCGGAATACGCTGATTGAGTCGGTGGCAATGGCCTATCGCCAGGCCAACGTGCCGTTCGACGATATGCTCCATCGGATGCACGCCTTCACCGATGACATTCTGATCAGCCTGCTGGACACCTATCAACGGCTGGAGAGGACGTAAGCCATCGTGGCCCACAGGACAGGCTTCAACCTGTTCACAGGCAGAACCAGGCCTGCCGACAGATAGGGGTAGATCGTTGAAACATTTGCCATTTCCCCCAAGAGGCAGTACAATGCGGTTCGCATTCCCTATCGGGCTCTGCTTTCGATGACCAGGCTTAGCGTGGCAAAGCAGGCCAGAACTGGCTATTCAAATCGGTTGACGGCCCTTTGCCCAACTTCATGACTCTATTGCAAAACCCTTCACCGCCGAGAACGCGGAGAGCGCAGAGCCGAAAAGGTCAAAATCCGCACCGAACATACCGCTTCTAAAAAAGCCAAAATCTCTGCGTTCTCTGCGCACTCTGCGGTGAAATCACTTTTTGGCAGTGAAGTCATCAATGCGATCTATTTATGGATGCGAACTGAAGGAGCGCGAGACGCTCTCCTCAAACAGGAGGAGTCTGGCGCTCCCTGAGTTCGGGGAGGGAACTTTGGCTACTTTGCGCAATTCGGCCGAGGAGGTTTGCGCCGTTCAAACCCTGATCGAACGATTGAACCTGCCGGTCAAAAACATTACCCTGTTTTTGCGTGCCTTTACCCATCGTTCTTACGTCAACGAACATACCCCGGGCACAGAAGATAACGAGCGTCTGGAATTCCTGGGTGACGCCGTGCTGGATTTTGTGGTGGCCGACTGGGTCTATCACCACTTTCCGGAAATGGAGGAAGGGGAACTGACCCGCCTGCGCGCCGCTCTGGTGCGCACCGATACCCTGGCTGCCTTTGCGCGACGGTTGGATTTCGGCTCCGCCCTGCGCCTGGGACGGGGAGAGCTGGCCTCGGGTGGCCGTCAACGCGACAATATTTTGTGCGGGGCCTTTGAAGCATTTATCGGCGCGCTGTATCTGGACAGCGGAATTCCGGCAGTAGTCGAATTCTTGCGTCCCCTGCTCGAAGAAACCCAAGCGCGCATTCTGGCCCAGCCCGACCTGGCCGATCCCAAATCGCGCCTGCAGGAATGGAGTCAGGGACAAAAACAAGGCGCACCGATCTATGTGGTAGTTGAGCAGAGTGGCCCGGAACACGCGCGTATCTTCGAAGTTGAAGTGCGTTTGAAGGATCAACCCCTGGGGCGCGGCCGTGGAACCAGCAAAGCCCTGGCCGAACAAGAAGCCGCCCGAGCCGCCTTGCGGACTCTGGGCCTGGAATAAGTTCCCCTGCTCAAGGATCTACCATGCCACTACGGATCAAATCCCTCGAACTACATGGCTATAAAACCTTCGCTTCCCGAACCGAATTCCAATTCGCTGAAGGGATTACCGCCATCGTCGGTCCCAACGGTTCGGGCAAATCCAACATTGCCGATGCGCTGCGTTGGGTGTTAGGAGAGCAATCCTATAGCCTGTTGCGCGGCAAGAAAACCGAAGACATGATCTTCGCTGGCTCCGAACAACGTCCACGGGCGGGCATGGCCTCAGTGACCGTCGTCTTTGATAACTCCACCGGCTGGTTGCCTGTGGACTTTTCAGAGGTGGCCATCACCCGCCGCGCCTATCGCGATGGACGCAACGAATACCTGCTCAACGATCAACTGGTTCGCCTGCGCGACATCAATGAATTGCTGGCCGCCGCCGGCTTGAGCGAGCGAACCTATACCATCATCGGCCAGGGTCTGGTAGATGCCTCGTTGGCGCTGCGCGCCGACGAGCGCAGACGCCTCTTTGAAGAGGCCGCTGGAATTGGCCTGTATCGTAGCCGCCGTGAAGAAGCCCTGCGTCGTCTGGAGGCCACCCAACGCAATTTGGAACGCGTGCTCGACATTCTGGCCGAACTGGAGCCACGCCTGAAGTCTCTGGAGCGTCAGGCCCGCCGGGCCGCTGAATATGCCCAGGCCCAGGCCGATCTCAAAGTCCTGTTGCGGGAGTGGTATGGCTACCACTGGCATTGCGCACAAGAAGAACTCAGCCAGGCCTACCTGACCCTGCAGGCCGAGGAAGCACGCCTGCTTCAGGCCCGCCAGGCCTATGCTCGCCTGCAAAACGAACTGGCCCAATTCCGTACCCAAACGGCAGAGCAACGTTCCCGCTGGAACGCACAATTGCGCGAAGCCTCTGAATGTTATGCCAGAAAAGAAGCCGTCAGCCGGGAACTGGCCGTTCTGGAAGAACGCCTCCGTTCCCTGAAAGGCATGCGCCAATCCCTGCTGACCGATCAGGAGCGGCTGGCTGGCGAAGAGGCCATGGCTCAGGCGCGGCTGGTCGAAACAGAGCAGGAAGTGCAGCACCGGCAACAGGAACAGCAAGAAGCCCAGGAGCAACTCAAGGCCGCCCGTGCCGCCCTGCAAGAGCGCCAGCGAGAACGCTCGGCCCTCGAAGATCAACTTGCCCAGGCCCGTGCGCGCTGGGAGGGATACCAGGAAAAGCGCGCCGAAGTCCAGGCCCGGCTGGATGAACTCACCCAACGCATTCAACTACAGACCACGGCTCTGCAAACCACCCTGGAAGAACTTGACTCGCTGGAACAGACATTTGCCCACACAGAAGAACGCTGGAAGGAAACCCATCTAACCCGTCAGCGCGTGGAAGCCGACTTCGCCGCCCTGGAAAAGCGTCTTGACCAGAGCCGGGCGGCCGTGGAAAAGATGGCCGCAGCGGTGCGGGAGCAGACCCGGGCTTACGATGCGCGCGTGGCCGAGCAGGCGCGCCTGCAGGCCCAGTTAGATATTCTGGAACAAGCCGAGTCCACCCTGGCAGGCTATGCCGAAGGGGTGCGAATGCTCCTGGAGGCGGCCCGAGGCTCCCGTTTGCAGGTTCACGGCGCGCTGAGCGCCATGATCGAAGTGCCCGCCGAATTCGAGACCGCCATCGCCGCTGCCCTGGGAGAAGCCCTGGATGCCGTTTTGCTGCCCCGCCAGGTCCTGGAACAGGCCCTGAACCTGCTGGAACAGGGCGAAGGGCGAGCCGCCATGGTGTTGCTGGATCATCACGCCCGGCCGCCGCGTCTGGAAGCCCCTCCCGATGCGGATTGCCTGGGCAATGCCGCGGCTCTAGTTCGAGCGCCTCAGGAACTGGCCTGGGTGGTGGACGCCCTGCTGGGCGACACCCTGATCGTGAAGCACCGAGAAGCGGCACAACGTCTGCTGGCAAACGTTCCCGACTCCGCCCGCCTGGTGACCCTGACCGGCGAGGTCTTCCGTCCGAACGGCGTGATCCTGGGTGGAAAACCGCCTCATTCCGGGACCCTGGGCCGGCTTCGCCACCGACGAGAGATTCAACAATCCCTAGAGGGTTTACGCCACCAGCTCTCCCTGCTGGAAGCCGACCTGAAAAACTTGAATCGTCTGCTCGAGGAAGGGCGAAAACAACAATCGCTGGCCGAGGCCGAGGTGCGTCGCATGCGGTTGCATCTGGAGGCCACACGCAAAGCCGAACAGGAGGCGGTGCTGGCCCTGGAAACCGCGCGCGGGCAACTGGAGGTCGCCCACCACCGCGTGGATATGTTGAAACAGGAAATTGCCGCCGCGGAACAGGAGCGTCAAAACCTGATCGGCACCCGACTGGAGGTGGAGGTGGGCCTGTCGGTCTCACAAAACGATGTGCGCACTCTCACCTCCCAGATCGCCACCCTGGCCCTGGAGGAAATGCAGGAGCAGGTGGCCTACTGGAGCACACGGCTGGCCGTGGCACAAAGCGCGTTGAACGAGGCTGTGAATCGTCGCCAGGAGCGGGCGGCTGCGCTAGCACGACTGCAGAATCAACGCCTGGAGGTAAAACAACGCTTGGAGCAGATCGATCAGGCCGTGGGGGAGTTAGAAGCGCAGATCGCCACTTTACGGGAGCAGGAGTCCGCTCTGGCTGAGCAGATCGAGTCCCTCAATCGCCTGATCGAGCCGGCCGGGAAAGCGTTAGAAGCCCTGGAGCGTCAGGAACAGGCCTATCAGGCCCGTGAAAGCGAGGCCCAGCGGGCCCTGGCCAATGCCGAGCGGTCACTGGCTCAGGTGCAACTGGAAGTGACACGCCGACAGGAAGCCCTGGCTTCCTTGCGTCAGCGCATTGAGGATGATTTCGGCCTGGTGCAGTTCGATTATCGCGAACACATCTCCGGGCCGGTGCCATTGCCGCTGGAAGGCATGGTGGAGCAATTGCCAGTGGTGACCACCCTGGCGCCCGATCTGGAAGAGCAACTGACTCGCGCTCGTCAACAAGTGCGTCGCATGGGCGCCGTCAACCCAGATGCCCAGCAGGAGTATGAAGCAGAATTACAACGATTTGGCTTTCTCAAAGAACAGGTGGCTGATTTGCAAAAGGCTGAAGCCGATTTGCGCCAGGTGATCGCCGAACTGGATGAATTGACCCGCCGCGCCTTCCAGCAGACCTTTGAGCGGGTCGCGGAGGAGTTTCGCCACATCTTTGTGCGTCTGTTTGGCGGAGGATCGGCACGTCTGACGTTGACCGAGCCGGAGAATCTGGTGGAAAGCGGGATCGAGATCGAAGCGCGCCTGCCGGGTCGTCGCGAGCAGAGCCTGGCGCTGCTTTCCGGAGGGGAGCGATCCCTGACGGCCCTTGCCCTGGTATTTGCCCTGCTCAAGGTATCCCCCACCCCGGTCTGTGTGATGGATGAGGTGGATGCAATGCTGGATGAGGCCAATGTGGGCCGTTTTCGCGATCTGCTCAAAGAGTTGAGCCGCGAGACCCAGTTCGTGGTCATCACCCACAACCGCAATACGGTGCAGGTGGCCGATGTCATCTATGGCATCACCATGGGGCGCGACTCAGCCAGCCAGGTGATCAGCCTAAGGTTGGATGAGATCACCGACGAGATGATAGGACAGGGCAACTAATCGGAGCGCTGCCTCTGAGCCAGTGCGATCGCCCCCAGACTGCCTGAGAGATCGCCCAAGGCCGGTGGGACGATATAATCCTCAATCTGGTTCACCAAGACAGGATGACGAAGATAACCGTTAAGCAGGGTTTGCACCTGGCGTCGGATGCGCGGGAACAGGTGGGCCCGCTGCATCACACCGCCGCCTAAGACGATCTTCTCAGGGGCCAGGGTAAGGATGTAATTGACCAGCGCCTGGGCGATATAACCGGCTTCTACTTCCCAGAAGGGATGATCATCAGGCACTGTCTCACCCTGTTCGCCGAAACGAGCCCGAATGGCTGGCCCACTGGCCAATCCTTCAAAACAATCCCCGTGAAAAGGGCAATTGCCAGCGAAAGAATCAGACGGATGACGGGGCAGGCGGATGTGTCCCATTTCCAGGGGCAGCAATCCGACAAACGGTTGGCCATTCAGGATCACCCCACCGCCAATGCCGGTGCCCACGGTCAGATAGAGCAGGGGGTTGCATCCCTGGCCAGCCCCCCAGGTCCATTCGCCCAGGGCGGCCCCACTCACATCCATGGTGATCACCGCCTGCACTCCCAGCGCCCGCTGCAAGGTGCCGAGCACATCGGTATGCCCCCACTGCGGCTTGGGTGTGGTGGTGATATAACCATACGTGGGCGACCCGGGCGTCAGGTCAAGCGGGCCGAAACAGGCGATCCCCAGTTCGCTCAATTGGCCCGCCTCTACAAAGGGACGGAAGAAAACGATGACCTGTTCCAGCGTTTCGGCCGGCGTGGTCGTGGGGATGCGAGTTTGCGCCAGGATGCGATCCGGCCCTTCGGCAACCAGGCAGATAAATTTGGTGCCTCCGGCTTCGATCCCACCTGCCAGCCGACTTATTGGACGTGGATCAGAACCTTCCCTTCCTGCCACAGTTCCTCCAGACGGTAGTAATCGCGTTGATCGGGGGAGAAAAGATGAACGACCACATCGCCAAAATCCAGGACGACCCAGCCTTCGCGGGCCTCACCTTCCACACGGCCGCGCTTGTGATGCTTTTTGCGGATGGTTTCCAGCACCGAGTCGGCCAGGGCGTCGAGCATGCGGTCGCTGGTTCCGGTGCACAGGACGAAATAGTCAGTGAACGAGGCCAGGCCTTTGAGGTCAAGCAACAGGATGTCTTCCCCCTTTTTATCCTCCAGAGCAGCAACGATAGAGCGAGCAAGTTCCAGCGCGTTCAGAGCGTCACCTCCTGAATTGATTGAGCGTGGGCAGGCATGCTGATCGAAACGGGTTTAGAGGGAGGCAAGGCATAACTGGTCAGACTACACGTAAGGAGGCCGAGAATAAGCGCGTGTATTCTGCCCCACCGGGCTTGAGATCGCTCTTATAGAGGTGTATGGCGGTCACAAAGGTGGTTCCCAGCGAACCGATGGTTGTGTTTTCCAGAACAGTGCGGATTCTTTGCCGATCAGCGATCGGCAAGGGTTGGCGTACACGTCCAATCGTCAGATGAGGGGAGAACGGGCGCGGTTCGGCCTCATATCCAAGACGAACCGCTGCCGCCTCGATCCCCCGTTGCAGGGAAGCCAACGCCGGAGAAGCCTGAATTCCAACCCAGATCACGCGCGCCTGCCGTGGGCTGGGAAATGCACCCAGCCCGCCGATCTCGATCGGGAAAGGGACATGGCCCTGGGCTTCGGCTGCCAACATATCGGCAAGCAGGGCCACGTTGTTCGAAGAGACCTCGCCGATGAATTTCAGCGTCAAATGCAGGTTTTCAAGCGGCACCCAGCGGATCCGTTCCGAACCGAGGTCCTGGCGTAGAGACGCCGTTTGTTCGTAGATGGCTTGTCGTATGGAAAGGGGGATTTCAATCGCGATGAAGATGCGCAGCAAAGGCATGGTCAGGCAGAATGTATCAAACGTTCGACGGCTTGTTTAAGTTCCAGATAGCCCACTGGCTTGGTGAGATAGAGGGACGCCCCTGCTTCCATGCCGGCGCGGATATCACCGGGCATACTTTTGGCTGAGACGATAATGACAGGAATGTGTTCAAACTCTGGTTCGCGACGCATGAAGCGCAGCACCTCCAGCCCTGATATGTCGGGCATCATCAGGTCCAGGATGACGATGTCGGGCTTCTGCTGACGGAGAGTCTGAATGGCCAGGGCGCTGTTGAATGTCTTGATGACGCGAAAACCGTTCACGCGCATCATCTCAGCGAACAATTCAGCCGCATCAGGCTCATCTTCCACGATCAAAACGGTTTTCGGTTCGTCAGACATGGTGTGTCAAACATAGCATAAGACAGGCGAAATGACAAGGGCGTTTGTGAGACCAGCAGGGCTTTTCAAAGATTTAATGTTCTATCTCTTTTTGTACCGCCAGGCTTTGCCTGGCAGTGTGCCAACCATAGGTCGGCGGTACAATTTTATGTTACTGAGAGTCACAGCAACTGTAAGAAAGGCCCAAAGATTAGAATTTTGAAAAGCCCTATGAGACCAGCCAATTTCAAGAGGTGTCAGGTCAAAAAAAGGTATTCCCCGCAACTTCCATAGAGGTGCGTGCATTTTCCTGGTCTGGTGAGATTGGCAGTTTCGCGGCAAGTGTTGGTGAACGCACAGTGCACCAGTTTTTATCAGCGCCGTTTTTATGATGGATTTTCTCGCTCTTCCTGAATTTTGATTAATACGTCGAGCAGTGCCTCATACTCATCGCAGCACGATGAGCAGGTTTCCAGATGATGGTGGACGAAGGGCATCAGGCGGGCCACGTCTTCTTTGCGAATTTCCATCTCGGCATATTGGTCCAACACATCAAAGACCTGTTCGCAGTCGGGTTCGCAGGATTCGAGGAAGCGAATCAGGGCAAGAATAGAGGCGTCGGGCAAGTCCATATCGGTGTGTTCCATAGCAGGGGATGCTTTTCGCTTTCGGGACGGAAGCAAATATTTTAATTTCATGCTCATATTCTCTTTCGTTGACGCAGGTCAGAGCAAGTTTCTTACCCCGCTTCAAAAGCGGTCAGGATTTCTTGGGCCGATAGACCCTCGCGTGCCAGGCGGCGTTTCAGGCGGCTTCGGGCATCATGGAGGAGTTTGTACAGGGCATTACGGTTGGTGTTCAGGCGACGCGCCACCTCTTCGATAGGAATGCCCTGCACACCCAGGTAGATCAGCGCCTGACGTTGACGTTCGGTCAATTCCTCAAGAATAATGCGACGAACCCGCTGGAGCATATCGGCGCGCTCCAGAGAGGTCTCTGGTCCGGCATCAGGGTCCTCCAGCAGCGATTCAGGGGTCAAACTCTCTTCGTTATCCACTATTTCGTCCAGCGAGGAGTCACGCCAGCGTTTTCGTCGCAATTCGGAGAGAGCGATGCGGATAGCGATCTTATGCGCCCAGGTCGTAAATTGGCTGCGTCCCTCGAACGAATCCAATCGCTCCAGGATGCGCAGCAGCGTCTCCTGAGTGACCTCTTCGATCAGGAACTCGAACTGAGGCTCGCTGGGAGAGATCCAGTGCGAGAGAGCGTAGGGCAAACCCTTGACAAGGATGGTGCGCAGGTCTTCCAGCGCGGCATCTCGCTCTGGTCCCTGGCTCTTCAGGGCTTTCAGCCATTCCTGGTTGGTTCGGGTGGACATGGGATGATTATAACGCGAGAGCAGGAGAAACAAAACAGGTCATCCGCCGATGACCTGCCTGGTGGGCGCGGAGGGACTCGAACCCCCGACCTCATCAATGTGAGTGATGCGCTCTAACCGGCTGAGCTACGCGCCCGATGGAAGTTATTATAGCCCAACCTGGCGAGTTTGGCAAGGATGTGTGTTCTTCGTTTCTTCCGTTTTCAATGGGTTTGCGGGTTTCATAGGCTGGTGTTCTGGTTCTGGCGAACTGAGCCTCAGCCTCGCCGGTCAACATCAGCGTGCCCTTAACACATTCAGGGCACGCTTTGCCAGGCCAGATATGCGCATTCGGGCCGCGGTTTCACAAGCCTGCCAGAGGTTTACTTTCCCTTCCATTGGGGTTTGCGCTTCTCGATAAATGCCCGCATGCCCTCTTTTTGATCCTCCGTAGCAAACAGGCTGTAGAATGCTTGGCGCTCTTCGGCCAGGGCCTCGTGCAGGGGACGTTCATAGGCCTGGTTGATCAGATGTTTGGCGGTTCGCACCGCCAGGGGAGCGCGAGAAGCAATTTCTTCGGCCAGTTTCAGAGCCTCATCGAGATACGACTCGACCGGAACGACGCGATTGACCAGCCCCAGATTCAGGGCTTCCTGGGCCGATAGGGTGCGGTTGTTGAGGATCATCTCCATAGCCAGGGCTTTGCCGACGACGCGCGGCAGGCGTTGGGTGCCGCCCGCGCCGGGAATGACGCCGATGGTGATCTCCGGCTGGCCGAATCGGGCTGTTTCTGAAGCAACGATCATATCGCACGAGAGAGCCAGTTCACAGCCCCCACCCAGTGCCCAACCGGAGACCGCGGCGATCACCGGTTTCTGGACGTGGCGAATGCGATCGAATTGGGCGATCGGGTCGGCGGTCTGCATCTCCTCCATCGTTTTCTCAGCCATTTCCTTGATGTCGGCGCCGGCGGCAAAGGCCCTGGGGTTGCCGGTGATGACCATAGCCCCCACAGCATCGTCCTGGTCAAAGGCCTGGAGTGCGTCCATCAACTCACGCATCAGCGTGTGATTGAGAGCGTTCATCGCTTCCGGGCGGTTGAGGGTGATCAATCCTACCCGTCCACGCACCTCGGTGAGAATGGTTGTATAGGTCATGGTTCTTCTCCTGGTGGGGATGGGCACATTGTACTCAAGATGTGAGAGAGAGTGTAGGAAACATACAGATTTTGAATGGCAAAGTTGGTCCGAACCCAGAAGGTAACATGTACCACCAGCCTAAGATACCTCAGTTCGGGATAAGAAATTCTGACCGCAGAGCACGCGGAGAACGCAGAGAGAAAGACAAAGGAACTCTGCGATCTGAGCGATCTCTGCGGTAAAAAACGGCGAGTAACGCTTATCCCGAATTCACGTTCTTTATATATTTTTGGATGCAATTACGCCGATCAACTCGAACGCGACATTCAGCCGCGTAGAAGCAGGCAGGACGTAATTCAGTTTTTCAAAACCAATTACGTTCCCGTCTTTGTCTTTCATCAAGATAATCTCATCGCCAGTTTCTTCCGCGACGGCTTCGTCCTGGGGATTGCCAAACCAGACAGTCAGCGTATTGCCTTGCTGGTCGTAATAAACTTTTACTTGCGCCATATTCGTACTCCTTCTTTCACCGCGTCGGTGGGATAAGCGGTAATCAGAAAACCCTCGCCATCCAGCCGTTTCGTCACTGCGCAGACCCACCTGCCGATTCGTTCAGGCTTGTAGAAAAGATAAACGCTCGGGTCTTTCTTGCTCAAACGGATTTCGTCGGGGTTTTGCAGGACATTTCGAACATCAGCCTCGCTCCAAGCATGACAGGATGCTTGACGGTTGCAATCACGTTCCAGTACTCAACCGTCACGCGGATGCGAAACCCAAGCGGCGTTTCGACCTCAAAAAGAACTTCATTGTTGTCTGTCATTGGCTATTTTATATCACAAAATCACGCTGCGCGGACGCCGCGCCCTCATTGGCGCATTCGTGAAATATTCGTGGACGGGATTTTCAACGGACAAACCAAAAGGCTTGTCCTGCGGGGCAATCGTGTCGCCATTCGCGCATTCGTGAAATATGCGTGGATGGCATTTTTCAGCGGACAAGCCAAAGGCTTGTCCTACGGCAACGGCAGGTTGGGACACCCGCGAAACACCCATCAACGAATTTCTTCAACGAATAAACGAATGCGCTCTGCCCCTCCACTCGTTCATTCGTTCCCTATTCGTTTCATTCGTGGACTGGTTTTCCTAACCCCTACGGCAGCGGCAGGTTGGGACACCCGCGAAATACCCATCAACGAATTTCTTCAACGAATAAACGAATGCGCTCTGCCCCCCCATTCGTTCATTCGTTCCCTATTCGTTTCATTCGTGGACGGGCTTTCCCAACCCCTACGGCAGCGGCAGGTTGGGACGCCCGCGAAATACCCATCAACGAATTTCTTCAACGAATAAACGAATGCCCTCTGCCCCCCCATTCGTTCATTCGTTCCCTATTCGTTTCATTCGTGGACGGGTTTTCCTAACCCCTACGGCAGCGGCAGGTTGGGACACACCGCCTGATAGGGCAGCAAATCGCCGATGTACTGCGCCCATTCCTCACGGGTCAGGTTGCGGGAGACCCGCGCGCAGGCATCCGCAATCAGGTCTTCCGGGCGGTAAACGGCGATAATGATGGTGCCATCCCAACTCCCGCTGGCTACATAGCGTCCGTCTGGGCTGAAAGCAACCGACCATACCTCGTCCTCATGCGTCATGCGGCTGACTTCGCGCCCGGTCGCCGCCTCCCAGACCCGCGCCGTGCCATCCGCCCTCCCGCTCACCACCCAGCGCCCGTCCGGGCTGAAGGCAACCGAGTACACCCAATCGTCGTGCGTCATGCGTGCCACCAGGGGCGGCAAGGTATGTTCCTGTAAGACCTGCGCCGCCTGCCGGTTGGGATACAGGCGCATGGAATGCGCCGCCAGGCGCAGGGCGTCGGGCTGGTCGGAGCCGCGCTTGATGAAGATTTCCAGCGCCTCGGCGGACATCTGGCGCGCCAGCGTCACCCGCGCCTGCTCCTGCGCCACGCGGCTTTGCCAGAAGCCAAACCCGCTCAGGAGCAGAAAGGCCAGCGCCGCGCTCAGGGCGGCGGTCACCGTCCAGCGCAGGCGGCGCTCGCGGGCGCGGCGTTCGCTTTCCTGCAATTTGCGGCAGGCGGCGAGATACGCTTCCTCCAGCAGGCTGAGGCGCAGGATGGGATGGGCGCGCAGGCTCAGGGCGTCTTCCAATCGCCCGGCGCGATGCACCAGATAGGCCGGGTCGCGTCCGCTGCGCTCCCACTCGGCGGCGGCCGCGGTCACCCCGCGCAGGGCGCGCAGGGCGGCGCGGTCTTCATCCTCCCAGCGGCGCAGGGTCTCCCACTCACGGATGAGGGCTTCGTGCGCCACCTCCACCCCCTCGGCGGCGGTCGTCAGCAGGCGGGCGTCGGTCAGGGTGCGCAGCAGGCGGCGCAGGGACTCGGCGTCGGCGCCCTCCGCCGTCAGTTCCTCCAGAGAAGCGCGGCGGCGGGTATCCGGCGCGCCCTCGCCCAGTTCGGTCAGGCGCAGGAAGAGCGCCCGCGCCAGGGCGCGCTCGCGCTCGTTCAGCCCCCCATACACCCCTTCGGCGGTGCGGGCAATGGCTTGCTTCACCCCGCCCGCTTCGGCGTAGCCCTGCAGGGTGAGCGTGCGCCCGCGGCGGCGCTTCCAGGTCTCTAGCAGGGCGTGCGAGAGCAGCGGCAGCGCGCCAGGCTCCTCGCCCACGTCGTTCAGTATCAGGTCCGCCAGCCCCGCCCGCGCCAGGGACGACTTGCCGCCCCCCGAAGCGCCCACAATCGCCAGCAGGGGTTCGCGGCTCAAGCGGTCGAGCAGGGCGCGGGTCAGCGCCTCGCGCCCGAAAAACGGCGGGGCGTCGTCCACGTCGAAGTACAGCAGCCCCTGGTAGGGCGATTCGCCGGGGGCAGGTTCTTCCGCGGGCGTTTCGGGCTGGAGCAGGGCGCGGGCTTCGGCGGTGAGGGTGACGGTGTTGCCGCTGCCGATGAGGATAATCGAGCCGGTGGCATCGCCGCCAATCGAAATCTCGCCGCGCGTCAACGCCTGGCGCAGGGACTCCAGGTCTTCGGAGGTGGCGCGGCCTTCGAGCAAACGCGGCAGGGCAGAGGAGGGATCGGGCATGGGCGATATTTAAGAACGCTGTATTAAAATATCACACGCCGATGTAGCACATACACACCCCCATCGCGCCCTAAACAAGGAGCACACAGGCTCAGCCGGCATTTCGCCGAACCGGTCTGGCGATGGAGCCGGCCGGAGGCCAAAACCCCATCAGACAATCAGCCGGCCCTCCCCTGGACGACCGGCTGATTCCCTTCCCTACCCGCCAATGATTGGTCGGCGCGTCAGGCCAGGGTTTCCTGGCCTTGTTTGCTGGCGGGCACAGTCTCACCTGTCAAAAAGGTCAGGGTGTTCTGTTCCGGGTCCACGTCAATCCAGATGTGCATCCCTGAAGAGATCTGGCCGGAGAGCAGTTTCATCGAGAGCGGGTTCTCCACGTGTTTCTGCAGCGCCCGGCGCAGGGGTCGCGCGCCGAAGGTGGGATCGTAACCCTCTCTGGCCAGCCAGGTGCGCGCCGCATCAGAAAGTTGCACGGTGAGCCTGTAGTCGCTCAAGCGTTCCTGAATCTCTTTCATCTGCAGGTCAACGATCTTCTCCATATCCTGCAACGAAAGCGGCGAGAAAATGATGATCTCGTCAATGCGGTTCAGGAACTCCGGTCGGAAGGTGGACTTGAGCGCCTTCTCGATCTTGTCTTTGGCCTCGCGGTCCTCGTCGGTCTCGGTATTGCTCACAAAGCCAAGCGTGCCGCCGCGGCGGACAAACTCCGTACCCAGGTTGGAGGTCATGATGATCACGGTGTTGCGAAAATCTACCACGTTGCCCTGACCATCGGTCATGCGACCATCATCGAGGATCTGCAGCAGGGCGTTCCACACTTCGGGGTGGGCCTTCTCGATCTCATCGAACAGGAGAACCCGATAAGGGCGCCGACGCACCGCTTCGGTGAGTTGACCGCCCTCCTCGTAGCCCACATAACCGGGCGGCGCGCCGAACAGGCGCGAGACCGTATGCTGCTCACGATACTCAGACATGTCAATCCGCACCAGGGCATCCTCATCATCGAACAGGAACCAAGCCAGGGCTTTGGCCAGTTCGGTCTTGCCCACCCCGGAGGGGCCAATAAAGATAAATGACCCGATCGGCCGCCTGGGGTCTTTCAACCCAGCCCGAGCCCGGCGGATGGCGTCTGAGATGGCCCGGATAGCCGCGTCCTGGCCGATGATCCGCTCATGCAGGCGTTCTTCCATGTGCAGCAGTTTTTCGGCCTCGGTTTCCATCATTTGGCTGACCGGAATTCCAGTCCACTGATGGACGACTGCGGCGATATCATCCACATCCACCACTTCGTCCAGGTGATGCTCATTCTCCCATTGATCGCGCAATTCGTTGAATTTCTGCTCCAGGCGCAGGCGTTCGGCTTTTTTCTGAGCCGCCCGTTCGTAATCCCGGGCCAGGCCGGCCTGCTCCTCTTCAGCCCGCAGGCGCTCGATCTCGTTCTTCATGGCCTTCAACTCCGGCGGCAGGGAATATAAGGCCACTCGCAACTTGGCGGCGGCTTCGTCAATCAGATCGATCGCTTTATCGGGTAGCCGCCGATCGGTGACGTATCGATCCGCCAGGCGCGCCGCCGCTTCCAGAGCCGCATCGGAGAAATGCACCTTGTGATGGGCCTCATAGCGATCGCGCAGGCCTTTGAGCATCTGGATCGTCTCTTCAACGCTGGGCTCCCCCACATAAATCGGCGCAAAACGACGCTCCAGGGCCGCATCTTTTTCGATGTACTTGTGGTACTCATCCAGAGTGGTGGCGCCAATGCATTGCAATTCACCACGCGCCAGAGCCGGTTTGAGCATATTGCTGGCATCAATCGCGCCCTGGGCCGCCCCGGCGCCAACCACGGTGTGCAATTCGTCAATCATCAAGATGATCTCTCCCCGCGAGCGCTGCACCTCTTCAATGACCGCTTTCAGGCGTTCCTCAAAATCGCCGCGGAAGCGTGAACCGGCCACCATCGCTCCCAGGTCCAGCGCAACCACTCGCTTTCCGGCCAGAATCTCCGGCACATCGTTGTTGGCGATCTTCTGGGCCAGGCCTTCCACGATAGCCGTCTTGCCCACACCGGCCTCACCGATCAAGACCGGGTTATTCTTGGTGCGACGGCACAGAATCTGGATCAGGCGCAGGATCTCGGTATCCCGACCGATCACAGGATCGAGTTTCCCCTCGCGAGCCAGTTGAGTCAGGTCACGCGAATACTTATCCAGGGCGCGATAGCGCGTCTCTGCCTGGGGATCGGTGACACGCTGACCGCCGCGCATGGCCTGGATGGCGTCATACACCCGTTCGCGAGTCAGCCCCACACTTTCCAGAATGCGCGCCGCAGGCGTATTCCGCTCGGTCAGGATGGCCAGAAAGATATGCTCGGTGGAAATATACTCATCCCGCAAACGATTGGCTTCCTCGTTGGCCAGGTCAATAATCCGCTTGACGCGTGGAGTGATGAAAATCTGCCCGGCACCACCACCGAAGATATTCGCCTTGGGACTGGCGCGCAAGGTCGCATCTAGCCGCTCGATCAACGCCTCGGTATTAACGTTCAAACGCTCCAGAATCTGGGGGATCACTCCGCCGGGCTGCTCGATCAGCGCCAGCAAGATATGCTCGGTATCTATCTGATTGTGACCATATCGTTGAATGATCTCCGCCGCACGCTGGGCGGCTTCCTGGGCTCGTTCGGTAAATCGATCAAATCGCATCATACGCAGTTCTCCTCCACCCAGGCAACCGCAACTGTTTCCGGGTTGCCCGGCGAGGGAGATTATATAACAAATGGCACACAATTACAGATCAAAACGCTGTAAGAGAAACGTTAGAGAGCCCGCTGAAACCCTCACCATCTCCAGCGGCGTGGTTCTGATACAAGTTTTACGCAACATTTGCGTTTTTTTAACGCAATCTGCATAGATTCAAAAGCGAAATCTGAAGTGAAACCATCCCTCAGAAGTAAGGAGGTGTTGCTATGACCAGCCTGATCCGCTTTGAGCCGATGCGCGAGATGATCTCCCTGCGTGAAGCCATGGATCGCCTGCTCAACGAAGCCTTTACTCCCACGTTCAGCCTGCTGGGCGGATGGCAGGTGCCGCCAGTGGACCTGTATCAGACCGACGACGAGGTGGTGTTGAAGGCCGCTTTGCCCGGATTGAAACCCGAAGATGTGCAGATCTCGATCACGGGTGATTTGCTGACCATCAAAGGCGAGTTCAAAGAAGAACAGGATAAGAAAGAACGCTCCTATCACCTGCGCGAGCAACGCTATGGAGCCTTTGAGCGGACCTTCACACTGCCGACTGCCGTTGTGGCCGAAAAAGCCAAAGCCGAATTCGAGAACGGCATCCTGACCATCACTCTGCCCAAGGCTGAAGAGGTCAAGCCGAAGGTGATCACCGTCAAAGCCAAATAAACCAACCTAATCCCTCCCCCGATCCCCGACTTGCGGGGATCGGGCTTTTTTAAGCGCCGTATAACCACCTGCTCTGGCTCATCTTTGACAGCAGCACGGATGGGTTTTGATCTGTCCGGACACACACCGAAGACCTGTATCGCCCACTGTGGGGTAAGTCTCCGATTTGTCGCTGCTCGCACGTCAGAGCCTTGCGCCACAACCACTTCCTGGCAAATGGCCGGATAAAGTCGAGACAACCTCTGCTTTGCCTGCGTTGGGCTCTGCCCGTGTTGGACTTTGCCCGCGTCAGGCTCTGCTTGCGTTGGGCTTTGCGTGCTGGGACGGCAGTTGAACTTGCCGTCCCAACATCAGTCCTATCCTCGGCACAAAAACGTTTATGGGAACGACTGGTCATGGAAGTTGCCTTTCCGTGGCAAACACAATGGCTTTCCCTACCGTTGTGTCGGATAATTGAAAAGCCCTGATGCGCCACAGGCAGGCAGTTACCCGCCTGTGACCAATTTTTCCCCTGCTCCAGGGTCGCACCAGAAAACCCGCGCGCCCGGCAGGCACAGCGATTGGCATCCCTGAACTCCAGGCCAGACCATCCAGCAAAGACAGGCGGGACAGCCTGGGGTACAATCAGCCCATCTCTCACCATCTTTGGGAGAGATTTCTTCCGACGGTTTTCTCTCTCTTCGCATCCCATTCTCTCGGTTTACCAAATGGAGGTATTTTGCTGCCCATGCTTCGAACCATTCGATCTTCCTATCGCGACTACCTCTTCATTATCCTGGGGGCCATCATCCAGGCCATCGGACTCCAACTCTTCCTGGTGCCGGCCCATCTGGCTTCAGGAGGAGTGAGCGGCATTGCCCAGATCATCCATCACTTCACGAACTGGCCCATCGGCGCCATGGTGCTGATGGGGAACATCCCCCTCTTCCTGATCGGCTGGCGCTTCCTGGGCGGTCCACGCTTCGTAGCCCGCACCATCACGGCCATCCTGGTTTACTCTTCTACCGTGGACCTGGTGTTACTCCTGCCCTTCTTCCCACACAACGGCCTGACCGACGACATTGTCCTCAACTCGCTCTATGGGGCCGTGGTCAGCGGAGTCGGCTATGGCCTGGTCTACCGCGGGCGTGGCACCTCGGGCGGCTCCGACATCCTGGCCCGCATCCTCAATCACTGGCGCAGCGTACCGATGACCCAGAGTTACCTGCTGGTCGACTCAGCGGTGATCCTGACAGCCGGCTTCGTCTTCGGTTGGAAAGAAGCCCTGTATGCCCTCATCTCTCTTTACGTGAGTGGTCTGGTAGCCGAAACCGTCCTGCAAGGTGGCGAGACAGTGCGCACGGTGCTCATCATCACCTCCCAACCACACCCCATCGTTGATGCGGTTTTGAACGAACTCGGCCGTGGCCTCACCGTCCTGAACGCTACCGGTGCCTACACTGGCCAATCGCGCACCGTGCTCTACTGCGTGATCACTCGCTCTGAGATCGCCCTGCTCAAGTCCATTGTGCAGGAGACCGATCCCAAAGCCTTCATGGTTGTCGGTTCCGCCCACGAAGCCATTGGGGAAGGATTCAAAGAACTGCGTACCGAGCCGCCCTGAACCTGACCACCTGTTTTTGGGACAATTCAACGGCTCTATGCCGAACGACCCTGATCCTGACCCCCGAAGCGATCCGGCCGCCCGAGCCGTCTAGCGGGCGATTCCTATCCCCCGCCGAACTGGATCGCCACCCCCGCGGCAATTCCAACCTGCCCCAGGTGATACAACACCATATTCAACAGGCGACCCTGTCGAACAGGGGCAACAAACCGATTCCAGGCCAGGATGACATCCGACAGAAAAAACAGCAACGCGCCGCCGGCCACCAGCACTGCTGGGGTCTCTCCCCACCCGGCATCAGAGAGTTTCAACAAGGCCGAGAGCAACATCAAGGCGATCGCCACCCCATAAGCGAGGACCGGTCCGCGCAGAGACTCCTGTCCCTTCTCGTGCAACGCCTCCATCAAGCGACGCAGAATCCGGGCGCTGCCATAACCGACGATCAACGCCAGGCCCAACCCCCACCACGAGAGAGGCGAAGGAGGCAGGTTGAATCCGATCAGATAGGCGATCTGGGCCAGCAAAAAGGCGGCCAACCCGGCTAAAAACCACCGATCCGGCCAGAGCAGGAACACATCTCCCACCAGCGAGAAGATCAGCCCCAACACAAACCACACCAACGCGCCCTGCCCGCCTCCCTCTGAGACCAGATACAGGATCAACACCACCATCACGGTCGGCTTGGTCAGAATTTCAAGCCAGCGTTGATTCTTTCCAACCGCCAGAGCCGTCAGCCCAACAAACACCCATGCCAGCCAGAGCCACATGATCACTCTCCTATTTTTTGACTCGCTTCAGGCGATACCCCAGACGTTGCAACCACTGCTCATCGTTGCGCCAGTTCTTCAGCACCTTCACCCGTAGATCAAGGAAGACGCGCCGTCCGCTCATGGCTTCAATCTCCTGACGGGCCGCCGTGCCGATCGCCTTGAGCATCTTGCCCTCTTCGCCGATCACGATCGCCTTTTGAGACTCACGCTCCACGAACAGGGTGGCGGCGATATAGGCGGCTCCATTCTCACGCTCTTTGTACTCATCCACCCGGACGGCCAGACAATGGGGCACTTCATCGCGTAAATTGTTCAAAGCGGCTTCACGGATCAGGTCGGCAGCGATATCGCGCTCATACAGATCGGTGATCTGATCAGGATCGAATTCCGGCGCGTGGAGTGGTAGAAGCGACACCAGGGTTTGTACCAGCGCTTGCAGTCCCTCTCCGCGTACGGCCGAGAGCCGCAAGGGAGTGGCCTGGGGAGCCAGCGCATGATACAACTGCTGCCGTGCCTCCAGCAGGGAACCGGGCACCAGGTCAATCTTGTTCAACCCCAATACTACAGGCAGCGCAGGCGGCAACAGATGAGCGATCTGCTCATCCTCCTGGTTCGGGTCAGAAGCAACATCCACCAGCCACAAAATAGCATCCACACCGTCCAGCGCCTCCTGAGCTTCCTGATTCAGAAATTCGCCCAGTTTATGCCGTGGGGTGTGGATCCCGGGAGTATCCACAAACACGATTTGATAGGATTCGGTGGTCAGAATCCCCAATTGGCGCCGACGAGTGGTTTGCGGCCGGGGAGAAACCGCGGCGATCTTCTGCCCGAGCAAGGCATTGATCAGAGTGGATTTCCCGACATTAGGCCGACCCAGGACGGCAACGAACCCCGCCCGGAAGTCCACCGGAATGCGTCCCCCGTGAGCGTCAGGAGAGAAAGGCATGCAGGATTCCTTTCCGGGGTTGAAGGTTCCTCATTCTTCGAGGTCCGTTTCTGTCCCCTCGCCCAGGTTGGGCAAGGCTTTTTCGATTTCTTCCGGGCTCTGGCCGGCTTCCAGGCGATCCACGACCTCGTCGAACTCCGGAGGCAATTCCTCGCCGATCTCTTTCCCCAGCCGGCGCATCATCCGTCCCAGAGTACGGGGATCGTCCTCCAGTCCCTCCAGGCCAGCCACCTCGCTTTCCAACGCCTCCAGGCGGGCCTCCTCGGATTTCAGGATGCGAACACGATTGACCCGCCGACGTGTATCCTGGCTGCCGCAATACCGACAGGTCACCGGCGCCTTCCCATAGTCGTTGTAGGGAATGTATACCTCGAAGCGTTTTTTACAGGTGTTGCACACGAAGTCGTAGTTGGGCATACTTCTATTTTACCCAAGTTCTGCAAGAGGAGGCTCCCTGTTCTCAGAGCGTAGCCCCAGGTGCAGGAGACTTGCTTTACACGTATCTCTATCACTTAACGAGATTGATCTCTAAAACGCTTGATGCGTCTTTCGATTTCAGACACAATCTCCTTGATTTCTTCCAAATCGGATTCACTGACATACCTTGCAAGCTCATTCAATAAAGCCCCTACATCTGAAGGGTAATCATGGAGCAGAGTAGCAATATCATTTTCATAGATGCCCACTTTGGCAAAATTCCCCTGACGATATAACGAGGGCAAAGCATAGAGTTTTAGCAGCAGCAAACCTTCAACAGTTGCCAGAGGAATATCTCGATCCAGGAATGTTTGAACTCTGGCGTATTTCTGGTGAACTTTTCTGAAGAGCGGATTTCGTGTGAATAACAGATCAATGTGCAACTCACCATACTTTGCACGGGCGAAATACCTGTCCTGATCGACAATTTCCAGTTCTGGCAATTTTTCCAGAGAGGAAACTGCGATAAGAACATCCAGATCCTGTGTGTTCCTGCCTTCAACGTAGTAAAGAAGCGCAACTCCCCCAACCAGGACGTAATCAATGTTCCTTTCCTCCAAAAGAGCAAAAAAATCCTGGACAGCCTGGACCAAGGAATCAGTATGCATTGCGCCACTCAGCCAGTTTTTGACATTGAACACAACGGCATTGCGAATAATATCACCAATTTGGGCGCTACTCCGAACAGCCATTGTCTCTATCCAGTATAAGTGTAGCATAAAACCGATAACTGAGAAGCCAGCCTATGCAGGTGAAGCACCTCTTGCTTCAGCCAGCGCCAAAGTTTTTCAATCGGATTGAGCCAGGAAGCGCAGGTGGGTAAAAAGAGAAGGGTCAAGCGCTGGAGTTGCAAGGCCTGGTTGACCGAGTCAATCTTGTGAACGGGCCAGTTATCCTGCACCACATAAATCTTTATGGCCTCCGGATAGACCGAACGGATTTGGGCATAGAAAAGAGCCAACGCTTCTGCTCCAATCTTGCTGTGTTGCAGGTAAGTCACCTGTCCGGTGACCGCATTCAAGACCGCCACTACACGGATTTGCTTGTTCGGGCCCGCCACTTCCAGTGCCCGGGGTTGCGTGGCCCCGCTCGGATGACAGGCCGGTGCTTTGCTGGGACGCCGATGGTAGGTGAACTCATCCATAAACAGCAAGACAACCTGTCCAGAATGGGAGTAGACTTCGCTATAGGCTCTCAGTATCGCCTGCCATTTGGCGCGATAGTGTGGGTCTGGACTTTGAATTAGGGCTTTTCAAAGGTCTACTCTTTGGGCCTTTCTTACAGTTGCTGTGACTCTCAGTCACATAAAATTGTACCGCCGACCTATGGTCGGCACACTGCCAGGCAAAGCCTGGCGGTACAAAAAGAGATGGAACATTAAATCTTTGAAAAGCCCTGACTTTGAATGAAGCTCAGAGCCTGTTTCCGACTGAAGCCCAGTCGTTTCAGCACCTTGTAAATCCCTGCTTCACTATAGCCTTCTAACCAGTGTAAGGCTCGCCGCACATCTTGTAAGCGCCAGCGGGATCGTTGGATACCATACTTGCTCGGACTGGCGTGCAAAAGTGTGGCTACTTCCGTTTGAACTTCATTCTTTGGGCGGGGAGAAAGAACCCGGCTTGCGGCCTTGTCCTTTGGCTTGTTTCAAACCTTCCAGACCGTGCGCCTGGAATTTCTCAATCCAGGTGCTGACGGTTGTCCGGTTGGCGTGGACGCGGCGATCCTGGGCAACTTGATAGGCTGGTTTTCCTTGTGAAACCAGCAAGAGCGCCCAGGCTTTTCTTCGCAGGTAGGGTTTCGGCGGATTTTTCGTCCACGCCTCAAGTTGCTGCTTTTGGGTTTCGTTCAAGACAAGTTTTTTTGCGGCTGGCATAACTTCCTCCAGCCTCTATTTTAGCCATCGTTAGAATAATTTGTAAAGGTGCAAAAGCCTGTTTTACTACAAGGTATCCTCCTCAACATCCACGTTCGCGATCCTCCAGAAGCACGCCTGAGAGCGCGCTCCCTGCGCCATCGGCGGATACATCGCGCCCGTAATCTCCCCGTTTGTCATGCCTCTGGGATAAAGTTTTATGGTAAACTTTGGCGCGAACTCACCCCTGGAGTGAACCGGATGAGCAAATCCCGCAGCGCCCAAATAGTTGAACGATTACGCGCCATGCAGGCCGCCGCCCCGGATATTGAAGCGTCGGCCGTGGTATCTGTAGATGGGTTGATCATGGCCTCTGCCCTGCCACAGGATGTAGAGGAAGATCGCGTCTCGGCCATGTCGGCGGCCATGCTCAGCCTGGGCGAGCGCATTTCTGGCGAACTCGGCCGGGGCGGTCTGGAGCAGGTATACATCAAGGGAGATGCTGGTTCCATTGTGTTGACATCGATCGGTAGCGAAGCGGTTTTGACCGCCCTGGCACGACAGGATGCCAAACTGGGGTTGATCTTCCTGGAAATGCGCCGTGCCGCAGAAGACCTGGCGAAACTGGTAGGATGACGCTACCTGTCCTGCCTCAACCAGTCGGTTCCTCTGCTTACCCCGATGGGGAGGGCACAATCGCCCTCCCCGTCGCTTTTGCCTGCTCACCGATTCAAAAACACTACGAGGAGAGGAAGGACGTATGACCACCAAATATCTGATCTTCACCGGCGGAGTCGTCTCCTCCGTCGGCAAAGGTGTGACTGCCGCCGCTCTGGGCCTGACTCTCAAAGAACGTGGCTTTCAGGTGGCTGTGCAGAAAATCGATCCCTATATCAACGTCGATCCGGGCACCATGAGCCCCTATCAACACGGGGAAGTGTACGTCCTGGATGACGGCGCCGAAACCGACCTCGATCTGGGTCACTACGAACGCTTCATTGACATCCGCCTGACGCGCGTCAGCAACTTTACCGCCGGTCAGGTCTATGCCGAGATCATCGCCAAGGAACGCCATGGCGATTATCTGGGTGGGACGATCCAGGTCATTCCCCACATTACCAACGAAATCAAACGTCGGGTGAAACTGGTGGCTCGCGCCACGGGTGCTGAGATTGTCCTGGTAGAAGTGGGCGGCACGGTAGGTGACATCGAATCTCAACCCTTCCTGGAAGCCTTGCGACAGTTGCGCAACGAAGTGGGACGGGAGAACGTCTTCTTCATCCATGTCACCTGGCTTCCCTACATCGGTGCTACTGGCGAACTCAAGACCAAGCCCACTCAACACTCCGTGGCAGCCTTGCGCTCGATTGGCATCTCGCCCAACATGATCATTGCCCGCTCCGACTATCCTGTAGAGAACAGCCTGACTGAGAAAATCGCCCTGTTCTGCGACGTAGAGAAGGAAGCCGTTGTGCCGATGGTAACCACGCCCATCCTGTACGAAGTACCGCTCCTGCTGGAAAATGCCGGCGTGGCCGAGTTTATCCTCTCCCGATTGAAACTGACCCCCCGCTGCATTCCTGATTGGAGTGAGTGGAAAAGTCTGGTGGAACGTGTCAAACAGTCGCGTCCAAAGGTCAAAATTGCCCTGGTGGGGAAATATGTGGAATTGCAAGACGCGTATATGTCCGTGCGTGAAGCGCTGAAACATGCCGCCCTGGCCGTTGGGGTGGAGGTGGAAATCGGTTGGGTCCATGCAACCGATCTGGAAAAGGATAGAGGATGGGATATCGTAAAAAGCGCTGATGGCATTCTGGTGCCTGGTGGATTTGGCTCGCGCGGTATAGAAGGGAAAATTCTGGCGGCGCGCTATGCTCGCCAGCATAAGGTGCCCTACCTGGGGTTATGCCTGGGGATGCAGGTGATGTGCATTGAATTTGCCCGCAACGTGCTGGGCTATGAAGACGCCAATTCCACGGAGTTTGACCGAAGCACTTCCTGCCCTGTGATTGACCTGATGCTCGATCAACGCACCGTGACCGATCTGGGTGGGACGATGCGTCTGGGGCTATATCCCTGCGTGCTCAAAGAGGGCACCAAAGCCGCCGCTGTCTATGGGGTTGCTCAGGTGGAGGAACGCCACCGCCATCGTTTTGAATTCAACAATGCGTATCGCCAGGAGTTTGAAGCGGCCGGGATGGTCTTCTCTGGGGTTTCGCCCGATGGCCGGCTGGTAGAAATTGCCGAGATCGCGGATCATCCCTACATGATCGGCAGTCAGTTCCACCCGGAGTTCCTCTCGCGCCCCAACCGGCCTCACCCCCTGTTCGTGGGATTGGTCAAAGCCGCCAAAGAGAGAAGCCAGCGGTGATATAGAATTCAGCCCAGGCAAGGCACTGGCTGTTCTAACCGGTCGCGCCGGTAACGGAAGAGGATAAAAACTATCCTGTATACCAGAAAGAAGGTGACTATGCGGTTTGCCCGTTTTGTCATGATGGCTACGCTGCTCCTAGTTGCTCTGGGTGCGGTCCCGGCCAGACCGCCTGCGGTGCAGGCACAGGGCACGCTCAGCCTGTATCTATCCTTTAGCCCCACCAGCCTGTATTTTGGCAGCGTGGTCGTTGGTGCAAGCAGTTCCCCTCTGCAGGTGACGGTCCGCAACATCAGCGGCGCTGACCTGCGTCTGGGGAGATTGACAGTCTCTGGCCCTTTCAAACTACGCGCCCGAGATTGCCACAACAAGACTCTTGCGCCTGATCAAACCTGTGCCTTCACAGTGATCTTGGCCCCAGAGAACAGTGGTTACCTGAGCGGCTACGTCTCTGTGCCGCACGACCGTTCCAGCACACCAGATACCGTTCCCCTGAGTGGATACGGCATCCCTGGCACAAACATCTTGCTGTATCCCAACTTTGATCCTCCCGTCCCCAAGCCATTACCCTGGCGAAGTAGCCCGGTTCCGTTCACCGCGCATTACGTTTGGGATTGTGCCATTTCGATCAGTCCCTTCTGCTCCATCCGTCTGCAAGGCAGCCCGTGGGATTATGAGCAATCTATCAGCCAGGCCATCTGGCGCAACGGGAAGATCGGCGACCGTTACCTGTTCCGCCTTTCCAGTCGGGCAAATCAGATTCCGCCTGGTGGAAAATACCGAGTAGAGGTCGAGCTGCGCGACCCGGCATTTGAGCAGGTGCTGGACTCAGCCTGGGTGGATTTCAGGGACGGTACGCACGATTTTGAACGGGTCACCGGTCATATCAGGGCCAGGATGTATTACGGCTGGATCGTATTCCGCATTGTGTTCCAGAAATCCAGCGGCACAGCCTGGTTTGACAATGCGGAGTTGATCCCACTCCCCTAGCGGCTTTTCTGGCACAAACGAGCCATCCCCTCCAAATCAACCTGCGGAGGGGATGGCGTTCCTATCGCCAGCAATACAGGGTAAAGAATCTCTGCGATCCCAGCCGCTCTATGGCCGGCAGTCATCAAGAGTCTCAAAAGATCGTTGAGCAAACCCTGCCTCACAGAGCAAAGGGATTGAAATTGGTCTGGCGATCGAAATAATCTTCTCCCTCAGCCTGTTTCAGCAGGTTGACCACCCCATAGGTTACCGGCGTCATCAGGGCTTCGACAGCACACTTGAACAGGTAGTTGGTCAGCGTCAGTGACAGGAACAGGCTCCAGGGGAAGACGCCAAACAATGAGGCCACCGCCACAAAAACCACCGTATCTACCCCTTGGCCGATCAGGGTGCTGCCGATCGTGCGCATCCACAGATAACGGCCAGCAGTCCACACTTTCATGCGCGCCAGGGTGAACGAATTGGCGAACTCGCCGCTCCAGTAACCCAACAGGGAACCGATCCCAATGCCCCCGGTGGACATGCCGCCCAGGATGGCTGCATAGGCTGCATCGCCGGCATATTCCTGCCAGGTAGTTTCGCCAGGCAATTTGCCGATCAGGGCAAAGACCGCAGAAGCCAGAGCCAGGCAGGCGAATCCCATCCAGATCACCCGGCGGGAGCGCTGATAGCCATACACTTCGGTCAAGATGTCACCGAAGATGTAGGAAAGAGGGAAGAGCAGGGTGCCGGCATCAAACGCCATGGGCACACCAAAGACTTGAAAACCCAGGTCCACGATCTTGGCTGAGGAGGCCACGTTGCTGATCACCAGCACGGCGACAAACAAAGCCATGATCAGGTCGAAGTAGCGATATACCTTTTCAGCAGTCATCTGTCATCGTTCCAGGCGCAGGGTTCAGGAGTGAAGACGGACTTTTTCCACCATTCGACAGAAGGAGCAAGGCCCTTCATTCGAGGTGGGTTGTCCACAAACGGGGCAGGGATGCAGTTCGGGCGTGGACTCGGCCGGGGGAGCGAAGAACCCCGCGGCTCGGGCGTCCAGGAAGCGCAGGTAGAAGGTCAATTTGGCGCCGGGTCTGTCGTTTTCCAGGCGGTTGAGCAGTTCTTTGTAGTAGATCGAAGTTGCCCCTTCTGCAAACGGACATTCTTCATAGATGTACTCAATGCCACGCAGAATAGCATAGGCGGCCATCTCGCGTTCGTAAAAGCGACACAGGGGTTTGACTTTGCGCACAAAGCCCGGCCCTTCTTGCAAAACCGGCCCCTGGCGAGCCAGGTAACCGGTGGCCCATTGCAGGGTGTTCCCAAAGAGCACAGCCGCCTCGTCATCCAGGTTGTGGCCGGTCGCCAGGACATCGTAGCCGAGATCACGCGCCACCCGATTCATGATATGGCGCTTGGTGAGGCCACAGACAGAACAGGGACGTCCCTGCCCACGATAGGAGATCTGCGCCATCACCGGGATAGGTTGACCGTATTCCCGAGCCACATCCACGACATGGAGATGCAATCCTCGCTCGGCAGCAAATTTCTCACACAGGCGCTGTGACTCGGCCGAGTAGCCGATTCCTTCGTCGATCCCGAGTCCGATATACAGACCATCGGCCTGGTAGCCGAGACGATAAAGGATATCCCACAACGAGAGCGAATCCTTTCCACCCGAAACGGCTACCAGGATGCGTTCGTGGCGCTGGAACATGCGATATTTTTTGATGAAGCGCTCGGTTTGCTCAGGAATCCATTCCAGGTAGTGATCCTTGCACAAGGCCAGCTTATGCTGGCGCATGTTGACCGAGGCTTTGGCTGCGCATTTTTTGCATTGCATAGGACGACTTCACCGAACGGATGAGGGGAACATTTTACCCGATCCTCCGGAGATCACTGCTACCAATTTGATCTCGTCGCCTTCTTTGAGGATCTCATCTTCCAGAATCATCTCTCCCTGGCGAATTGCCAGTACACTTTCAGGCAGAATGCCGATCTTCTCCAAAGCGGCGCGCAGAGTGATGTTCGCTGGCACTTCGTATTCTTTGTTGCGCAAGGTCAGTTTCACGGGCATAGGTCTCACTTGATGCTCTCGATTAACTCTTTGACGTGATCCAGCATGGCCTGGCCACGCACACTGCCATAGAGCAGGCGCGCGGCCACTTCTTTGTTGATCTTCTTGGGGGTGCCCAAGACCCGGGCCAGTTTTTGGAGCAACCCCTTATCGCACTTATCTAGAAGGTCATAGGGTCTCTCAATGCCGGGCGCCATGGTGACACGACGATCCCACAGGCGGGTTTCAGGGGGGTAGGAATCTGATTGATCGAATTCAAAGCAGTAGGTATGGAAAAGTTGATGTGCCGCCTCGTGCACGTATTGCCATTTCACATGCGGCGCTCGTTCTTGAAAGTAGGCATGCACTTGTTCCTTCAGTGCTGTCAGGCTCAGCCCCGGGTTGGCTTTATAAATATCGAAGAAGCGAAAGATGATCTGGGGACGATATTCGTTAGGCGTCATGCGAATCTTTTGCGCCGCCAGAATCCGCAAATATTCATCCAGCAAGGCTTCGGGCAGATATGAACTCTCGGCATTGGTCAGGGTCACTTCGATCTGGTTGTTGTCGTTCAGGCGTGTTGCGACGATATCAGAGGCAGCATTGAGAAACTCCTTGAAACTGGAAAAACCGTAGTTGCGCTCATTAAAAGCCGGATCAAGACGCAACATGGCATTTTTCAATTCGGCCGCCAGGACCCATTCTCCCTGGCGAGATTGAAGCACGCGCCGCAGGAGTTGACGGGCCTCGCTGATGTCAAACGACGGGGTGATGGTGGTCACCGACTCGCCACTACTCTTCTCCGCCATAGATCGTTCTGCCCCTACCAGGCGATCATAGTAGATAAATTCATCACAGGCACTGATCAGGTATTCGGCGCTGGCACCACTCACTCCCAGGCCCACTACTTTGATCCCGCGTGCCCGCAGGCGATGCACCAGTTCGGTGAAATCCCCATCTCCGGATACCAGCAGGACGTGAGTGATATTCCCCACGCCGGCATTGACTAACTCCAGCGCGTCAATGACGATGCGAATATCAGCGGCATTTTTCCCGCGCTTGCTGGAGATGTGCACCAGTTCCACGCCCAGACCGAGCAACTCCCGCTGGCGGTCACCACCGTAGTTGGACCAATCGGCATAGGCACGCCGTACCACCACTCGCCCAATCTGGGCGGCTGCCTCCAGCACTGTGGACCATTCCACATCTACATCTTTACCAAGTTTATCGGCAGCACTGAATTCGATATTTTCGTAGTCAATAAACACGGCTACCTGAGCCTGTTGCTCGTCCATAATACATCCTTTTTAGCATAATATCTCCACACAGAGAAGCAATTGTCGGGTTGACAGGCCAATCTCTTTCTGCGGCAGAAGAACTCCCTCAGCGCAGCGTGTACTCAGCCGGCCCCGCCAGACCCCTCAGAAGTATATAATGCATCCAACTCTTTGCAAAGGTTGCCACCCGACCAACCGACCACCCGACTAAACTGATCAGACCGGAAACAGAGAGTTAAATACTTCAGGACAATACGTCTGCACCATATCCGAAGAGAGGCCGTTCTCTTTGCAAATGGCCGCATACAAATCGGCGCTGGGGCGTTTAATGCGCTTCTGAGTTTCAACCTCCAGTGCCCACAGGCCAAAGCGCTGCGTCCAGCCTCGCTCCCATTCAAAGTTATCTACCAGGGTCCAGTGGAAGTAGCCTTTGATCGGCCAGTTGAAATTCACCGCACGCCACATCTGGTGGATATGTTGAGCCAGGTAGCGCGGTCGCAGACGATCGGTGGAGTCTTCTACGCCGTTTTCGGTGACCAGGATGGGCAGGTTGGGATAGGCTTTCACTGCCCAGTGCAGGGCACGGTAGAAGCCTTCAGGGATGTTGGCGATAAAGCGATTTTCGCTCAAGTCGGCCTCAGGGGGATAGCCGGCCCGGGTGAAGAGTTCTTTCGGGTTGAATGGATCAAACCAGACCACATCCTGGGAATAGTAGTTCATCCCCAGAAAGTCCTGGGTGCCGCGCGCTTCAGGGATGGAGAGATTGCCCAGCGGGGTTCGCATCACGCCTGTATGGATCGCCGAGGGGAAGGCCATATTGATGCCCCGGTAGCGGATCGAACTCATCAACCGATCCAGCGGTGACCAGGAGCGGGCTACCATGGGGCGATAATGCAAGGCATAGCCCACCCGGGCCTCGCGTTGAATAGCATGGATGACTCGATAGGCCGCCACATGGGCCCGAATCATGTTGGCCTGTACCTGGATGGCCCGGCGAACATCGTTCACGCCCGGTGGAAAGGTGCCGCCCACATAGCCGCTCAGGGCATAGATGTTGGGTTCGTTGATCGTGACCCACAGGGTGCAGTACTCCTTCAACGCCTCTACAGTCTTACGAACGAAGCGCTCAAACCAACCGACGATCGCATCGTTCTCCCAGCCGCCCTGCTCGTAGACCCATAGCGGATCGGTGAAATGGTGCAAAGTGATCAGGGCCGTCATATTGCGATCGCGCAGGCCACGCAGCATGGCCCGATAGCGTTCCAGGGCATCTTCGTCCCAGCGATCGGGGGTGGGTTGAATACGGCTCCACTCCACCGAAAAGCGATGGGCGTTCTGGCCGGCTTCGGCGGCGCGGTCGAAGTCTTCCTTCCAGCGTCCGTTCCACCAGTCACATGCCAGGCCTGAGCGGCCGTTGGTGTGACCTGCTTCTTCCCACTGCCACCATTGATTGTTGGTGTTATTGCCTTCGACCTGGTGGGCAGCGGTGGCTGTGCCCCACAGGAAACCTCGGGGAAAATGATAGGTTGCTTCGGGCATTTTCACTCCGTTATAAGATTAGAGTACACTGCAAAAACAAACCACAGAACACACCGAAAGCGCAGAGTTCATATTTCAACTCTCTGCGTGCTCTGCGATCTCGGCGGTAGAACAACCTTTTTCCAGAGTCAAACTTTGCCATGTCGGGCCAGATATGCCAGATACAGGGCCACCGAGCCGGCCACCGCCGCATTCAGCGACTCCACCTGACCACTCATGGGCAGAGAGAGCAAGACATCGCATTTACGACGGGTCAACTCGTGTAGACCGCTTCCCTCCGAACCAATCACCAGCCCTAATGGGCCGCGCAAGAATGAGGGATGCGCTTCTGGCAACGGGACTCCACGCGGGTCGAGGCCGACGATCCATATCTCTTCCCTCCGCAGGGATTCCATCGCCTGCGCCAGGTTGGACCGGGCAATCCATAAGTGCTCGCTGGCCCCTGAAGAGACGTTGACCACTGCTGGAGTGACGGTCACCGTGCGCGCCAGGGGGATCACCACGCCGTGCACCCCTACCGCTTCTGCTGTGCGCAGCAGGGTGCCAAAGTTTTGCGGGTCCTGGAGCGCATCGAGCAGGACAAGGAACGGCGGTTCCCCTGGGTGCCGGGAGCGTTCCAGGATGTCTTCCAGGCCTGCATAGGGATAGGGTTCAGCCTCCGCCACCACGCCTTGATGGTTTGGGTGGATTCCATCCAGGCGGCTGCGCGGCACGCGCTGTACATCCAGTCCGCGCTGCGCGGCCAGTTTGAGAATCTCAGCCAGGCGACCCTTCTCCTGGATGCCCTCGGCTACCAGCAGTCGAAACACCCGCCGCCGGCCGGCCCGCAGCGTTTCAAATACGGCGTTGCGGGAGTAGAGAAATTCTCTCATGCCCAGAGGCCCGGCCGACCTGCAGGGATCTCAGCGCCTGTCTACGCCTGGGGCAATACCAGAGTAGCATATCCACCTGATCTAGCGTGGTGCAACCAGAAAGGCAAACACCACCGCGCAAATCAACAGCAGGGCTAGAAAGCTCAGGATGATCAGCCAGTTCCAGCGTCCACTGGCAGAATTCGGCGAGGGGGAGGGCGTGGATGAGGTGGGCTCGGACATGGAATTCTCCTTTCGCAGGCGGGAGACGATGCGTTTCACCATGAATCTACTGCGAATCGCAGAGGGCACAGCGTTTTTTGCAGTAGAGTCACTTTATTATAGTGCAGGATTTGTTCCACAGAGTATGCCGATCAGGCAGAGGCGGGTGATTGAATGGTATGGTAGACCGTGGACCATAGACCGTGGACCGTAGACCAACTAACCGACCACCCGCCCACCCAACTACCCGACCACCCTCCATTCGTGTATTCGTGCCCTCATTCGTGTCATTCGTGGACGGGGGGTCCCCCCACCCCTGACACTGATACTCCGTCGGAATGACGGTTGGATTGGTGAAAAAACACAGACCTTGATCTTGACTTCGACAATTATTACACGCGACGCCACTCCCGCAATTATACTCACAATACGCACTGCACGGAGTAGGACACACGCAATCGCTAGTCTGCTTACAACAATCAGGGCCTCCGACTCCTGGGTCTGTCGGTGCTGGATAACTGGTTTGGCCAACTACCCCTTGTCTTAGCCAAAGCAATAAAAATCCTGTGATTACCAATACCCCAATCCACCTGCTCA